>Ga0335085_10014216_pt1 | contig 11634 bp, 8 predicted proteins | sample Lox_Sample_45_FD_206712 | JGI IMG/M metagenome (GOLD analysis project Ga0335085, IMG submission 206712) | Soil microbial communities from Loxahatchee National Wildlife Refuge, Florida, United States - Lox_Sample_4.5 | ecosystem: Environmental > Terrestrial > Soil > Wetlands | place: USA: Florida...
CGAAGAATTCCCATCCTTGTCGCATTTTGCCGCAATTCATCCCGATTACTATTTCGTTTCTATAACAGGAACTTTTACAGCGTAAGAAATGCCTTCGGCGACAGGCAAATTGTGCTCCGCGGACCACTCTTACTCTCTCATCGTGCCGCCGCAGTAGCGCAGGGAGCCGCCGGCAATGGTCTTGATGCAGCGCTCGAGAGAGCTCAGGCAGAAATCCTGGCCTGGAGGAGGCTGTGTTCCCGTCTGACGTACTCAGAGAGAACGCTAAGCAAAGTTGAAAACAGGGGCGGATCGAGTTTCGAGAGTTTCTTCCGCGCTGCAGGCAACCAGCTCAGAAGATGCCGCTCCAGGAAGTCCGCTTCGAGGCGTTCGAGGGATGCGACTTCTTCGGGCCTTGTCCTGCTTTCCCTCAGATAGCGCGCCGCAGCCAGAAATTCGAGCTGCGTTACCAGGTGATCGGCCGGAAATGCCGAGCCCGAGGGGCGGAGGCCGAGCACGTCATAGAAATTCACACACTCGAGAACGATCTCCTGCGGCACAGAGCGATCCGTGTGCGCTGATTCCAGCAGGGGAACGGGAGGCTGCGGCACGCCGACTTCAAACAGCGCCAGATATGCGGCTTCGTACGCGGCATAGTCGGGAAAGCGGCCCAAACGCGGTGAGGGGCGCTCCTCTTCCAATTCGGCAGCCAATCGCTTGAGCAGATCGCGGAATTCCCGCCCCGAAAGCCAAGCGAACCGCTCGGGAGACGGCTGACCAAACCAATTTGCGAAGAAGCGGTAGAGATCGAGGCCGGCCAGCGGCTCGACGCGGGCGTCGCGAGCAGGGGATTGGATTGTGGCGCTCATTCGCTTACTCCACCTTCAGCCAGGTGGTGAAATATTTCCGGCCGTCGCGGTCCTGCTGGCTACCATTCCAGACGGCAAACGCCAGAGGCATTCCGACGGCCACGTCTTGCAACTCCAGGGCCAGGTGCCAGGTCTGATCGCGATACACGGCTTGTACAGGGAAGGTCTCTCCAGTTCGCTTCGTTGTGCCTCGGCCTTCGGCCTGCATAAGCGCCGCGCCACGTGTGGCACTCCAAAAATAGATGGACACGGGATTTGCGGCTTCTCCCATCTGGAGCGAAGGCCACTGCCCGTTCACCGGAGGATGCACGGGATACATCACCGCGGCGGCATCCGAGAAGCGGTCCGTGGCTTCAGAAAGCTCTTTGTGAGGCCGCCCCTCTGTCGGGGCCGCGGGCGGCTTCGCAATCTCCGCGGCGTCGTGCGTAGGATCGCGCCAGGTCATATTGACGAGCAGTTTTCCCTCGGCACGCGCCAGGCGCACGTCCACAAATGGAATCTCAGGGTCGGAGGGCGTTTCCGTATCGTAAAGGCGCGGCGTGCGGTTCAGAGCCACGCGTTGCGCCGGGATTTTGGTCCAGTCGGCAGCCAGCGGGTCGAGCAGTGTCTCCACGCGCGAGGCCGTGGAAGCAATCTGCACTGTCAGCCTGGCAGGCGCAGCCGCCGCAGCCTTCACCGCTTTTTGCTGCGCTTTGCCTGTCGTCGCCGCCGACGCCAACGCCATCACGCTGCAACTCAACACTGCGATGAATCTGAATGGCGCTCTCATGGCGGTTATCCCATCCTCGTCTGGATTTGCACTAGTTGCGGCCTAATTTGATAGCGAGTCTCCGCATCGCGCCCGATGAGGAGCTGCAGCAGTTCGCTGGAGCCGCCACTTTGCGCGCGCGTGAGTTCTGCCTCGAGCCGGACGATGATGTCTTTCACTTCTGAACCGAAGAGATAAAGCAAGTAGTCAAGCGGCAGCCGCGGGTCCTCCAGGATGCTCTTGCCGTAGTTCGTGCGTTTCGGGGGGTTGAACGGCGGGACGTAGAACACGTTGGGGCCGGTGCCTTTTTCGGGAAACAGAGGCAAGGCCACTTTGTAAACGTGAACGAGCTTGTGCACAGCCGAGTTCGGATCATCCAACAACCCCACAAAACGCAACCGGCCCGGGCATTGCGCTGCACACGCGTTCACTTCACCCTTTTCCAGCCGCGGATAGCAGAAGATACACTTCTCCGATTTTCCCGAAATTTCGTTGAAATAGATCTTTTTGTAGGGACAGGCCGCGACGCAGTACCGATACCCCTCGCAGCGCTCCTGGTCGAGCACCACAATGCCGTCTTCATTGCGTTTGTAAATCGCCTGGCGCGGACAGGCGGCTAGACAGGCCGGATTCGTGCAGTGGTTGCAGATGCGCGGGAGATAGAAATAGAAATTGTCGTCGCCGTTCATGGCGCCGACGTCTTCATCCCAGTTCGGACCGGAAACTGGATCGGGCGAAGCCATCACCGGCTTGCCCTTTCCTTCAAAGAGCCGCTGCTGGTAATCGAACTCCCAGGGAGCGCCGTAATCGTCGAGGGTGGGCTGACGGCTGGGCTGCAATTGGCCATCCTTCCACCCGCCACCAATTTGGTCCCACTGGCGCGGATACCCGATGCCGGGACGGGTTTCCACATTGTTCCAGTACATGTGCTGCGTGCCGTCGCGGTCGGTCCACAGTTTCTTGCATGCGATCGTGCAGGTCTGGCAGCCCAGGCATTTGTTGAGGTCCATCACCATGGCGTATTGGTGGAGTGACATGTGTGCCCCCTAGGCATTTGTGGGCGTGCCGTGCACTACGGGCCCGGAATACTTTTCAACTTCGACCTTGATGTCGCGATTGTTGCCCGTGGGGCCCCAGTAATTGAGTCGGAAGTTTACGTGGCCGTACTTTCCAATGAGCTGCGTGGGCTTGATCTTGATATAAGTGAGCGACTGCCACCCACCCTGCGGGAACCCAAGATACTTTTCCCAGCCGTGGTACATGGTCACGCGGCCCGGTTTCTCTCCCGGTAGAATTTGCACGCGGCAGATGCAGTGGCCGATGTCGTTGTGGACACGCACCCAGTCGTTGTCGCGAAGATTGCGCTTCCGCGCGTCGTCCGGGTGCATGTAAACAATCGGTCCGCCCCGCTGCAGGCGCAGCATGGCCCGATGGTCTCGCCAAGTGGAATGGATCGACCAGCGGCCATGTGGCGTGTTCCAGTAGAGCGTATACTTCTCCGCCAGCGGCTCCTTGTACGCGGGCAGCTCCTCTTTCAAGTCCAGATACCAGGGATGGTCGATGTAGAACTGTTGCCGGCCAGTGAGCGTCCGCCATGGACGTTTGTGTTCCACCTGGTGTTTGAAGGGCGTGTAGGCGATACCCTCCTCGATGTCACTGTTCCAGGATTCGGGATCCGTAGCCACGAAGCGCCGCGGATGATCCTGAAGATTTTCGTAAGTCATACCTTGAGTTTCCTTGGCATGGGCGAGAATGAAGTTTACCGCTTGCTCGTCCGTCGCCACGGCGCCTTTTTCCGTCCATTGATCCTCGAGCGCTGTGAAGTCGTGGTCCCAGTTGAACAAAGCGTCGTGATACGGCTTTCGCCCCTGGCGCTTGGCTACCTCGGCGATTTTGCGTGCCAGGCAGTGGAAGACGTCCCAGTCCGTCTTGCTTTCATAGAGCGGGTCCACGGCCTTGCCAAAGGTGTGGATGTAGCTGTGGCAGTCGGTGGAATTCAGGTCCACCTTCTCGTAATAACTCGATGCGGGAAGGACCACGTCGGAATAGAGCGCCGTAGTGTCCATGCGGTAGTTGATGTCCACAATGAGATCGAGGTCGCGCCACAGAGAGGACTCGATGATCTCGTTCCCCTTGGCCTGGTTCAGATAATTGGCGCGCCAGATCAGCAGCGCGCGTGGCTTGCGGCCAGTCTTGAGCGTTTCGCCCTCGCGCAGGGCCGGCCACAGGGGCATCCAGCCATTTTTCACCGACTCCTGGATGTACCATTCGACGGGCTTCCCGTTGTAGAGATGGGGATCCTTGCTGGCGGAGTGCACGTAACTCCACAGTGTCGTGTTCTGGAAGCGCTGTTTCTTGCGCCCTTCGGGAAAGGCCAATTCGAAAAAGCCGTGCTCGGGCCAAACACGCTCCTGCCCGACGTAGTGATTGAACCCACCTCCGTTTTTCCCGACGTTGCCGGTAAGTGCGACGAGCAGAATCATGGCGCGATTGGTGAGGTCGTTGTGGAACCAATGATTGGTCCCTGCGCCATGGACGATCATGGCGGGCTTTCGCGTCCCGAGTTCCTGCGCGAATGCCTGGATCTCGTGCGCGGGCAGACCGGTCAGTGTGGCCACACGCTCCAGCGGGTATGCAGCAAGGCTCTCTCGAAGCGACACAAAGCACGGCATCACGTCCACGGTTCGCCCATCCGCCAGGCGTGCCGAATAAGTGCCTTCGAGCGCTGGGTCCACGCTGTTCCACTGCAGGCTTTTCTCCGTTGCGCCCATGGAGCCGGGTGCCACCGCGGTATGGTTTGTGCGCGCGTCCCAGACAAAGAACACGTCATCCTTGCCGCCCGATTTCACGTCGGACTCACGCAGAAACCGCCGGGTGTCTGTACGGACAAGCAGGGGCAGATCCGTCTGCTCCTTGATGTAAGGAACATCAATCAGTTTGCTCTCGATCAAAATTCGCGCGACGCCCAGCGCCAAGGCCGCGTCGGTCCCCGGGTTGATGCGCCAGTAGAGGTCAGCGTGGATGCAGCTCGAATTGAAGTCAGGAGAAATGGCAACGATTTTGGCGCCGTTGTAGCGCGCCTCAAAGGCGAAGTGCGCGTCGGGAATGCGCGTCTGGGAAATATTTGAACCCCAAAGGACGATGTACTTGGAGTTAAACCAATCCGCGCATTCGCAGGCTTCAGTCTGAACACCCCAGGTGAGTGGCTCGCCCGGCGGCAAATCGCAGTACCAGTCGTAAAACGAGCACATTACGCCCCCAATGTGGTGGGCGAGCCGGGAGCCGGCGCAGAAGCTTACCGGGCTCATGGCCGGGATCACGCTGAAGAAAGTGTTCGTGTCGGGACCGTGAGAGTAGATGTTATCGAGCAGCTTTTCGGCGATGAGGTTCAGCGCTTCGTCCCAGGTGGCGCGGCGCCACTTTCCTTCCCCGCGCGCACCAGTACGAATGAGAGGGTAGCGCAGCCGTTGCGGGCTGTAGACATATTCGGTGAAGCAGCCACCCTTCTGGCAGCCGCGCGGGTTGTAGTCAGGCAAATCTTTATTGATTCGTGGATAATCGGCGGCCTGTTCTTCGCGGACAATGACTCCATTGCGCACGTAAACCTTCCACGAGCAGGAGCCGGTGCAATTTGCGGAGTGCGTCGACCGTACGACTTTGTCCCAGGTCCAAATCTTCCGGTAGAAATCCTCCCAGCCGCGGTAAGGGTAGCTGTGCAGAGGGTCGAGATCGCCGACAAGTGAGGTCAGGACTGGTTTTTCATTCCTGGCGCAACCTGCCAGAACGAACGCGGCCGTGCCGGATGCCGCGGTGGTCAGGAATCTGCGCCGGGAGAGGCGCCGCTTGCCGCTGCCGGATGTGGCAGCCGGTTTTTCTCTTGTGCTCATTGAGATCCCTCCCCGCGGTTGGGAGTCGTTTGCCGGGCGCCACCGGTTTGCGCGGCCAACGTCCCGCCTTGCGAATGTCCCAGCTCGCGTATGAACGCCAGCAGATCGCCCAAGTCTGTATCGCTGAGGGACCGTGCTCCTTCCACGTGCGGCTGGAAGCTGGGCATCGCAGTGCCGCGACGGCCATTGCGTATGGTGGTGACGATAAACTCATCCGAAGCGGCGCGCTGAAAAACGGGATTGGAGATTTCCGGAGCAATCCCCGCATGACCTGCGGGGCCGTGGCAGCCGGAGCAGTAAGACGCGAACAACGCTGCCCCACGTGTCGCGTCACCTTGCGGTGGGATCGCTGCAGTGTGCGTGGCGGCAACGGCCGAGCCGCGCGAAGCGGCAGGCTGGATGTAGTCCAGCACGGCACTGATCTCTTCCGGTAGTAAGCCGCCGGCTTGTTTGGCCCATGCCGGCATCTGTGTTCCGGGACGGCCCTGCTTAATTTGCGCTTCCAGATAATCGCGATCGGCTGTGGACTGAAGAGAGCTGCCGCGAATCGCGGGCACAAACCGCCTGAACGTCTTGTCCCAGCGGCCGTACGTGCCCTCTCCGTGGCAGGCCAGACAATACTGGTGGTACACCTGATTGCCCGAAAGAGGCACGGGATGCAGACGGCGAACCTTTTCCTCGAGCTTATCGGGGGCCAGGTAGCTTTCCGGGACGTCACGCTGGCGTTGTGCCAGCATGTAAACCGTCAGCGCGAGTATCTCAGGTCCAGAAAGGGCCGGGTTCTTCATCTGGCTCCCGGGAACGATTCCGGCTGGGTCGCGAAAATGCGCCTCCTGCCAGTTCCAGGTGGTCTGGGGAAGTGCGAGATGCGTGAGAATGAGCTGGTGCTTGGTCTTTGCGCCCTCGTTGTCGAGCGACGGACCCATGCTCCCGCCGCGCCCGTTCAATTTGTGACATGAGCCACAGCTTTTTTCCTGGTAGAGTTTCCGCCCCTCGACTACGAGCGCCACTTGTCTGGGCGGCAGCTTCTCCACGTCATGGCATGCCAAGCATGACGACTCGACCAAGTTGCGGTCGAGCAGCGGATAATCCCAGAAAGCATCCACTCCCTTCGCGTCCTCAAACGTTGTGGCCGGTCCCTGACCTTGATGGCAAACGGTGCAGCCAAAGCGGTCCGCGGGGTGATTTTTCAGGATGTCGCCAGGATGGACCGCGTGAGGTAAAGGAACGTCCGTCATTCTCGGGTCATCAATGCCATTGTGACAGGAGACGCAGCGGTCCACGGTCTTGAGCGCGGGAATGCTCACCTGCTTCAACTCGACGCGGAAGTCACGCGCAATCTCACGCCCCTGCTCAGTGGTAGCCTTGGCCATGAGAATGCGCTGATAGTCCTTTTGAAGGTGGTACCACTCCGCCAGGAAGTTCTCGCGCACCGCGGCCGCCAGCAGATAGCCCATAGTTAGCAGGCTGGTTCCCAGCAGAAGCCACCGGTACTTGAGCGATGGATCCTTCATGGGCGGCCTCCTAGTGCACCGGCCATTGCGACGGCCACCAGTAGAACTGCCAGTTAGGACCGCGATGGACCGTGGCGAAGTACGTTAGAACCGAAAAGCCCACTAGAAAACAGGTGAACAGCGCAACGGCGGCGAGGCGCACGGAATTCCTGCGTTTGAGAACCCACAACGACCAGGCCATGTACAGCACGACCAGAATCGAGCCGGGATTGATGGCGATGATCCACAGTTGGCGGATATGCGGATACCAGTTGCGCAGCCAGCCGTAATTCACCGTAAAGGTCAGCATGCCGACCACGGCAGCCAGCCCGACGAAGAGAGATTGCAGGGCAACCGGTTTCTCACCCTGCGTCCCGAGCCACTTGCCTTCTCCTCCCTGGCGCTGGTCAAGAAACGGGATGAGCGCCAACCCGATCCAGGCGATCGCCGGGATCATCAGGCCGCCGACAAACGCGGAATAGGACACCAATTCTTGTAATCCCAGGAAATACCAAGGCGCCTTCGCCGGATTTTCCGGAACAGCGGGATTCGCCAGCTCTTTGAGTGGCGCATCGAAATGGAATGCGAGGATCAAAGTGAACGCCACAGTGAGCATGAATACGGCGAGTTCTGCCCAGAAGAGGTGCGGCCAGCTCATCACCGTATCTTCCGGGCCGCGATTGACCGTCGCGCGGCGGCCCTTCACCAGTGCCATCAACCCGTAGGTTTTTGTACTCAGAGGCTCGAAGACGCGTTTCTGCCCGCCTCCCCATTCCGCAAGGCCGCCCATTGGCCCCTCAGGCCGAGCCAGACCTCCATCTTTGCGAATTCGCCAGAAGTGCACGCCCAAGAGAGTGATGAGTGCCACGGGGAGGACGAAAACGTGCAAGATGTAGAAGCGTATCAGCGCGTCTTCTCCCACAAAGTTGGCGCCAAGGAGCAGCCGGCGCTGGAATCCGCCGGGATCGAGCCATGCGGTGATCCCGAGCGCGTCCGTTAACTCACGCGGGGAATTCGCAATGTTTGATCCAATAGTGATTGCCCAGTACGCCAGTTGGTCGTAGGGCAGCAGGTAGCCCGTAAAACTCAGCGCCAGCGTCATCACCAGTAGTGCCAGTCCAACCAGCCAATTGAATTCGCGAGGTTTCTTATAGCTGGAGGTGTAAAACACGCGAGCCATGTGAAGGAAGACAGCCGCCACCATTACATGTGCGCTCCAGCGGTGAATGTTGCGGATAAAGCGTCCTGAGAAGACCACGAAGTGCAGATCCTTGATCGAGTCGTAAGCCAATGCCGTGGAAGGTTTGTAGTACACCATCAAGAGAACGCCGGTGATGCAGAGGATTGCGAAGCTCGCTGCCGAAATAATCCCCAGCCCCAGAGTGAAGCCGGGCGCGAGGCTGCGCACATTCACGCGAACGCTGTGGATGTGGAGAAAAAGGTTGTGAAAGGTGGCCTGTGATTCTTCGCGTTCGGACTCCGGCGCATGTCCCAGACGAAACCAAGCATCCTTCACCGTATGCGGCAGGCGCCGGAGGTTGTGCAGAAATTCCTGCGTGGCACTTGTTGGCACGGGACTGGTGGCGGTGCTCATGATTTCTCCTAGACGCGGAAACGCGTCCCCTCAGCCACCTCGTTATCCGCATAAACCACCAGTTGACCGTCGGCGGCCCGGCCCACTTCCAGCCACGGAAGGGCTCGCGGTGCCGGTCCCCGCACGACTTCCCCATTTCGGCCGAACCTGGAGCCATGGCAGGGGCAGGCAAACCCATCGGCCGAGCGAGCCACCGTGCATCCCAAGTGTGTGCACACGCAGGAGATTGCGTAGACGCCCTGGGCGTCCCGAAACAAAGTGAAATTCGCTTCCTCGACGCGTGTTTCGCTGCCTACAGGAAACTCTTCCGGATCGCCGACTTTGAACCGCCGTACCGGACCGGGCAGCACTGCCGGACCGGGGAGGCGCAGGGCTCCGGCTAGAGCCATCCCGGCGGCGCTGAAGAAGCTCGTCAGCGCCGCCACACTCAGAAAGCTGCGCCGCCGGATTGGGATGGGTTCGAGACGCGACTTTTGCTTTTCGTTCAGCTCGGGCATGGCGTCCACTCCCTGGCAAAGGTGAAACGTTCCATGGTGATCGCTGAGGTGGGACAACGCTGCGCGCACAGACCGCAGCGGATGCAACGCTCTTCGTCTTTCAGGATCGCGGAAAATTCTCCTGCATTGTCACCCAACGTTTGGCGAATCGCATTTTCCAGCTCCGGTGTTTGGACAAGACGATCCAGGGACACCAGCTTCAGGCACACCGTGGGGCACACATCCACGCAGCCGCCGCAGAGAATGCAGCGCTCGCCGTCGAAAATTGTGTTGACACCGCAGTCCAGACAGCGGCCGGCCTCTTCCCGCGCTTGGCTCTCCGTGTATCCCTTCTCGACAAGCGCTTTGCCGTCCAGCAACCGCTCCGCGGGGTTGAGTGTGGGGATGGGCAGGCGCAGCCTTCGTTCGTAGAGTTTTTCCCGACGGTAGTTTTCGAGTGGAAAATGGAATTGCACTTCGTCCACGCCAATCTCTTTTCCAGTGAGGTGCCGGTAGACCGATCGGGCGGCCTGTTTGCCGCTGGCGATGGCATGGATCATCAGTTTCGGGCCGTAGGCAATGTCGCCGGCCACAAATACGCCCGGGGCCGAAGTGGCACCCGTCGCCGCGTCATTAACGATTTGCTGCAGCCCGCGCATTTCAACTCCGTCCCGTGCCGCGTCCAGAAAACGCAGATCGGCGGACTGCCCTACGGAGAGAATCACCGCGTCGCACTCGAGAACAAAACTTTCCGCCTCATCGAATTTGGGAGCGAACCTGTGGTTTTCGTCATACACGGAAACGCAACGCACAAAGCGCACCCCGTGCACGAATCTCCTGCCTTCGGCTTCTCGAACGAGGATCTCCCGCGGCCCCCAACTGTTGTGGCGAACCACTCCCTCTTCCGAACCCTCGATGATTTCCACCGTCTCTGCCGGCATCTCCTCGAGCGATTCGAGGCACACCAGATGAACTTCCTGAACGCCGCGCAGTCGCGCTGCTGTGCGCGAGACGTCGTACTCCTCCTGGCGGAGAACGGTGCGCGCCACGTCGTAGGCCACGTTACCTCCACCGATCACCACCACGCGCGCGCCCAGTTCCACCGGTTTGCCGAGCGCCACATCACGCAGAAAATCCACACCGCCGTGCACTCCGATCGCATCGGTGCCCGGGATGGGCAGGGGGCGCGAGCGTTTCGCGCCCACGGCGATGATCACCGCGGCAAAGTCTTTGCGGAGCTGATCGAAGGAAACGTCTTTTCCAATCTCCGTGTTGCAACGGATCTCCACGCCGAGCGCCTCGATAACGGCGACCTCCGCGCGGATCAGGTCGGAAGGCAGACGATAGAACGGCACTCCCGTGTACAGCATTCCTGCAGGAACCGGCTCCATCTCGAAAATCGTCGGGCGGAATCCCATCAAGGCGAGATCGTGGGCTGCTGCCAGGCCCGCAGGCCCAGAACCAATCACTGCAATGCGTAGTCCCGTGGGCTGGGGAAACTTATGCCCAGCCAGAAACTCGAGCAGATGGCGCAGCTCATCCTGGTCGTCGCACACGTGCCCGGTTGTGCCGTGTTTGAGGTAGGCGAACTGTTCACCTCCAGGATCGTTGCGGGACTCGGGCCCGAACCGCTCGCACGCGAATCGCTTCAGCGCGCGGATGGCGATGGGTTGGTCAATCGTGCCGCGGCGGCAGGCGGCTTCACAGGGCGCGCCGCAGATGCGGCCGCAGATTGAGGCGAGTGGGTTGGGTCCTCGCGCGATCAGATAGGCCACTTCGTAGTCGCCTTCGGCAATGGCGCGCACGTAGCCGCGCGCGTCGGTGTGCACGGGGCAGGCAAACTGGCACTTGATCTGTTCCCGCCAGTAGAGCTCATCGGCGATGCGAACGTTGTAGCCCGGGACCATCCCCATTCCTCGATAATGAGCACAACGACTTCCGTCCTGAAATCAAAAACCACTGCGAGCCGTGCCTGCCGTGACCCGCCTCACCTCCCGTTGTGAGGTGCCGTCACACGATTCGTGGGCACCAGGCGCCAGCGGAGCCAGGCTCACCAACAATGGTTCCTTCTGTGCGTGGCTGGGTTCGAACAGGAAGGTCCCGAAAATGTTCAGAGCGAAGGCCGAAAGTCCGGTGAGCTCAAGGAGAGCGGATACCGGCAGAATGGACCACGCCCAATTGGCCCAGCCCTGATACGCAAGGACCTCACACGAAACGCGCAGCGTGCACCCAACGCTGACGAATGCCAGCCCGGCCACCATCAATCGCGTGCTCCAGAGCAATCGCATTCCAGCAAACGCGGGGAGCACGCGTTGTCCGACGCAGAGCACCATGATGGAGATGAATCCGACGGTCAGTGCATGCCGGGATGCGCCCCATATCCCGCCGGAGGTATCCCACAGGGCGGCCACAACTCCAAGGAGTGCAGCCACGAGCAGCCACACGTAGGCCAGGCGCACAAACGCGGGAAAGCTCGGATGCACGCCCCGTATCTTCGGCTCCCGTTGCGGCGCGGAGAACATGCGCAGGCCTGCGATGGCAAGCCCCGCAGAAACGACTAAGAACCACGTGCCTACGCGGATTTGCCC
>Ga0335085_10014217_pt1 | contig 11634 bp, 10 predicted proteins | sample Lox_Sample_45_FD_206712 | JGI IMG/M metagenome (GOLD analysis project Ga0335085, IMG submission 206712) | Soil microbial communities from Loxahatchee National Wildlife Refuge, Florida, United States - Lox_Sample_4.5 | ecosystem: Environmental > Terrestrial > Soil > Wetlands | place: USA...
GCTGCCCGCGTAGGGTTCGGCCTGAAGCATACCGGCAAACTAGATCGGTTGCCGGTATATCGTCAACCGTTATATCGGGTTCCGGAACAATCCGGCTTGCTGCCAGTAACGGCGGGCAGTTCACAGAGGCGGGCCGATTGCCCCCGGAGCAGGACCAAGATAGCCATGATCCATGATGTCGGGCATGACGGATGTCGCGAACGCCGAGGTCATGGTGCGGATGCATTTCGGCCCGAACCAGGGGATCGAGTTCTCGCCCGACGGGACCCTGCTGGCCGTGTGCTCGGCGCACCATGTAGAGATCGCCGACGCCCGCCGCGGACAGGTGCTGCGGCTCATCCGGGGACACGGAGGGCTGGTGATGGATGTCGCCTTCTCACCCGACGGTGCCGTCATCGTCAGCGGCTCCTTCGACGGGACCGCCCGGACCTGGGAGGTCGCCACCGGCCGGCCGCTCGTCACGTTCGCCGGGCACGACAAGGGGATCATCGGAGTCGCTTTCTCACCAGACGGTAAACGGATCGCCACCGCGTCGCTCGACGGGACCGTCCGGGTCTGGAACGCCGCCAGCGGCGCGATGGTGCTCTTCATCGACGGGCACTTCGAGGGCGCGCAGGACGTAGCGTTCTCGCCGGACGGAACGCGGCTGGTGACCGCCTCAACCCTGAGCGGGCTGGTCTGGGACGCCGCGACCGGCAAGGGGATCGCGTCCTTCGGCGGGCACTCCGACGTGGTGACCTCGGTCGCGTTCTCGCCGGACGGGGCGCTCGTCGTCTCCACCGCCGTCGGCGAGACGGCCCGGATCTGGGACGCGGCCACCGGCCGGGAAACAGTGGTACTGGCCAGTCACCGCGAAACCGATACGGACGCTCTCTTCGTCCCTGACGGGACCCTGGTCGTGACCGGGGGCCGCAACGGGGACGTGCGGGTGTGGGACGCGGCCACGGGTGAGCCGCGCGCCCGGTTCGAGTGCAACGACGGGGTGGAGGCGCTGGCGGTGTCGCCCGACGGGGCGATGGTCGCGGCGACCACCACCATTACGGCCCGGGGATGGGAGATGGCGACGGGCATCCCTGACCTCGCCATCGACGGCGGCTACCAGCACCTCAGGGCCGTCGCGTTCGACCCGTCAGGAACGCGGCTCGGCATCGCGTCGACCGACAAGACGGCGACCATCTGGGACGTGGCGGCCGGCGTCCCGGTGGCCACCCTGGCCGGGCACGGCAGTTCCGTCACCGCGATCGCGTTTTCCCCCGCCTCCCCGTCCGGCCAGGTCGAGGTCGCGACCGGATCGCTGGACAGCACCGCCAGGACCTGGGACGCGGTGACCGGGCGGCCGGGCGTGACGATGACCGGGCACTCATCCTGGGTCAACGCGCTCGCCTACGCCCCCTCGGGCATGATGATCGCCACCGGGGCCGGTGACAATACCGCCCGCACCTGGGATGCCGCGACGGGGGCGGCGCGGGCGACCATGCGCGGGCACGGCGGCCAGGTCAAGGCGGTCTCGTTCGCACCGAACGGGTCGCTGCTTGCCACCGCCTCCGACGACCACACGGCCCGCGTATGGGACCCGCTGAGCGGGGAGCACGTCCGCACGCTCGACGGGCACGACTCGTGGGTGTTCGGCGTCGCGTTCTCGCCGCACGGTGACCTGATCGCGACCGGGTCCTGGGATCAGACGGCCCGGATCTGGGACGCCGCCACCGGGGAGTGCGTGACCACGCTGACCGGGCACCTCGGCACGGTGGAGGCCGTCGCGTTCTCGCCGTCAGGGAAACTGCTGGCCACCGCCTCCGGGGACGCGTCCGCCCGGATCTGGCGGGTCTCCAGCGGGAAATGCGTGGCCACGATGACCGGCCACGACTACACCGTGCGGGCCGTGGCGTTCTCGCCGTCAGGGAAGCTGCTGGCGACGGCCGCGGCGGACGCCACCGCCCGTCTGTGGGACGCCGCCAGCGGGACGTGCCTGGCCACGCTGGTCCCGCTGCCGGGCGGCGGGTACGTCACCGTGCTGCCCGACGGCCGCTACAAACTCGACGGCGACCCCGGCGACCGCCTGTGGTGGGCGGCCGGCCTCCGCCGGTTCGGTCCAGCCGAGGTCAGCAGCCGCTTTCCCGAGATCTGCCGGCTGCCCGCGGGCACCTCGGTCCTCCCGGCTTGAGCTGTACTCAGGTGGGGGTCGATCGTGTCGCGGCGAGCCACTGCTCGACGCTGCGTACGTAGGCCGGGACGAGCACGGCCTCCTTCCGGTAGCGGAGCAGCAGCGCCGCCGCCTGGCTGCGGTCATGCCCGCGCAGCCGCAGTACCGCGTAGGCGACCATGACCGAGCGGCGCCTGCCCGCGCTGCAGTGGATGAGCACCGCCGCCTGGGGCTGGTCGTCGAGCACCCGCGCGGCGAAGCGCGCCGCCGCCGCCCACGCCGCGGGCCGCTGCGGCAGGCCGTGATCTTGCATCGGCGCGTGCGCGACCCGATCGGAGCCCAGCGCCGCCCGCTCGGCCGCCAGATCCCCGTACCAGCGCACCTGCACCCGCGGCCGGCAGTTGACCACGTGCGTCACGCCCTGCTCCGCCAGGCGAGCCACCATCTGAGCCGACGGCACCCCGCTGACCGCGATCCGCTCGTCCCCGATCCAGCTGAGCGACAGTCCGACGGCAGCCGGTCCGGGCGCCTCGCGCGAGCGCCACTGACCTGCCCGCACACTCCGCAATACACCCACGCCAGCCCTCCCGCCAGCATCGTAATACAGCCCCGCAGGCCCTGATGCCGGCGGCGGAAGCGGGCACACGAGTCGCCCCGGTTCCGCCGCCGACGGTGATCAGTTGCCGGTCATGCCGAGTCGGCGGGCCCGGGCTCGCTGGCGGGTTCGGAGTGAACCGGCTCCGGAGGCGCCGGGGTGAAGATGCGCTCGGCCGCGCTGATCAGGCGGCCAGCTTGATCCCGCGCGGATGAGAGACGATGGATGAACTGGTCGACCCGGTCTTGCAGCCGCTCGACCGGGGCCGGGTGTTGCTGCGGCCAGTCGTCTTGGCCCGGTGGGCCGTCGTAGCGGCGGGGCGGGCGCGGGGGCCTCGGAGCCTGTGGGGGCTGCGGAGCCTGCGGAGGCTGCGGAGGATGTGCTGACGTACTCGTCTTCCACCGCGTGCCGGGCGACGCTGTACGGCTCGCCGGTCTCGGCCATGCGCTGGCGAATGGCAATCTTCCTGGCTTTGTCCTGAGTCATGATCATTTCTTTCCGGCGAGTCTGCCCGCGTCTGCTCACCGTCGTGAACGGCCATGACTAGGAATAGGCACCCGAGTCGTGGAGCCTTGTCCTCGTTGCCACCGACGGCGCGGGCCGGCCATGGCTCAGAAGCGGGCAGGAGGTGCGCTGCCGCTGCGTGTAGCATAGCTCGCGATATGACGCGTGATAAGGGCGTATCGCTCGCGCCGGGGACTACGCGTGCGATCCTCGCACCAGCGTCGCGTTCAGCGAGTATGAACTGCTCAGCACGGGGGCCTGGCGTTTTCGTGTTGTTTATGCCGGACCCGGGCGCGGGTAAACCGGTGAAGGGTTCAGCCGGGACGGGCAGAATCAGGCTAGGGATGAGGGAGGTGCGGCGTATGGCTGGCAAGGGCGGCCTGCTGGCCGGACTGGATCTCAGCCTGAAGCTGACCCCGGATCAGGAGGCGGCCCGCCTGGCCGCGGCTCAGGACCGGCTGTTGCAGTTGCGGCTGGTGCTGGGCGGTCAGATCGGGGACAAGCCGCAGCTCGGGCCGCCGGTCTGCGTGGTCTTCGAGGGATGGGATGCCTCCGGCAAAGGCGGTGCGATCAAGCGGCTCGTCGCGCCGCTTGACCCGCGGCACGTCCGGGTCGCCCAGTTCGGCGCGCCCACCCATGACGAGAAACGGCATCACTTCCTGTGGCGGTTCTGGCCAACGCTGCCCGGCTGGGGCGGCATGGCGGTCCTGGACCGAAGCTGGTACGGCCGCGTCCTCGTCGAGCGGGTCGAAGGTTTCGCCACCGAGGAACAGTGGCGGCGCGCCTACCGGGAGATCGTCGATTTCGAGCGGACGCTGGCCGACGAGGGCATGATCATGGTCAAGTTCTGGCTGCACATGTCGTCGGCCGAACAGCTCAGGCGGTTCAAGGCACGGCAGCGCGAGCCGCTGAAGACCTGGAAGCTGACGGCGGAAGACTGGCGCAACCGTGACAAGCGGCCGCAGTACAAGGCGGCCGTGGAGGAGATGCTCGCCCGGACCGATCACCCGGCCGCACCGTGGGTGCTGGTGGAAGCCGAGGACAAGCGGTGGGCCAGGGTCAAGGTAGCCGAGTCGGTAGTCGCGGCCATCGAAGCCGGCCTGACCACGCGGAACCTCCCGGTTCCGCCGGCGCCCGCGGCAGCATCGGCTCAGCGAAGGTAGGGGTGAGAGCCTGAAGGCTCGTGTCCGCCGGTCAGGAGGTTCCGCGTGAGCCTGGACATCCGGGAGGAAGCCCTCACACCCGCCGCGCTGTCTGAGCACGCGGCCATTTCCATTGCCTTCGTGGTCGACCGGGTCTTGGAGGTCAGGCTCCTCGATGGCGGCCTGGGTGGCATGGCACTGGCAGAGGCAGCCGTCACCGATCCTTACGTGAAGGACTACGACGCCATCGAGGGCGAGGGCCCGCAGTCCTGGCCGGGGCATTTTGACGTCTCGAACTGGGGGCTCATCGTCGCCCGCCGGGATGGTGCGAGCGTCGGCGGCGCCGTGATCGCCAGCCGGACCCCTGGTCTTCACATGCTCGGCGGGCGAGGCGACGTCGCCGTGCTATGGGATATCCGGGTTCTGCCACGGGAACGGGGCAGCGGCGTCGGGCCCGCGCTGTTCCTGGCCGCCGAGGACTGGGCTGGAGCCCGCGGCTGCCGGTGGCTCAAGATCGAGACCCAGAACGTCAACGTGCCAGCCTGCCGCTTCTACCAGAAGATGGGCTGCACCCTGGGCGCCATCGACCGGTTCGCCTATCCGGGCCTGCCCGCCGAGGTGCAGTTGCTGTGGTGGAAGGCGCTGTCCGGCCAGTTCAGTACGTGATGCCGGGGAACTGCTCGCGGGCCCGCTCCAGCTGGGCGGCCCACTCGCGGGGCCAGCCGAAGGCGCGGGCGGCCTGGCCGCTCATGTCGGCGGCCGCGGCGCCGCTGGTGAAGTGGACGTACTCACCCCAGTTCATCCGCCGCGTGTAGGCGCCGTCGGCGTCGCGCGGGAAATGCCGCGCCAGTTCCCTGAAGAACCTGTTCATCACCGCTGCCTGCCCGCAGTCCCGCCAGAGCGGGTAGAACCAGTCGCGGAACCAGTGGGTCCGGCGGCGGGGGAAATCGTCGGTGTTGCCGGTGAACCGGCGGTAGACGCCCTTGGCCTCGCGGTCCATGCCCAGCGCGGTGTACAGGTCATAGATGTAGAACTCGGCCCACTTGCTGTCGCCCCAGATCTCATACGCCGGCGAGCCGTGGGCGCCGTTGTTGGCGCTCTCCACGGAATGCCCGATCTCATGAGCGGGCAGCTCGCGGGCGAGGGTGTTCCCCTCCCGCCAGTTTTCAAGACCGCAGTCGCTGACGTTGTGGTGGTCGTGGACCGGGCTGACGTAGTAGCCCGCGTGGCCGCCGCCGTGCCGCCCGGCGTGGTGGATGGAGTAGATGCGCGGGTCGGGCCCGAACCCCTCACCGTAGGTCGCCTTGGAGTACTGCCAGGTCACGTTCATGAACCGGGGCAGCCATCCGATCTCAGCCTGGCGCACGTCGGGGTCGGTGTAGATCGCGCAGTGCTCGTCGCTGTAGTACAGCCGGAGCAGCTGGCGGTGGTCGAACCAGTGCTCCTGCCAGGTGGCCGGCGGGTCAGTTAGCTGCCGCCCCGGCTCTGCGTCCACCTCTGCCTCCCATATATCTGTGCCCGGTTCCGGTGCCTCCGATCAGCATGAAGGTACAGCCGGCCGTGGGCGCCTCGCTTATCCGGGGCTGGCGGCGAGGACGCAGGCCACCGGGGGGCTGAGGGGGAGCGCCTGGGTGCTCAGGTGGATGAAGCCGGCCTCTGCCAGCAGGCCCTCGATCTGGCGGGCGGCGTCGCGGGACGTGTCCGCCGTGGCCCCGGGGCAGCGGGGCTGGGACGCGATGGCGATGCGGCCGCCCGGCGCGAGCCGCCGGCGCAGTTCGGCGAGCCGGCCGGCCGGCGCGGGCCAGAACCCGAGGGAGTTGACGGCGAGGATGGCGTCGAAGGGGCCGTCCAGGGCGGCCGGGACCTGATCGACCGAAGCCCTGATCAGGGTGACCCGGCCGGCCCGGATGGCGGCGGCGTTGCGCCGGGACGCATGCCGGAGCATCACGCCGGAATGGTCGATGCCGTACACGTGGCCTGCGCCGGCCCGGGCCAGTGCCGCGATCGCCAGGCCGGGACCGAAGCCGATCTCGAGGACCTTGTCGGCGGGCTGCACGCCGAGCAGCGAGACTACCCAGCGGCTGCGCTGCCGGTTGGACGGGCGGTGGGCCATCTCCCACGCGGCCACCCGCCCGGCCGCGCCCCGGGGGTGATGAGCCTGGCCGATGACGTCGCGGTCCAGGGCGCGCACAGCGGCGATCCCGGTACGCGCGACCCCGTACTCGACCGCCGCGGTCACCGCCCGCTTCACCGGCCGTGGCATGCTTCCCTCATGTCGTGTTCCCATGGCCGGCAGTCAACGCCTTCAAGCGCACCTGAAGTCAATCCGCCAGGCGGCCTGCTCACCATCGGCGAACTGGCCCGTCGCGCGGGAGTCAGCGCCTCGGCCGTGCGCTACTACGAGGAACTCGGCCTGCTCCCCGCGCCGGCCAGGATCTCGGGACAGCGCCGCTACCCCGAATCGGCGGCCCGGCTGGTCGGTGCCATCCTGCTCTACAGCGACGCCGGGTTCACCCTCGCCGAGCAGAAGGCCCTCATGGTCGCGCGCACGAGCGCGCCGGGTGAATGGAGCCAGCTAGCCCGGCGCAAGCTCGTCGAACTCGACGAGCAGATCGCCCGGGCGCAGGCCGCCCGCGATGCCATCAGCCACGGGCTGCGCTGCCCCCACGAGGACGTCACGCAATGCCCCAACTTCAACGCCGGCGTCACCGCCCGGCTCGCCGGCCAGCCGTTGTCACGATCCCACCAGCAACTGCACGGCCAGCGGCTCCGCGAGCCGGCCGATAGCAGCTAGCGGGCCAGTCGACGGCCTGCCGCGCCGGTCAGTCCCGCCCGCGCAGCAGCGATACCCGGAACGGGCGGACCTCCCCGCGGGCGTAGCCGCCGCGGACCACCGGGTCTCCCTCCATGACCTGTCGCGCGGCCTGTTCGTCGGGAGCATCGAAGATAACCAGGCCGGTGTTGGCCGTTCCCAGGGTCGGGCCGGCCAGGATGAGCTGGCCGCTGGCCAGCAGGCCCTTCAGCCGCTGGAAATGCTCGGCCCAGACGGTCTCCTCCTCGGCTGTCATCGTCGCGGCGAAGTCATCACGCGGAGGGTGAATGAAGTAGATCCATTCCGTCACGGGCCGAGTCTGCCCCGCGCGCCGCAACTGCGTCAATGCGCGGACCACGCGTAGATTCCGCAGGGGATGGGTATCTGCGCGGCAAGATCCCGCTCCGTAAGTCATGAGTGTGATGAACACCACGGATCCGGTGACCAGGCCCCTGGCATCCCGGCGCGGAACGCAAGGCGAGCCGTCATCCGCCGCTGCGCTGATGACCCAGCCCGCGGCCCTGCCGCGCGTCCTCGATGTCGAGCTTCCGCGCCTGCGGCTCGTCCGGCTGCTCGAGGGCCGCTGGGACCGGGCGGTGACGCTGCTCGTGGCGGGACCGGGCTTCGGCAAGACCACCGTCCTGGCCCAGGCGGTACGGGCGCACCAGGTCGCGCCGCGCGGGATCGACGTGTGGGTGGCCTGCGAGGCGGCATACGAAGATCCGGCCTGCTTCGCCCGGGCCCTCCTCGGCGCCATCCGCGCCGGCGCCGTCTCCGCGGGTGCCGTCTCCGCGGGTGCCGTCTCGGCGGGCAGGGGTTCCCGCGATCCCGGTCGGCGGACGGCTCCGGGAGCGCGCGACGTCATCGACGCCCTGATCCGGCGGGCACCGCTCGAGGTGTGCCTGCTGCTCGACGACGTGCACGAGATCCCGCCGGGATCGCCGGGTGCGGACCTCCTCCGTGAGGTCGTGCGGGCGCTGCCGGCGACGGTCCACCTCGTCCTGGCCGGGCGCGAGGCGCCTGACGTCCCGCTCGCGCGGCGTGAGGCCGCCGGCGAGGTGGCCAGGATCGGTAGCGAGGACCTCGCCTTCACCGACATCGAAGTACAGGCGCTGGCCCGTCAGCTCGGACGGGACGCGCGGATCGCGGAACCTCTGCACGGCTGGCCCGCCATGGTCCGGCTGTCCCTCGCGGCCGGCCCCGGCGCGCCGTGGCAGTATGCCCGCGAGGAGGTCCTCGGCCAGATCAGCGACCCGGAGCGTCAGGCGCTGGCCGCGCTGGCCGCGCTCGGGACCGGCACCCCCCGCGAGGTCGCCGACGTGACGGGTGGCCCGGTCAGCCTCGACGCCCTCGCCCGGCAGGTTCCCCTGGTCGGGGTACTGGACGACGGCCGGTACCGGGCGCACGACCTGTGGGCGGACGCGATGCCGCGGTTCATGACGGCGCGGGACGAACGCTCCCTGCGAGTACGCGCCGCCACGCTCCTTGCTGCCCGCGGCGACCTGGCCCGCGCCGGCCGGCTGGCCTGCCAGGCCGGGGACTGGCAACTGCTCGGCGACCTGGCCGTCGGCCTCGTCCACACCACGCTGTCGGCGCTGCCTCGGGCCATCGCGGACAGATGGCTGGCGGCGGTCCCGCCGCCAGCGGCCGAAGACCCGGCGTTCGTGCTGCTGCGGGCCGCCGTCCTGCACGCCGGCGACTTCACCGACCCGCGCATCGACCCCCTGCTCGACCGGGCCTGGCACGGGATGCTCGGCCTTGGCGACCACAGCGGCGCCTCGGCCGTGCTGGGACAGGCGATGATCACGGCGCACTCCCGCGCCGACCTCGACCGGCTCGTCGCGGTGGCCGAGTGGGGGAACCGGCTCGACGGACCCGTCTCTCCCGCCGTGGCGCTGCTGTGCCGCAACGTCGCAGCCATGCGCGCCGAGATTAGCGGCGACCCGGAGGCCGCGCTGGCCGAGTTCGCCGGGGCGCCGGTACGCGAGGTATCCCAGGCCCTCGCGCTGTCTGTCTGGCGATTCCATTTCCACTGCCTGAACATGTGCGGCCGCGGCCGGGAGGCAGCGGAACTGGCCGACCGGACGCTGGCAGAGGCTCCGGATGAGTTCGTCAGGCTCTCCGGAGCCATGGCGCGCTGGTTCGACGGCGACCCGTCCGACCTGAGCCGCCTGAGCCGCCAGGGACTCCGCGCCGTCCTGGCTCATTTCCCGGCCGGCGCCGGGACCGGTGCGCCAGGCCGCGGCCGGGCGGAGACGGCCGCCGACGGGGCGACGGCGCGGGAGGGCTTCGTGGCCACGGCCCTGGCGGCGGTGATGGCGGCCTCCGCCGGAGCGGGATCCTTGTTCCCGCCGCATCCCTGCGGAGACCCGGCCCGCTACGACAATCCTCGCGACGCCACCCTGGCCTGCGTCGCCCAGGCGGCGGTGGCGGCGGCGCGCGGCGCGGAGCCGGAGGCGCGGCAAGCCTACGCTCGCCACCTGGCCAGGTGGCCCGTCGAGGATCGCTTCGCCGAACGGCACCTGCGCCGGTTCCTGGCCCTCGGCTACGTCCTGAGCGACCCGCTGCGCGAGCACTGGGACAGCGCCGCTCTCGGCCCGTCGCATCTCGCGGCCCGGGCGGCCGCGCGCGCCCTGGTCCGGGCCCGGGCGGGTGACCTGGCCGGCGCCAGGGAACTGACCCCGCAGCACGCCCTGTGCTTCCTCCCGCTGCCGTGGTCGGTCGAGCTGGCCGCTCGCCTGGCCGCGGCGGGTCATCCGCACGGGCACGGACTCGGCAGCTGGCTCGCCGACACGCTCGGATCAGCCGTCCACCGGCAGCTCCGCGAGACGGCGCGATCGGCCGACGGGACGCTGGCCGCGGGATCCGCACAGCTACTCGCGGCCCTGCCCGCGCCGCCGACGCACCGGACCCACATCGCGGTCATCGGGCCGCTGGGCGTGATGCGCGACGGCGAGCCGGCCGACGCACCCGAGCTGCGGCGGGCCCGCGTGCGCCAGCTGCTCAGCGCGCTCGTCCTGCGCCCCGTCCTGACCCGCGACCAGGCGATCGACCTGCTCTGGCCGGACCTGGACCCGGAGAAGGCGGCCACGAACATGCGCGTCACCCTCACCCACCTTCGCCGGCTGCTCGAACCCGGCCGGTCAGGCGGCGAGGCGAGTTACCACCTGCGTACCGACGGTGACACGATCCGGCTCCTGAAGTCCGAGTTCCTCTCGGTGGACCTGTGGAACCTGGACGTCCTGGACAAACGCGCCGCCCAGGCGCGAGCCGACGGCGATGTCGGCCGCGCGGCTGCCCTGCTCGCTGACGCGGTCTCCCTGTGGCGCGGCGATCCGCTGCCGGACCTGGACCGCATGCGCAATCCCGACCTTGAGGCGGAGGCCGGCCAGGTCCGCGCCCGCCATGTCGGCCACCTGCTGGCGCTCAGCGAACTGCGGCTGGTGGCCGACGACGCGGCGGCGTCCTTCGCGCTGGCCGAGCGGGCACTGTCGCTGGAGCCGTTCGACGCCCGCGGCCACCGCGTCGCCCTCGCCGCCGCTCTCAGAGGCCGCTGTCCCGGCCAGATCGCGGCGGCGCGGCGGCGGGTCTGCTCGGCCCTGCAGCAGCTCGGCGTCCCGCCGGACCCGCCGACCGCCATCCTCCTGAGCCAGGCGGCCCGCTGGGCCGGTACCGGAGCGGCCGGTACCGGGGCGACCGGTACCGGGGCAGCCGGTACCGGGGCAGCCGGTACCGGGCAGCCAGAGCCCGGGCAGTCGGCGGGACGGAGCGGTTAACGCCCGGTTAGCGCCGGCCGGGCAACGTCGTGTGCGTCAGCATCCGCCACGACAAGGGGGCACCCCGCCATGGCGACACTGGGACTGGTCACCCTGGAATGCCACCGCAGGCACGACCTGGACAACAAGGACGAGCCGCGGATCACGGTCGACGGCATCACCGTGTGGAACGGGAGCATGGGCTTCAGGACCAGGGCCGACCTGCGTCCGGCGAGCCTCCACTTCAACCGCCGCGCCGAGATGACGCTGCTTGATGTCAGCGGCGGCAAGCCCAGGCAGATCGGTGACGAGATCACTATCAGGGAGAACGGGAACCCGGCGTCGGTGAGCTTCGTGGCGTCCGGCACCTGGTACGAGCTGTATTTCGAGGTGTCCTGAGCCTCAGGCAGCGCATCCGCCGGCGCGGGCCGGTTAGGGTGGGTGATGCCGGTTTTCGCGTCCTATGACGGAACTGAGCTTGGCTACCGCATCCTGGGCGACGGCCCGCCGCTGGTGTGCCTGCCGGGCGGCCCGGGCCGGGCGGCCGGGTACCTGGGTGACCTCGGCGGCGTCAGCGCCTCACGTCAGCTGATCCTGCTCGATCCCCGTGGCGTCGGGCTGTCCGCCGATCCGGCGGATCCCGCCACGCTCCGCGTCGACCTGCTCGTCCGTGACGTCGAGGC
>Ga0335085_10014218_pt1 | contig 11634 bp, 9 predicted proteins | sample Lox_Sample_45_FD_206712 | JGI IMG/M metagenome (GOLD analysis project Ga0335085, IMG submission 206712) | Soil microbial communities from Loxahatchee National Wildlife Refuge, Florida, United States - Lox_Sample_4.5 | ecosystem: Environmental > Terrestrial > Soil > Wetlands | place: USA: Florida...
AGCAGGCACGGATTTTCGGTTCAGTGGTCACGCGTATTTTTATAGGTAGCCATACGCATACCACGTGCCTCAGGGGAATTGGGAATCCAGATGACTCAGGGCGTCGCGATGTTCCAAGGCGAACTGCAGCAGGCGGTTGCTGCCGTGCAGGCCGAGCTTCTCGCAAATGTGCGCCCGATGTGAATCCACTGTTCGGGGGCTGACACCGCATTCGACGGCGATTTCCCTGGAGGTTTTTCCCTGGGCGATGCGCTTGAGAATGCGCCGCTCGGCGATGGTAAGGTTTCCCAGTCCAGGTTTCCGCCGACTGAGCACTTCGACGTTGTTTCGCCGCCGCAGAAGAAAATCGGTAAGAACTGAGCTGACGTAAACCTCGCCGGCGGCGACGGCGGCGATGCAATCAAGAATTTCGCTGGCGCTGTTTTTTTTCAGCACAAAGCCTTTGATGCCGAGGCTGATTGATTGATTAAAAAGCTTTTCGTCCTTTTGGAGGGCCAGCACAACGAGGGAGGTCAGCCGATTTTTTGCTTTCAGGAGTGCGGCTACTTCCAGGCCGCTGATGTCGGGCAGGGTGGCGTCGAGTACGGCCACATCGGGTTTGTGCTCGAGGATCGCTTTTAGAGCGCCTTCGCCAGTGCAAGACTCGGCGACGATGTCAAATCGGCCATCCTCGTGCAAAAGGCCATGCAGCCCCCTCCGGCAGAGAGGGTTTTCATCCGCAATGACCACACGAAATTTGCCATGTCCCCTGGTTGAAGCGGTTGGAGCCGCGCTCTTTTGTTTAGTCACTGGTTTACGTCTTTTTGTGACAAAGTTACGGTGGGGAGAACTTGCGAGGGCGTAAATGGCGGGCGTTACGGATTTTTACGTGGGTACGTGCAACCATTTTTATAGGTATCCACACGTACACTGTCGAGGCCGGGAAATTTGCGTTTTATTCGAGATGTTTCAGTGCGTCGCGATTTTCCAGCGCAAAATGAAGCAGTTTGTTGCTTCCGGAGAGACCGAGTTTTTCACAAATGTGGGCGCGATGCGATTCCACAGTCCGCGGGCTGATGAAAAATTCGGCGGCGATTTCCCGCGAGGTTTTTCCATCGGCAATGCGCTTGAGAATGCGGCGTTCGGCGACGGTGAGGTCGTCGAGCCCCGGTTGTTTTTTCGCGAGCTGTTCGGCGCGGCTGCGGCGCCGGAGCAAAAAATCCGTGAGCGAAGGGCTCACATAGGACTCGCCGTTGGCCACGGCTTCGATGCAATTCAGGATTTCGGCTGAGGCGTTATCCTTCAATACGTAACCGCTCACTTTTAAATTCAATGCAGTGTTGAATGCCTGTTCGTCCTTCAACATGGTCAGGATCACGATTGGGACCGGGCATTTTTTTCTTCGCAGGGCGCGGATAAGTTCGAAGCCGTTCATGTCGGGCAGGTTCACATCGAGCACGGCGACGTTCGGTTTTTCCTTGAGGATAAGCTCGAGGGCGGTTTCACTCCGGCCGGCTTCAGCCGCCACTTCGAAACGCGGATTTCCCTCGATGGCATGGCGCAATCCCTGTCGAAACAGTGGATGGTCATCCACAATCACCACTCGAGTTTTGTGTTTCGGTGGCACGCGAAAATTTTAATCACTCCTGCAAAAACCGCGAGCGGCAAATCACGGTTCGGTCTGATGCTGCTCCAAAATCGGCAGTTGGACGACGAGTTCCGTGCCGGTTCCGGGTGTGCTTTTGATCTCCAGATGTCCGCCCAGCATTTGCGCGCGTTCCGAAATGCTTTTCAGGCCGAACCCTCTGCCCACCAGCGCGCGCTGCACGTCAAAACCCCTGCCGTTGTCTTGCAGGCGCAATCGGATGCAGTGGACGTCGCGCTCAACGGTGAAACTTGCATGCTCGGCTCCCGAATGCTTGAGCAAATTGTTGAGCGCCTCCTGGACGATTCGGTACAGATGCGTGGCCGCATTGCCCTGGATGGCGTCATCGATGTCTTCGACGCGATATTCCAGGCGCATGGAAGTGGAGCGCGCGATTTTTGCGACGAGTTCGCGGATGGAGTCCGTGAGACCGAGCTGTTCGATTTGCAACGGGCGCAGGTTGAGCACGAGGCGACGCACCTCGGCGATCGTTTCCGATGCGGCTTGCGAAATGGCATTCAGATGTTCGATCACCATCGGCGGAAGGCCGGGCTGCTTGAGCGCGAGATAGGCTTTGTTCGTGATAATGGAGAGGTTCTGGCCCAAACTGTCGTGCAGTTCGGCCGCCAATCTCTGGCGTTCCTGCTCTTCCGCTTCCAGCAATGCCCGTGTGAAATCCTCGCGCGCGCGCAATTCCCGATGCTGCATTTCGCGCAGGGATTCCTCGACTTTTTTACGAGCCGTAATGTCGACGTCCATGCAGACAAAACAAAAGCTCTTATCCTCGCAGGGGATTCGGAACAGTGTCGAAACACAAAATCCACCAGTTTGGTCGCGGCGATGAAAGCGGTATTCTGTCGGCGGCTCCGGGTGCCCTGTGCGCTGGAGTTCCCTTATCGCTTGTGCAAACCGCTCGGTTTGCTGGCTGTCGAATATGAGCTTGTCGAGCGTTTTGCCGTGGGCTTCGCCGGCAGTCCAGCCAAAGATGTTTTCCGATGCGCGATTCCAAAAGATGACGCGCCCTTGATCATCGTACCATTGAACCGCCACGTCCGGCGTATTTTCAATCGTCGCGCGGAGGCTTTCCTCGCTGCTGCGCAATGCGCGTTCAGCCCGCTTCCGGTCGGTGACGTCCGTCACGGTGCCGAGCATGATCAAAGGCCTGCCTGTCTCGTCGCGCTTCAGTTCGCCACGGCTTTCCAGCCAGCGCGTGGTACCGTCCGGACGCCGAACCGGCATCTCCGAATAATATTTGCGATTGGTTCCATTCAGGGTTTCCTCGATTTCGTGATGTACACGGCGCCGGTCATCGTCGTTCACGAGTTTGAGGAAGGATTCCAACGTTCCGCCAAACTCTCCGGCCTTCAGCCCGAAGAGTGAATAAACTTCTTCCGTCCAGATGACGTGGTTTGTCTGGATGTTCCATTCCCAAATGCCCATGCGGGCCGCCTCCAGTCCGCGCCGCAACCATTCCTCACTTCGTTTCAGCGCTTCTTCAGCGCGAATTTGTTGGGTCACGTCGTCTGAAATTGTGAGCAGGCATTCTTCGCCGCGCAATGACATCAACTGGACGGAAAGCTGGGTGATCCGTTCTTCGCCGGAAGGGAGCGCGACTGTCTTGCGATAATTTCGAACATGCCCGTTCTTCTCCAGTGTCTCCACGAATTTCTCGCGGTCTTCGTTCGTGTCCCAGAATTTGAAGTCGAACGTGGTCAGGTTCTTTGCCTCGACCGGCGGCAGACCGAACCATTGGCAGAACGCTTCGTTCACTTCGATGATGCGGCCATCGGAGCGGCGGGTGATGAGCGTTGGGTTGGGATTTCCGTGGAAAGCCTTGAAAAATTTCTCCTCGGATTCGCGCAAGGCCTCTTCCACCGCTTTGCGCGCGGTGACGTCCTCGACCATCCCGATCATCAACGGAGGACTTTCTCCGCGCGCGTGCACCTTGGAAACGATCAAGTGGCCCCATACGGTCTGGCCATCCTTCCGCCTGTAGCGTTTTTCAATCTCGTAATGGCTGCGTTTTCCGGCAACCAGTTGCTGATACAATTCCAAGTCCGCTCGCACGTCGTCCGGGTGCGTGAAATCTGGAAATGTCATGCCCGACAACTCCTCTTCGGTGTAACCAAGGATGTCTTCGAGCGCGTGATTGCATTGCACCGGCCGCCCGGTCGAGTCGACGAGGGCAATGCCGATCGCGGCGCCATCGAATACCGCCCGGAATCGCGCCTCTCCGTATCGCAAGCTGGTGTCAGTTGAATGATTGCTGACAGAATCTCCACTCATGTAAAAATGTAAAAATAGAAACCTTCGGGATGCTCTTCCTCAATCATGCTTCCGATTGGTCTGCGGTCAAGTACACCTTCGGTCATCGGCCACACCCTCCGTGGACGGCAAAGTTTACCCGAATGGGTAACTTGGCGGGCTGCAAGGAAATAGCTAGGATAAGCGCGCTCCCTCGGGTATGAGATCGAAATTGCTAAATTTCGCTTTGGAAGGGCTTCGGGTTCCCGGCTCACTCACGGGTGTTAAATCGCAATTCCGGATGGCGTCATGAATTCCAAAACCCTGCTCGGTATTTCCGCGACTCTGAATCTTCTCGCGCTTGGATTTTTAATCAGCTTTTGCCACTCACATGCGGCGACTTCCGTTACCGCGACGCCTCTGGCGGCAGAAGACGGGCCGCCGTCCTCGACGGTTTCAATACCACCGGTGGAACCGGTGAAAATTGCCAAACCGGTGGCCAATACCTGGGTTCAGGCTTTGCGTGACGCACAGATTTCGGAAAAGGTCATCGCGGATGTCGCCGCGGCAAATTTCGAGGAACACTGGCACGCGCTCGCTTTGGAAAACCAGAAGAAATTCGATCGCGGCGAAATCGACCGGGCAACGCTAACGGGATTTGACCTTAAACATGATGAAGAATTGGAGAAGCAGATGCGGGCTGCGCTCGGCGATGAGGCGTTTCGCCGATGGGATGAGTCCCGGGAACTGGCGGATTTGGATCGCACCGGAGTGCGGTTATCGACGGATGAAAGCGATAAGCTGTATGAGATGCGAAAAAATTTGGACCGCAAACGGCTGGAGCTCGACAAGGCTCGGCAGCAGGGAAAATTGACGGATGAAGAGGCGTCATCGCAGAGCGCCGCGCTGTATGCTCAATACAATCAGGATCTCCTCAAATTTTTAGGCGACGATCGTTACGCGCAAATTCAGAACGGGGGCGACACCGGCATGAGCCAGCTCAAACAGAATCTCGCGGGCGTCGATGCCGATGATTCGCAAGTCTCGGGAATGGAGGCCGCGGAACAATCGTGGAATTCCCAACGCGACCAATTGGACATCCAACTGCAAAAAGGCGACGTGACCGCTGAGGATTATCAAAAGCAAATGGCCGCACTCGACACCCAGCGTGACCAGGATTATCAAAAAGTTCTCGGCACAAACGGCTTTGCTGAATTTCAACGAAATCAAAGCGAACAATACCAAATGCTGAAACGGCTCGGCCCGGGCATGGGCTTTACCGTGGATGACGTGAACAATCTCTATGACATGCTTCAGGAATATCAAAACGAAGTGCGCGGTTACCGTGACCGCGCGCAGCAATTGCAGAATCAGGGCCAGACTGTCGATTGGTCGGCGGTGGACAATGTGCTGGCGAATTACGCGCAACAAACGGAAAGTGCCTTGCGCGATCAGTTGGGCGATAAATTCGACAAATTGAAACGCAGCAATGTGATGCCGTTTGAACGGTAATGAATGCCATGAGAACCTTCCTCATCCTCGTCTTCGGGTTGGGAGCTTTGGCGAGCACGCTTTCCGCGCAGGAGAGCATCGATCTTTCCGTTCAACGGCAACGCATCAGCTACGCGCTGGGAATGGACGTTGTTCGCGCGCTCAAGGCGGATGATTTCGACATCGATATGAAGATCATCAGCGCCGGCATGGCGGATATGCAGGCGGGCAAACCGGCCTTCACGCCGCAACAAGTGAAAGCCGTGATGAAGGAAATGCAGGATGACAACCTCGCGAGAGCCGTTGCGAAAAAAGAGGCGGCCGGCCAGGTGCATTTGAAGGAGGGAAAGGCGTTTCTCGAAGCAAACGCAAAAAAGGACGGCGTGAAAATCAAGGAAGTCCTCGCGCCCGACGGCTCCAAGGCAGAGCTGCAATATAAAATCCTCAAGTCCGGCACGGCGGGCGGTGCGTCGCCCACAAAAACCGACACGGTTACGGTGCGTTATCGCGGCACATTAATTGACGGAACGGTGTTCGACATTTTTGATCCGTCTATGAAGCACGGCGATGTCGCCGTCTTCAGGATGACTGATGTCATTCCGGGCTGGGACGCAGCGCTGGAGATGATGAAGCCGGGCGATAAATGGCGGTTGTTTGTTCCGCCCAGTCTCGCCTACGCGGATTACGGCCCGCCGGAAATCGGCATCAACACGACGTTGATTTATGAACTCGAACTTGTGAGCTTCGCTCCGACGGACGAAAAATCCGCTCCGCCTATTCAATAACCTCAGCCATCGACAAACATGAAATCCTCTCTTGTTCTTTTTCTCGCCGTTGGGCTGAGTGCCAGTGTGATGGCGGAGGACAAACCCGACCTGTCCATACCGAACGAGAGATTCAATTACGCGCTCGGTCTGGACATTGTTTCCACGTTCAAACAAATGGATGTTGATATTGATTTGAAGGCGTTTGCTGACGGCATGAAAGACGCCATTGCGGGAAATTCGAAACTTACGGAAGCCGAAAAGAAAGACGCCATGGATATTCTTTCGAAAGCCATGGCGGCCAAAGCGGAGGAATTGGAGAAAATCGCCAGCGCGAAGAATTTGGAGGAAGGGCGCGCATTTCTCGCGGCCAATGCAAAAAAAGAAGGCGTGCGCGTCAAAGAAGTGGTCGGACGCGATGGTGTCAAGGCCGAGCTCCAATATAAAATTCTCAAGTCCGGTCCGCCCGGCCCATCGCCGAAAAAAGGGGACACGGTGGAAGTGCATTACGTCGGCAGCTTGATTGATGGGAGCGTTTTTGACAGTTCCGTTAAACGCGGTTTCCCCGCGACTTTCGGCGTCATGGATGTGTTGCCTGGCTGGTCGGAAGCATTGCAGATGATGAAAGTTGGAGATAAATGGGAAGTGTTTTTGCCGCCAAGCCTGGCTTATGGCGAGTATCCCACGTCTCACATTGGTCCGAACAGCACGTTGATTTTTGAAATCGAATTGCTGAGTTTTTACACTCCGTCTGAATCCTCCACAAACGCGCCGACGGCCATGGCGAAGTGATTTATTTTTTGCCGTCCCGGTGATACGGCTGGCCGGTTTCGTAGAGTGCCAGCTCGCTGTTGAGTTGCGTCACGCGATTTTCCTGTCCGGAGGAATGTGCAAATGCAATGGCCTGCCGCGCTGTCCGGGCGGCTTCTTCAAACCGATGCGCTTCGGCGTACGCGGCTGCGACGGTGTCGAGAATATCGATGTCCTTGCTGCCGGTGAGTTGGTCGGCGCGTTGCGCCAGTTCGACAGCTTTGGTGCCATCACGCGCGGAGGGCAGGGGAGCAGTGGCGAGTTCCCACGCGAGATCGTTCAGCGCCTCGGAATAATCGGGCTTGAGGTGGATGGCTTGCTGAAACTCCCCGAGTGCTTGGGCCTCTTCTCCTTTTTGCAGCAGCGCCGTGCCCAGGCCGTAGTGCGCCTCGGCAAAATCCGGCGCGCTTTTCACGGCTCGCTGAAAATGCGCCATCGCTTCGTCTGCGTTTCCTCTTTGCAGGAGCGCGTTGCCAAGATTGAAATGGGCGTTTGCGTTGTCCGGTTGCGCCTGCAGCACTTGCTGAAATTCATCGATTGCCTCATCCACTTTGCCGCTTTGCAGGAGGATGTAGCCAAGATTGTTTCGCGTCATGAACTGCCCGGGCTCGATCTGCAGTGCTTTTCGGTACTGCGCAATGCCGTCCTCGATTTTTCCCTGGCGAATGAGCGCGTTGCCGAGATTGTAATGGGCCTCGGCATAATCGGGATTGATTTGGATGGCCTTTTGGAAAAATGCAGCGGCTTGGTCCGCTTTGTCCTGGTGAAAAAGTGCGATGCCGATGTTATAGGCGGCATTCGCGTAATCGGGTTTCAGTTGCAAAGCTTTCTGAAAATGAACGATGGCTTCGTTCAAATTATTTTTCTGAACGAGAGCCGTGCTGAGATTGTATTCGGCTTCCGGAAAATCCGCTTTGAGCTGAAGCGCCTTTTGATAGTGGCGGATGGCCTCATCCACATTTCCCTGTTGCATCAACGCGTTGGCGATGTTGTCCTGCGTCACCGGCTGGGCCGGATCAAGCTGCATCGCTTTTCGGAAACACGCCGTTGCCTTGTCCGCCGCTCCTCGCTGGAGAAGGGCATAACCGAGATCGTTCCAGGCCGACGGCGTGGCGGGTTCGATCTGCAACGCCATCTGATAATGGTCGATGGCGCCGTCTATGTTACCAGTTTTTAGAAATGCGCTGCCGAGGTTGATGTGCGCTTCGGCGTAGTCGGGTTTGAATTGCAACGCCTGAGTCAGGTTGGCAATTCCCTCACTCAACTCGCCTTTTTGGATGAGGGCATTGCCGAGATTAAACGCGGCTTTCGGGTCTTCAGGCTTGATGCGACGTGCTTCGCGGAAATGAAGGATTGCCTCGTCCACTTTTCCTTCATCCAAAAGCGCGTTGCCCAGATTATTCTGCGCGACAATGTTGTCGGAAGTGAAAGCGACTGCGCGAGTCCACAACGTCCGGCTATTCTGCCAATACGAAGTTTGATTTCGTGCGCAGACAGCCAGCACCATTACGATGGCTGCCGACGCACCGTTCAGCATCAGCCGCCGGCGAATCCAGCGCGCGCTCAACTCGGCGATGCTCCATGTAAGTGCGATGTACAATCCAATTTGTGAGAGATACGTGTACCGATCCGCATGTGCCTGCGCGCCCACCTGCAAGATCCCAATCACAGGGACGAGCATGCCCAAATACCAAAGCCAGCCGAACAACAGCCACGGATATTTGCGGCGGACAGCAAAGGCCGCCGCGGAAATCGCGATCAGAAGATAACATGCCAAAAAAATTGCGGGCTGAGGCAATCCCTGTTCAGGAAACGGGTAGAGAACCACCAGTTTTGACGGGAAAATCATCTGACGCAAATAAAGGATGCAGGATACTGCCGCGTTTTCGAGTCGGAGCGACAATGGCAGCGGCGAGACCGCATCGTGCTGCGCCAAAACAGTGATGAGGCACATCGCGCCCGAAAGCGCCAGCAACGGAATTTTCTCAAGAATGCACCGGCAGAAAATTGAATGATTTTCAGAAGTTTCGAATCGGTTCAGCGGCCAGTAATCCAGCAAAAGCAAAACAAACGGCAGCGTGACGACCATCGGCTTGGACATCAGCGCGAGCGAGAACATGAGCGCCACTACGAGGTATCGGCTTGCCGACCACGCGCGCCGGGCGTACCACAAATAGGCAGTCAGTGTGAGCACGAAAAACAGGCCACTCAAAACGTCTTTGCGTTCGGCCACCCATGCGACGGATTCCACCCGCAATGGATGAATTGCGAATACTGCGGCAATGAATGCGCTTCGCCAGAGAAATCCCGTCATCCGGCGCAGCAAAAGAAAAAGCAGGATACTGGTGGCAGCGTGAATCAGAATATTGGTGAGATGGTGTCCGCCCGCATTCAGCCCGTAGAGCTGGCAATCGAGCATGTGACTCAACCATGTCACGGGATGCCAGTTGGATGAGTGAACGTGCGTGAACGCCCATTTCACTCCGGGCTCAGAAATGCCGGCGGTGACGTGCTCGTTTTTACAAACGTAGACATCGTCATCAAAGTTTACGAAGCCGTAGTGAATTGCCTGACCAAAGGCGAACCAGACCAGCAACACGAGCGTGGCGCAAATGCCGACGATCTGGAGTCGTTCGCACGAGTGCGTCCCGTTTTCCGGCTTTGGAGAATGCTGCATGAGGTAGGGAAGCCATCCGCATGGAGAATGCGGATGGCTATGGTAGAAACTCTACTCTATCCAGTTATGGACTTAGTAAGTCTTGTACTGGGAACCAAGCGTTGTTAGATTGCCGCTGGTATCGAACAATGCCGCCGTTTGAAGCACGCCAGTTCCGGGAGTGGTTCCGCAATACCAGGAGTAGTCCAGTACGTAGCCGCGGCTCTTTAACCCGGGGACCGCCGTGGACATAAACGACTGGCAATTCGCGACGGTGATGCCGGTGGGGCTCTTCCAGTCCGTAGGCGCGAATTCCGTGACATAGACGTTGTAGCCGTAGCGGTTATGGATACCGTCGACGTAGCTGAGGAAGGAACTCGCCGAGCTCAGGTAACAATGGATGGCCACGGCGTGGCACAGAAGATTCTGTGATTTTACCGCCGCCATAAACTGTTGCATCCACGTGTCGTTGTCGTCGGCACACGCCGGGGATATCAGATTGCCGAAACCGATCTGGCGCGCCGCCACGCTTGCGTGAGTGTATCCTTGCAATGCATAGGCCGTGGTCAGATTGGCCTGGTCCGTATGATCCGGTTCGTTATACATTAGCAGGACCGGATAACCCGCCGCCTGAAGGGCTGTAAGCGCTGCCGTGTCCTGAGCCTGGCTGGCTCCGTAATAACTCCACCACATCGGATAAAACTGCACGCCCGCGGGCAGATTGCTTGGTTTGCTGGAACCCCAATTATAAGTCCAGGTGGCATTGACCTTGTTCGCGTTTGCGCATTGTCCCGCAGTGCCTTTTTGCGCCGCGTGGGACACGGAACTGGCGCCGACTAGCGCCGCACAAACACTGACCGCTAACAAACTTCGCTTCTTAGGTAGGTGCATGAATGTTAGTCTTTCCATTTGTTGGTTGTGTGTTGAACTGCCTATCGTCGAGTGGTACATCGACGAATACCCTTTTAGCCTGAGATCTCGGTGGAATGGGTATTGACGCTTTAGTTTCTATCAAAAGCCCCGCTCCCTGCCTATTACCCGTTCAGGTAATTTTATTGAATGACTCTAAACTTATCTCATCAGCGGCAGTTCCGATTTGAAAGAATATTTTCCGGAGCACACGCTGAACACAATCGTTTCCTTCTCTGAACGCAATAAGGAAATTCCGCGCGCACTCGCGGCGGGATGACCGCTTTCGGTCACGACATTGGGCGCGTTCGCCGGGACGTAAACCGTCGCGGTGGTGTTTGGCGGAATTGTGACATCGAGGCGAAGCTCTTTTCCCTTCAACTCCCACGCGCTTTCAATGGGTCCAGCGGGTGAGTTGTAGGAAGCGCGCGCGTAGGTGAGAGCTGGAGCGATGGCAGGATGAATCACAATTTTGCGATAGCCCGGTCCGTCCGTATCAATTCCCGCGACTTGTTGATACAGAAATTGTCCCACAGCCCCGAAGGAATAGTGATTGAATGAATTCATCGCAATTGTCTGGAAACCTTTTTCTGGAGTCCAGCCGTCCCAACGCTCCCAAATCGTTGTCGCGCCGTTCTTCACCGGGAAAAGCCAGGACGGATAAGTTTCCTGCAGGAGCACGTGATACGCGACCTCGTCGAGGCCGGCGGCATTCAGTCCCGGCAGCAGGCGCGGCGTTCCGATGAAACCGGTCGCCAGATGCCAATCGCTTTTTTCCAATTGCGCGACAAATTTCTCCGCGACCTTTTGCGTCATTTCTGCGGGAACCAAATCCATCGTGAAAGCGAGCGCGTAACCTGTCTGGCCGCTGTTCGTGATGGAACCATCCGGTAAAATGAAGTCGCGTTGAAACGACGCCTTCACGTCGTCGCTTTGCGCGCGGTAACGCGCGGCGTCGTTCGTTTTGCCGATGGCTGCGGCCATCTCAGACATCAGTGCCGAAAGATTCGCGAGATACGCGCGCTCAATCACCGCCGGACTGGCGCCGCCGCCGAGGTTCAGGTGATCGCCGAGCGGCCGCACGGCGAGGCCGCCATCTTTTTTGCCGCCGGCCAGCCACGCAAGATAACGCGCCA
>Ga0335085_10014219_pt1 | contig 11634 bp, 9 predicted proteins | sample Lox_Sample_45_FD_206712 | JGI IMG/M metagenome (GOLD analysis project Ga0335085, IMG submission 206712) | Soil microbial communities from Loxahatchee National Wildlife Refuge, Florida, United States - Lox_Sample_4.5 | ecosystem: Environmental > Terrestrial > Soil > Wetlands | place: USA: Florida...
AACGGTCCTCCTCGATGTACTCGAGGAAGCGCACGCCGATCTTCGTCACCGCCGCGATGTGCCGGAGCGACACGCCCCGCGCCTCGCGGAGCTTCCGGAGGTCGGCCCCGCCCAGGGTCGACGGGATCTCGGCCGCGGGAGCCGTCGGGGCCGAGGAGGGGAACGGCAGCACCGCCGGGTCCGGGGGAAGAAAGCCGTGGGACTCGTCGTAGACCCGCCTCTTCTGCTCGTCGCCCAGCACCTCGTAGGCCAGGCGGACCCGGGCCCGCTGCTGCTCGGCCTCCGCCGGCTCGAGCAGTGAGTACGTGGCGAGCGAGCCCTCGCCGTAGAGCTCGAGGCTGAAGCGGTAGGCCCTCTCGACCTGCTCCCGGCTGGCTCGAGGCTCGAGGCCCAGGACCCCGTAGTGGTCGGGGTCACCCGAGGGGGGCTCAGTACCCGCTTCCAAGGCTCTCCCCCTTGACGAGGCCTCGCGTGAGCTGCCGGATCTCCTCGGCCGCCTGGGAAGTGGGGGCGTCGGCCATGAACAGCCGGCGCCGCCTCACCGCCAGCCACACCGCGTCGTCGTGGTGGACGAAGCCGGCGTAGCTCGCCCGTACTCCCAGGTGCCGCGCGCAGGCGGCCACCATCTGGTGGCCGATGGCGACGTCGGCCACATCCCGGATCTCGTTGACCACGAAGCGCGGCTGGAAGGCCGCGACCTCGCGCCGCAGCGCCTGGGCCGACTCGGGCTCGTCGGCCTCGATCCGGGAGAGCAGGTCCACCGGGGTCCGGATGCCGAGGGGGCTCTTGGGATCGAGCGCCGCGTCCACGAGCCGCCGCACGGTCGCCGTCGGCGCCGCCGCCCTCATGCGCCGGTAGAGCGCGCTCTTGATGAAGCGGTAGCCGTTCTCGATCGAGGTAGGCTCGGGGACCACGGCGAGGATCGAGACGTCGGACAGCAGGAAGAAGTCGAGGATGTTGTAGGAGGTGCCGGCCCCGAGGTCGATGAGCACGACGTCGACGTCCAGGGCGCGGACCTGGTTCATCACCCGCACCTTCTGCAGGTGCTTGATGTTCGCGGCCGAGAGCAGGTCCCCCGCCCCGCTCACGAGCCGCAGGCCGGGCACGGTCGTCTCGGTGACCACGTCGTCGATCGACGAGACACGCCGCTGGATGAAGTCGGCCAGCGTCCGCTGGGGCATGGCCAGGCCGAGACACGTGTGCAGGTTCGCCCCCCCGAGGTCCGCGTCGACGAGGACGACCCGGCGCCCCATCCTCGCGAGCTGCCATCCCACCGAAGCGGCCAGGAGCGACTTGCCGATCCCGCCCTTTCCCCCGCCGACCGACCAGATCTGGCGCCGCGTGAGGCGGGCGTCGACCGGCAGCACCTCGGACACGCTCAGTGCCACGGGCCGAACCTGACGCTCTCCACGACCGAGCCCAGCAGGGTGCGCGCCGGTTTCGACTTCTTCCAGACCGGCAGGGGCGCGTAGGCGACGACGCAGACCGACTCCCCCCCGCCGACCACGGTGAGGTTCCGCTGGCGCCAGTCCCGGTGGCCCTGGACCGCCTCGTCGTAGTGGACGACGAACGCCGAGTCGAGCGTCTTCCGATCTCCGATCTGCGCCCCGACGAAGTCGTACTCGTAGTCCACCTGGGGCGAGGCGTCCATGGCCCCCGCCAGCCGCAGGAGCATGCACTCGGCGTGGAAGCTGTCCAGACCCAGCTCGCCCTCGCGGCGCACGAGACGCAGGACGAGGCCGTCCCCGCGGGCCTCGGTCATCTCGGGCTGTCCGGCTTCCGATCGCACCTCCCACGTCGCCGGGGTGCGCAGGCTCAGCGTCCGGGAAGCGTTCCAGTGCTCCTCGGTCAGGCTCGACGACACGGCAGGAGCCGGCTTCCGGTCGGTGGGGGTAGCCTCAGCCGGCCAGGGAAGAAGGCAGGCGAGGATGACCGCCAAAGAGGCCTTCATGCGAACCCTTCGGGCGGTTAGGGTACAGCAGATGAAGTGCTACTTCAAGGGCTCTCCCCCGCCGCGATCAGGGCTCAATCGGCCCGGAAGTTCCATCTTCATCGAACGCGCCTGCGCCGGATCGACACCGCGCCGCACCGCGATCATCTCCGCGAGGATGCTGACCGCGATCTCGTCGGGTGTCTCGGCGCCGATCTCGAGGCCGAGCGGGGCATGGACCCGCGCGAGCTCTTCCGGCGACATGCCGAGGTCCTTGAGCGCGGCGAAGATGTGCACCACCTTCGGGCGGCTCCCGAGGAGCCCCACGAAGCGCAGGCCGCGACCGAGCACCGCCCGAAGGGCGGTGGCGTCGCCCTTGTGCCCCCGCGTCACCACGACCGCGTAGGAGCTCGGGCCGAGGGTCATCCTCTCCGCCCCGGCCGGGAACTCGTCCACCACGATGAGGTCCGCCTCCGGAAAGCGCTCCGCGTTCGCGAACTTGACCCGGTCGTCGACGACCTCTACGCGGAAGCCGCACGCCTTCGCCATCCGCGCGAGGGGCTGGGCCACGTGGCCGGCGCCGAAGAGGCACAGGACGGGCACGGCCTCGATGGGCTCGATGAACACCTGCATCCTCCCCCCGCAGACGAGGCCGTCCTCCCCCGCCTGATCGGGCGTCAGGTCGTAGGAGACGAGCCGGGCCCGCCCACCCTCGATCGCCTCGCGGGCCCGCCACGTCATCTCCGCCTCCAGGCACCCGCCGCCGATCGTGCCCACGATCCTCCCGTCGGCGTGCACGAGCATCCGGGCCCCCGCCTTCTGAGGGGTCGATCCCTCGGTGCCCACCACGGTGACGAGCGCCGCCCGCTCGCCCCCCGCCTCCGCCGCCAGCGCCGCCTCGAGCACCTCGCGCAATGCCGACCTCAGTGCACCGGCGCGCCGAGCCGCTCGAGGGCGGCCGCGAGCAGCCGGCGGTCCACGGGCCGGGAGAGGCACTCGCTGAAGAGCGCGGCGTGGGTCCCGAGGTCCTCGCTCGAGGCCAGGACGACGAGGGGCGCCGTGCGGGTCGCGGGCTGGGCCCGCAGGCGCTCCGCGACCTCGTCCGCGCGCAGCCGGGGCAGGATGCGGTCGAGCACGACCACCGCCGGCCGCAGGCGGGCCGCGGCCTCGACGGCCTCCACTCCGTCCGCGGCCTCGTGGACGCGGAAGCCCAGGTCCTCTGCCACCCGTCGCACCTCGCGCCTTGTGCCGACGTCCGGCGCCGCCACGAGGACGAGCGGCGCGCGGGCCTGGGCCGCGGCCCCGAAGATGGGCACGGTGAAGGAGAAGGTCGAGCCCTCCCCGGGCGTGCTGCGTACCTCGAAGCGCCCCCCGTGGGCGCGGACGAAGCGCTCGCAGATGGAGAGACCCAGGCCGAACCCCTCGACGCCCTCCGCCTTGCGGTCGTGGAGGCGGGAGAAGGGACGGAACAGGCGCCCCACGTCCTCGGGGACGATCCCGATCCCGTGGTCGCTCACGCTCACCACCGCCGTCTCCCGGTCCCGGCGCACCGCGAGGCGCACCTCTCCCCCCTCCGGGGAGTACTTGACCGCGTTCGAGAGCAGGTTCTCCACGACCTCTGCGATCCGCTCCCCGTCGGCCCAGCACGGCAGAGGCTCCTCGGGGACGTCGAGCACCAGGGGGTGAGGGGGGTCGGTCGGGAAGTGGGCGGCGGCCTCGCGCAGCCGCGCCGCGAGGTCCACGAGCCGGAAGTCGAAGGCGAACTGCCCGGTCTCGAGGCGGGTCGTCTCGAGCGTCCGGTCCATGAGGCTGGCCATGCGCCCGGCCGAGCCGACGATCGCCCCGGCCCGCGCCCGCCGCTCCTCGGCCGAAACGTCGCCCTCCGCCTCCAGCAGCTCGGCCCAGCCGAGGATCGCGGCAAGGGGGGCCCGGAAGTCGTGGGCCACGACGTTCACGAGCTCGCTCTTCATCCGGTCGAGCTCGACGAGACGGGCGTTCGTGTCCTCGAGCGCCTCATAGAGCTCGGCGGTGCGCAGGAGGATGCCGATCCCGTCGGCGAGGGTCTGGAGGGTGATCACCTGCCCCCGGTCGAAGGCCCCCTCGCGGTCGCCCTCGACGTACAGGACCGCGGCCACCTCGTCCCCGGAGAGGATCGGCACCGCGAGGGCGCTCCTCGCCCCCGGCCCGTGGGGGGTGAAGCCCGCGTCACCTTCGACCGCGACGACCGTGCGGCGCTCGCGCAGGGCGACCCCGGCCGGCCCTTCCTTCGTGGTGCCTCCGGCCAGGACCTCGTCCTGGGCCACCCCGCCGGCCGCGGCGGCCACCCGGAAGAACTCCTCCCCCGGCACCAGCATCGCGACGAGGCAGGGGCGGAAGGCCTCCTGGATCCGGTGGACCGCCGCGTCGAGGATTCGCTCGCGGGAGAGCATGGCCGCGGACTCCCGGAGCACCGCGTTCACGAGGGCGAGCTGCTCGCTCCGCTCCCGCTCGTTGCCGAAGGCCACCGAGTTCGCGACCGCGATCGAGAGCTGGCCGGCGAACCGGGTGAGGTAGTCCAGGTCGACGTCCGTGAAGGGCGGCGAGCCCGGCCGCCGCGTGGCGTTGAGGACGCCGTAGAGGGCCGTCGCGCCCCGCTCGCGGTCGAACCGGGTGAGGGGGACGCAGAGGATCCGCGCCACCGGGTTGTCACGGGGCACGAAGTCCTCATGCCGCTCCGCGTCGTTGACGAGCACCGGCAGGAGGTCCCGCGCCACTCGGCCCGCGATGCCCTCGCCGAGCCGGAACGCGGGCCGCGGCTCCTGGGTGGAGAGAGGCTCCCGGGCCCAGGCCGCGAAGAGCCGCAGGGCCTGCTCGCGGTCGTCGAACCGGAAAACCGAGCTGTGGTCGGCCCGGATGAGGCGTCCCGCTTCCTCGGTGGCGCGGGCGAAGAGGGCCCGCAGGTCCTGGAGGGCCGCCGTCTCGAGCCCGAGGTCATAGAGCGTCGCCATCTGCCGGGCGAGGTGCTCCGTCGCCGCCTCGCTCTCGGCGCGACGGAGGGCCAGCGCGAGCTGCCCGCCCAGCGTGGAGAGGAGGCTCGTCTCCTCCTCGTCGAAGGCCCCCGGCCGGCCCCTGGAGATCGTGAGCACCCCGAGGGCGTGCTCGCCGGCGCGGACGGGGACGGCCAGGACGGTCGACGCCTCGGTCCGCGACGCCTCGAGAGGCGCGGCGAGCCGGAGAGCCCACCGCAGCGCTTCGGGGTCGGGGGGGGACATCGCCGAGCCGGCCTCGGTCTCGGTGACGAGCGTCCCGTCGGGTCGCGGGGCGTGGAACGCGACCCGCTCGTAGCCGAAGTCCCTCTGGACCCGCTTCACCGTCAGCTCGAGGAGCCGCGAGCGTCCCGACACCGCGGCCACGTCCCCGCCCAGCGCGGCCAGCCGTTCGAACCGGGCCGCCTGCCGCCGCTGGCGGTCGAAGATCTGGCGGCTGCGGAGGAACGTGGCCACGGGTCCGGCGAAAGTGGACAGGATCTGCACGTCGCCGTCGGTGAAGCCCCCCGGCTTGTCCGCCGCTCCGAGCAGGCCGATGAGCTCGCCCTCGGCGACGAGGGGCACGAGGACCACCGACTGCGCCTCCGCCATGAGGCCGATCTCCTGGGCCAGCCGCGGGTCGAGGGCGGGCTGGTTGCTGACGTAGGGCCGCCCGCTGCGCGGGCTCCAGAGGCTCCGGTACTCGGGACGGGGGACGTAGCGGAAGGCGCGCGCGCGCTCGTCGGTGAGTCCGTGGACGGGCAGGGCCGCCTCCATCGTCCTCGAGCCGGGATCCTGCAGCGCGATGCCCACCACCGGGGCGCCGATGAGCCCGGCGAGCCTCTGGGTGAGCATCCGGTTGAACTCCGCCGGCTCGGCGATGAGCGACCAGTCCCGGCCGATCTCGTGCAGCCGCGAGAGATCCTTCGCCCGGGCCTGCGCCTCCTCGCGGCTCCGCGCGAGCTCGTCGTGGGTGGACTTGAGGCGCAGGAAGGCGCGGACCTTGAGGATGAGGGCCGGGGTGTCGATCGGCTTGTGCAGGAAGTCGTCCGCCCCGGCCTCGTAGCCGCGCCGCACGGCCACCGGGTCGCCGAAGGCGGTCATCATGATCACCGGCAGGTACGGGCCGTGGACCTCGCGGATGCGGGCGCAGGCCTCGAACCCGCTCATGCCGGGAAGACGCACGTCGAGGAGCACGAGGTCGAAGGTGCCCCCGGCCAGGGCCTCCAGCCCCTGCTCCGCCGACTCGGCCCGGCTGGCGGAGTAGCCGTGCAGGCTCAGGAGGTCGACGAGGGTCTTCCCCACCAGGGGGTCGTCGTCGATGAGGAGGATGCCGGCCATCTGCCGGCAGTTTGGCCTCCGTCCACCGCGGCCGTCAAGGCGCGCTATACTACGCGGGTTTCCGACCGCCATCCGCCCATGGACGACGCGCAGAATCCTTCGGAGGGGCTCCCGCTTCTGGCTCGCCTCTATCGGGAGAGGCGGAGCGGTCTCGTCACGCTGGGCCCAAAGGAGGCGCGGCTCCTCCTGCTCCTTCGCGACGGGCTGATCACGGCCGTCGGTCCCGTCGAGCCGCCCCCACCCCCGGAGCCGCCCCGTCCCGACGACTCGGCCCGTCTCCGCCTCGAGCAGATCCTGGTCGAGGTGGGAGTCCGTCGCGCCGCGCCGAAGCCCCCGCCTCCTCCGCCGGAGGTTTCGGCCGGGGATCTCCGCGAGCGCGTGCTCGAGGAGCTCTCGGGCGGCGCGACCGATGCCACCTTCGAGGAGCACCTTCCGGCCCTCCCCGAGATGGCGAATGTCGTGGGGGCAACGGAGCCGTTCATCCTCGAGGCCGTGCGGCGGCTGCGCGACGCCGACGCCGTCCGGGCACAGCTCGGTGACCTCGACCAGCGACTGGTGTGCACCGCGGCCCTCGCCGAGGAGCGGACCCTCACCCTCCTCGAAGGCTACCTTCTGTCGCGCATCGACGGGATGGCGTCGGCGCGGCAGGTCCTGCAGCTCGTCCCTCTCGAGCCCGAGGAAGCCGAGCGAAGCCTCCTCGGCCTCGTCCTGACCGGCCGCGTCGAGTGGCGCCCGGCTCTCGCCCGGAGCGCGGCCACGCGGCCGGGGGCGGTCCCGCCGGCCCCTGCGGTCCTCGAGGAGCCCGGGCCGGGTCCGGGCTCCGCCGCCGGGGCGCCGGCGCCGCCGGAGGAGTCGGCTGTCGCAGAGGAAGCGCCCGTGCCGGCCGAGGCTCCGGCTCGGGAGGCCGACCTCGATCCCGAGGCGCTCGAGCTGCGCCGGGAGATTCTCGAGACCTTCCGATCCCTCCCCCTCAAGAACCACTTCGAGGTCCTGGGCGTCGAACCCCGATGCACGGACGCCGACATCAAGCGCGCGTACACGACGCTCGCGAGACGCTTCCACCCGGACGTCCATCGCGACCCGCGCCTCCAGGACCTGCACGACGTGCTCGAGGCGATCTTCATCCGGGTCGGGGAGGCGTGGGAGGTGCTCGGGGACGCGAAGAGCCGCGCGTCCTACGAGGCACGCTCAGGAGTCGTCCACCGCTCCCGCGACCAGGGAGGGGCCGGGGTCGCGAGCCCTCCGCCCGCGGCTCCCGGGAGGGCGGCGCCGCCGGACCGGACCGCCCCCCCGTCCAGCGCGAACTACGTGACCACGGAGGAGACGCTGCTCCAGGCGCAGATCTTCTTTCTGCAAGCGAAGTACTGGGAAGCCATCACGATGCTCGAGGCCGCCGTGCCTCGGATGGAGCCTTCGAGGCATCAGAACCGGGGTCGGATCCTCCTCGCGCGGGCCTACGCCAAGAACCCCAACTGGCTGCGCAAGGCGGAGGATCAGCTGCAGGACGTCCTGCGGACCGATCCGCAGCACGTCGAGGCGCACTTCCAGCTCGCCCTGCTCTACAAGGCGCAGGGCCTCACGACCCGCGCGCTGGGCATGTTCCGGCGGGTGGTCGAGCTCAAGCCCGACCACCGCGAGGCCCTGGCCGAGCTGGAGTCGGCGGGACCCGGCCCGAGCGTCGGCCTCCTGAGGCGGCTCTTCGGCCGCGGCAAGGCGTCCTGACCAGGGCCCGTCCTCCCGGCAGCGCGCTAGGGTACGGCGCGCTCGGGGTACCTAGATGAACAGGTGCTCGTCGTCCTCGCCGTGATCCCGTCGGCGGTGGTGCGGTCGGCGGTCGGGGGGAGCTCCGCGCTCGAACTCGAAGAAGACCTCCATCCCGCGCTGCAGCCCCTTCAGGAACGCGACGATGCCGCCGATGGGCTTGAGCGGACGCACCACGAATTGCTGGATGACCCTCGTCGTCTCCTCGACCTTGTCGATCGTGTCGGCGAGCACGAGATCGAGCCGGCGCGCCTGGAGCGTCGCCAGATCGGCGATCTCGGCCGCGGCGCGACTCACGCGGTTGAAGTTGTCGAGGGCCGGCGAGATCTCCCGGTCGAGACGCGATTGCAGGGCATCGATCCGGTGGGCGAGGCGGCGGCCCCAGACCACGAGACCGATGAGGAACCCCGCCTGGACGACGGAGGCGAGGGCGATGACACCGAGGAACAAGACCCCCCAGGACTCCATGAGGCGTTACATCTTCTCCTTCTCGTCGCGATAGGCCTGGCGGCCGGCCTCGACCGCCGCCGAAAGGCGGTCGCGCCGCTTCTCGAGTGCCTCCCGCTGCCGGTCGAGGTAGCCGGTGGCGTCGGCGGCCGCCTCGCGGCCCCGCTCGAGCGCCTTCTCGCCCAGCCGGCGGCTGCGGTCGGCCGTCTCCCGCAGCCTCTCGCCCAGCATCTCGCGCGTCTCGCGCCCCGAACGGGGAGCGAACAGGATCGCGAGGGCGGCTCCCGACAGCGCTCCGAGCAGGAAGGAGAGGACGACCCCGGAGGTCCCGGCGCTGCGCTCTTCGTCGGCCATACAAGCCTCCCGCCCGCCGCGCGCGGGTCGTGCCGAGAGCTTAGTTCAGCCGTGCTCCCACCCGCAAGCGTGGCCGCCGCCGCGGCGCCGGCGGCGGCCCCTCGTCCGGTGCCGTCCATTGTGGCTATACTGTCCGCCCGATGTCCCACGCCGTGGTCCTGGTCGATGACCTTCTCTTCCTGAGCCGCATCCGGGAAGCCGCGCGCGGCGTCGGCGCGGAGGTCCGGACGGCCCGGAACGCGAAGGCGCTTCTGGACGCGGTCCGCGCGGGAGGACGGCTCGTGCTGGTGGATGCCGACAGCGCCCGCCTGCCCTGGGACGACGCGGTCCGCGCGCTCCGCGCCGAGGCCGCCGGAGCCGCCGTCCCGGTCATCGCCTTCCTGAGCCACGTTCACGCGGCGCGCGCGGCCGCGGCCCGGGACGCGGGATGCACCCGCGTGCTCGCGCGGAGCGCGTTCGTCCGGGAGCTCCCCGGCCTGCTGACGGCTGCCGCGTCGCCTTTCCCGGCCCTCGAGGAGAACGAACGTTGAGCACCAGCCTGCGCCCCCTCCCCCTTCTTCTCGCCCTCGCCGCCTGCGGCGATGCGTCGTCGCCGCCCCCGCCGGTGGCCACCGCGACCCCGACCCCCGCTGCGGACGAGCTGCGCCCCCTCTCCTCGCGCGAGGGTGGGACCCCGGCGGCGGCCGCCTCCGCCACTCCCTCCGACGCCCAGTCGGCGCTGCCTCCGGGCCATCCCCCGATCGAGGGCCCGCCGGCATCGGCGCCCTCTCTCCCCGCCGGCCACCCGCCTCTCGGCGAGCCCGCGAAGAGCGCGGCGCCGACGAGCCGCATCGCCGGCACCATCCTGCTCTCGCCCGGGCTGACCGTGGGGCCCTCCGACATCCTCTACATCATGGCCAAGAAGGGCTCGGCCACCCTCGCCGTGCGCCGGGTCGAGAAGCCCGCGTTTCCGTTCGCCTTCGAGATCTCGGGCGGCGACACCATGATGGCCGGCGGCTCGTTCGAGGGCCCGGTCGACGTCGTGGCCCGCGTGTCGAGAACCGGAGACGCGATCCCGGCGAAGGGCGACCTGGAGGGCGCGACGCGAAGCGTCAAGGTCCCCGCGAAGGACGTGAGGGTCACCATCGGCTCCGTCCGTCCTTAGAGGACCGGCCGGCCGGCGGTCGCCGAGCCGCCGGTCGGATTGTCGGGCCCGCGGCGGGTGAAGTAATCTCCCGCCTGCGGGGGGTGCCCATGCGCTCGATCCCTTTCGCCTTCGCTCTCGCCTCGGTCGTGTCTGCCGCTCACGCGTCGAGCGCGCCGTCCGAGCGGCCTCTCGCGCGGCTGAACCCCGCCGCGCTCGCCGCCCTCGCGCGCGGAGTGGAGGGAGCCCGCGTCGTGGCCGACTCCCCGCTCGGAGGCACGGCCCTCCGCCTTCCCGCGACTCCACCCGGCCGCGCCCTCCGCCTCCCCGACACCCTGCCCTGGGAGAGGGCCCGCTTCCTCGCCTTCGACGCCCGCTGCGACGGGGATTTCTCCGGCGAGGTCCTCGTGCGCTTCTTCGCCAGGGGTGAGACCGAACCCCGCCTGAGCGTCTCCCTGGGGCTCTTCCCCCGGCTCACGACCCGCCTGAGCCTTCCCCTCTCGGTCCTCGACGGCCAGACGATCTTCGTCCCCCGCACGCCCGGCCGTCTCAAGGCGGTGGTGACCGGCCGGCGCCTCGCCCCGGCGGACGTCGACCGCGTCGAGCTGCAGCTCAGGGAGACGGCCGGCCCGCAGTCCCTCGACCTCGGGATGCTGTGGCTCCTCGCCGGCGAGCCCGAGCACCCGCTCGCCGCCGTTCCCCTCGTCGACGCGCTCGGCCAGTGGGCGGAGAAGGAGTGGCCGGGCAAGACGCGGGACGAGGCGCAGCTCCGGGCCGACCTCGCGGCCGCGCTCGACGAGGCCCGGCGCGCCTCCTTCCCCGAGGGCTGGAGCCGCTTCGGCGGGACGATGGCCAAGACGTTCGCCGCCACCGGCTTCTTCCGCGTCCAGCACGACGGCACTCGGTGGTGGCTCGTGGACCCCGAGGGCCACGGCTTCTGGAGCGCCGGCCTCGACTCGGTGCGCCCCGGGGAGACGGCGGCGATCGTGCCCGGAGCCGAGGCGCTCTTCGGCCCCCTGCCGCCGCGCGACGGCGTTTTCGCCTCTGCCTACGGCGAGCGCTCACCGCGTTGGCAGAGCCAGGCCTACTCCTTCGGCCTCGCCAACCTCGTGCGGGCCTTCGGACCGGACTGGCGGGCCCTCTGGACCGAGCTCACGAAGGGTCGCCTTCAGGCGTGGCGGTTCAACACGGTCGCGAGCTGGTCGGACGCCGACTTCCTTCGGGCGAAGCCCTCTCTCCCGTACGTCATTCCCATGCCTGAGTACCCGACGACGTCCGTCCTCCTCTACCGCGACTTCCCAGACGTCTTTGCCGAGGAGTTCCGCGACCGCGCCCGGCGCTGGGCCCGCCACCTCGAGGGCTACCGCGACGACTCGAGCCTCGTCGGCTACTTCATGCGCAACGAGCCCCTCTGGGCCTTCGGGGCGAACAACCTGGCCGCGGAGATGCTGGAGGCGAACCCGGGCAGCGCCTCCCGCCACGAGCTGGCGCGCCGGCTGCGGGCGAAGTACGCGACCGACCAGGCGTGGGCGAAGGCCTGGGCCCTCGGCCTCGAGTCGATCGAACAGGTGGTGACCGACGTCGTCCCACGGGCGGCCGACCGCTCGCCGGCGGCGAAGGACGACTTGTGGGCGTTCTCGAAGGAGATGGTGAAGGCCTACGTGCGCGTCCCC
>Ga0335085_10014220_pt1 | contig 11634 bp, 3 predicted proteins | sample Lox_Sample_45_FD_206712 | JGI IMG/M metagenome (GOLD analysis project Ga0335085, IMG submission 206712) | Soil microbial communities from Loxahatchee National Wildlife Refuge, Florida, United States - Lox_Sample_4.5 | ecosystem: Environmental > Terrestrial > Soil > Wetlands | place: USA: Florida...
TCCCGAAACAGAGTGCGCAAGAAGGCTGCGAATGCCTTCTCATTCGCCAACGACTGACACGGGCCAAAGAAGGCAAGTTGCTTCCTCTGAAAAGCCCGCCGTAGTCCGGCCACAAACTTCCCGCGAAAAACGCGGCTGAGTACTCTCACTGGTAAAAAGAAGTGGGGTGCCGAGCGGATCCACCGCGAGTGATCGGGCGACAGTCCACCCCCCGGCACGACACAGTGGACGTGCGGGTGTCGCTGCAGAGTTTGTCCCCAGGTATGCAGAATGCTGAGGAAGCCGATCTCGGCACCGAGGCGAGCCGGATCGGCCGCAACTTCCAGCAGGGTTGCGGCACTGGCATCGAACAAGAGTCCGAATAGATACCTCTTGTTTTGCCAGATCAACGGCACCAGCGCGTGCGGGACGCTGAACACCAGGTGAAAGTAGCTAACCGGCAACAGTTCCCGTCGCCGGGCACACAGCCACTTCTCCCTGGCATTGGTCTGGCACTTCGGACAATGCCGGTTTCGGCAGGAGTTATACGAGATGGCATGGTGCCCACAGCGAACGCATTGATCGCGATGACCACCGAGTGCCGCCGTGCGGCAACGCGCGATGGCGCGGAGCACTTTGAGCTGGGTCCAGGTGAGCGAATCGCAATAGCGTTCGAGGAACTTATCTCCTGCCCTGCGGATGATATCGGCCACCTCCCAGGGTGGTCGTGTCATGCCTGATAGTTGTCCGGCCGCTTCCGTGAAAAGCGTTGGCTAGCGACGCTGATCTGATCCAGCGGGTTGGGTGCGGCGTGCAGATGACGCTGCGACATGTGGAGATACCGAGTGGTATGTTCCAGGTTCGCATGGCCCATCAGAAGCTGGATCGTCCGCAGGTCAGCTCCTGATTCAAGCAGGGTCGTCGCGAAGCTGTGACGCATTGTATGTGCGCCAACCCTCTTCTTGATTCCGGCGCGCTTGGCGGCTTCGCTGCAGATGTACCAGATCGTGTGATCGGAGATGGGCTGCTCGATCCCACGCTGTCCTTCCGTGCTGGGAAACAGATAAACCTTGGGCCGCTTCCATCGCCAGTACTCACGTAGAGCTTCGAGCAGTTTCGTTGTCATGGGCACATCACGATCGCGGGAGCCTTTGCCTTGGCGAACATGGATCACCATCCGTTCGCTGTCCACGTCGCTCACCTTGAGAAGGGATGCCTCCGTGCGACGAATACCCGTAGCATAGAGAACCATGAGGATGGTGCGATGCATCAGGTTCGGAGCAGCCTGGATCATGCGGCTGACTTCTGCAGGACTCAGCACGACCGGCAGTTTGCGGGGAGTCTTGGGAAAGATCAAATCATCGTAGGCGATGTCCCGCCGCTTCAGTGTCTTCTTGTAGAGGAAACGCAGCGCCGACATGCGTCCCTCGACCGTGCCGGGGGCAAGCTTCTTATCGCGGAGTAAGTACGTTTCGAACTGACGGATCTCGTCACCGCCCAAGCGTTCCGGCGATTTTCCGAAGTAGTCCGCGAACTGTTTGCTTGCGAGGATGTAGCCGCGAGTCGTGGCTGGCGAGTAGTTACGGCGCTGGAGTTCGTCCAGCACACGTTGGCGAAGTGAGGTCACAGGAATCTCCTTTCTCTGTGACCCACACTATGTCACCTGTTCCAACCATGCTGGGTCCGCCGCGCCAGCGGGTTAGTTCTAACGGCTAAACCGTAGAAATGGATTCACGTTGTCCAGTAGTCCGCATGTGGGGAGTTGGTCCGGTCTCGATCCGGCCCACGGCTACGGTCGGAAGGTCTGCGGCGATTCGATTTGAGGCGGAGTCTGCCAGCACCATTCGGGTTAAATGCAAGCAAGGGCACTCCTCGAAGGGCGTTGTACAGCTTGCCCAATCACCCTGCTGAGTTAGTTGCCGCAAGTTCCTGATTCTGCGGTGCGAGCCGGAGCCTAGCTCGCTTGCCCACAAACTGAGGATCTTGGGGCGTCAGAAAATAGTTTAGCGGCATAACTTGGGTGATATCTGCTAACCTCGTTCCTCAGCAAGTGCCTTCCGGATCGCACCGAGCCTCAGGTCGAAGTCATGACGATCATACTCGGAGAGACTTTCCACCACGATGCGTGCGCGTTTTGGAATACGACGTAGCAATTTGGTTGCTCCACGTGAGTCGACAATGGCAACCAATGTCTCGGTTCGAAAGCGGTCAGTGCATTTTTCGTGTCGGTTTTCGAAATACTTTTGAGCCTTAACGAGCAACACGAGCGCTGAGTTTCTTCTTGCCAGAAGATTCTTGAGGAAATCCGTCTGGCAAGATAGCCGAATGCCCCCACTGTCGGTTTCATGGTCGCTTCTGCCCCGCCTGGCCCCCCATGCTTCACCGCTGAAAATTGCTTTACCGTCATGGGACCACGTGCGCCCAAAGGGGTCCATGCTATTGAGACCTGAGGTGCGAACAACCTCATCAGATGGCCGTGAACGGTCCAACGCATGCAATGAGCAGTAAGGATCGTGCCGATCCAGTCGCGCGTAGGAGTCCGAAGCGCCGGTAAGCCAAGGTTGAAACAGTTGGACAGCGGCAGATCCTCTGTGCCAAGACCAATCATTGTCGCGAGGCAAATATCGTTGAAAAGGATCTTCCAATGCGACCGCTAGTCCGACATTCATTGCCTGGTCTTTTGCGACAATGACCGATCGAACAGAGAAATCGATTGAGTCCGCACCACGCCAGAACCCATCAACGACCACGCTCTTGGCGAGAGAAAATTCTGGTGTGAAATCGGCCATACTTGCGAGCCTCGCGAGATTCGTAGGAAATCCGTCCGCATCGACATCAGGCTGGAAGCGGCGTCTGACGTTGTCCGGAAACGGGTCTGTCCCATCGGACAACCACAGACCCTCAGGACCAGATGTAAGGTGTTCACCAAGCCAATCGTTCCAAGGGTCGTCTTTGTGCTGGTACCCGAAGATCGGAGAAGTTTGAAGAAGTTCTCCAGCTGCGATCATTAAGGCATGCCACGCGAGATAACCTCCCCATTTATCTTCCGCCGGTTGAGATGCGCCGGACCAACTGCCAATGCGATCATCGTAAGTCGAGTGGCCTCGGGGACAGGAATACATATTTGATACATCCGGTGACCATTGTCTGATCCAAAGTGCGGTAGCATCTTCGATCTTCGATTGGGGCATTCCAAAAAGTCGTGCGACATCATCGAGTTCATATTTCGTGAAATCATAGTCAAAATGGAAGGGGTTCGGAGGCTCCGGATTTCCAGAAGGTCTACTTGCGTGCATGCCGGCATAGATGCTTGGTTGTTTCGCGCGCGGGAATGGCGATGCGTTGAAATTCGTAAGCCGTTTGGCAAGGTGTTCTTGTGCTGATGTCGACAGAAGGGGCAGTATACGTTTCAGTGCAAAACCAGCGAAATGGCGAATGAGAATATGAGGAAAGTTCGCGTCGAAGGCTGCCTTTTCGAGCTTATCCACAAAGGGGACAATCTTTTCCGGCAGATCAATCGAGATGCGGGATAGAGCAATGGTCAGCCACAAGCGCGCGTGAAGGTAAAAGAAGGGGAGCTTTTGATCTTGAAACGGTCCTGCGTCAGTTGAATCAAAGCGAGAAACAAGCGGTTCAAGCACTTCGCTTTGGTCGAGCATGACAAGACGACGTACGGCATGTGCAGCGCGCCACCGCTCAGCGGCATTGGGCGAGCCGAGACGGAACCAAGCTAATCCGGCAACAATTTCGTGATTTGAGGCTGGCACGGTGAGTTTCGTGTGCCAAGGACCGTCCCCTATTTCCCGGGGTAGGGTTGTCGTCGCAATCGTCAAGTAACGATCCAGCGCAGATTGAATTGCTGCGGAAGTGGCACCCGTGGCCGCAACAGTGGCAAATCTCAGCCAAGCGATATTGTCGACAAGTTCTGCTCGTTCCCGGAGGGTAAGAACAACGACCGGGATCAATTCATGCGCTGATTGACCGCCGAACTTAACCAGCGAACGGAATCCGTAGGAGGCTTCCCAGCTTGAACCGACCAGTTCGAGCGCGTGGCGGTTAGCGAGACGCTTTGCCACTTTCGGCAATGCATCGCCGATGGCGGTTGATTGTTCTTGCCATACCGGTAGCAGATCCTCCAGCGCTAACACCTTGTCGACTAACGTCGGTACCGTTGTGTCGCAAACGGCCTCCAGAAAGCGAAGACGATCATCGACACTTCGGATTGTCTCGCCAATGTTCTTTAGTACGCGGGCAGGGAAACGTCTGTTCGTGTCATCGATCGATTTGTCCTCCAATGCGGCATCGATAGCAGCGGGATCGCCAGTATTCATTCCGGCTAAGGCTGCGCCGGTGAAAGGGGTATCCGCATCACCCAATTTTGTTGTTTTGGGCATGGATGTTGGGGAGGTCGAATCGGCATCCACTCGGGCAAGCTTTTCGTCTATGACCCGCCGGCAGACAGCTCCTGGCGGTAGGTATTTGTTTACGGCGACGGCGATGCTCTTCAGGCTTTCATGCGGGGGATGACCACGATACTGTCGATCGATTTCGCACAACACAAAATCGACTATCCTTTCACGCTGATTATGTGGTGTGTTGGGCAGGGTGGCGTCAAGAAAGTGTCCGAAGAGCCAAGTCCATGTTTCCGCTGGTTCATCAACTCCAATCAAGGCACCTGCGAGTTCGGGGGCAAGGTGTTGATCTTCGACGAGTGCTGTGAGTAGGGGAGGGAGAGAGTAACTAAGGTCTGCCTTTCCTCGGTCGGCCAATCGCGCCACGACTGCAAGAGTTCCCGCGCCGCATAAGCGGGACATGGCCTCTCCGAATGCGGACCATCCAAACTTTTCTCCTTCCTCAGGGATGTTGAGTTCACAGAGCCTCGAAAACGAATGAGTGAGAGCTAGAGGCAGGGCCGGACCATTGTATCTAGCAGCAAATGCACATAGCTCGGCAATCGTCTCGTAGTCATCGGAACCGATAGCATCGGCAAATTCTAGGCCTCGCCTAAAATAAGCTTGTGCTTCCGCGCGTGAAGCCGGCCAGATCGCTCTTGCCAGCGAGCCGTACCCACTTATGCGGTATGTTGTGTCCGTTTCAGTGGAGATTTTGTTGGCGGTAAGCTGAGCGAGTACCAGCGCAACATCACGCGTTACTGCTGACCTGGACAACCGGGAAATTACATATATGAGGTTATTATGTTGGGCGACTGGGGAGTTCTCAAGCCAATTTGAAAGATCTTTAGCGGTTTGTTCGGAGAATGCCCCGAGCGCGTCCCCGGTGTTGAACAAAAGAGGAAAACAAATGCTGGCTATGTACCGGGACCTGTATCGGTATGGGTAACTCTCTTTGACAGCGGCATCATGTTTCAGGAGATCGATTGCGGCTGCGATTTCGGTCTCTATCGAGGAAGCACTCGCACAGACTAGTTTTGTAACCGCTGCTGCGTGGTTAAGTAATGGGCGAACTCTGTGGGTGAGCACTCGAAGGGCTTCCTCACGTTTGCGGTTATCAAAAGTTTTTTTACCATTTTTAGTGGGTCTGCGCTTCTTACGAACCGGTTTTCTTTGTTTGAGCAGAGCATCGAGTGCTTTCTCGAAGGATTCTGAGGTCCTTCTGGCGCTAGGTTTCTGAATCTGAGAATTAATTTCCTCAGGACATATGTCCATAAGAGTAGGAGCGCGATGCTCTATCGCAGCTTTTATACAGGCGGCCAATAAGAATGGCTGGATCGTTTCACTGACCCACACCTCGCTTTCGAATTCCGCCAAGCGAGGACGGCGCAACCCAATACCCTCCAGAATCAGTCGTGCTTCGTTATCCATCCCAATTCGCGCGGCTTTTGCGGAGGCACTCAGAAGTGCGTCAACAAAACCGAACCGCCGGTCTTCATATGGCCTCCAGTCTTGTGCGGAACTGCCGGCCTGAGAGGAAGCACGAGCGAGAAGCACAATCAACTGGCGGGCATCCTCGGACTCGGCATTCGTATAGTGCAATAACGCTGCGAAGAGAGGGCGAGATAAGAGCTTGCAGTGACAAGCAAGGCGGTACAGCCGTTTGTGAGCTAATTTCGCCTTGTTTGAAATTGCGGCGTGTCGTTCCAATAAAGAAGTAACTTGAGCAAAAAGGCTGAATGCATAATCCTCTTGCCACTGACTAAGCCATAGAACCACCCGTGAGGGTTGGCGGTTCAACAGTGCCCAATACGCTGGACCAAACCGATCCAGGTCACCAACGTCGGGCAGCGTACGCGGTCCGCGCTCTTCGGGGTGAGCAGCGTGCCAGTTCAGCCAACTGAATGCTCGCGATGCGTTTCGCCGTGCCTCGTGAAGGTCATCTGTGAGCGTATAGGCCAGCGCCATCGCACCGTGCCGCTTGCCAGGCCAGCCTGCTCTTGTTTCGAACAGGCGGCGCATTGCTTCGGGATCTTCACTGACAGCGACCAAATCTGGATAATCCTGTAGGAACTGGTCCGAGCGTTCGTGACCACCGGCAATCCGTGAAGCCTCAAGCAGCAGGCTGACCAGATCATCAGACCGTTGCGCGTGAGCGCAGGTGATAAGAGCCGCAATCAGACGGGAGAAACGAATAGCGCGCTGAGCGACGCTGCTTTTGGCTGATTGCGGGAGACGATCGTCAAAGGCTAGGTGAACCAAGTCGTCTGTTCTGCTGAGAGAAGTCAAGACTACCGGTAAAGCTCGGGCGGCATAAATGGATTCTTGTTGGCGGGCTTCGAGACGTTTAAGTACAGTCTCGCGGGCTGTCGAGTCATTCTTAATCTTACGTTGAATCAGCGATTCTGTCGGTTCGTCCGCAAAGATCAGACCCCGCGAAGACTGAGTGATAAGGGGATGAAGATCGGAAACGAAGCTCGTAACGCTCGACTCCTGCAAATTGTGTGCTGCCGCCAGTTCTCCGATGGGCACTGGCGGTGGCAGCATGGCAAGCCCGGCGAGCATTGCGTCCAATTCGAGCCGCGTTGATCCCCGGTCCTCAGCTTCGTTGATTGCCTCTATTATTCGATCCCAAATAAGAGAGTCGAGGAGGGTATCGTCCGGATCGCCCGAGGTCAGCTTACGTGCATCGTAAGGACGACCGGCGATCAGCAAAGCCACAAATACACGCGGGTTGTTGCCCGAACGCTCGCGCAAATCAGAAATTTCTTCTGCAGTCACATCGGCTTGATAAGCTCGGGCAAGTTCAGACGCGTCGGCCTCTGAAAGGGCCGGAATTTGGAATCTTCGGCATTTAGCGTCGCCTTGGGCCTCCTGTCGTCGCTCTGTCCGACAGGAGGCGACTACAACGACACCTTCGATGGGCGTAATAGACAAACTTGTAAGCAGAATGTGAGCGAAGGAGTCAGATCGCGTTGCCTTCGCCTGCAACGCTGCGTGATCGATGGCGTCAAGCAGGAGGAGCACGGATGCATTCCTATTGACACGGCGTAGTGATTTGACCGCCTGCTCAAGACGGTGACGAAAAACGCGTACCAAGTCGGGTCCGGGCGGGCCGGGAATAAGTATGTCGCAGAGGCCGCGGACAGCTAGGAAATTGGCAATGTGAGGAAGAGCTTTTTCAGGAAGATGTCGTCCATCAGCCGGATCCCGCCAGGCACCGCCTCCGTAACAGTCAAAGAGCACCACAGCATTCGTGGAGGAAAGCCTACTTGCAACGCTTTGCATGAGAACGGTCTTACCCATGCCACCGGTCGCATCGACCAAAAGGGGATCACCGGCCTGTTCAATTTCTTTGATTAGTTCATCGACCGCAGGGCGTTGAATAACGTTGGCGACTTGCGGAAGGGCGGCTGGCGCCGGGAACAGGTCACGCTCATCCGCCAGTTCGAGGCATGCCAGCATATCGACTCGGTTAATGAGATTGTTATTTTGCCCCTTTGTGCCGGCCTTATCCCGTACTAAGTCCCGTAGGTTTGCCAGCCGCATTCGCGTTAGAGGATCACTTGGCGTGCTCCAATCTGCAAGAGTACGGCGAACAGTGACTTGCGCATCGGCCAAAGAGCCTTGCGTGCCACTGAGGGTGATGCGCCTTAAGAGACTTGGCAGCCGATCGGCAGAATCGGGCGAGACCTTCTTTATATATGCCGCCTGTTCGGCAGCGTCTCCTTCAAGCGGAAGCCCTTGGCTCAGGCCTTGGACAGCCGCGATCAACGCTGGGCTGAAGGGCCGGTTGGTCACTATTTCATATCGCACAACCGATTCGACGCGCTCAATTCCGACCTGGTTTATGAAGTCGGCGTCCGTTTGTGCGAACTTTTGCAGGGTCTTCTTGATGTCAAATCCACGCATCGCAACGTTCGCTCTTCCGACTGAGTATTTGAACTGGAGGACCCCAATCGAGGAAGCGGTAGCAACGCTCGTCGTTTCACGATACAGAACGAGGTCGGCGATTTCTGTGGCAGAATCCGAAAGCGACGGATCGTCGTCAATCGAAAACCCCTCGATGGCAACAGCACACAGCGTGGTGGATGGGAGCAGCAGTTCAAGCGCTACACGCGCTGCCCATGCTTCGTGGTACATGTGCCCATCCCGAGAGGCACGCACCTTGTCGACCACCATTTCCTGCGGTGTATTCTGAGCGCTCATCAGTTCCGGCTAACCGTTGCTTTGTTCTAGATGAATTATAGGGCGAATGAATTCATGACCTCAGACCTGCCCACCAATAAAAGATCACACACAGAGACTGTCAAATTTCCGAATAAATGCCTGCTGCAACGGAAGATCAGCCAACAGAGCTACCTGATACCACTGGACAAATTCAAGAAGTCCGCGCTGAAGGTTATCTCGATAGACGATCTTGCTGCTGGCCGAAACAAGCTTGTTGGCAGGACCTTTCGCCCAAATTGTCCAGTTGCCTTTCGCCACCTTGGCAAATAATTCGCCTCATCCGACAGGGCATTCGTCACCGCTGTCGCGCTCATCGAATGAACGCACACCCGTTCACTCCCGCATGCCAGTTTCGCGACCGTATTTTACGCCGATGCCGCGATAGATGGATCTGCGCCCGAGTGCAGCCTGCCCGAAATCTTCCTTATGCTCGCATGCTGTTAACTCCGGCCAGCACTTCTATGCCGGCATCGCCAAACCCTGGGATTCCCTCCTAGTTGGAGATCAGGTAATCCAAGGTTTTACCGATATCTGGGATTTACTTACCATCGTAGGCAGGTTCGGGGTTTTGAGTTACCAAATTTGTGTTTCAGGCTGGTCACCGGGCATATTTTCAAAGGGCAGGTGAAAGGCCAGTCACGGACGGGGTGGAGTGACGGAGCGACACAAGTAACGGTGAAAACCGCCCCGGGCCGTCCGAGCTTCTTACCTTTCATGCCGGGCGTTTCTAAGACCTGGCTTGACCTACTCTTGGATCTGTGTCCGGTCAAAAGCCGCGAAGGCCGCCAAGTCTCGCCCAACACGAAACGGAACGGTGTGATCGTCCGCGCAAAGATATATGTTGAACACTGTTCTCCTCGCTTCAGATCGATTTCCGGGTCGCCGGTATCCAATCTCCCTCATCCTGCGCCAACGGTTCGTCTGGGAAGCCCCTTGTAGCGAGGTCGCAGCTCCGGCATTCTATTGCTCTTAGGAGACCTTCACATGACTGGCGCGTTCGTTCCTGATGCGTTGTGGAATTTGATCGAACCTCTTCTGCCAATTCCATCGCCCAAGCGGCAAGGAGGACCACCGCGGGTGACAGACCGGACCTGTCTCGCAGGCATTATTTTCGTGCTCTGAAGCGGTATTCCGTGGCAAATGCTGCCGCAAATACTGGGTTGCGGCTCCGGCATGACGTGCTGGCAGCGGTTGCGCGACTGGCAGCAGGACGGAATCTGGGATTTGATCCATTTCGCATTGCTGGACTGGCTTTCCCGTGATGGCCAGATCGATTGGTCGCGTGCAGTTGTCGATAGCTGTTCAGTGCGAGCAGTTTTTGGGGGCTGCTGACCGGGCCAAATCCAATAGATAGGGCTAAGCGTGGCAGTAAGCGCCATTTGATTTGCGATGGTCAGGGCATTGCTTTGACAATCAAACTGACCGGAGCGAACTGTCACGATTCAACCCAGACTTTACCCTTGCTCGATGGCATTCCGTCGCTTCAAGGGCCGCGTGGTCGGCCGCGCTGTCGCCCGGACAGTTTACTAGCGGACCGGGCCTACGACGCCGAGTACATTCGCCGTGCTTTGCGCGCCCGCCAAATCTAGCCTCGGCTGGCCATGCGCAATACGAAACATGGTAGCGGGCTGGGGCGATGGCGTTGGGTTGTGGAACGCACCTTCGCATGGTTGAATCAGTTTCGCCGGCTGCGCCTGCGGTATGAAAAACGGCCAGACCTGCACCTGGCATTTCTGACCCTCGCGTGCATTCTGATGTTGTTGGAAGTTTCGACAATCTCAACCGCGGTGGTTGCCCGGTTAGCCCATGGGTCCACCCAACACAATCTTGACGTTTCCCATAACGCCGTTCTGGGAAGCGGCCAGCCACTTCAACGCGTCGCCGACTTCTCGCCCAAGTGATTTGACACCGACAGCACTGACTCCACGCCCGTATCGGCAGCGATAACAGTATTCTATGAAGGCCGAAACGCGAGTGCAGGTCTGCGCGTAACCTGCACCGGAGGACCTCATTCAATTCGCTGGACATCTAGCTTCCGGCATTCCATTGGTGATCTTTTGCCAGCGACTCGGCTTGGCCCCGGACGGGTCTCCGAAGGGATCGACGGTGTCGCCCTTGGAGCGTACCTCATCTAAGTCAAGGGAGTGGAAGCCGGGCGGTTTCGCGAACGCATTGTTGCTCAACTGACGCAGCTCGAAATGCAGGTGGGGCACCGCACTATCGCCGGCGCTGCCTACATTCGCGAGCATTTCTCCACAGGCGATTCTTTGGCCCGGTACCACGACGACGCTTTCCCGCCTGACATGAACATAGTGTGCGATCAACCCATCATCTTGTCGCACTGCCACGAAGTTGTTGACTGGTGCTGACCCCCCGAGACATGTGATCGCAAAACCCTGCGCTGGATTCGTGAAGCACTTGTCTTCGTGCGTGGCGTCCACCGCGAGGACTACCCCGGATGCGGCTGCATTCACCTGGACGCCGAATGGGCCGATTCCTTGGGCAACGGGTCCGCCAAGCAGGAGAAAGTCACTCCCCTCATGGGCGTCGTAACACACAGGCATCCCAGGAGCCGGTACCCACAAGCCAAACGGCGCTTGCTGGATCGCACGTTTGTTCTCAAAGTTCACGCAGTCGAGGGCTCCTCCATCAGGGCCACGGGTCCCTGGGGATGGATCGTGATCCACGCCGATAGGCTTGGCAAAGAAATTTCCGGGCGTGATCGATGGAAACGCCAGCATTTGGGTGTCTTGGGTTGCCATAATCACGAGGCGCGCGTGGCCGGTGGTAGATGCCGCACCCTCATTCAACGCGGCCAAGAGGATCATGTCGCCATTGTGTGCATTCACTCGGGTAAACGGCACAGAGGAACCCGTGTCGGGAATCCCGTTCGTTCCGAAATCATCGATAAGCGGGAAGTTCGGGTCATTCGTCTGTGCGATACGCAGCCGACCGGCACCGAAGTAGCCAATATCGACGAACCCCTCCTGTAGTCCCACGATGGAAAAGTAATAAGAAGTAGGCTCCGCGGGAA
>Ga0335085_10014221_pt1 | contig 11630 bp, 10 predicted proteins | sample Lox_Sample_45_FD_206712 | JGI IMG/M metagenome (GOLD analysis project Ga0335085, IMG submission 206712) | Soil microbial communities from Loxahatchee National Wildlife Refuge, Florida, United States - Lox_Sample_4.5 | ecosystem: Environmental > Terrestrial > Soil > Wetlands | place: USA...
AATCCGGCATATTGTTTCATCAGTATACAGAGTAGACTCCTGACAGCGGAGATTAGTCGCGCAACGGACTGTGGATAGCGCGTCTGGCCGGAAAATATTTGAGGCTGGTGCGTAGCGTTCAACGCCTGCGTCGATCCTATGCGGCGACCGAAGTGTGCACCAACTCTCGAACTCACCGGCCGAGAACCACAACTTTGGCTGAAACACTATGGGGGATATTGTTTCAAAGCTGCGAAATATATCTCTCTGTGGTTTCCATTCTGGCGTGACCCATCCAATTTTTTATTAGGGTGAGCGGCATTTGTTTGGAAGCGGCCTCAGCGCCAAAAGCGTGGCGGAGCGACCTGTGATTTGCCAGATAGCTCGGGTTTTGTGCCGGCCGCATTATTTGCCGAACACGACGCCACGTTGTCTTACGGCTCTATGACCAGAGGCGCGTGCGTGTTCCGTCTTGCGATTGTGGGGCTTTTCTGAACTGATGGACCATGTTCAGACGAAGGAAGAGCTCGCGCGGAACAGTTATAGCTCGCACAATGCCTTTCTTGCGGCGCTTGAGCGTTTCGATATTTATTGTGCCCGCCGCTTCATCGATGCGTGCATGGGTCAGGGCGAACACTTCCGAAACTCTGGCGCCGGTTAAAGTAAGAACCATGCAAAACGTGGCTTTTTCATCCTCGGCCTGGAGCGCCGCTCGAAGGAAAGCCGCACGCTCTGCAGCCACAAGATATTTGCGACGGCCGCGACTTCCGACTCGGGATGAGATGGATACACTCAAGTCGGCGGGTTCTGCCGGTCTAACAGTCGCTCAATTCCACACGATGGGGATCCGGGCCCTAGTATAAGGAACTGAGACGTTTGGGCGCCGTTTAGATGGAATAACATTGAATAAGGCTGAGTCGCGCCGAGCAACCGCCGCCTATGTCTACCGTGTCTATAACAACATGATGGGCGAACAGCTTGAATTGGGTGCTGGTGTGCCCGATATGGCTTCCGTGCGCTTGGAGGGAACCAGCGTTTTGGTGAGGTTCTTGCCAAGAGCTATACTCTAACTAGACGCTAACTATTGGGGGACTTTATCGGGTTGGTAGGGTGCCAAACTTTGCTTGGCAGCAGAACTAGAAAATTACGTCTGCTTACACGCGCTGTTTGTGTTGAGGACTGCCGGGATGGCTAGGACGAAAAAGGCACCAAATTCGGGAGAGACTGGCCCCAACATAACAAATGTCGGGTCGGGCTCGGGGCTAGAACGCGTGGTAATTTCGCTTCGCAACATGCCGTTTTCTGAAAGGCCCGTTATAGAGATTGTTGCGATACTGGCTTTTGGAAGCGTAATGGCTGGGCGTGACGCTCTGCTGTGCTTTGGATTTGGGCTAACGATAATTGCTATTCACATCATTTGGAGCGAATGGAAACGCACCCACAATCGTTGACTTGAGCTCGGGTGTTGAAAGATGATTATTTGACAAATTATTTCATCAGTATACAGACAGACAATCTTGGAAAGCAAAAACCTCGCTTGGTAGCGAGGTTTTGAAGCCTAAGCGTTGGCTAGGCAGAGCAGCATGCTGCCCAGTCCGATTGATACACAAACGATGCCAATCTGAAGCCAAAGATAGCGATTCATATTGCACTCCTCAGCGCGGCGGGCCAACAAACCGTTGCGAGCCCGTTGCGCCGAGCAGTGCAGTCCCTTTGTAGTGAATCACGCGGGGCGCCATTTGCAACGAAGTCAGAGAGCGCAAAATCCATGTCAATCGGTGGTTGCGAACCGTCACAAAACTGATAAGTTTCAGACGCTGCGCCAAGGAAAGGGGACCATGGCGACCTCCGAACCGGGAATTACCGATCTACCTCTTCCACGATATTTTATCTCGTCATTCGGCATGGCTGCGGTCGCGCTTGTTTGTGCCGCATCGGGTCTTGCGTTTGGCCTCAACCGCGGCGTTTTTCCATTTGGATTGAATGGAGGGGTGTACGTGCACGACACTACCCCGGTATTTTTTGTGCTGGCATTTCCCGTGCTGATATTCCCGTATCTTTTCAGTCGGTGCGCGCTTCTTGAGGGTGGCCCAAAGACGCCGACCCAAAAGATCAATGCCTGGTTCGTTTCGTTGTTGTTATTCTCGCCATTGATTGTCATCGCCCTATTGGTGATTCCGTTAGTCATTGTCCCCACAAATCAATGGCTCAAGGCTGCGACTCCGCTGGCGATCGCTCTCCTAACATTCGTCTATCTGTGGATACGAATGCTTTGGAACCTGCGCCCCAAAAACCCCAATGCGAACAATGAGCGCCTTTTCAAGAACAAAGTCCTCCTCCCCGCATTCGCCATTTGCCTAGTTTCATTCTCTTACGGATGGATGCTCAGCCAGCCAACCGTAGATGCGATTGAGTTACTCGTCCCGGTCGCATTGATCGTCCTTGGTAGCTTGCTCATCCCCCGTCATTGGGTTTTGAGCGCAGTTTATATATGCACGACGGTCGTTGGAGCATTCATACTTACTCAGCTTGGGTACGAATTTGCTCGTGTTGTGCTCGTGGGAACCCTACTCACCTTGGCGATGGGCGTCGCCGAAGTTTGCAAGCGAACTGTGTGGGTGAAACAGCGACATCCAATTTTCGGAGCAGTTGTCGAAAAGGAAGACTTCGACTTCTATTTTACAGGCGCGAATTGGGCTAGCTCGGTGTTTCCATTTCTTCTTTGTGTCGTCCCGCTCCTGATCGGCAAACTCGCCGTCCTACCAATCTTTCTCGTTCTATCCGCGCAGTATATTCACTGGCATTTTTTCTGGCCCCGCAAATTGAGCGTATGGCTCATTGTCGTCAATGTCCTTCTCGGCTTCTCTCTACCGCTTGTTCTCTTAATTCAGTTCTACGCGAGTTTTCCAGATTACGTGCCAACGATGTCCATCGAAAGACTGATTGCGTGGGTGAGCGTGATCGCCGCAATATTTCTATACGTGATTGACAGATCGTGGCCCGCCACGATGGGAGAGTATTTTTCCCAGCTGCTAACGTTCAATGGCAGGAACTACCGGGATCCCAAGTTCAGCTTTCTACTTTTCCTGACCATTGCAGTAGTGGTGATCGCCTTAGTGAGCTTTCTTGCTCTACCTGCAAGGCCGGGTGCTGACGTGCTTGAGGCGAAGGCGAAAGCAACAATTATTTACTTAGTTTGGCTAGCAATTTTCGTGTCTTTTCTACGGCGGATACCAAGTGCTAAAGTCGAGGAGCTGCCGCCTCCCGTGAAGAGGGAAGGAGGGCCAGATCGGGGAGCGTCAAGTTTGGACATGGCAGAACACACCCTGGCGATCCGGGCGTGCGATTTAATCAAACTGACTCGTCTGCCGGTCGCATTGATTTCTGGTCTACCGGCCTCGCTTTTGCTCGCACTTCACACTGATCTCTCAATTGTTGCCGTCATGCTGTTTGCTGTACCACTCGTCGCCGCGACGATGGCGGGTTTCGTCTTCAACGACCTATTCGATTTGGACTCTGATAGAGCTGCGGCCCGAGATAAACCACTTGCCAGCAGACGAATTTCCGAACGTGTGGCTGCGACACTCGGGCTGGTGTTGTCGATTGTCGGCATTGCAGTCGCATATTGGCTTTCAAGAGGACACTCGGTGGAGATTGTCCTGTTCACGTTAGCGGGCGTGATCGCTTATTCAGTGGTCGCAAAGTATGCGCCGCCAGTGAAGGGTGTCGCTACGGCGATCTTGTGCGTCGCCCCCTTCATATATGCGTCCGAGGTTTCAGGGATTAGATTTCCGATATCATATTATGCAATTTTGATTTGCTTCATCGTGGGACGTGAACTGCTGCTGGATGTGCGCGACATCGAAGCGGATCGTTTGGCGAATATCCGAACGCTTGCAGACCGTCTTACACTAAGCACTAGCCGGAACATTGGGTGGTCGATGATGGCTGGTAGCCTCGGGCTCACGTTAATTCTTTCACGCGGATCGGCACGGGCATTGTTTCTAGCCGCGTTCGCGTCGCTTGGCGTGTGCCTTTACATATATAAACGCAACGAGAACTTCGGAATAGGTACGTCCCGCATTACCCTTGTGCTATCGGTGATCGCGGCGTCTATATCCGCATAGACCTGTCTAGCCCCATCAATACCATTCATGCGAAGGCAGAGCTATGACTGCAATGGCGGATTTCTCAGACACATTGGGCAACCCTTTCCGCCGAGTCTGGATTAAGGGGTTTTGGGGATTTAGTCCGGAGAATGAGGACTTTTTGGGCTTCAAGCGCGAAGGTGATCGCGCCCGATTTTTTCGGCAATACCAGCGGGCGACATCATTTTGATCTATGGGATGACCAGTTCGGAGACTGGCAAGCGTGACCGAGGAATTGTCCTCGGATTTTTGCAAATCGACCCGCACCCCACCTCATGGCACGGGCACATTTCCGACGAAGCGCTGCAGTACAAGACTCAAATGGGCTTCCTCGAAAAATGGACATTCGCCATGCCTGTCGTGCGCGCATGGCGCGTCACGCCCGGGCAGCCACGCTTGAGAATTAGCGAGATCGCATTTCACACTTACGATCGTGCAAATGTGCAGAACGGGGAAGCCGCCGACTGCGCCGGAAAGTCGCGCTGTCGTTGCACGTTGCTGAGACTACAGTCTACGGCTCGGTTACAGGACCTAGCGCGGAAGCACCCGTCTTGGAGGACGGGTTTAGCCCCTCCAAGGGGTTTCCGGCCGCACCGGGACCACGCAAAGTCGAAATGGTGGATGGTCAGTGCAAGGTCTATCTAATGTGTTGGCAAGGTTTCGCCTCAGGACTTCTTGGGGATCGCTTCGGCGACGTGTCAGAAGCGGCAGTCGTCAAGGTCGGGATGTCTTCAGACCCTGCGCGCCGATGTGCAGGGTTGAATAAGAGCATTCCGCCCGCGAGCATAGACAAATGGGCCGTGGTGGCAGAATCGAATCCCTTCCCGAATGTGTCCGCAGCCGCCGTGGCGGAACAGCGTCTCAAGGATTGATTTCGATGAACTTTCAAATCTTTATGCAGAGAGTACTTTCTTGTGGAGACGGGCGCGGCCGGGACAGAGTTCCTGAGGACAGCTAGCGACGCTCTCATCTGACTCCTAGTTCAAATGAGGTTGCAAATTGAAGCAGCGCCAGCTCGCACCGCTCTCCACTTTCTTCCCTGTCGGCGACACCGCGACGAGGAAGCCGTGCCGCGCGCGAGGAGAATACGAACGTTGATCTGTTTTGCGACGACTGCCACCACTGGTTCTATGAGCCGAAGATTTTGGCCAATGAACTCTCCGGAACCGGTAAAATCGAAATTTGTGGTACTCTTGCACTCAACGTCATGACGATTGATTAAAAAAGAATACTAGCTCTAGGGGCTATCTGAATTATGCACAGCCTCGTGTGCCTCATATGCGATCAAATGCTTTTCTCATGCCTGCCGCGCTTCTAGGATCACGTCCCGCCGTTGAGTGGCGGCAACAGCGTTCTCTAACTAGTATATCCGCGCCGATGCGGAAGGACCGCGCGGGCTGGGGGTGTTTGGGATGTTGAAAGCCGCTTCCAGCGGGCCGTCGGCGACTGTCCATGAGCCCGGACCGGCAAATGTCCCTTTGCGGAATTTCGTGTATACTACCGGGAGGCGTGCGGAATCAATAACGGCGGGCGCGCGCTTTATGCGGCTTCGCCCGGCGGAAACCCGCAACGTTCCTTCGCTTCACATCTATCAGTTCGAGCATGCGTCTGATCGGAGTGCAGGCTTACTTGCGGGCGCTTCTGAGCAGATCCCACAAGAGTTGGCCCGTGTGCGCCGCGATCTTCACTATTTCGTGCCAGTCTCGAACGGTGTGCACCATGTCTCTGCAGAGCACAATGAGCGCAATCATAGCCTCCGAATGATGGCGAGCCATGGACGACCACGCCGCGTGCTCGATGTCGCGCATCAAGCGTTCCCATCCCACGGTTCGCTCGCTGAGTTGAAAGATACCGACAGAAAGAATAGTGAGGGCCTCAGCGATTACCCTCGCATAGAGCTTGATGCTCATGGTTATCACTCCTCGCAGGTGCCACAAACACGACGAAGGACGACAATCCGCGTTGGCTCGCGGTTTGGCAGGTAACATCGGGCATCAGGCGGGGGGTTCGGTCGAAAGATCGAACCCCTCGTAGCTTTCCCGCGGGCGAATACGCGCGCGACCGCGTCCGGTGATCGCGCTTCCTACCAGGCCCGACAAAGTCAGAAGATTTTGAATTAACGAGAAGCCACGCGCGCGAAGCAATCGCTATCGCGCGATGATCTTTGTGCTTCTCCCACAATGCACGCACCATCAACTCCAGGCTCTTGGCCGTCCGGACGGTGCACTACGAAATATTCCCCCAGTATGTCGCACAAATGCCAGAAGATCAGTCGAACTCACGCAGCAGGGAATTTTCGATCATCCAAAGCGTCCGGACGAAAGCCGTCAACTCACCACCGGTTTCCCGCTCCCCCACGGGCAACCACGAGCCATGAATCGACCGATTCGGCAACTAGAGCAATTGTATTTCGCGTGAAGGCGCGACGTGTCTCTGTCAATGCGGGGGATGAAGCTTGACTAGCAAATCGTAACTACTCGGAAGAACGGCTAAGTGCCATGAGTCGTAGACTTTTGTTGCTGCATTTCGATTCGAAATGATGATTTGTAGCTTCCAACTGAGTCGTGTTGTCGTGTTGCTACAGGCGGCTGCTTTTACCACTCCGCCGCCTTCGTCGGGTCGTCCGCCTCCTTCCAGCGCAGGTCGTCGTGGGAGAAGTTGCTATCGGCCTTCATCGTGAAGCCGTCGCCGGGGATATCGCGCGGCACGGACACCGATACGCGGTTCAGCTCGCGCAGCCACTCATACGCCTCCTGGGACATGCGCGGCTCGGCTTCGAGCGCTCCCACCGGCACCGGGACCGATACCGCCCGGTCCGTAACGTTGCGGATGTGCGCAGCGAACTGGAGGCGGGGCTGCGACAGGATGAACTCAGGGGTGGTACGCAGGTCAGGAGCAAGGGCGCGGGCGTCGGATGTCGAGACGCCCGAGGCCATCTTGATGGACGTGTTGGCAGCAAGCGAGGACCGCAGCGCCCCGGTGCACTGGTCAAGGAACTGGTGGGCGAACACGCAGCCGAGCTTGTATTTCCTCGCTTCCGTCAGGAGGTCGTCGATGTTGCTGTCGAAATACGCGGCGGCTTCGTCCACGATGAGGAAGGCTGGCTTTCGTTCGTGCTCGGGGATTGCCGCACGTTCAAGAACGGCTTGAAGGACGAGCGAGATGAAGATGCGCCCAAAATGCGCGGACGCGCCCTTGAGGAAGTCCTTTGCAGTATCGACCAGAATGATGCGGTTGTTGTTGAGCGCATGGAAGAGATCGAGCTTGGTGCGCGGCGAGGTGAAGAGGCGCGCTAAAGTCGGGTTTTCGAGGATGGCGTTCAAGCGATAACGAATTTGCTCTTTGGTCTGCGAAAACGTCTTGCTCGGAAAGTCGCGCTCGAAGAAGGAGCGTTGGATGTCAGGCAGGCGCGCGATCGCTGGCTTGTACGGCGTTGGATCGTCCATGAGGGCAATGAGATCGAGGATGGTCGCGGGCCGCCCCATGGTGTCCGGCAACGCCAGCATGAGCCTCGCCACGAAGCGAAAGAACACGCCCTGTTTGGCGGTCAGGTCGGCACCGAGAAGGCCGCCGAAGAGGTAGTCGAAGGTCTGGATGACACCGGCAGTCACCTGCTCCTTCGTGGCCTCGTCGTAGCGGCCCAGCCGCGAGCGGTTCACGTCGAAGATATTGAGGGCCAGCGGGTACTTGGTGTCGCGCGGTGTAATCAGGACGAGGCGGTTCTTGAGCGGGCCGGTCTCCGGGTCGAAGAGGGCCAGGCGCGAGAGCTTTCCGATGAGATCGGTCTGGCTGTCCACGATCACGAGCGCAGGCGGCTCTTCGGATTTAAGGTCATGCAGGATGAGGTTCTGCAGGAGCTGGGTCTTGCCGGCCCCGCTTCCGCCCACGACATGCATGTGGCCGAAGCGCGTTTCGTAGGGGAGCGTCAGCGGAATTGGGGATACGAGAAGCCACGCGAACGGCGTCCCTCCCAGGTACGCATCCACCAACTCCGATAACGGTTCATCCCGGTCCATGGCGTGCCGACAGGTGCGCTTGGTGTCGCTATAGGGCTCGATGTTGGAGGCTCGACAGAGATTGAGATACGCGGCCTCGCGGAGTTCGGCAAAGAGACCCAACCCGACAAAAGTCTCGTCGCACAGAATGTTGTAGAGCCGGTCGATCAGGAATCTCGGCTCCTTGACGACGGTCATGAGCGGAACTGTGAATGGAGACGATTCCACCGTCTTAGGGAGGCCGTTAGTCACGACCTGTAGTATCCGTTCGAGGCCGTTCCTGAACTCCGCGACGATGCGCTCCTCGTTGGCGTGGAAGTAGCGCTTGGCATTGAGGAAGCGATTGAGGTCCACCTGTTCCTTGAGGGTCAGCTGCGCAATGTCCCATTCGATCTCCGGAAACTCGAAGATCGGACGCTCCAACTGCGTCACCACGCTCATGAGCGCAGAGAGAGGGTTTCTAATTGGCTCGGGATAGCGGTCGACATATTCGAGGTAGAGGTCGGCACCGACCTGATAGAGCGCCCGCTCGTCGGAGTATTTGGATGCCCTGTGAAGCCTGCGCACATCCTCGTAGAGCGCGCGCAGCTCGGAAAGGTCCCGTGCCCGTTCGTCCGTGAAGCGGCGGACAAACGGCGTATACGCCGAAGGCCGGAGCGGCTCCATCAGCGGTGCATCGCCCAGAAGCCGGCACCTGCCATCAGGCAGATCGCAGCAAGAATGGTCCAGGTGTGCTCTCCGAATACCGCAAACAGCAAGCCCGCGCCGAGCGCCGCTCCGCCCAATTTGAATATGCTCGGAGCATGCTCAAAGGCCATTCGCAGGCCGTTCATGATGTCCTGTGCGGCTACGAGAGACTGCGGCTCACCCTCATAGGCCGGAGCCGCATCGATGACGGTCGGTGCTCTCTTCTTGACCGGCGGCGCCGGAGCGGGCGCGAATTCGAGAAGACCCTGCGAGACATGGACCTTCTCGTTGTCGTCGAAGTCCACGAGGATGACGCTCCCGCTGAAGGACGCGGCGGTCGCCAGATATTCCTTGAGCCTGCGGCAGGCGTTCATAAGGGCGTTCTCGGCCTCAAGCAGCTCCTCCAGATCCTTGCACTCGATATGATGGCCGCGGCCCAGGCTTGCAATGGAGATGTTCAATTGCATTTTCGCGAGCGCGAGCGAGGCCGCACCTCGCACCAGGCTGCCGGCGCGTGCGGCCGCCGAACCCTGCTGCGAGCGGTCCAGATGGCGCCCCACGTTTTCCAGGTGCCTGCGTGCCGCCTGGGAGCTGTAGACCACCTCCCCGCCCAGCCGGTATTTGCTGATGTTGGCCGCTTCGGACGGACTATATTCGGCCCGCGCGTCGAGGCAGAACACTACGGCTTTCCCGAACACCCCGCCGGACCGCTGACTGCGCTGAAGCTTGAGTTGCACGAAGGTCCTCCGATTCCCTTCTTCCCCCGAGGGTAGAGAGACCTAGTCGGACCGCTAGGGCGTGAATCAGATTTCGCTGTGGATTTCTCCAGGTGTTGGACGGAAGTCCGCTTCCGTTCAACGTCTGGGTTCCGACAAAGGGATTCCCAATAAGTCGGGCTGGCTATTCAGCGGGCTTCGCGAATTGCTGCGCACCTATGCGAGGCTGCGGGCGGCTTAGCGTGATGATCGCTGCGGGGATACAGTATCCCTGTGCGTATCGCCATTTGTATCCCCATACGCAGTGCCGCCGCGGAAGTTGGCGATCGCTTGCTGACAATTCGGTCTTGAGCGGATAGTGATCGCATTATCTACTGTCGGATTCATCGAATGGATGAACCGGCACTCCCCTAATCTCGTGAATAAAGCTAGGGACTCCCTCGAGAGCACGCGTAGCAGATCCACTGTAATGTCGAAGCCGCGCCTCGACTTTCCAGCGCATGCCGCACACGACCCCGCGAGGCTCCTTGCTTTTTCTAGTTCCAGCAATGACAAGTTCACCTTCTGGCTGTACACTGTCAAACGCGATGCACCCCAGAAGGATGGCGTTCGTGATCCGACCGCACCGCGTGGCGATTGGTTATCGTTGCCTTCCGCGCCCTATACTAACCAGCTCATTTATCTGGGGTCACATCAGCATCATCATTTGTCGCATCGGCATCGCGAGGTCCGACAAAGCCCACCACATTGAAAACGTGCATCCCCCAAGAATTGGTTTGCAAATTCCAAACTAGGATTTCACTCCAATCATTATTCGGACTGACGTCGGCTACTGGGTCGTCCAAATCCACGCGTCCGCTATTCAAGAAATTGGAATGGTCAACACGAATTTCTCTCGAGCTTACGATTCTTCGCACCACGGCTACATGGGCACGGTTCGATCCGAAGTAGTCGGCAATCACCATGACGGCGCCCCCAACGGGCGCTCGCAGTCGCCGTTCCTTGTCGCTCAAACCAATATTCATCCACCACCTATAGGCATTTCCAGATACGGGGACGCGCGCGACTATATTGCAAGTCAAGGTGCTTACTCTCACAAAATCCCTGTCCCTCCTGATTTCATCTCGAATCTCAACAATGGCATTCCTGATGTTGGATAGCAGAACGCGCGAATTCTGCGCCAGGGCGGACACGCGCCCGTGATGTAACACGTCAGAGCCCCGCGCCCTAACAGCCTCAACAAAAATCTTGCTCGTGAGCCTCTCAAGCGACTTATTTGATTTCTGCAACGCTAGCAGATCATTTGCGTTGTCGTTTATCTCACGCAACGCCCTTTGAGCAGCAACTACGGGCGCCTCGCTCTCCGAATTTTCTGGGTCGGACGGCGCGACCACAGCTCTGCGATATGAGTCCATCAACTCCAAGCTGGAATTTCTCGATCGCTGAAATGCGGCCGAGTTGGTCTGAAGCTCAGATTCGACAGCCCTTAGTTCCTTCTCTGAACCGCCAATCAACCTGTAAGTTCTAACACCGGACTCAACCTGAATGGCTCTGGAATGTTTTGTCGATAGATCTCTGGCGACTTGGCGCCTTTGCGCTTCCTGATGACGTGAAACAAGCGTTAGGTCGCTTCCGGCTCCTATTCCCGAAGCTTCCGGTTTGCACGCGGAATAGGCACATGTGCCGATATGGGCCAGCATGATCAGTGAGGCTGTGAGGACGCCTGCGGTAGCAAAAATTAGCGGTCGAAACCTAACCTGTGGCCGGCGGGCGAGTAAGACCGTGAACCAAGCGCTAAGAAGGCATCCAATTGCTGCAATAGCGGTCTGCAATAGGGAGTTTGAGTGCACTAGAGGCATCAAACTGGCGCTCGCGAGGATAACTGTGGCTGATACACCAACATAAAAGGCTATAGCGCCCCATCGGACGTAGCTTTGACACTCGTCGATTATGGTTTCGACGAAATGCGCGATCCCGGATCGAAGCGATGCGGTCATATCAAATTTTCCGAAGTATCCTAAAGCTGGCATAGACCAGCCTCAGTAGAACTCCTAGATCGACTAGAGAGAAATACCAATCCAGCGGAATCTTATATGGCAGTGGGC
>Ga0335085_10014222_pt1 | contig 11629 bp, 8 predicted proteins | sample Lox_Sample_45_FD_206712 | JGI IMG/M metagenome (GOLD analysis project Ga0335085, IMG submission 206712) | Soil microbial communities from Loxahatchee National Wildlife Refuge, Florida, United States - Lox_Sample_4.5 | ecosystem: Environmental > Terrestrial > Soil > Wetlands | place: USA: Florida...
TTATTCGTTCGACCGCGATGCGCTGATCAAGGCCATTCCCAAGCCGGAGAAGATTTCCGCCAAGGAGTTTGGCCCAGCGGCCGAGGAATTGTTCGACCGCATCATGCAGATGACCGACAATGCCGGAGCTACCGACGAGCATCGTGCTCTGAACTACCTGGCCATGCGCTATCAGGCCATCTACGCCAGTGCCGCCGATGCCTTCGCCCGCAACGCCTCGCTGACGGGAGTGGATGTGCAGACGTCACCTCTAAGTGGCACGCGCAACGTGATGGATGTGATCTTTTCCTACACCAACCGCAACACCGACGTGGATGAGCAGTTCTTCGTGCGGGTGGACGTGACTGAGGAATTCCCGTTCCTTGTAACCAAACTCTCACCATACTACGAACGATGAGGGGTCGCTACCCCGAATGAAAGGATTAAGTTCTAGTTACACGACTGTCTCCATACTTTGATCGTTAATGATGAACGAAGCATACAGGAGGAATCGACATGTCATTCCCGAGATTTACCGCAGAACGATCACTCAGTCAATACAGGCGTAGCTACCAAGGGCGTTCTGCGGCTCGATCGTCCGGCACGGTAGTCACTGCGGCACCGATTGGGGGAGGTTCGGCGGGCGCGAGATGCGTCAACGAATGCAAGCTCGATTGTTTGGATCGAGGAGGCGTGTCCAATAAAGATTGCGGCACTCTGTGCAGTAAGGCTTGTAAGAGCTCCGGTTCCGGAGGTCCACCTTCTCCACGCGATCCGACAAATTGCGCCTTAAGTCGGGCCGGTTGCTATGCTTGGTACTTTGCATGCAACCTTGATCCATTTGGCTTTGGGTGCAAACCCGTCCTAGATAGCTGTCTAGCTGACAGTCCTTGCTGATCTAGGGGAGAAGCCTGGTGCCCCACCCAAGCTTCTTTTGCTTGGGTGGGACAGATTATTTTGTGCGTATGGAATATTGTTTCAAAGCGGAGGCTGTAGCCGTGCTACGACCGCTCAAAATGGGTAGTTTGGACAGGAGGCAAGTAAAATGCGGTCACCAGGATTCACTGCGGAGTTATCGCTGTATGCGTCCGTGGTGAATTACGCCACGCTCACCAGCTCAAACTGGGGCGGCTCGCTGTTGGCGTTCGCCCCAGCCCAGGGCGGCGGCCCCAATCCTTGTCCGCGTCAATTCTGTTGTGGCGGGGTTGACCACTCAACAAACCCTCCCACCTGCAATGGGGACTGTTGTTCAAACAAACATTGGTGCTGTGACGACGGGACATGCTGTGATCCGCCCGATCAATGTTGCGCGGATGCGAGCGGTTTTAGATGGTGCACCGGCGTCCAAAACGACCCGAATAATTGCGGCCGCTGCGACAACGTTTGTCCACCGGGACCGCCCAATTCCAGCCCCACTTGCACCAACAGCGTGTGCGGGTTCGCTTGTGATGCTGGGTTTTTCCCGTGTGCTGGCGGCTGCTGTTCTAGCTGCCCGCCTCCAAACAAGATCTGTAACGGCGTCTGCACGGATATTCGAGGGGATTCAAGTAATTGCGGCGCGTGTGGCAATGTTTGCGCGCCGAATACCTCATGCTGTTCTGGCACTTGCTCAGACCTCACAAGCGACCCGAACAACTGCGGCGACTGTGGCGCTCCCTGCCCGCCAGGTACCTGCTGTGCCGGCGGGAGTGGTTGTTGTCAAGACAGCTCCTGCTGTGGGAACGGTTGTTGTGCGGTAGGCGACGTCTGCTGTGGGGGACAATGTTGTTCGGGAACCTGCTGCGGAGGTAAGTGTTGTTCGGGCAGCTGTTGTGGGAGCGGTTGTTGCCCGGCGGGTACTTTCTGCTGCGGTCCGCGCGCATGTTGTCCGACGGGCAGCGTCTGTTGTGGGAGCGGTTGTTGCCCTGCAGGCAAGCGGTGCGTATTGGGCCTGTTCTGTCTCTGACGAGGTATGCGAGGAGGTTGGAAAGTGCCGTATCAACTTGGCCGAGGGGTACACCGCGGCACGGAGAGGAGTTGACTAATGGCGATACCTGGATTCAGCGCTCAGTACTCAGCATACAAATCAGCTTGGAACTACCTCGGTGGCTATGGGTTCAACTTCTCCTCTGGGGATATGCCCTACGTAACGCACCGCTTTCCGGCAGGGGTGATCGAGCTGGCCGCACCTCCCAGGAACGGCGGGAACGGTATCGAACCGCCAGACTGTACAACCACGTCCAGTGACTGTGGGGCTGACTGCCGGCGAATCATCACAACGACGTGCACCAACGGCAAGGTAACACGAGCCAGTCAAAGCTGCTGCAATGCGCCAGAAATCTGTGCCAGCGGAATCTGCTGCTGGCCAGGAGAAGTTAACTGCGCAGGCAACTGCGTAGACGCGTCAACGGACCCCGCGAACTGCGGACAATGTGGCGTGGTCTGTCCGATGGGGGGATGCGTAGATGGAAAATGCCAATGTCCGCCACCACGCGCCATCTGTGATGGTAAATGTGTCAACCTCTGCACCGATAAAAACAACTGTGGAAAATGCGGCAATAACTGCGGTAATGAGGACTACTGGGCTTGCTCCGCTGGTACATGCGCCCAGTTTTAGCGTATCTGGCCGGGTGCCGCACCCAAGCTTCTTTTGCTTGGGTGGGAGAGGTAACCCGGAGGTAAGGAACATTGATTCGGAACACGGGCCGAGCGTCCCAATCATTATCCTCAGACACGAGTCTCGAATAGGAGAGGAATAAAATGAGAGTTCCAGGGTATACCGCGCCGTCTTCTCTGTATCGGAGCCAGCGTACTTATCGGCAAGGATTCTCTTCACGCACTGGCATCCCGGGCGGGGCACTCCCCCAACTCCGAGGACCGGTTTGTACCCAGTGTGTTTGGAATACGTACGACTATAGCGTTCCGACATGCGCCAAGCTGTGCCGGTATCCTGCGCCGCCCGGGCAACCTCAACCGGAAGAATTTCCGGTGGAATGCGATCCCAGCGAATGTCCGGCGCGTAATTGTTGTCCTCCCGGTTGCGTTCAATGTTAAGAGAGTGGTGGGTTGCCCCACCCAAGCATAGCTTGCTCGGGCGGGTGGTGCCTTTACGAACGACGTCCTGGAGATAACGCCGTAGCACCAATGACACAGTCGCGGATGCGAACTATAAGGAAAGGTCAGAAATGAAAACACCAGGATTTACCGCGGAAGATTCGCTATACAGGCCAGCCCAGCATTATGCAACGTCGTTTATTGCGGGCCTGGGCTCACCGAATGTAGTGCAGCCCGCCCAATGCACCCGCGGTTGTGGTCCCTGTGAGTACAACTCCTGGTTGGGCTGTGTTCGGACCTGCTACCTCAGCGATGATTGCAGCCATCCAGTGTGGCTTAGGTGCACGGGCTGTCAGCCTCCACAGAGGCGTTGCACAACATATTGCTTTACGATTGCGGGCATACATCGCTGTTTCAATCTTTGCTGCCCTCCGTTTTGCGGGTGACTGGCGTAAAGGCGTCTCCTCGACGTCCTGGGGACAGCATGGTGCCCCACCCAATCTTCGTTTGCTTGGGTGGGAGACTGACGAGGTAAGTACGATGCGATTACCAAGATTTGCTGCGGAGAATTCACTTTACAGAAGCCGCGGCCATTACCAGATGGCTCCGAATTCTGATTCCCACAACGTGATCGTTGCCCAGGGAAATCTGATGGGAGGAGGCTGCACGCCCGGCTGCTCGGATGTGTGCAATCGCGACCGCACTTCTCCCACGGGTTGTTCCCGAACTTGTAGAACCGGGCATTGCGAAGGGTACACCAGACCATGTCTTGGCTGCGGGCAGCCTCTCCGCATGCAGCCCAACGACGAAATGCTGTAACGGCTCCGTACAACTGAATGGGCTTATCTGCTGCGACGTAGGTGAGCGCGAAAGGAACGCATCCAATGATCACGCCAGGATTTACCGCGGAAGCTTCGCTGTACAGGTCCCTCCAGAGTTATGCAATGCGCTTTGTTGGGGAAGCGGGGTCACAAACCATAACCCCGTCCGTTACATGCGACGGCGGAATCGAGCCGGGGAGGTGCAGCGAATGTTTACCAGCCTATGGCTCATCCTCGCCAAGCTATGCCAAGATATGCTTCGACCTTGATTGCAATTGGCACCCCGAACCATGTTGCCCAGACGGCACGACTAACTGCGGGGGAACGTGCACAGATACCAACAGCGATTCAAACAATTGCGGACGGTGTGGCAGACGTTGTTTTGCCAATTTCTATTGCGATAGCGGTATTTGTAAAGGGTACACGGTGTGGCATCCTGGTATGGTCCCCAAGAGACACGTCGGGTTCGTGCGAGGCTAGAACGAGATGTTAAGGGAGTGTCGCTGGCCAGCGGGCTAGTGTCTGACAACCGAGCCTGAAGCGCGGTCGAAGTCGTTCGCGTCGTGCACGGCGCGCGTGAGGTTCGGAAATTGACCTGGGTAAAGAGACTCACTCCCCGCCCGGCCCCATCAGCCCCGCCGGCGGCGGAGGAATCGCGATGTCCACGTTCTGCACTGCGCCCAGCGAGCTGAGGGGCGCGCCGAATTCGGAGTCGTTGCCCAGCACCAGCACGGCCAGGCTCTCCTTGTGGACGTACTTGCGGGCCACACGGGTCACGTCGTCGGCCGTCACCTTTTCGACGCCGGAGCGGTAGCGTTCCAGAAAATCCAGTGGGTAGTGATAGAACTCGTAGCTCATCTTTTCGTGGAGCACCTTCTCCGGCGTATCGAACTGGAAGATAAACGAATTCAGGATGGCGTCCTTGGCGCGCTTTAACTCCTCCGGGGTCGCAGCGTTCTTCTGCAGGTCGTCAATTTCCTTGTCCAGCGCCTGGATGCCCTCCACTGTGCTGGCGCTCTTGGTTTGCATCTGGATGTTGGTCATGCCGGGCCGGTCCCATCCGAAGCCCACGCCGCCACCCACGCTGTAGGCCAGCCCCAGCTTGGAGCGAATGTTGCTGAACAGCCGCGAAGAAAATCCGCCGCCGAAGATTTCATTCATCACCGTGACCGCGAAATAGTCGGGATTGCTGCGCTCGATGCCGAGATCGAGCATGGCCACCGTGCTCTGGTTTACGTCGGTCTTGCGGACGAAGTACAGTCCCGGCTTGGGCTCAGTGAACTTGATCTCCGGGCGTTTGGCCTCCGGGCCCTTGGGCCAGGAAGCAAACGCCTGCTCCAGTTTCGCCTGCATCGCCTTGGGATCGAAGTCGCCGGTGATGCCGAAGATGATGTTGTTGGGATGAACGTACTGCTGGTGCCAGTGCAGCAAGTCGTCGCGCGTGACCGCGGCGACCGTGGCGTATTCCGCCACCCGCGCGTAGGGATTGTCCTTGCCATAGGCAATGGTGCGGCTCTCGCGACGCACAATGGAGCCTACGTTGTCATTTCGCCGCGAGATTCCCGTGAACATCTGCTCCTGGGCCAGTTCCAGCTTGTCGGCGCGGAACTCAGGATTGTGCAGCAAGTCCAGGAACATCTCGAAGACTGCATCGAAATCACCCTTCAGGCAGTCGAGCGAGACGGTTGTGGACTCCGCATCGGCGTCGGTTTCGATTTTGGCGGCGCGCGCTTCCAGGAAGTCGTCCATCTGGTCGCCGGTCTTGGTTTTCGTGCCGCCGGTACGCCAGACGTCGCCGTACAAGTCCGCGAGCCCGGTCTTGGCTGCCGGCTCGTACACCGAGCCACCGCGAATTCGCGCGGTGGCGCCGATGAGCGGCAATTCGTGGTCCGGCTGGAGAAAGATGACCATGCCGTTGGCCAACTGCACGCGGACGGGCTGTGGCGGATTGAATGCCGGCAGCGGCGGCGCCTGGATTTTGTTCCAGGGTGTGATTTGCGCCGGGGCGAGGGCAGTGAGAAGTAGTGGGCAGAGCAGTAATTGCGCGAAGCACCATGCCGGCCGTGGGAAAAATTTCGATTTGTCATCCCGAGCGACGAGATCGTCCGCGCAGCGGGCGACGGAGGAATCGAGGGACCGGCATTTCGCTACGAAGGACCGGAAAGGCGAAGTGAGCCCTCCGCTCAGGATGACAGCGCCGAATGTTCTCGCTTTCCTACATGCGCTCATTGCTGTTCCGCTCCTTTGCCGGTGGGAGCGGCCATCGGGCTGCTCGCGGTTTGGGTCTGGATCACGCCGACGGTGCGATTGGTCTCCGCGAAAACTTGATTCGCCACGCGCCGGATGTCTGCCTTGGTCACCTTGTCCACGCGGTCGAGGTAGCGGAACAGCTCCCGCCAGTCGCCGTAGCGCGTCTGGTAAATGGCAAGCTGCTGCGCCAGGCCTTCATTGCTGGCCAGTCCGCGAATCAAGTCGGCTTTCGTGCGGGTTTTGAACATCTGCAGCTCTTCGTCGGTCACATCCTGGGTCTTGAGCTTCTGAATTTCTTCATGGAAGGCCGTTTGCAACTCGGCGGTGGTGTGACCCGGCACCGGCACGGCGTAAAAGGCGAACAAATGGCTGTACTTGATGCCGGGAAAGCCGGTGAATCCGGCAGCAAACGCGGCAATCTTCTTGTCCCGCACCAGCGAGCGATACAAGCGCGAGGTGCGGCCATTCGACAGGATGTCACTGATTGCATCGTAAACCGCGTCATCGGGCGCCAGATAGCTCGGCCGGTGATAGCCTTCGAGGTAGAAGGGCTGCGCCGGGTCCTGCAGAGTAACTTGACGGACCGAATTCTGCGGAGGCTCCTCGGTGAATAGCTCCACCGGTTTGGGCGTCGTGGGGAGCTGGCCGAAGTAGCGTTCGATGATCGGAAATACCGTCTCAGGGTCGAGATCGCCCACCAGGCCGATCACCATGTTGCGGGGCACATAGTAGCGCTGGAAGAAATCAGCGGCGTCGGTCGCCGAGAAGCTTTGCAGGTCGGATGCGTAGCCGATGGTCGGCCGGTGATAGGGGTTGGCCATGAAGGCAGTGCCGAGGAACTGCTCCACCAGACGCCCGGTCGGGCTGCTGTCGGTGCGCATGCGGCGTTCTTCCATCACCACGCTGCGCTCTTTGTAGAACTCGCGCATCACCGGATGCATCATGCGGTCCGATTCCAGTGCCGCCCAAAGCTCAATCTGGTTCGACGGCATCGAGTATAAGTAATTCGTTTCGTCGTAATTAGTGGTCGCGTTTACGCCGACGCCGCCGTGGCTCTCCACGATCTCGCCAAACTGATTTTTCACCACGTACTTGTCGGCTGCCGCGATGGCATCCTGCCAGGCTTTTTTCAGTTCGGCCAGCTTCTGCGCATCCTGATCCACGCGCTTGATGCGCTCCGCCTCATAGGACGCGTAAGTCTGCTCGACTTTTTCCAGGGCGACCTTCTCGGCGGCATAATCGGTGGTGCCGATGTCGGGCGTGCCCTTGAAGGCCATGTGCTCCATCATGTGGGCCAGCCCAGTTTTGTTGCGCGGATCCTGGGCCGAGCCGGCGTCCACCAGGGTGTAAAAAGAAAACACTGGCGCCTCGGGCCGGCGCCATAGCACGACGGTCAAGCCGTTGGGCAGGGTCTTCACTGACACCCGTTTTTCGTACGACGACAAGTCCTGCGCCGCCAGCGGTAGTGCCCCTGCTAACAGCAGCAGGGAGAGCAAAACAAGTCCAAGGTGACCGCGCTTCAGGTAGAGCCGACCCGATTTGTCAAACCAGCGCCTCATTGCGCCTCCCAAACAAGATCCAAGTTGATGCAGATTAACAAGTTACGAGGGGACAGACGTGCAAGTCAAATGAACGAAAGCAGCGTGGGAACTTTTGCTGCGTCGCCGGCTATGCCTGAAAACACAAAACCCAGCGCATAGGCTGGGCGGGCATGGCTTACCGAATTTCCCTTTCTCAATTCTAAATTACATTATAGCACATTAGAGTCAGCTTTGTGCATAGTTTGACCAACTATATTTTCAGCTTATTTTCATATACTTATACCAGTTTCCACCACTTTAGAGCTATTGACAGGCAAAAGTCGTCAGATGATGCGCGGAAAGCCGGTGATTCTCGTCGGAATGGCGGGCCTGGCGTCGAAGAAGTATCGAAGATGACAAGCCTGGAGCTTTTGAATGAAACTAGACGTTTCGCTTTGAGCTGATGCTCCACCAAAAGCGTGATATAGACCATGGCCAAAGAAGTCGTAGTTGACATCGAAGGCAAGCATCTCAAGCTGTCCAACCTCGACAAGGTGCTTTATCCCGAGGCCGGCTTCACCAAGGGGCAAGTGATTGACTACTTCGTGCGCATTGCTCCGGTGCTGCTGCCTCATCTCCATGACCGGCCTCTCACCATGAAGCGTTATCCCAACGGCGTCAACAGCGAATATTTCTACGAGAAGAATTGCCCCAAGCACCGCCCCGAGTGGGTACAGACGGCCCGCGTCTGGAGCTCAGGCAACAACAAGTGGATGGACTACTGCATGGCGGAGGACCTGCCCACGCTGGTGTGGGCGGCGAACCTGGCCGATCTCGAGCTGCACACCAGCCTCTCGCTGGCGAAGGACATCTTGCGGCCCACCATCCTGGCGTTCGATCTCGACCCGGGGCCGCCTGCCAACATCGTGCAATGCTGTCAGGTCGGGCTATGGATACGAGACATCTTCGAGCACCTTGGCGTGAAGTGCTTTGCCAAGACTTCCGGTTCGAAAGGGATGCAGATATACGTTCCCCTTAACCGCGCCGTTACTTACGATGACACCAAGTCTTTCGCCCATGCCATCGCGAGACTGTTGGAGCGCCGCCATCCCCAAGCTGTTGTCTCTGACATGAAGAAGGCAGTACGCGTCGGCAAGGTCTTCGTGGACTGGAGCCAGAACGACGATCACAAGACGACGATCTGTGTGTATTCCTTGCGCGCGCGCGAGCGGCCGACGGCATCGACACCGCTGAAGTGGGAAGAAGTTGAAAACTGCCTGAAGAAAGGCGATGCCAGGCTGCTGGTCTTTGAGTCGGACCAGGTGCTGGAGCGGGTGAAGAAGTATGGCGATCTGTTCGAGCCGGTGCTGAAGCTGAAACAGAAGCTGCCGGCACTGGAGGCTCTGGAGGATCAGGGCAGGGAAGCGGCAACAGCGGCGGAGAGCTCGACGGCCGCCAAGCCGACGACGGCAAGTTCGAGTCCGGCAGCGAAGGCCGGCAATCGAGCCGGCAGCCGCTCCGCGACTAAGCTTGACAAAGCCCGTTGAGATGGCAGTGCGGCCCGGCCGGCGTGGCGCTACGCGGCCGGCGCGCCCGCTGCCGCAGCTTTGGATTTCAGGCGAAATCGCGCGGGCGGCGAGCCAAACTCGCGCTTGAAAGCGCGATTGAACGCCGCCCCGGATTCATAGCCCACCTCGGCAGCAGTCTGCGCCACGCTGTGGCTGGAGGAGGCGAGCAGTTGCGCTCCCAACTGCAGCCGCCAGCGCGTGAGATACGCCATAGGCGGCACGCCGAGGAAATGCCGGAAACGCTCCGCCAGCACCGAGCGGGAGACACCCACCTGGCGGGCCAGCCCGGCGATGGTCCAGGCATCGGCGGGTTGACGGTGCAGCAGGGCGAGGGCATTGCCGACGTCCGGGTCGCGCGCCCCGGCCAGCCATCCCGTCTGGCTCGGCGGTAAAAGATCGATGTAGCGCCTCAGGGTTTCGACGAACAATGCTTCCGACAGCTTGGCTACGACAATCTCGCTGCCGGTCTGCGAGGCAGCAGCCTGGCCGACGGAGTAGCGAATGGAATTCTCCAGCCACTGGCCCGAGGTGTCATGGCTAACGCTGACCTTGAAGATGGAGGGCAGCCCGCCCAAGAATACCCTGCTGAGCTGAGGATCGCAGACCAGATATCCGCAGACGAACCGGGTAGCTTCGCCTCCTCCTCCCATGCGCGCCAGCTTCAGCCCGTGCGAGAGGATCTCCTCCAGAATACGGGAGTGGTCTCGGGGCTCGACGCTGGGGCCATTTCCCATGACGTGGGCGTCGCCGTGAGGGAAGATCGCGATGTCGCCCTCTGACAGCGAAACCCGGGGACCGCCGTCAACCTGCGCACAGGCACGGCCATGGGTGAGCAGGTGGTAGATGATGACGTGCCTGGGCTCGGGCGAGAGGTAGGGCGCCACTTCGCAGGACTGCGGTGAGCGAAAGCTCCAGGGCGCGGAAAACTCCGCGTTGTAGAAGATGGCCCCTTCCAACCTTACCGTCCTGAGAAGTGTTGACAAAACATCCATTCGCCCCCCAGCATGTTTACCCGAACGATGAGCAAAGACATCCGGACGCCAGGTCAAGTGATTGACATGGTACCGCGCCACAGGCAAGAGACCAGACGCGGGGGCAATCCGGATGGTTCGCGCGCGCGTCTTATGGTTATGCGAAGCGTTCAGCAGGAACGGCGCTTCCCTCAACTCGAATCACAAGGAGATACCTATGCCGGCAACGCTTTCAAAAGTTATCAACGGGGTCGCGGTTGACGACCTGGTTACGACCGTCAATACCATCAAGGCCACTCCGTCGATCGCGAAATTCAAGTTTCAGATTCGCAATCAATGGGTGGACGGCGGACACAACAGCTCGACCGTGGACCAGTATCACGGTGCGGGGCAGGATTTATCGAGGCCGAAACCGTTTGTCCTGGAGGCCGATGAGCCACCGGTCCTGCTGGGCAAGGACGGCGCCGCCAATCCCGTGGAGTATCTGCTCCATGCCCTGGCTGCCTGCCTGACGACATCCATGGTCTATCACGCGGCCGCGCGCGGCATTCAGATCGAAGAAGTCGAGTCGTCTCTGGAAGGCGACATCGATCTGCAGGGATTTCTTGAGCTTGACAAGAATGTGCGCAAGGGATATCAGGGCATCCGGGTCAACTTCAAGATCAAGGCCGACGTGCCCGACGAACAGTTGCAGGAGATCGTTCAACTGGGCCCGGGCCACTCCCCGGTCTTTGACTCGTTGACCAACGGGGTGCCGGTGTCGGTAACCGGAGAACGGCTGTAACGCTACGGCAAGCGGAATCAGGCAGGCGCGGGTACATTAGGCCGGCGCCTGCCTGGCTTGAAGGTCAGCTCCACCCGGGCAACGGGCGTCAGCGTGGATACGCGCCGGTGATCTTCCGGACTACGCCGTGCAAGCGGTGGAACCACGACGCTCCAGGGAAAAACATGAAGGGACACTCGCCCGGAATTACGGCGATGCCGCGCTCTTCGCAGTACTGCACCGCCTCCGGACTCACCGCCCCAGCGCCGCCGGCGCGAAACATCCATACCCGTTTAACGCCGGCTTCGGCGCAGTCGCGCACGACAGCGTCCGTAACTGCCGGCGACGTCATGAGCAGCGCGCCGTCCACCGGCGGCTCTACCGCCTGCAGCCGCGCAAAGCAAGGCTGCTGGTCAATCTCTTCCGCCTGCGGGTTCACCGGGACGGTGTCGTATCCTCGCTTGCGAAATTCACGAAAGAGAGCGAGAGAAAAATCTTTCGGCTCGCGCGAAACACCTACAATCGCAACCCGTTTCTGACTAAGAAAGTTCTGGATGACTGCCATGGAACTCATAAGAGCCTCCAACTAATTCTACTGCCGCAGCCGCTCCAGCACCGCTGCCACGATGAGCGGCAGACCCACGGTTGCATCCACGAATACCTCGCCGAATTTGCCGCCTTCTTCCTGCGGCACAAACTTGCCCCACGACACCGCCTCGCTATA
>Ga0335085_10014223_pt1 | contig 11629 bp, 12 predicted proteins | sample Lox_Sample_45_FD_206712 | JGI IMG/M metagenome (GOLD analysis project Ga0335085, IMG submission 206712) | Soil microbial communities from Loxahatchee National Wildlife Refuge, Florida, United States - Lox_Sample_4.5 | ecosystem: Environmental > Terrestrial > Soil > Wetlands | place: USA...
CCACGCCACCATGAAGGCCGACAGCAGCATGGCCGGGAAGGTCCACAGCGCGGAGAGCGCGGCGGCGCCGGCCGCGGCGGTCCGCGCCACGGCGGCGCCGACCGTGCCGAGCGGCGGCGTCACGGCCGGTCCTGCCGGCGGTGCGAAGAGCGCAGAGCTGTCCGCCCAAGCCTCCTTCGGCGCGGTGGTCCCGGAGTCGGCGTTGCCGGCGGCGTGAAGAACGCCATCAGGTCCGCCCAAGCCTCCTTCGGCGCGGTGGTTCCGGAGTCGGCGTTGCCGGCGGCGCGAAGAACGCCATCAGGTCCGCCCAAGCCTCCTTCGGCGCGGCTTGACGATCATGCGGGACGGGGCATTATCTCTCTGGGCGCGCGGCGTGCCGGCTCCCCGGCGCGCGAAGTTAACCGTCGCCCCGCACCTCAACAAGCAAGCGCATGAGCCCACAGGTCGTCGTCACCCGGCGCTCCCACTTCAACGCCGCGCACCGTCTCCACAACCCGGCGTGGTCCGACGCCGAAAACGCGCGGGTGTTCGGGCCGTGCGCCAACCCGAACTACCACGGGCACAACTACAACCTCGACGTCTCGGTCGCGGGCGAGGTGGACCCGGACACCGGGTACGTGATCGACATCGACGTGCTGAAGCGGGTCATCGAGGAGCGGGTGCTGCGCGTGCTCGACCACCGGAACCTCAACCTCGACGTGCCGGCCTTCGCGCGCACCAACCCCACCGCGGAGAACATCGTGGCGTGGTGCTGGCGGCAGCTGGAGCCGGCGATCCCGCGCGGCCGGCTGTGCCGCCTGGTGCTGTGGGAGACCGAGCGGAACCTGGTCGAGTACAGCGGAGGCTGACGTGGACCTGTCGAAGGCGACGTTCGAGGAGCTGATCGAGGAGACGCTGCGGCGGCTCGACGAGGACCCGCGGCGGCCGGGCCTCGTGAAGACGCCGCACCGCGTCGCGGCCTCGCTGCGCTGGCTCACCCGCGGCTGCTGCATCGACGCGGAGAAGATCGTCCGCGACGCGATGTTCGAGGAGCCGCACGAGAGCATGGTGCTGGTCCGGGACATCGAGCTGTACTCGATGTGCGAGCACCACATGCTCCCGTTCTTCGGGAAGGCGCACGTCGCCTACCTGCCCAACGGGCGCATCGTCGGGCTGTCGAAGATCGCGCGGGTGGTGGACGTGTTCGCGCGGCGGCTCCAGGTCCAGGAGCGGCTCACCGACGAGATCGCGGACCTGCTGATGACCACGCTCGAGCCCGGCGGGGTCGGCGTGGTGGTCGAGGCGTACCACCTGTGCATGATGATGCGCGGGGTGGAGAAGCAGCACTCCAAGACCGTCACCTCCGCGCTGCGCGGCGCGTTCCGGGACGACTCGCGCACCCGCGACGAGTTCCTGCGGCTGGTCCGGGGCCCGTTCAGCTTCGAATGAGCGCGCCGCTGGTCGGCCGCACCGCGCTGATCGCCGGCGCCTCGCGCGGCATCGGGCTCGCGGTGGCCGAGGAGCTGCAGGCCGCCGGCGCCCACGTGGTGCGGCTGGCGCGCAGCCTGGCCGACGCGGAGAGCGAGCGCCGCACCGATCTGCGCTGCGACCTGGCGGACCCCGCGGCGGTCGCGCAGGCGGCCGCCCGCGTGCTCGGCGCGCGCGGCGCGCCCGACGTCCTGGTCCACGCGGCCGGCGTCTTCCTGGTGGCGCCGCTGATCGAGACGTCGCCGCAGGACTTCGCCGCGCAGCTCGCCGGCAACCTGGTGCCGCCGTTCCTGGTGACCCGCGCCTTCCTGCCGGCGATGCTCGAGCGCGGCCGCGGCCTGGTGGTGACGATCGGCTCGGTGGCCGACCACCGGGCGTTTCCGGGCAACGCGGCCTACGGCGCCGCCAAGGCCGGCCTGCGCGGCCTCCACGCGGTGCTCGCCCGCGAGCTGGCGGGCAGCGGCGTCCGCGCGACCCTGATCTCGCCCGGGCCGGTGGACACGGCGCTCTGGGACGCGGTCGATCCCGACGCGAACCCCGGCTTCACCCCGCGCTCCCGGATGCTCCGGGCGGAGGACGTCGCCGAAGCCGTGCTGTTCGTGGCGACGCGGCGCGACCAGGTGACCATCCCCGAACTCCACATCGAGCCGAGGTACTAGTGCGACCGGTCTGGCTGCTGCTGTCGACGCTGGCGCTGTCCACCGGGGCCCTCGCCCAGAGCGCCCCGCACCTGCCCCCGTTGCCCGACCCCACCGGCTGGGGGACCCCGGTCCTCGCGCTGGGGCGGGCCGACGACGGCACCATCTGGGCCGGCACCTACGGCGACGGCGTGTACCTGCTGCGGCCCGGGGCGGGCGCGTGGGAGACGCTCCGCGCCGACACGGCAGGCAACGGGCTCCCCTTCGACTTCGTCCACGCGTTCGCGTTCGGACCGCGGGGCGACGTGTGGGCCGGCACGGTGGGCAACGGCTGGGGCGTCACCCGCGACGGCGGCCGGACCTGGCAGAACTGGGAGTATCGCGCCCTCGGCCCCAAGTGGCAGTACGTCGCGCCGGACGGCCTGGTGTTCCGGGGCGACACGCTGTACGTCGCCACCGCCGACGGCCTGAAGTGGACGCCCGACGGCGGCACGACCTGGCGGCAGGTGACCGACAGCGGCCCGGTCGGGCTGCCGAGCCCGTACGTGCTCACCATCGCGGCCGCCCGCGACACCGGCCTGTGGGTGTCCACGCTGCGCGGCCTGGTGCGGTGGCGGCCGCGCGGGGCGCCGGAGCCGGCCGATCCGGCGCCGGTGCCGGCCCTCGGCCCGCGGGTGCGCGCGATCTTCGTCGTGACCGGGGAGAAGGCGGTGGTGCCGCTGGTGCTGGGCGGCGAGCGCTGCCCGGGCAGCCTGCACCCCAAGCGCCGCGAGGTGAAGGCATACTGGCAGTGCTCCACGGTGCTGATGCGCGACGCGCCGCCCGCCGGCCGGGCGGTGCGCGACCTCGCGTCCTGCGACCGCGTGATGTGCGCGGGGGCCACCAGCTCGGGCGCGTTCCTCACCACCAGCCGGCTCGGGTTCGCGATGTGGACGCCGGGCGCGACCGCGCGCTCGCGCGACGTGTACGCGGTGCTGCCGCCGCCGCCGGGCGCGCCGGGCGACACGATCTTCGGCACGGCCTGCGGCCTGCTGGGCGCGCAGCCCGCGGCCTGCCTCGCCGTGGGCGACACGGCCGGCGTCCCGGCCCCCGCGCCGCTCCGCCACTCGATCTTCGGCCGCCCCATCGCGCCCGCCGACCAGCCGTTCATCGACCAGACCTACCGCTACGGCTCGACGATGGGCGGCACCTTCCAGCAGCACCAGGGCGTCGAGTTCAACGACCCGCGCGGCACGCCCGTGCACGCGATCGGCTCCGGGGTCGTGGTGTGGGCAGGACCGGCCGAGCGCGGCGCGCTCACCGTGGCGATCCGCCACGACTCGACCGTCACCGTGGACGGCCGGCCGATGTTCCTGTTCTCCACCTACTACCACAACTCGCGGCTGCTGGTCTCGGTCGGGCAGCGCGTGGCGCGCGGCCAGGTGATCTCGCAGGTGGGCAACACCGGGCGCGCCACCAACGAGCACCTGCACCTCGAAGTGCACGTCGCGCCCACCGACCAGGTCCAGGCGATCGTGGATTCGGCGCAGCGCTATCCGCCGTACACCGCCAACCCCGAGCTGTGGATCGAGCCGCTCCCCGAGACCGGCGTGGTGGCCGGCCAGGTGTGGGACAGCGCGGGCCGGCCCGTGCCCCAGGCGCGGGTCTACGGGCTGGTGAAGCCGGAGCCGCAGGAGACGCCGTTCCTGTACGCGGAGACCTACGGCGACCGCGCGCACCCGGACCCCGTGTACCGCGAGCATTTCGCGGTGGGCGACGTGCCGGCGGGGGAGTACGACCTCGGCGTGACGGTCGACGGCCGGAACCTGATCCGGCACGTCCGGGTGGAACCGGGCAAGGTCACCTGGGTAGAGTTCAGGCCCTGAGGAACACGGACGACAGTGAAGTGCCTGACGGCACGTTGCCGGTGGCTGCCGGACGCCGGGAAGACGGATCTCAGGCCGGTCACCGGTCACCGTCACCCGGGCTGAAGTCCGAAGTCTCCAGACCTGGAACCACTGGCACCTTGCCGTCGTTGCCGTCTGGCAACGTGTCTTAGAGCGTGTTCATCGAGCTGACCGAGATCCTGCGGTGCCCCCGCGACCACCCCGAGTCGTACCTGGTCGCGGCGCCGATCGCGATGGACGGACGGCGCATCGTGCGCGGGGTCGTGGGCTGTCCCGAGTGCCGGGCGGAGTTCCCGATCATCGAGGGCGTGGCGTACTTCGGCCCGCCCGCTCGCGGGGGCGCCGCGCCGTCGCGGGACGCGGCCGGTCCCGGGTACGATGCGGCCGGGCTGGTGGCCTTCCTCGGTCTCGACGGGCCCGGCGGCTACGCGGCGCTGGTCGGACGGGCGGCGGGGCTCGGCCCCCAGATCGCCGCCCTGGCGGCCGGCGTGCACTTCGTGGCGGTCAATCCGCCCGCCGGCGTCGCGCCGCAGGCGTCGCTCTCGGTCCTCGAGTGCCCCGGCGGCCTGCCGTTCAAGTCGGCGCACCTGCGCGCCGTCGCGCTGGGCGCGGACCACGCGGGCGGCGGGTGGGTGGCGGAGGCGGCGCGCGTCCTGCTGCCGGGGTTGAGGCTGGTGGTGGAGGACGAGGATGCCGCGCCGGAGGGCGTCGCGGAGCTGGCACGCGGCGCGGGGATGTACGTCGGCACCAGGCGCGGCTAGCGCGCGACGGCGCCGGATCGCCACGGGCGCCGCGATCGCGCGGCGAGGAGGGAGGCACGTGAAGGCACGCATCCTGGTGCTCGGCGCGGCCGCGGCCGCGCTGGGCTGCAGCGCGAAGTCGACCGGGCTCCACCCCGGTATCAGCAGCTCGTGCACGGTGACCGTGTCGGGCGCCGTCAGCGGCGGTCCGTACGACTGCCAGCCGGCCACCACGGCCTGGTCGCTCTCCGACGACTACGGCGGCTTCTCGTTCGGCGTGGCGGCGTCGGGGACCCGGCCGGCCGTCTCGGTCGCGATCGAGTGGATCGGGGAGCCGGTGGTCGGCGGCTACACCAACGGCGACGCGGGCGCCCTGGCCAGCCTCACCGTGACCACGGCGAACAACCAGTCGTGGGCCGCGTCGGTCACCGGGACCGCCGCCCCGTCGGGCAGCTACGACCTGCTGTTCTCGTCGGTCGTGAACAACCTCAATACCGCGGGCGGCAAGGGGTACTCGGCGGAGGGGACGTTGACCGCGTCGCTGCCGGCGGTCGCCGCGTCCGGCGCGACCGGCACGGTCACGCTCAACGTCACCTTCTAGGCCCCGATGCGCGGCGCGCGCCCGGTCGGGGCGCGCGCCGCAACGCCGCAGCGGGGCCGGCTAGTCGACCATCGCCGGCGGAAGATCGGCGTACAGCGCGTCGATCTGCCGCTGGTACTTCTTCTCGACCACGCGCCGCCGGACCTTGAGCGTCGGCGTGAGGTCCCCGTTCTCGATCGAGAAGTCGTGCTCGAGCAGCAGGATCTTCTTCGGCGACTGATAGCTCGCCAGGTCCGGCAGCATCTTCGTCACCTCGCGCTCCATCTTGGCCTGGACCTCCGGGAGCCGGATCAGGCCGCGGTGGTTGGCGAAGGCGAGCTGCTTGTAGACGGCCCAGCGCTCCAGCTGGTCGAAGTTCGGCACCACCAGCATGATGCAGAACTTCCGGCGGTCGCCGAGCATCACCGCGTTGGCGACGTACTTGCTGTGCTTGACCAGCTGCTCGATGGGCTGCGGCGCGACCTTCTTGCCGCCCGCGGTGACGATGAGGTCCTTCTTGCGGTCGGTGATCCTGAGGCAGCCGGCCCCGTCCAGCTCGCCGATGTCGCCGGTGTGGAACCAGCCGTCGGGCTCGAGGGCCTCGCGCGTGGCCTCGGGCTTGTTGAAGTAGCCCTTCATCACGTGGCGGCCGCGGGTGAGGATCTCGCCGTCGGCCGCGATCCGCACCTCCACGCCGTGGAGCGGCGGTCCCACGGTGCCGATGCGGGGCCGCTCCAGGAGATTCACGCAGATCACCGGCGAGGTCTCGGTGAGGCCGTAGCCCTCGAGGATCGGCAGACCGGCCGCGAAGAAGAACTTCGCGATGTCCGGCGGCAGCGGGGCCCCGCCGGAGACGAAGAACCGGAGGTGGCCGCCGGTGCGCGTCTTGAGCTTGGAGAACACCAGCCGCTGCGCCAGCGCGTACTGCTGGCTGAGCAGGGTCGGGGGCCGCTCCCCCGCGAGCACGTGGTCGGCCCACCGCTCGCCCGTGTCCTTCGCCCAGAAGAAGATCCGCCGCTTGATCGGCCCGCCCGCGAGCGCGTTCTCGAGCACCCGCGCGTACATCTTCTCGTACAGCCGCGGCACCGAGGTGACGATGGTCGGCCCGACCTCCATGAGGTTCGCGGGGACCGTGTCGATGCTCTCGGCGTAGTGGATCGTCGCGCCGGCGTGGAACATCAGGTAGTGGCCGGCCATCCGCTCGAAGATGTGCGACAGCGGCAGGAAGCTCAGCGTCGAGTCCTCGGGACCGACGAAGAACGACTCGAGCGCGCTGGTCACGTTCGACCAGATGTTGTCGTGGGTCAGCATCACGCCTTTGGGGTCGCCGGTCGTCCCCGAGGTGTAGATGATCGTCGCCACGTCGTCCGGCGCGGCGGTGAGGGCCTCGGCCTTGAACCGCGCGGCCTCGGCCTCGGACTCGACCTCGGCGCCCATCGCGTACAGCTCGGCCAGCCCGATCACGCCCGGCCCCCTGGCGTCGGGGTCCATGGCGATCACGTGCTGCAGTGCCGGCAGCTCGCCCCGGAGCTCCTGGATCTTGGCCAGTTGGGGCGCCGTCGAGACGAAGATCGCGATCGCCCCCGAGTCCTTGAGGATGTATTCGAGCTGGCGCGCGGGCAGGGTCGGGTAGAGGGGGACGTCGCTCGCGCCCACGCACAGGCAGGCGAAGTCGGCGACCAGCCAGCCGGGGCGGTTCTCGGACAGGATCGCCACGCGGTCGCCGCGGCGGACGCCGAGCCGCCGGAGCGCGAGCCCGGCGCGGAGCACGCGCTGCGCGACCTCCCGGTGGGTGAGCGACCGCCACGGGCCGCCCGCGGGCTTGCAGGCCACCGCCTTGGGCTTGTGGCCGTGACGCTCCACCGCGTCGTAGAACAGCCGCGTCAGCGTGCCAGGCCGGGGAGCGGACACGGGCCCTCCCTTACTGGAAGTGCACCACGAACGTGACGGGCGAGCCCGGCAGCGCGGGGCCCACCGCGCGGCGCGCGGTGGCCTGCACCACGACGGAGTCGGGCTGCGGCGTGGCGCGGCGATGCAGCTTCACCGACGCGACGCCGGCGGCGGTGACCGCCGCCACGGCGAGGGTGTCCTTCCCGAAATCCACCGTCGCGGTCGCGGTGTCCGTGATCGCCGGGGAGACGATGGTGAAGCGGACGGTGTCGCCGATGGCTCCCCAGTTGAGCCCCTGCGCGGTCGCGGTGCTGCGGAGATCGTACAGCTCGGCGCCGAGCGGCGCCGAGACGCTGTCGCCCGCGGGGACCGTGTCCACCGCCGTCCCGCCGGGGGGGACGCCCAGCGAGTCGGGCGCGCGCAGCACGGTCACGACGAACGGCGCCGACTGGAGGTTGCCGGCCAGCGCGATGACGCGACCCGTGACGGGCGCAGCCAGCACGAGGCCCGGGCGGCCGGTGACGGCAAACGTCGCGCTGTCGACCACGATCGTGGTGTCGAGCGCGACCAACCGGACGGCGGCGCCGGGCACCGAGTCGCCGGCGCGGTCGAGCTCCACCGCCCCGAGCCGCAGCGTGTCGAACTCCTCGAGGTTGCCCGGGGGCGTGCGGGGCGAGATGATCTCGATCGCGACGGGCGCCTTGAAGTCGGTGGTGTAGCCCTGGCAGCCGGCTCCCAGCACGGTGAGGACGCACGCCACCAGCGGCGTGGCGTGGCGGCGGATGGTCAGGCTCCTTCCAGTCCCGCGGAGCGCTCGCTGGGCCCGGACGCCTCGAGGTCGCGGAGCGCCCGCTCCGCGTGACCGATCCACTTCTGCGCGTCGACGCCGCGGGGCGGGTTGCCGAGGAACGCCTTGAGGTGCGCCGCCGCGCCGTCCAGGTCGCCGCGCTTGAGCAGCAGGAAGGCCAGGCCGTAGTGCGCGCCCGCCAGGGTGGCGTCCCCCTCGAGGGCCAGACGGTAGTGGCGGATCGCGTCCTCGCTGTTGCCGGTGCGGCTCAGGGCGATCGCCAGGTTCTGCAGGATGCGGGGCTCGCGCGGGTGATCGCGCAGCGCGAGCCGGTAGCTGGTGATGGCCGCGTCGTAGTCGCCCTGGCGCTCGAGGGCCAGGGCTTCGTTGAGGTAGTCCAGGCGCTGCGGCTTGATCGACCGGTCGTCTGCACCCCGGCCGCCCAAGAGACGCCGGAAGAGACCCATGGAGCGGCAAGATAGTAATCGGCCAAGCGCCCGGCAACGGCCAGCCTGCCGGTCGCGGTCCCTGGAGTCGGAAACGACTCCGGGCCCGGGTTGCGCCGCGGCTCCCGACCCTGCACCCTACACCCACACGCCCTGACACCCTACACCCAGCAGGCCGCATGCCTCGCTCAACCAAGGCCCCACCGTCCCGCGCCGTCATGGAAGTCGACTGGCCGTTCTTCGGCGAGCTGTGCCGCGGCCTGGCGCTGAAGGTCTCCCGCGACTACCAGCCCGACCTGGTGGTCGGCATCGCGCGGGCCGGCGTGATCCCGGGCGCGGTGATCGCCAGCATCCTCCGCTGCGACTTCGCGTCGATCACCGCCACCCGCCAGCACGAGGGCGAGGCGCCCGCCCTGGTGTCGCGTCCCACCCTGAGCCCGCGGAAGCGCACGGTGCTGCTGGTGGACGAGACCTGCGATTCGGGCGACACGATGCGGCTGGCGGCGTCGGTGATGAAGGAGGAAGGGGCAGCCGCCCTCCGGACCGCGGTGTCGTTCCGGTGCGGCGACTACAAGCCCGACTACCACGCCCTGCAGACCGACGCGTTCATCATCCTGCCGTGGGACCGGTGGGTGATCGCCGACGGCCAGCTGGTGGTGCGTCCCGACTACGAGGCCGCGCTCGCCGAGGCGGGCCTCCCGGTCCGGAAGCCGGCCCCGTGAGCGGATCCGACGGGATGCGCGACCGGCTGACCGAGGCGCTGAAGCGCACGCGCGCCGGGTACGCCGAGGTGCGGTTCGAGCGGCGCCGCACCAGCCGGGTCGCGTTCCGGGGCCGCCGCCTCGAGGTGGCCGCCGAGAGCGTGGACGCCGGCGGCTGCGTGCGGGTGCTGCACCGGGGGCACGGCTGGGGCGTGGCGACCTTCACCAGCCTGGCGGACCTGCCGGCATCGGTCGCGGCCGCGGAGGCGGCCTCGCGCGCCGTGGTGCTCGACGAGCCGATCCGGCTCGCGCCCGTCGAGCCGCGGGTGGACGAGGTGGTGCCGGAGATCGACGGCGACCCGTTCGAGATCCCGCTGGCCGAGAAGCGGCGCTACCTCGAGGGGCTCAACGGCGCGATGCTCGAGGTCTCGCCGAAGATCGCCGACACCCAGTCCGGCTACGCCGACGAGCGGACCGAGTGGTACTTCGCCACCAGCGAGGGGACCTGGCTCCACGAGGTGCGCCCGGAGATCGGCGTGTCGGGACTGGCCACCGCGCGGGACGGCGACACCATCGAGCGCTACCACGACGGCGTCGCCCTGCGGTCGGGCTGGCGCAGCATCCAGGGGCGCGAGGAGATGTTCCGGCACGCGGCCCAGATGGCGGTGAAGCTGCTCGCGGCCCCGCGCGTCAAGGGCGGCACCTACCCGGTGGTGCTCGATCCCCGGCTGGCGGGCGTGTTCGTGCACGAGGCGTTCGGCCACCTGTCCGAGGCGGACTTCGTCTACGAGAACCCGCAGGCGCGGGAGATGATGACGCTCGGCCGCCGGTTCGGCAGCGACCTGGTGAACATCGGCGACGACGGCAGCGCCGCCGGGCTCAGGGGCACGCTGCCCTACGACGACGAGGGCACGCCGACCCGCGACACCAGGCTGATCGAGCGCGGCATCCTGGTCGGGCGGCTGCACTCGCGCGAGACCGCGGCGAAGATGGGGGAGCAGCCCACCGGCAACGCGCGGGCGATCAGCTTCCGGTTCCCGCCCATCGTGCGGATGACCAACACCTACATCGAGGGCGGCGGCGGCAGCTTCGAGGACCTGATCGCCGACGTGAAGCTCGGCGTGTACGCCGTGGACTGGATCGGCGGCCAGACGTTCCTCGAGAACTTCTCGTTCTCCGCCGCGCACGGCTTCATGATCCGCGACGGCAAGGTCGCGGAGATGGTGAAGGACGTGGTGCTGGGCGGCAACCTCTTCAAGTCGCTGCAGAGCATCGACGCGCTGGCGGGCGACTTCCGCTTCAACAAGACCGGCGGCGGGTGCGGCAAGGGCGGGCAGTCGCCGCTGCCGGTGACCGAGGGCGCGCCGCACGTCCGGTTCGCGGAGCTGCTGGTGGGCGGCGAGGTGGCGGGCTGAGCGGCCCGGCCGCGGGGCCCGCGGCCCGCGGCCGTCGCGTCGCCGGCTACGCCTTCGCCCTCGGCGCCGGCGCGCTGTGGGGCACCACCGGCCCGCTCTCGACCGCGCTGTACGCCGAGGGCGAGGCGATCACCGGCATCGGCTTCTGGCGGGTGCTGATCGGGACCGCGGCCCTGCTCCTCTACGCGGCGCTGTTCCGCCGCGACCTGCTCACGGTGGACCGGCGCGGACTCCTGCTGGTCGGTCTGGGCGGCGGCGCGCTGGTCGCGCTGTTCGAGGTGGCCTACCAGTTCGCCATCGCCGGCGCCGGCGTGGCGAGCGCCGCGGCGCTGCTCTACCTGGCGCCGACCCTGGTCGCGCTGCTGGCGTGGCCGCTCCTGAAGGAGCGGCTGACCGCCTCGAAGCTGCTGCTCGCGGTGGTGGTGGGCGCGGGCGCGGTGCTCGCCGTGCTGGGCGGGCCGCGCGGCGCCCACGTCGCGGGCGTCGAGACGCCGCGCCTCGCCCTCGGCGTGGCCGGCGGCCTGCTGGCCGCGGCGAGCTACGCGGGCACGACGCTCCTGGCGCGCTACGCCGCGCCGCGCTACGGCGTGTTCCGGATACTGCTGCTGGAGATCGCGGGCGGCACGCTGCTCCTGGGCATCATCCTGCCGCTCGCGGGCCGGACGCCGGTCGCGCCGGCGACGACCGGCGGCTGGGTGTATCTCCTGGCCCTGGTGGCGGGGACGGTCATCCTCGCCAACCTGTTCTTCTTCTCCGGCGCCAAGCGCATCGAGGCCGCGCCCACCGCGGTCGCCGCCACGATCGAGCCGGTGGTGGGCACGCTGCTGGCGCTCGTGTTGCTGTCGCAGCACCTCACGGCGCTCGGCTGGCTCGGCCTGCTGATGGTCGTGGGCGGCGTGGCGGCGGGGTATGTCGGAGAAGCACGGGCCCGGCCGCAGCCGGGCCCGTAGCCTCTTGGCCGTCTGCCTCGGCGCGCCCTCTACTTCAGCAGCCCCTGCAGCTCCGCCGCGGTCCAGGCCGCCGTGTGCGACGCCGTGGCCGTCCGCTCCTTCGCCACCTGCTCCGCCGTCACCGCGCTC
>Ga0335085_10014224_pt1 | contig 11629 bp, 9 predicted proteins | sample Lox_Sample_45_FD_206712 | JGI IMG/M metagenome (GOLD analysis project Ga0335085, IMG submission 206712) | Soil microbial communities from Loxahatchee National Wildlife Refuge, Florida, United States - Lox_Sample_4.5 | ecosystem: Environmental > Terrestrial > Soil > Wetlands | place: USA: Florida...
AGGCCGGGCAGCGGGTTCGCCTCGATGAAGTAGATGCGCCCCTCGCCGTCCATGCGGAAGTCGATGCGGGCGACGTCCCGGCAGCCGAGGGCCGAGAAGCACTCGCGCGCCGCCCGCTCCAGCCGGTCGAGCTCTCGCGCGGAGAGCCGGGCCGGCGTCTCGTAGCGGATCTTGTCGTTCCAGTCCTGCTTCATCTCGAACGAGTAGATCGGCGTGGGGTCGTCCCGGTCGAGGAACACGATCTCCATGGGCGGAAGCACCCGCGGCCGCCGCTCGCCCAGCATGCCCACCGTGAACTCGCGCCCGGCGACGTAGCTCTCGGCGAGCGCCGGCTGCCGGTACTTCTGGACGATGTCGCGCGCCACCTCGCGGAGCTCGGCCTCGTCGTGGACGATCGACTTCCGGGTGACGCCCTTGGAGGTGCCCTCCGCCACGGGCTTCACGATGAGCGGCCACCCCAGCTCGCGCGGTATGCGTTCCTTGCCGGTCTGCAGCACGAGGTAGTCCGGCGTGAGGATCCCGTGGGTGCGGACCATGCGCTTCGCGAGCGCCTTGTCGAGCGACACCGAGAGCGCCGCCGGGTCCGAGCCGGTGTAGGGGATGTCCAGGAGCTCGAGAAGCGACGGCACCTGCGCCTCGCGGCTGCGCCCCTTGAACCCCTCGGCGATGTTGAACACCACGTCCACCGGGGTGGCGAGGAGCTGCACGGGCAGGTCGGGGGTCGCCTCGAGGTCGATCACCTGGTGACCCCAGCTGGCGATGGCCTCGCGGATGGCCTGCAGCGTCTTCGGCGAGTCGTACTCGGCCTCCTCGTCGAGGTCGCCCGACGGGTCCGGCGTCACGCGCTTCACGTTGAACGTGAACCCGACCTTGAGATTCTCGGAGCGCCTGGGCCGCCCGCGGCGCGAGCGCGCGTCCACCACGCCGGATCGGCGGGAGGCGCTCTCGATCACCTTGCCCAGCACGCCGTCGTCGTGCAGGCCCTCGAGCGCGGCGGCGGCGTAGATCGAGGCGCCGGGCTCGAGCGAGGGAAGCGCGTTCAGCTCCAGGAAATGGATCGAGCCGTCCTCGCCGAGGCGCAGGTCGGCGCGCCCCAGGTCGCGCACCCCGAGCTGCCGGTAGACGACCTCGCAGATCTGCTGGATGCGCTCGGCCTGGGCCCTCTTGAGGCGAGCCGGGGCGCGCACCGAGACGGCGGAGTCCACCTTGGTCTTGAGGGCGTAGTCGTAGATCGCGTAGCGGCGCTGGCCGGCGATGGCCTCGTCGATGACGTACTCGACCGGCTGCAGGACGCCGCTCCGGTCCGGCGCGGCGGCCTCCAGGAACGGGACGGTCACGTCGCGGCCCACCACGAACTCCTCGACGAGGACGCCCGCCGGGTAACTCGCCAGGGCCGCCTCCACCACCTCGTGCAGCCGGAGCGGATCCTCCACCACCGAGTCCTGGGTGATTCCCTTCGAGCTGCCCTCGAAGTTCGGCTTCACGATGACCGGGTAGCGGAGCGCGTTCGGCTGGAGCCTGCCCGCCTCCTCCAGGTACTGCCAGCGGGGTGTGGGCACCCCGTGCTGGGCGAGCACGAGCTTCGTGAGCTGCTTGTCGAGCGTGAGCGCCAGCACGTACGCGTCCGACCCGGTGTACGGGATGCCCAGCTCGTCGAAGAGCGCCGGGTAGAACGCCTCGCGGAACCGGCCGCGCCGGCCCTCGGCCGTGTTGAAGATGAGGTCGGGGCCATAGGCCTCGAGGCGCGCCACCGTGCGCGAGGCCGGGCCGGAGACCTCGATGCGCTCCACCGAATGACCCAGCCGCCCGATGGCCGAGGCGATGGCGTTCACCGTGGCCTCGGTGTCGAACTCCGCCTCCTCCTCGGAGTCGGACAGGCGGAGGTTGTGCGTGAGGGCGATGCGCACGGGGGTCTCGCCCTAGGCGGCGGCGCGGGAAGCGGGCCAGCCCGCGTCGCGAGCGGCCGAGCCTCCCGGAGGCGCCGGCGCCACGGCGCGGAGGTCCGCCGACACCTCGCCCTTCACCGGCACCTTGCCGTCCACCACCTGCGTGTCGGCGAAGATGTCGCCGATGCGCACGCCGTGGCGATCGGTCCAGATCATGTAGGCCTCGAACGCCACGATGGGCACGCCGGCCACGAAGAAGACCGGCCAGAGGATCGGCACCGAGTAGAAGAGCGCCACGAGCGCGAACGGCGCGTTGCGCAGCATCGACTCGTGGAGACCTGCCGGCGCGCCACGCGGGACCACCACGGTGCGGATGCCGAAGATCCGCTTGCCGATCGACTGCCCGTGCATGAGACCGTCCGCGACGAGGAGGTAGAACGCGGCGAGGAGCGGGCCCACCTGCGGCGCGGCCACGCCGGCGACGAAGGCGAGCGTGAAGTCGGCGAAGCGCGCCAGGATGCGCAGGCCGAGGTCGGCCTTCGGGTACGGGCTGCCCTCGGGGCGGGCGTCGCGCATCAGGCCTCCCCCTTCCGACCCGGCGTGCCGGAGCCTCCGCGAAGGAAGAAGAGGTAGGCCATGGACGGCCGGTGGGAGCCTTCGCGCATGACGAAGTGAACGGACTGGAACGCGTAGCCCTCCACGGTCCACCGGTCGAGCGCGCGCTCGAGCGTGTCCTCGCCCACCGGCGAGACCTCCACGACCTTGTAGCCGCTCTCCCCGCTCAACGGCGGCCTCCGTGACCTAGCGGCGCCGGCCGGTGAGCAGCGCGGCGGCGTCGCGGGCGAAGTACGTGAGGACGAGGTCCGCGCCCGCGCGGCGGATGCACAGCAAGGTCTCCATCATCACCCGCGCCTCGTCGATCCAGCCGCGCTCGGCGGCGGCCTTGATCATCGCGTACTCGCCGGACACGTGGTACGCGGCGAGCGGCAGCTCGAAGCGGTCGCGCAGGACGCGGAGGATGTCGAGGTAGGGGACGGCCGGCTTCACCATCACGAGGTCGGCGCCCTCCTGCACGTCGAGCGCGACCTCGCGGACCGCCTCGCGCCAGTTGGCGGGGTCCATCTGGTAGCCCTTGCGGTCCCTGGGGATGCCGGGCCCCTCCACCGGCGCGCTCTCCGCGGCATCGCGGAACGGGCCGTAGAACGCCCCGGCGAACTTGGCGGCGTAGGAGAGGATGGGCACGTCCTGGTAGTCGTCCTCGTCGAGCGCCTTGCGGATGGCGGCGACCCGGCCGTCCATCATGTCGGAGGGCGCGACGATGTCGGCGCCGGCACGCGCGTGCGCGACCGCCTCCTTCGCGAGGAGCGCGAGGGTCGCGTCGTTGTCCACCGAGAGCTCGCCCTCGGGAGCGCCCTGGCCCGCCTTCCGGGGCCGCCCGGCCTGCGGGACCTTGAGGACGCCGCAGTGGCCGTGGTCGGTGTACTCGCACATGCAGACGTCGGTCATCACCACCATGCCGGGCACCGACCTCTTCAGCGCCCGGACCGCCTGCGGCACCTCGCCCTCCTCGTCCCAGGCGCCGGAGCCTGTGGCGTCCTTGTGCAGCGGGATGCCGAAGAGGATGACCGAGCGGACGCCGGCCTCGAAGCCGGCCTGGGCCTCCTCGACGAGCTCATCCACCGAGAGCTGGAAGACGCCCGGCATGCTCTTCACCGGGTTGCGCACCTTCTTGCCCGGGCGCACGAACAGCGGCCACACGAGATCGTCCGGGGCGAGGTGCGTCTCCCGCACGAGGCTGCGCAGGGCCTCCGTGCGGCGCATCCTGCGTGGACGTTCCAGAGGGAATGGCATGGGGCGTTTGTAGCGCAACCGGGCGAGTTTCGGAACGGCCAGCGGACCGCCAGGCCGCCGCCGGGCGAACCTGGTTCTCAGGGCCGCTCGGTGGGCACGACCTCGCGCATGGCGAGGCCGCTCCAGATGCGCGGGAAGAAGAGCGTGCTCTTCTGCGGCATGGTCTCGCCGGCGTCGGAGAGCGCCTCCACCTGCCACATCGGCGTCGGGTTGAGGAGGAAGCCGACCTGGTGCTCGCCGGAGAGCACCCGGTTCACCGCCTCGGCCGCGTCGCGCACGTAGGTGATGTTCCCCTGCTTCTCCTGGGCCTCCGGCGAGAGCCCCAGGATCCGCTGGAGCACGACGGAGTGGAGCACGGTGACGTCGAGCATCCGCAGGGCGGCGCTGCGCGGCAGCCCGGCGTCGCCGAGGTCGGCCTCGTCGCGCAGGGTCACCACCCGGGCCTTGCGGTCCTCGGCCGTCACCATGAGGAACGTGCTCGACTTGCCGCCGTGCTCGGCGAGCTTGGAGATGGCCCAGGCGCGGCCCGCTGCGCGGCGGAGGTCCTCGTCGAGCTCCTCCACCCGGAACCAGCGCTCGAGCGCGGCCACGAAGCGCGCCACCGAGAGGTCGGGCAGCCCGAACAGCAGCCGGTGGGTGGCGAACATGAAGAGCCCGGGATCGTTCATCGGGCAGAGCAGCATCAGCACGTAGTGGTGGCCGCCGTCCGAGGGCAGGCCGTGCGCCTCGGCCTCGAGCATGCGGCGGTAGGCGAGCGCGGTCTCGTAGCGATGGTGCCCGTCCGCGATGATCACCCGTCGTGGGGCCACGACGTCCTGGAACCTCCGCACCAGGGCGACGTCGTCGCAGCGCCAGAGCCGGTGGTGCACGCCGTCGTCGGTGTCGGTCTCGGCGGCGGCGTCACCCTGGGTGGCCTCGTCGAGGAGCGCGCGGGTCTCGGTACCGTCGTCGCGGTAGAGGCCGAAGAGCGGCGAGATGTCCGCCCTCACCTGGCGCATGTTCTCCAGGCGGTCGGCCTTGGGGCCCACGAGCGTCTTCTCGTGCGGTACGACCACGCCCTCCGAGAACTCGTGGAGGCGGAGGGCGACGAGGAACCCGCGGCGGCGCAGGTCGCGGCCGTCGGGGGACCAGAAGCTCTCCTCGAGCGGGTAGAAGGCGGGCACCGCGTCCCTGCGCACCACGCCCTCGGCCAGCCAGCGCCGGAGGTACGCGCCGGCCCGCGTGTAACGGTTCTCTCCGGGCCCGTCGCCGGCGCGGTTCTCGCCGAGCGTGACGTGGATGATGTTGTGCGGGCTCCGGCGCAGGAGCTCGTCGCGCTGCTCCTGGGAGACCTGGTCGTACGGCGGGGCGAGGAGCTGGCCGAGCGCGCGCCCGCGGGTGGCGGCGTAGCGGATCGCGCGAAACGGTAGGACCTCCGCCATGGGTGGGCGACGCTAGATCACGGTGAGGTGCGGTGCAAGGCGCGGATGGCGCGATCGGGCCGCCGGATCAGGAGACGCGCCGCACCGCCCAGAGCCCCGCCGCGAGGAAGAGCAGGTCGGGAGCCCACGACGAGACCCAGGCTGGGACGCTGCCCGAGAGGCCCAGCGCGGCGCTCACGCCCTGCGCTCCCCAGAAGAGGAGCGTCACGCCCACCGACTCGAGAAGCGCCGCCGAGACGTGGCCCCGCCGCTCGCGCCGGAGCGCGAGGGCCATCGCGAGGAGCGCGCCCGGCAGGCCCGCGAACGGAAAGGCGAGCCGGTCGTAGCGCTCCAGCTCGAACGCGGTGGTGGGCAGGCCGGCCCTCCTCCGCACGCCGATCTGGTGGACGAGCGGCCCGAAGGTCATCTGGGCCGGCTTCCCCGGCGCCACGGCGAAGGCCTCGGGCGGCTCGTCGAGCGCGATGCGGCGGAGCTCGCTGCGCTCGAGGCCGAGCGTCCCGTCGGGCAGGAAGGTGCGCTCCACCGCGTTCTCGAGGATCCAGCCGGCGCCGTCGGGCCGCATGCGCTCGGCGTCGATGCGGCGCCCCAGGCGGAAGTCGGGCCCGAGCTCGAGGATGGTCACGTGCTCGAAGCCGCCGCCCTCGAGGGCGCCACGCAGGTGGTAGATGCGCCGCCCGTCGGCACCCCTGAACCAGCGCTTCGGCGCCCGGGCCGCCTCGATCCTCCGCTTCTCGGACGGCCGCCCGAAGCGCGTGGCCCGGATCTCGTCCACCCGCTCCGCGGCGTGGACGCCGACCTTCTCGTGCACGACCACGAGCGCGAGGCCGCTCAGGATCGCCACCGCCGCGACCGGCAGGGCCACCCGCCACGGCCCGAGGCCCAGGGCGCGCATGGCCGTCCACTCGCGCGTCCGGCGCAGGCCCGACACGGCCAGCGCGGACCCCACGATCATCGCGGCCGGCGCCACCTGGCGTACCACGAGCGCCGTCTTGTTCGCGTAGAGCTCCAGGGCGGGGAGCACCCAGCCCGGGCCGGTGAACTGCTCGGCGTAGTCCACGAAGTCCACGGCCAGGAAGATCACCAGCACGCCGGCCAGGGCGCCCAGGAACGCGAGCAGGATGCGAAGGGAGAGGTGGCGGAAGAGCCTCACCGCACCACCCCGGGCCCTCGGCGGACCTGCAGGACGAGGAGCGCGAGGCCCACGCCGCCGATGAGGAGGTTCGGCAACTCGAGGGCCACGACAGCCGGCACCACACCGCGCGTCGCCAGCGTCTCGCCCACGCGCATGAGCACGAATTGAACCACGACGGCGGCGAAGGTGGCACCGATGGCGAGCGTTCGGCCCACGCTGCGGGCGCCGAGCGGGATGGCCAGGAGCGCGAAGGCGATCACCGCCAGGGGTGCCGAGATCTTGCGGTGCCAGGTGGAGTCGGCCTTCAGCGCCTCGGCGACGTCGCCCTGGGCCCGAGCCTCGGCCGCATGCGCGGAGAGCTCTGCGAGCGACGTGCGCGAGGCGCGCACGAGGCCGCTCCGGTCCGAGACCAGGCTGCCCAGGCCCACCACCACCTCGCCGCGCTCGAACTCGGCGAGCGCGTAGTCGTCCTTCCCCGCCTCCTCGCGGTGCACCTCGCCCTCGCCCAGCACGAGCCTCATCTCGTTCTCGCCGCCCCCGGGCTCGAGGCGGCCACTCCGGGCGAACGCGAGCACCGCCGCGCTGGGGTCGGACCGATCGGAGACGAGCACGTTCTCCCATCGGCCGTCCCGCACACGCTCCGCGTAGAGCATGTAGCCCGGGATCTGGTCGTAGAACGTGCCGGGGCGCACGTCGCTCCGGACGTTCTTCTTCACCACCTCGACGAGGCGATTGCGCGCCGCCTGGAGCGCGACCGGCTCGACCTCCGCGGAGAGCCACAGGCCGAGCACCGCCACGAGGACGCCCAGGACGAGCGGCACGGGCACGAGCCGCGCGGTCGAGATGCCCGCCGCGCCGAGCGCCACGACCTCGCGGTCCTCGGCGAGGCGGCCCACCCCAAGCACGGCCCCGAGCAGGAAGGCGATGGGGAGCACGAAGCAGAGGAAGTGCGGCATCATGAGAGCCACGATCGCGCCCACGTCGACGAGCGAGACCGCCGAGCCGAAGAGGGTGGCCGCCTGCGCCAGGACCTGCGTGGCGAGGAGGAGCTGGGTGAGGAAGAGCACGCCCGCCGCGAACGGCTGCAGGATCTCGCGGGCGAGGTAGCGGTCGAGGAGCGTCACGGAGTGGCGCTGCCTCGAGATGCCGGACTGAAGATCGCGTGGTCGAACCGAGTGTTCAATCGCGCTCACCCCCAGTTCCGTTCGTGCTGAGCCTGTCGAAGCACGAACGGACCGGAGCGGTCCGCCGGCTCCGGCTCACCCGTCGCCCTTCGACGAGCTCGGGGCGAACGGGCGTTTCGCCCCTTGCTGGACACCCGCTCATCAGGCCTCAGACCAGCTTGCCCTGCAGCGCCGCGTCCCTGGAGAGGACCTCCTCGGCCATCCGCTGGCGCTGGGCGCGCACGCCGGCCGCGACGGTCGGGTCCGTGCGGGCGATGATCCGGGCGGCGAGGAGGCCCGCGTTGCGCGCGCCGGCCTTGCCGATGGCGAGCGCGCCGACCGGCACGCCCGCCGGCATCTGGGCGATGGCGAGCAGGGCGTCGAGCCCCTTCAGGTCGGAGGAAGCGAGCGGCACGCCCAGCACCGGCAGCTCGGACTCCGCCGCCACCACGCCGGCCAGGTGTGCGGCCGCGCCGGCGCCGCAGATGATGACCTGGATGCCGCGGCCGGCCGCCTCGCGCGCCAGCTCGCCGGTGCGCGCGGGGGTGCGGTGGGCCGACGACACGTGGCACTCGCTGGCGATGCCGAGGTCGGAGAGGGCCTTCCGGGCCTCGGACATCACCTCCCAGTCCGAGTCGGAGCCCATGAGGATGAGGACGCGGGGATTCGGGATGGTTGTCATGGTCGTGGCCTCGTGCCGATGTCGCGGCGCGCGTGCTTGCCGCGGAACTGGATGCGGTCGGCGGCCGCGTAGGCGCGGTGCGCCGCCTGGGCGAGGTCGTCGCCCAGGGCGCAGACGGTGAGGACCCGGCCGCCGGCGGTGACGAGGCGGCCGTCGGGCTCGCGGCGGGTCCCGGCGTGGAAGACCTGGACGCCCTCCTCGAACGGTCCGGCCGACCCGGTGATCACGTCGCCGACGGCGGGCTTCGCTGGGTAGTTCTCGGCTGCGAGCACGACGCCGACCGCCGCGCGCGGGTCGAAGGCGAGGGCGACGCCGGTGAGGTCGCCCCGTGCGGCGGCGAGCAGCGCCGGCACGACGTCGCTCGTCGTACGGAGCAGGATGGGCTGCGTCTCGGGGTCGCCCAGCCTGGCGTTGAACTCGAGGACGCCGGGCCCCGAGGGCGTGAGCATCAGCCCGGCGTAGAGCGCCCCGCGGAACGGTCGGCCGCGGCGGGCCATCTCCCGGACGGCCGGCTCGAGGACCTCGCGCCGGACGCGCTCGAGCAGCTCTGGCCCGACCTCGGGCGTGGGCGAGAACGCGCCCATGCCGCCGGTGTTCGGGCCGCGGTCGCCGTCGTGGACGCGCTTGTGGTCCTGGGCGGCGGCGAGCATGACGACGCGATCACCATCGGTGAACCCGATGCAGCTCGCCTCGGGGCCCGTCAGGCGCTCCTCCACCACCACGGTCTCGCCCGCGGTCCCGTGGACCCGGTCCACCAGCATCGCTCCGATGGCAGCCTCGGCCTCGGCGAGGTCACCGCACACCACGACGCCCTTGCCCGCGGCGAGGCCGTCGGCCTTCACCACCACCTTGCCGTTACGCGCCCTCGCCCATGCCAGCGCCCCGGCGGGCTCGCGGAAGGTGCCGTACTGGGCGGTGGGGATGCCGGCCGCGCGCATCACGTCCTTCGCGAAGGCCTTCGAGCCCTCGATCTCGGCTGCGGCGGCGGAGGGTCCGAACACCGGGATGCCGTCCTTCCGGATCCGGTCGGCGAGCCCCAGGACGAGCGGCGCCTCGGGCCCCACCACGACGAGGTCGATGGCGTTCTCGCGCGCCCAGCGCGCGATCCCCTCCACGTCGTCGGCCGGGAGGGCGACGAGCGTCGCCACCCCGGCGATGCCCGGGTTTCCCGGCGCGGCGAAGAGCGCGCGGACGAGCGGGGATCGGGAGATCTTCCAGGCGAGGGCGTGTTCCCGGCCGCCCGAGCCGACCACGAGGACGCGCATGCGGGAGAGCCTGTCTACCACACACCGGGGCCCGTGCGGCGCACGTCCGGCCCGGTCAACGGGCCGCGGCCGGCGGCCCGGCGAGCTCGAGCAGCAGCCCCCTCGGCTCGGCCAGATCGGGCCGCTCGTCCGACAGGGCGCGTGCCAGCGCCCGGGCCTCGTCGGCGCGGCCGGCCGCTGCGGCGGCGCGGGCTCGGGCCAGGCGTGCGGTGGCGAGGTCGGGGAGGAGGGCGAGCGCGGCGGCGCGGTCGGTCGCGGCGGCCTCGGCGCGGCCCAGGGCGGCCAGGGCGCGGGCGCGCACCTCGAGCGCCACCGCGCTGCGGGGATCGGCCTCCACGGCGTCCGCGGCGAGCGGCAGCGCGGCCTTCGCCTTGCCCCGGTCGAGCGCCACCTGGGCGCGAACCCAGAGCGGCACTGCGGCCTGCGGCGAGAGCACGCCCACCGCCTTCGCGAGCGACTCGGCCTTCGCGGTGTGGCCGAAGGCGATCTCGCACGCCGCGGCGGCCGAGAGCGCGACCGCCGCCGCGCTCCGCTCCGCCCGGGCGACGGCCGCCAGGCGCTCGCAGGCGTCCGCGGCCGCGCCCGGCCCTTCCCATGCGTCCTCGGGCACGCGCACGAGCCTCACCTCCAGCGGATCACGCGCGAGGAACCGCCGCGCCACCTCGAGCGCGGTCCCGGGCGCACCCTGCCGGGCGAGCGTCCCTGCGATGGCGAGGAGCTCGACCGGGTCCGAGGCCGAGGCGGCCGCCGCGGACCGCCACGCCTCGGCAGCCTCGTCGGGCGACCCGGAGAGCGTCGCGATCCGGGCCTGGAAGCGCCTCGCCACCGCGGCGCCTGCGCGATCGCCGAGAACGCCCGCCGACTCCTTGAGGCCGCGCGCGTCGCCCGCGCGCCAGGCGAGCAGGGCCGCCTGGAACCTCGCCGGCGCGCTGCCCGGGACCTTCGCCACCGCCTCGGCTGCGGTTCTCCTCGCCGCGGCCTCGTCTCCCGAGAGCCGCTCCACCGCGGCCCGGTGGGCGAGCACACGCGCCGCAGCGAAGGGGCCCACCGCGCGGGGGAGCGCCTCGGCGAGGAGGCGCCGCGCGCCCGGGACGTCGCCATCCACCTCGTAGGCGAGCCGCGCCAGCAGGAGCGGAGGAAGCTCCGAGTCAGGAGCGGAGGCCCGCCAGCGGGAGAGGGCCGCGCGCGCGTCGGGGAAGCGCCCGGACGCCTCGGCGAGCCGCGCAGTCAACGCCAGCGCGCCGGGGTGGCCGGGGTCGAGGCGCAGGCGTGCCGCGGCGAGGCCCAGCGCCGACGGTGCGTCGTGGGCGGCCCAGCGCGCCCGGGCGGCTGCGGAGAGCACGCGGCGGTCGCCGGCATCGCGCTTCCACGCCTCCTCGAGCGCGGCGGCGGAGCCGGCGGGATCCTCCGGCATGAGCGCGAGCCCGAGCGCGAGCGCGGCCGCCGGATCGGCCGGGGCGGCGCGAACGGCGGCGCGCGCCTCGGAGAGCGCCTCGGCCCTGTTGGACGCGGCGTCCACGACGAGGAGCAGCCGTGCCCGGGCGCCCTGGAGCGCGGGTGCAACCGGCGCCCGCCGGCCGGCGAGCGCCAGGAACTCGTGCGCGGCGCGCAGGTCCTCGGCGTCGGCGTCGGGATCGTCCTGGGCGAGGTCGGCCACGGCCTCCGCGAGCCCCGCGACGGCGTCGGCGCGGTCGGGCGCGGAGGCGACGGCCTCGCGGAACGAGGCGAGCGCCTTCGTCGCGCGGTCGGGGAGGTCGGCGCGCAGCCCCTCGCGGCCCTGCTTGACGAGCGCCTCGACGCGATCGGCGGGCACGGCCTTCTGCGGCACGAGCCCGGCGGCGCGCCAGGCCTCGATGCGGTCCTCGGTGGCCGCGGTGGGCGAGGCGGTCACCGTGGGTGCGGACCTCGGCCAGTGGCGCCAGGCGAGGAAACCCAGCGCGGAGAGGAGGGCGACCGCCGCCACGACCGCGACGCCGGCGAGGAGGGCGCGGCCGCGGCCCGAGGAACGCCGTGGCGCCTGCGCCCGGGCGGCGCTCCGTTCCCGCTCCGCCAGGCGCGCGCGCTCCGTGCACTCGGGGCAGAGGGGGATCCCGCCCGAGCCCTCGGGCGCCTCGAAGACGGCGAAGCAGCGCGTGCAGCTCAGGGCGGGCACGGGGAGAGGTTACATCGGAACGGCCCCGGAACCGGGGCGACGGAAGCGCGCGGTCGGGGCGGCGGCGTGGGCCCGAG
>Ga0335085_10014225_pt1 | contig 11629 bp, 5 predicted proteins | sample Lox_Sample_45_FD_206712 | JGI IMG/M metagenome (GOLD analysis project Ga0335085, IMG submission 206712) | Soil microbial communities from Loxahatchee National Wildlife Refuge, Florida, United States - Lox_Sample_4.5 | ecosystem: Environmental > Terrestrial > Soil > Wetlands | place: USA: Florida...
CGGCCGTCGATGCCCTGCGCGACTCGGTGGCCGGAGTGGCGGAGCGGGTCGAGGTGAAGCTGGCGTCCGCGCTCGTCGCGGGCGAGATGGGGGAGGTCGTCGAGGCCTCCGGCATCGACCTGCTCGCCGCCGGCCCGCTCCCGCTGACGGCCATCCCGGTCCTGGCCGAGCTGAGGAAGCGCCACTCCCTCGCGGTCCTCTGGGCCGCCGGCCCCCCGGGTGCCGATCGTCCGGTCACCGAGCTCCTGTGCGTGGCGCCGGGCGTCCGCGAGCGCGGCGCGATCGCAGCGTTTCTCCGCGATCACGGGAGCCCTTCCACACACGCCACCATCCTCGTGCAGAGGCCGGGTTCCCCGGGCGGACTCGCCGCCAGGCTGGACATGGCGGGCATCACGGCAAGCGTGGACCTCGTGACGCTGGCCGCGGGCCTGAGCTCCTGGCTCGGCGCTGCGACCCGGCGAACCCGCACGGATCTGCTGGTGCTGCCACGCTTCCCCGGCCCCCTGTTGCCCGTGACCGCCTGGCCGGCGCCGACCCTCGTGCTGCCGCCCATGATGCCAGTCGCGCGGGAGCTGCGACGCGCGCTCGACGTGCCCGATCTCGTGGTCGAGTCCGGCACCGTTCGTGCCCGCCTCGACTTCGTCTCCGGCGTGGGACGCCGCGATCCGATCCCCGACCAGAGGGTGGCCTTCGTTTCCGGCGGCCGGATCGCCGAGGTCGTCGCCACGAGCCACGGAGAGTGCGAGCTTCGGCCCGGCATCGACGTCGGCTCGCTCGGCGTGTTCCGCGTCCCGGAGCGCGGGGAACCCGATCCACTCGCCGTCATCGAGGAGCACGTCTCGGTCCTCCGCCCAGGCTCCCGCCCCTGGCTGCTCTTCGACGCCGGACTCCCCCCCCGCGACCTGTCGCAGCTCGCCGCGATACAGGAGCTGGGCGCTGCCGAGCTGCTCGCCGTCCGCCTCCGGGCCACCCGAAGCTGCAGGGCCATCCGCAAGCGGTTGCGCTCCGCCGGGCTGCGCCCGGTCGTCGCCGATGCCAGCACCATCCTGGACGAGGGCGATGCCCTCGACGTCGCGAAGGCCCTCGATGCCGTGCGTCTTGCCCGGGTGGCGGCGCGAGTGCGAAGCGCCGGGTTCGACGTCGTGGCCATCGTCCACGATGGCTCACACCCGCCGCGCACCACCGGGTTCGCGGCCATGACCGCGAGCCTGGCTGCCGCGACGGCGTGGCCACACCACGTCGCGTTCGAGGGGGCCCCTGCGGGCGTCGCCGGTCTCGATGCGAGGACCGGCACTTCGCTCATCGCCGGCAACCGGGTCGAGCTCGAGCTGGACAACACCCTGGCGCGGCGCTGGCTGCTCGAGGCCATCGGTTGCAGCCAGGAGCGGTTCCATCTCCAGGTCTACATGGCTGCGGACGATGACGTCGGCGCGGCGGTCGAGACGGCGCTGGCGGCGGCGGGCTCGCGAGGGGTCGCCGTCAGGGTGCTCGTCGACTCGCTGCATGGCCTTCACGGGTCCCTCGGCCTCCGCAATCCGTTGCTCGAACGCCTCGGGCGACGCCACGGCGTCGAGGTCCGGGTGTCGCGGCCCGTCACCGGGGTCCCCTCGCTGGAGGACCTGAAGCAGCGGGACCATCGGAAGATCGCCATCGCCGACGGCGCCATCGGCCTGGTCGGCGGGCGAAATCTCTCGCACGAGTATTACACCGGGTTCCAGGAGGTCCTGCTCAGGCCCGGGTCGCCGTGGCGCGAGGTGCCGTGGCTGGATGCCGGCGCTCGGATCGAGGGCCCGGCCGTCGCGGCGCTGGAGGGCTCCTTCCTCGAGGCGTGGATCGGGGCGGGCGGCTCGTCCTTCGAGGTCGTCGATCGCGCACCGGCCGGGGACACGAAGGTCCGTGTGGTCGTCCACCGTGGGCTCGAGGACGCGGCCACGCTCGAGGCCTACCTCGCGCTCATCGAGGGCGCGCGGTCGCACGTCTACGCGGTCAATGGATTCCCGCTGATCCTCGAGATCCAGCACGCTCTGATGCGTGCCCGCCGCCGGGGGATCCGGGTGTGCACCCTGTTCGGCCAGCTGACCCCCGCTCACGGCGACATGTCGTTCGAGGGCCCGTGGGCCCGGGCGCGGACCGTCGCGACGCAGCTTGTGCACTCGCGCATGGACGCACTGATCGCGGCGGGCGGCGAGGGCTATCGGTTCGCCGTCCCGGCGCAGCCTGGGTGGAGCCCCGGCCTCGGGGCCGTGCACCCCCACGTACATGCCAAGGTCATGAGTGCGGACGGACGCGTCTGCGCCGTCGGCAGCGCCAACCTGGACATCACCGCGGGCTACTGGGAGAGCGAGCTCGTGCTCCTCGTGGAAGACCCCGCCGTCACCGGGGCACTCGAGGCCCGCATCGACGCGCTGATCGCCGGGTCGAGTCGCACCGATCGAGACGACCCGGCGTGGCAGGCGCTCGCCAGCCACCGGCAATGGATGCGGCACTGGCCCGGCGTGCTGTCGGTCTGATTCCGGAGTGGACGCATTGCCCTGTTCGTGCCCGAGCCGGCGCTCCAGGAGGCAATGTGCACCGCCGCCCTGCGCGGAGTCGAGGTGGCCCTCATCTCTCCCCTGAAGCCTGGAGGAGCCGTTCGGGCTGGCAGCGCATCGTCGAGAACGCCGCTGACCTGGCGGCTCCCTTGCTGTAGCGGTAAGCATCGGCTGCGAAAAGCGGACAGGCGTTCGGTAGTCCGGGAAACGCGAGGACCGCATGGAGATCGAGCGACTCAAGGGCCCGACACCCCGCCATCCGTTCCCCGTGTACGAGGATCCCGTGGCGAGGCTCCTCGCCGCGCACGGTCGGGACAGCTTCTTGCGCGATGCCGTGGTGGCGCACGTTCTCGGGACCTGCGCGGGTTACGCCTATGCGGACACGGGGACGGTGGCCACGGTGATGGCCCGGCTCGGCCTGGGCGAGAGCGCCTGCGTCCGCGTGGCCCAGACCGTGGACGCGATGTACGTGTTCTCGACCGCGTTCCTGGTGCAGAGCTCCTGCGGTCGTGTCGTCATCCTGTGCTACCGCGGAACCGAGCCGGCGAATTTCGGCAACTGGCTGGGGGATGCCGATACCGGAATCGAGCCGATGGTCCTCGACGCGGAATCACTCCGGGTGCACGCCGGCTTCCACCGGAACGTCCGCGCCACGCAACTGGCCGTGATGGAAGAGCTGCAACACGCCCGGGAAGGCCGGTCGCTGCTGGATCCGCGGACGAGCGTGGAGCATCCGCTCGAGGCACTGTACGTGACCGGCCACAGCCTCGGCGGCGCCATGGCCGCGCTCCTCGCGCTCGCGGTGACCGGCACCGCCGAGGGCGGAGCGATCGCGGAGAGGCTCCGGGCCGTCTACACGTTCGGCCAGCCGATGGCCATCGCCGATCCCCTGCCCGAGCTGGCGCGCGGCGTGGGACGGAAGCTGTACCGCCACGTCGTTCCCCGCGACATCGTCCCGACGCTTCCACCGGCGCAGTGGGGACCGTTCGTGCATTTCGGGCACGAGTACCGATACTCCGGGGGCGCCTGGCAGCTCGCCGAGACCCCCACGACGCAGCTCGCCCACCCGCTGGACATGTCCCGCTCCGTCCTGGCGATGTTCTCCCCGGCCAGGCGGCGTGACTCGTCCCCCTACTCCCTGACGGAGCACGGGCCGCACCATTACATCGCGGCGCTCCGGCCCGGGGACCGGGTCACGGAGTTCGGTTTCCGGGGCTGAGCGGTACGACGCCGGGGCGCGAGGCCAGGCGAGAGGCCGCGCGGGTGCTGGGTGTCGGCACTCGAGCATGCCCCCGCCGCGAGCCATGCCGCCCGGGTCGCACGGCACCGAAGGGCTCACCTTGCAAGGAAGGGCAGCTCGTCCAGGGTCCGGGGGATCTCGTGGAGCAGCCGCTCGTAGGCGCCGGTCGCGTCGCGCGCCTCGCCGTCGACGAGCGAGGCGTCGGCGAGGTCGGTCACGTCCTTGATCGAGAGTCGCTTCGATTCGAGCGGGTCGCGGCGGTCGAGCTCGAAGATGATGCGCTCGTCCCGAGTGGTGAGAGCGAAGCGGTAGGTCCGCTCGTTCACGCCCCGGAAGGTGAGCGCGCCGCGCGGCCTGAGCGGCGCGCTCGCCTCGCCGCCATGCGGAAGGCGTGCCTGCACGGGCACGCCCTGGAACAGGTCCTTCTGCCGGAACCCGAGGCCGTGGAGCACGGTGGGCATCACGTCGAGGAGCGAGAACACGCCGTCGAAATGGCGCGGCGCCATCCCGGGAACCTTCATCGCGAACCCGACCTCCACCTGCTCGCGAGAGAGGTCGGTCCCATGGGTACCGGCGCCGTGCTCCCAGAACGCCTCGCCGTGATCTCCCGTGACGACCACGTAGGAAGACCCCATCCTCCCGGACGCCTGGATGGCGTCGAGCGCCTGGCCCAGCAGGAGATCGACCCAGGCCACGGCGTCCCGGTAGCGGTTCTGGAGCGCCGCGCGCGCCCAGGCGTCGACCTCGTGGCTCGCGATGGAGGCGCCGGCGGCGAACGGCGTGTACGGAGGCTGGAAGGCAGCGCCCCAGGAGTAGTCGAAGTGGGTGCTGTCGAGCGCCACCACGTACATGCCACCGCCCCGGGGCTGCGTGGCCATCGCCTCGGCAAACGCGGCCACCACCGCCTGGTCGCGTTCGGCCACCTCCGGCACGTCCGGGTGGATCTTGGTGTCGAGCAGCGACCCCCCGTCGCCGAAGACGACGTCCTGGATCTCCTGGTACCGGGTGTCGGGGGTGGCGAAGAGGTGGATGCGGTAGCCGAGGCGGCGCAGGACGGCCAGTGGCACCGAGCCGTGCTCGGCGGGCGAGGCCTTCGTCGCCTCGAAGAAGATCGGTGGCTCGGCGCAGAACAGGCCGTACCAGGAGTACTGGGTCACGTTTCCCGTGGTCATCGGGTGCTCGAACGTCCAGGCGCCGGCCGCGAAGGAGGAGAGGCGCGGCATGAGCCCGGGGGTGACCACGTCCTTCCGCAGCGACTCGACCACGAAGACGATGACGTCCGGCTTCTTCTCGATGGGCGCCACGGCCACGGCAGCGGCGCGCTCCCGCGCCGAGGGAGGGCGGTGCAGGGAGGCGCGAAAGGAGGCCAGTTCCGCCTCCGGCCGCACGATGGAGAAGGCCAGCGGCACGCTCCGGATCTCGCGCTCCCAGAGCCAGGCGTTGCGCGCGTTGTACGAGATGGTCTCGACGACGGCGATGCCGGCGATGGCCACGACGAGAGCCTGGAAGGCCGTGCCCCGCGCGATCACGAGACCGGCCCGCTCGGAGAGCCGGCTGGTCAACCTCGACAGGCGCACGGCCAAGCCCACGGCCGCGGCCGCCGCCAGAGCGCCGGCGGCGACGATCCACGGCGACACCCCGACGGCCTCGATCGCCTGGCCGACGCGCCGGGGCCCGCCGGAGAGGAGGATCCTCGCGCCGGTCAGGAGGTGGTAGCCCGCGAAGGTGAAGACGATGACGTCGATGAGCAGGCAGACGCAGACGAGCATCGCGCCGGCCCAGAGGACGTGGAGCGCCACGCGCCGAGCCCCGCCCTTCGCCCGGGTGGCATCGCCGGCGCGCGACAGCAACCCCTCCAGCGCCAGCCCCGCCGACGTGAACACCGCCGTGCGCCCGAGGAGCTCGACCACCGCCAGGGCCGAGTCCGTGCCGACGTGCCGGTAGACGCGGGCGAGGAAGTAGCCGCCCACGAGGAGCGAGCTCGCCGCCAGGGCGGCCCAGAGGACGACGTTGGCGGCGCCATCGCGCTCCATCGGAGGAGACGCGGTGCTCGAAGAGCGCTCCGGAGTGGATGACCTCGAGCCCATCGAACCCGTCCTCCTGACTCACCCTGCTGCGGGAGCGCCCACGGAGGCGGCGCCGGGACCGAGACCGGCCGCCTGGTACGCCGCCGTCTCGTCGAGCGTCTCGCGCTCGAGCAGCTGCGCGGCGAGCGCGTCCAGCCGCCCCCGGTTGCCGGCGAGGAGTGCGGAGGCCTGGCGGTAGCAGTCGTCGACGAGGCGGCGGGCCTCGGCGTCGATGGCATCGAGCGTGGCCTCGGAGATGCCGAGCATCCGGGGATCGCCCTCCGGGGGCAACACGGACACGCGCCCGACCCGCTCCGACATGCCCCAGCGCCCCACCATCGAGCGCGCGATCCCGGTGGCCGTCTGGAGGTCGCTCTCGGCCCCCGTGCTGACCACGCCGAAGACGAGCTCCTCGGCCGCCATCCCGCCGAGCGCGCCCACGATCCGGCCGCGAAGATAGTTGGCGTCGTACCCGTACCGGTCCTCCTGGGGAGTCGAGAGGGTCACACCCAGCGCGCGGCCCCGGGGAATGATCGACACCTTGCGAACCGGGTCCGCACCGGGCTGAAGCATGCCCAGCAGCGCGTGCCCGGACTCGTGATACGCGGTCCGGCGACGCTCGGCCGCCGGCATGACGATGTTCCGGGCCGTGCCGAGCTGCACCTTCTCCAGCGCGTCGAGCAGATCGTGCTCCTCGACCGTCGAGCGTCCGCGGCGAACCGCCAGGAGCGCGGCCTCGTTCACCAGGTTCGCCAGCTCGGCGCCGGTCATGCCGGGCGTGGCGCGCGCGACCTGCTCGAGGTCGACGTCGCCCCCGAGGGACACCTGGCGCGTGTGGACGTGGAGGATGGCGGCGCGCCCGGCCTGGTCCGGCGCCTGGACCGTGATGGTGCGATCGAACCGTCCAGGGCGCAGCAGGGCGGGATCGAGGACGTCGGGCCGGTTGGTGGCGGCGAGCACGATCACGCCCTCGGCGCCGGAGAAGCCGTCCATCTCGGTCAGGATCTGGTTGAGCGTCTGCTCCGCCTCGTCGTGGCCCCCCATGACCCTGCCGCCGCGCGCGTGGCCGATGGTGTCGATCTCGTCGATGAAGATGATCGCCGGTGCGACCTCCCGGGCCGCCTGGAACAGCTCGCGGACCCGGCTCGCCCCCACACCCACGATCATCTCGATGAACTCCGAGGCGCTGGCCGAGAAGAACGGGACCTTGGCCTCGCCCGCCGTGGCGCGCGCGAGGAGCGTCTTCCCGGTTCCGGGCGCGCCGGTGAGGAGGACACCCTTGGGCGCCCGCGCCCCGATGGCCCGGTACTTGTCGGGGTCCCGCAGGTAGTCGACGATCTCCGTGATCTCGGCCTTGACCTCGTCGATGCCGGCGACGTCCGCGAAGGTCACGCGCACGGTCTCGGGGTCCACGGGCTTCTTCTTCCCGCCGCCGAACATCCCGGCGAGTCCCCCGGCCCCACCCGCGGCTGCCTGCTTCTTGAACATCCACCGGTAGAAGAGGACGAGAAGGATGAACGGCGCCGCCGAGATGAGCAGGTTGTAGAGGGGCCCGCGCGACTGCACCAGGGGCGTCGCCCTGACGGTCGCCCCTCCCTGCTCGAGGGCGGTGAGGAGGTCGTCCTGCGCGAAAGTCGGCCGCTCGGTCGCGAACTGCTTGTACGTGCGCGCCAGCTGCTCCGGGATCGGCCTGGGTGCCTTGAGCTCACCCTGGATCGTCTCTCCCCGGGCGAACACCTGCAGGACGTTGTTGGCTCGCACCTGTTGCTGGAACTCGGAGTACGAGATGGCCAGCGGCCCTGCCTGCCAGTCCTGGAACGTCAGCAACGCGAACACGGCCGCGTAGACGAGGAGCCACCGGGCCGACCGCAGCCACCTTCGCCAGCCGGGGTCCGGGGGTCCTCCCGCCTTTCCCGGCGGGAGCCCTTCCGCGCGCCACGGCCGGCCCGGCTGATGCCTGGGTTTCGCGTGCGGGTCCACCGGAGCCGCAGGGTCCGACGTCGGGACCTTCTCGGAGGCGAGCTCGCGGCTCGGGGCGCTTGCTTCTGGCATGACGTACCTCATCGGTCCGGGGATGATCTCGTCCGCCGCGACGCCTGCGTCTTCTGCGACGGCGGAGTGGCGCAGCCGGGACAGCGAGCTCGGCCGGACTGGCAAGCCCGCTGCACGCAAGATGCCACCGCCGCCCGCCGACCGGGGCTCATGCCGCCGGCCGAGGCGGGTGGGAAGAGGCGCGGTGCGACAGGATGGTGGCCGTGTCGCGGCATCTTGCAGGCGGCGCTCGGCGAACGCCCGACATTTTGCCGAGACGGCGGCGTTCCTGGCCGACCCGTTCTGCGCTCGAAACGCTGCCCACGGGCCCATGCGTGACGAACCGCGCGACTCCCGAGCGTTGGCACGGCTTAAGCGTACTCTCCCGAGAAGGTGAGCCAGACCGATGAACGACCTCGCGACACGGAGCGGCAACACGAGCCAGACGACGAACGCGGCGCCCACGTGGTCAGCGCTCGTCGTCGATGACGACACGGGCATTCGCCAGTCCCTGCGGCTTTGTCTCGAGGCCGCCGGCGGGCGTGTGCTGGGCGTCGGCACGAGCGCAGCGGCCCTCGAGGCGCTGGATCGCGCGACGTTCGACGTCGTCCTGCTCGACCTGTGGCTCGGGGCCGAGTCGAGCACCGACACGGTCCCCGAGATCCTGCACAGGCAGCCGGGTGTGGGGATCATCATGATCACGGCCTTCGCGAGCTTCGAGACGGCGGTCGAGGCGATGAGGCGGGGAGCCACCGACTACCTGCCGAAGCCCTTCACGCCGGAGCAGGTGCGCCTCGCCGTGCAGCGCGTGCTCGACGGCCGGCGCCTCCAGCGGCGCGTGGTCGAGCTCGAGCAGCGCCTCGTGGGGACGGACGCGGGGAGCTGGTTCGACTCCCAGAGCACCGCGTACCGCGCCTTCCTCGAGGTGGTGCGCCGGGCGGCGGGATCCGAGGTGGTCGTGCTGCTGCGGGGCGAGAGCGGGACCGGGAAGAACGTGCTCGCTCAGCGAATCCACGCGCAGAGCGCGCGACGCGAGCGGCCCTTCGTCTCCGTGAACTGCCCGACGCTCTCGGCGGACCTCATGAGCAGCGCGCTCTTCGGGCACAGGAAGGGCGCGTTCACCGGCGCGGTCGCGGACACCTCGGGGAAGGTCCAGGAGGCGGAAGGGGGCACCCTGTTCCTCGACGAGGTGGGGGACCTCACCTCGGACGCCCAGGCGCGACTGCTCCGCTTCCTGAACGACCAGACGTACGAGCGGCTCGGCGACCCGCGCGAGCGGCGGGCGGACGTGCGCATCGTCGCGGCCACGAACAAGCCGCTCGAGGAGCTCGTGCGATCCGGGAGGTTCCGCGAGGACCTCCTCTTCCGGCTCAACGTCCTGTCGCTCCTGGTCCCGCCGCTTCGTGAGCGGCAGGAGGACGTCCCCCTGCTCGCCCAGCACTACCTGTCGTTCTTCGCCGCGAGGCAGGGACGCCCCGACCTTCGGTTCTCGAGTGCCGCGGTCGCCGCCATGTCGGCGCACGGCTGGCCGGGCAACCTGCGCGAGCTCCGGAACACCATCGAGCGCGCGGTGATCCTGTCGCCCTCCACCGTGCTCGAGCCGGCCGACCTCGGGCTGGCCAGCCCCTCCGCCTCGGCGAGGGACGTCCGCGTCGGCGCGCCGGTGAGCCTGGACGATCTCGAGCGGGAGCACATCGCGCGGGTCGTCGCCAGCTCGCCGACGCTCGAGGCGGCGGCACGCCTCCTGGGCATCGACGCGACGACGCTCGGCCGGAAGCGGAAGCGGTATGGGCTGGCATGAGTCGCGATGGAGCGCTCGGATTCGTGACGGGATTCGACTGCCACGTCGTGTCCGGTCGTACCTCGCCACCGCGCTCGTGGTGACTGCCGGCGCGGCCCTCGTCGCGAAGGAGGCCGCCGGCGTGGCCCTCTCCATCGTCAACGCCCGCCGCCTGGCCGCGATGGAGTCCGCGATTCACGATCGAGACGTGCAGGACTCGCTGCAAGCCTCCACGTTCGCGGCCCGCACCGGGGTCGCCACGAGCGCCGTCGGGCTGGTCGCGAGCGCAGCGCTCGTGCTGGGCACCCTCTGGCTGCTCGATCGCAGGGCGAGACAGATCGTGCGGGCGACGAAGACGACCGCCGCGGTCATCCGCGCGGCTCCCGACGCGGTCGTGTTGATCGACGGCGAACGTGTCGTGAGCATGAGCGGCGCCGCCGAGGCGCTCTTCAAGAAGGCGGGCCTGGCGAGGCCGGCGACGCTCGACGACTTCGTGGCGATCGCGGCACAGCCCCCCCGGCTTCGGGACGCGATGCTCGGACGGAGGCCGGTGGATGGGGTCGGCCTCGATGCGGCGGTCTCCGTCCACGTCGCCGGGGAGACCCGCCGGCTCCTTCCGCGGGCCGTCCCGCTCGCCGCCGACGATCCGGCCAGCGAGGTCCTCGTCGTCCTCACCGACGTGACCGAGCTCGCTCGCCTGGACGAGATGCGCTCCGACCTGGTGGCGGCCGCGTCGCACGAGCTTCGAACTCCGGCGACCACCCTGCGGATGTCGCTCCTCATGCTCCGCGAGGGAGCAGGCCAGATGGAGCCGCGCATGCGCGAGCTCATCGACACCGCGCTCGTCGGCGTGCAGCAGCTGCTCGACACCGTGGACGAGCTCCTCGACATGACGCGCATCGAGGCCGGTCGCCTGAGGCTCTCCGCGGAGCCCCTCTACCTCCGGGACGTCGTGCGTGAGGCGGCGGACCGGTCGAGAGCACGCGCCGAGGAGATGGGGCTCCGGCTCCAGGTGCACGCGCTGAACGGCCGGCGGGCGATCCTGGGCGACCGCGCGCGATTGCGGATCGTCGTGGACAACCTCGTGAGGAACGCTCTCAAGTACACCCCGCCGGGCGGCACGATCGAGCTCACGGTGTCCTCGCGCCCGGACCCGGCGTCGACGGGTGGCGTCGTGGAGCTCGCGGTGACCGACTCGGGCCGAGGCGTCCCCGAGGAGTTCCGCTCGCGCGTCTTCGAGAAGTTCTTCCGCGTGGAGCACTACCGCCCGGGCGGTGAGCGCGAGCCCCGAGGTGCCGGGATCGGTCTCTACCTGTGCAAGGAGATCGTCGGGCTGCACGGGGGCACGATCCGATGCGAGGCTGCGCCGAGCGGACGCGGCAGCCGGTTCGTCGTCGCGCTGCCCGCTGCGGAGGCGACCTTGCGAGCGTGAGCTCGCGAGGTTCGTCTCGGTCGCATACCGGCAGATCGCAGGCGGCTTTCCGCGCAGGGTCCTCATTTCGCCGGGACGAACCGCCCTCTCGGGGCAGGCCGGTACGCGTCCGAGTGCAAGCGTGCTCGACCGCCGACGCCCGCGGCGCCGCGAGGGCCGCGGAACCGTTCACGAAGGCGCCGTTCGCACCGTGATGGCCCCGCTCTCTCGAGCTCCGTCGCACGGCGGGACGGATGGCACGAGCCGTGCTCCAGGGGAAGGCAAGGAGGAAGCAAGCCATGGAGAAGATGATCATCGCCACATTCGACGACGAGAAGAGAGCGTACGAGGCCTCGAGGATCCTGAGAGAGCTCGACGGCGACGGGAGCATCGCGATCTTCGCGATGTCCGTCATCGGCAAGGACGCGAGCGGCAAGTGGACCGTGAAGGAAGCGGCCCACGAGGGCCCGCTCGGCACCGGGGTCGGCCTGGTCACCGGCACGGTGCTGGGGCTGCTCGGCGGCCCTGTGGGGGTCGCGATCGGGGCCGGTGTCGGCACCGTCGGCGGCC
>Ga0335085_10014226_pt1 | contig 11629 bp, 7 predicted proteins | sample Lox_Sample_45_FD_206712 | JGI IMG/M metagenome (GOLD analysis project Ga0335085, IMG submission 206712) | Soil microbial communities from Loxahatchee National Wildlife Refuge, Florida, United States - Lox_Sample_4.5 | ecosystem: Environmental > Terrestrial > Soil > Wetlands | place: USA: Florida...
AATACGGCGTTCTACCGTATCAGTTGGCCGTAAACCCATGCGCGGTTAAAGACCGCGGTGATTGAATTACATGGCCGACGGACAGGATTACATTGTCCGTCGGCCTTTTTGTTGAATGAATTAATCTATGACATTCCGGCGAGCCGGGTAACTGCGCGGTTTGCCCCTTTGCTATGAAGCGCCTGGCCCAAATTCTTTGCCCTGTCCTTCTGATCATTGCCGGGTCGGAACCGGCTCCGGCCGCGGACGTCGTCTCCGGCAATTTGGCCCAGTTCGATGACAATGGCATTTGGACGTGGTACTCGGATGAACGGGCGGTGGTGGACACCAACCGCGATAAACTCGTGGTGGGGTGCGTTGAAAACGCAAACGGCCTGGGGGGAATACCGCGCGACGGAAACATCAACGTGACGATCTGGGACGTGCCCGGTGCCTCGGGGCCGCGCTACACGCTCCGGACCAATCTCACTTCGTTCGGTGGCGGGGATGATCACAATGCGCCGGGTCTGTTGGTGATGGCCAATGGACACTACCTGGCCCTCTACACCGGCCACAACCAGGATTCCAATACCTGGTATCGTGTCTATGATCCGCTGGCCGACAGTTGGTCCGCCGAAACGAACTTTAACTGGAGCACCCAGCCCGGCGGCGACAATTTCGCCACCACTTATTCCAACCCCAATAACATGACCGCCGAGGGCCGCACGTATGACTTTGCCCGCAGCAATGGCGGCGGCAGTCCGAACAGCCTCGTTTCCACCAATTTTGGAAGCAGCTTTTCTTACGGCGGCGAGTTGACCACCAACAACATCCCCGGCTACGTGCAGGGTTACTTCAAATACTGGGGCAATGGCGTGGACCGTATAGACTTCATCTGCACCGAAGCGCATCCCCGCGACTACGATACGAGCATGTACCACGGCTATATCAGCAACGCCATGAGTTTCAATTCATTCGGCGTGCTCAAGGACACGAACATCCTGGACAAGCTGACGATCCCCCACCCGCAGGATTTCACCCCCGTCTTCGTGGCCGGCACCGTGCTGCCGCCAGGTCAGACCAATTACCGTTGCTGGAACGACGATATTTGCCGATATCCGGATGGCACGATTGAATGCATCATTGCCGCAAGAATCAACGATAACACCCAGGGGAACGACGCGAATATCAGTCCCGATCACGCCTTTTTCTTCTGCCGCTTTGACGGCACGAACTGGACACCCACCTACTTGTGTCAAGCCGGATACAAATTGTATTCCAGCGAAGCCGATTATGTTGGATTGGGATGCCTGAATCCGAATGATCCCAATACCATTTATCTTTCCACGAAATTTGATCCGCGAGCCGTCCAACCGGGCGTTAAGGATACCAATCAGCCGTACACGACCGTCCACGAAATCTGGAAAGGGGTCACGACCAATCGCGGAGCCAGTTTTACCTGGTCGCCCATCACGCAAAATTCGGTTCGTGAGAATTTCCGCCCGATTATGCCTCTGTGGGATGGCAGCGATTCCGCCCTGCTGTGGTTCCGGGGAACTTATACCTCCGCCCAGATCGTGGATGGCGCGGTCGTGGGTATCGTGGAACACCGCACCGAAGTGACCGGACAAATGCATTACGTGGACGCCACCACCAACAATACCCTCCTGACCAACGGCTCGCCCCTGGTCTTGAGTCCCGCCGCCAACCAATGGCATTCCCAAACGGGTGTTGGGAACGACGGGACCATCATCAGCTCCGCGGATTCGGTCGCCGAACATGCGACCAACCTGATGACGCAGATAACCTTGCCTGGGCCCGGCACCTACGATTTATGGGTCAATTTCTGGGGTACAGCGACCACCAACGCCGACTGGCGAATCCAGGCCGGACTGAACGCAAACAGTCTCCAGGTGTATCGGTCGGAGAAATGCGAACAGGTCCAACCGTGGACCCAGGATGGCGCTTTGATACTGACCAATAACAGCACCCCCACCAATTACCTCTACCAAGCTTATGTCGGACGGGTCGCCGTCTCAAATAATTTGACGGCCAGCGTGCTCGTGGATGACTGGCCCTATGTGACCGGCAATACCAACCTCGTCGGCAACACTTGTCGCACCTGGTACGACGGCATCAGCTACGCCCAGGTGGAACCTTTCCAAATCCAGAACGTTTACTGGAGCGGACCCTCTGCACTCACCCTGGTGTGGAATTCGCCCCCGCCGGAGATGTCGCTGACGACCCCCACCTACACGGTCCAGAAGACGACTTCCTTGACGCCTCCCATCGCGTGGACGACGGTGGCGACGGGGATAACGGCCACGTCCAGGGCGTACACGACGACGAACGTTGACACGTCTGCCACCGGCAGCACGGCGTTTTATCGCGTGACCTGGCCTTAAGCGTGCGTCACACAATAATCCAATTATCAATTATGAATAGCTGTTTCAAAACCTGTGGCTGCCAATTGCTGTTTTGGCTGGGCGCTTTGACGCTCCTGTCCGAATCGGGCCTGGGGCAAACGTGTACAGTAAATTGGACTAACGTGCATCAGCAGATCGACGGCTTTGGCGCGTGTATCGCATTCACAGATGTTCCGATGACCAGCGCCCAGGCGGCCACCTTGTTTGGAACGAACGATGGACAGATCGGGTTTTCGCTGTGGCGCTCCAAAATTAACACCAACCAGGACTGGTCTGCGGAGACGACTAACGCCGCATTTGCCCATCAATATGGGGCCAAGGTGCTGGGCACGCCCTGGACGATGCCAGCCTCCATGAAAAGCAACAACAACGGTATTGGCGGCACGCTCAACCCCAGCCAATATGCAGCTTACGCGTCCTACCTCAACCTGGCGGCGAACAGCATCGGGCTGGATTATGTTTCCGTGCAGAACGAGCCGGACGCGGTTGTTAACTACGAATCCTGCTCCTGGACAGGCACGAACTTTGAAAATTGGTGTGCCAGCAATGCACCGGCGGTTGGAAGGCCCATCGTGATGCCGGAATCGGAGTCTTTCAATACTTCCTATTCCGATCCCACTCTCAACAACAGCATGGCCGCGAGCAATGTAACAATCATTGCCGGGCATATTTATGGTGCATTCCCATTGCCCCCGTATGCGAACGCCATCGCGCACGGGAAACACCTTTGGATGACCGAGCACTATAATACGGCAGGCAATACGAATACTTACATGGCAACCACGAATATTCTCTGCGCCGTACACATGGCTTGGGAGATTGGTGAATGTATGAACGAACAGATGAACGCCTACATCTGGTGGAAGTGTTACCACCCTGCGTATGCCTACGACGATTTGATTATTGGCGCCACGCCAGACGTGACCGGTTATGCGGTAGCCCAATTCGCCCACTTTATCCGGCCCGGCTACGTGCGCATTGACGCTAGCACCAGCAGCAGCAATTTATTCGTGACCGGCTTTAAGGCGACGAACTCCGGCAGTTTTGCCATTGTGGCCGTCAATACTAACGCCGGTACTTCCATTATCCAGACGTTTAATCTCACCAATTTCCCCGCGGTCAGTTCCGTCACGCCGTGGATTACCTCGGCCAGCATGTCGCTGTCCAATCAAACGCCGGTCGCGGTCAACGGTTTTTCCTTCACTTACACGATTCCGGCTCAGAGTGTGGTGACATTTGTGGGGCAGTCTTATGCAGCGCCTTCCAGCATCACCATTTCCAATGTCTCGTACAATCCAAGCGGACCGGCGTTCGTCCTGACCTGGAATTCGACATCCGGCGCGACCTATTCCGTGTTAAAAACCAACGTCCTGGGTGGTTCCGCCACGAATTGGCCGGCGATTGTAAAAGGCTATCCGGTTGGGGGAGCGACCGGTGGTCCGCTGTCCTACACCGACACCACGGCCACCATCAGTCCGGCGTTTTATAAAATCAGCAGCCCGTGATTCGAGGGATATTGCCAACGACGAATCCATGGGCCCGTCGGAATCCGTTTTTAACGCAATGATTCGAAAATACAACATGAATCCATTGAACTCTCTTCGCCGGAATCACCTGATGAATCCCTCTCATCGCCTTTTCTGGCTCGCTCCACTTTTCTTGTCTGCCGCCATGCCCGCCGTCGCCGGGGTAATTGTTCTTCATTCTTTCTCTCCCCTGAACAATGGAACGAATCAAGACGGAGCCAATCCGGCGGCGGGTCTTGTGTTGTCGGGCAATGTCCTTTGCGGTAACGCCGTCAATGGCGGTTTAAAAGCAGCCGGAACGGTTTTTTACATTGCTACCGACGCCAGCAGTTTCAAGACATTTCGTTCTTTGAGCAACGCGCCGGATGCGGGCTGTCCGCAGGGTGACCTGACCCTTTCCGGGAACATTTTGTTCGGGACAACCTATGGGGGCGGGACCAGCGGTGTCGGCACCGTGTTCTTGTCGCAAACCAACGGTTCACTTTCACGTATCCTGAATTTTGGTGCCGTTGACGCAAATACCGCCACCAATCTCGCCGGAGCCAGCCCGGACGCAGCCGTGATCCTGGCGCCTTCCGGAAATGTTCTCTTTGGCACGGCCTGCTCCGGCGGACTTGATGGTGATGGCGTGATTTTCTCCGTTACTACCAATGGTGCCACGACTTCCGTCCTCCATACGTTTACGTCGTTGGATTCCAACACGGGAACGAACACCGACGGCGCCACCCCGCAGGCGGCGATGGTGCTCTCCGGGGACACACTTTATGGGACAACTTCGGCGGGTGGGGCAGGCGGCAACGGCACGATATTCTCCGTTGGCACCAACGGGAATAATTTCGCCACGCTGTATAGTTTTTCGGCGATGGATCCAGTCACGGGCACCAACCTGGATGGCGCCATTCCTTGCGGTGGTCTGGTGTTGTCGAAGGGTATTCTATATGGAACAACCATGACGGGGGGCCCGGGGAAGAGCGGCACCCTCTTCTCCATTGGTACCAACGCCAGCGGTTTTACCGTGCTGCATCCGTTTACCGCCGTTGATCCAACAACCAGAACGAATACCGACGGGGCGAAACCCGTGGCCGGTCTGCTCCTCGCCGGTGGCACGCTTTATGGAACGACACCGGCAGGTGGTACCGGCGCCAGTGGCGCCGTCTTTTCCATCAGTACCAGCGGAGGTCAATTTCAAATGCTGTATAACTTCAGCGCCGTCAATTCCGGCAACGGCACCAATGCAGATGGCGCGATTCCGGATGGAGATTTGGTGATAGCGGGAAATTCGCTTTGTGGAACCACCTTTGCCGGCGGGTCTGGTGCCGCGGGCACGGTGTTCAGTTTGGCCCTGCCGGTTCTGCCGGCGACCATCACCGGAATCATTAAGAATCCCGATGGCACTGCCACACTCTCGTTCCTCGGCAGCCCCAATTCCACGAATGTTATACAATCAACGGGCGATTTAACCTCCGGCTCGTGGCAGAGTATTTCCACCAACACGGCGGACCCTATCACCGGCATCTGGAATTTTACCGATACGGCCGCCAGTCAATCGCCCGTGCAATTTTACCGCTCCTATTCCCCATAACCGGCTGCTGCCAATATATGAAAGAACGCCCATTGCTCATTGCCATGACTCAACGCATCGCATTGCTGCTGATCGCCTGCCTATGTGGCCTGCAGCCAAGAACCATTGCGGCCAACGGTCACTGGGTGGGAACCTGGGCCTGCGGACCGCAGCTGGTCGAAAATACCAGTTCCCAGAACAACCTTCCGCCGGCGCCTCTCGCTTATAGCACGCTGCGCCAGTTCGTTCACACAACCATCGGAGGACGGCATTTGCGGGTGCGCTTCTCCAACGCCTACGGACAATACAGCACCAATTGCGTGGTAATCCAATCCGCTCACATCGCTTTGGCTGCCGGAACCGGCAGCGCGGCCAATGGAGTCATCAACCCGGCCACGGACACGCCGCTGACGTTTCACGGTGCGACTTCAATTACCATTCCGCCGGGGATGGTTGTGTGGTCCGATCCGTGCGACTTTAATCTGCCGGCCTTGACCAATCTCGCCATATCCATCTACTACGGGTTCGTTGAGCCCAACACGGCAAATGTCGGCAATGCCATCACCGGGCACCCTGGCTCCCGCACGACCCTCTACATTCAGGCAGGCAACGTCGTGAGCGCGTCCAGCATGCCTTCGGCGGTAACCACCCAGCATTGGTACACGATCACCGGCGTTGACGTGCTGGCTGATTCTTCGAGCCACGCCGTTACCATCCTGGGAGATTCGATTACTGATGGTCGGGGATCCGATAACGATGGCAACGACCGTTGGCCTGACGACTTTGCCGCCCGATTGAGCACCAATCCGCCGACGGCGTCGGTCGGCGTGCTGAACCAGGGCATCGGCGGCGGCGGGATTTTTGGCGGACTCGGCCCCGCGGGGATAAACCGGTTTGATCGCGACATGTGGGAACAGAGCGGCGCGCGCTGGATGATCATATTCATCGGCGTCAACGATATCGGTGGCGACGGCAGCTCGACCACCAACCAGGCCACCAGTTTCGCTAACACCATGATCGCCGCGTACACCACCTGGGCCAACAAGGCGCATGCCCATAATATGCTCGCCTACGGTGCTACGATTACGCCGTTCGGCGGGAACAGCTATTACACGCCGATTCATGAATACGAGCGTCAATATGTCAATGCCTGGTTTCGGACCAATACTGTTTACGACGGCGTGATTGATTTGGATGCCGCGTTGTGGGATCCGGCGAATCACACCCAGCTCCTGCCCGCGTACGAATTCGAGTGGTTGCACTTGAATCCGACGGGTACTCAGGCGGCGGCCAATGCGATCAATTTGAGCTTGTTCACTCATTAAAGGAATGCGTCGATAATCGCTGAAGGAGTCGATCTCCAGCTCCGGGCTCAACTTGTGGTCGGCGCTCCATTCTTGTTGCATCATCATGGCGGTGGGGTGAAATTGCGCGCTCCATGTACTTATCAGAGTATAATCGATTGACTACCAGGCCATAACGATTCACCGTGCCTTGGACAAACCCCTCGTCGTGGTACGGATTGCCTCACCGGCATCATTCGATTTGTTCGCAGCCCGAACTTTATACTTGACAAAAAGGCGTCGCGACAGATATAAATCCACGTCGAGTAATACGTGTTGCGGCTGCCATTTTTGCATAAGACATTTGTATCAAAGCTAATGCATAAGATTAATTTAAACAAATTTCAGGTCGCTACAAACGAGACCGTTCGCGATATCAACAGTCGCATCATGTTGAACCTGGTGCGGCGGCATCAGCCGGTTTCGCGCGCGGATTTGATGCGCTATTCCGGCTTGCAGCGCAGTACGGTCTCTGTGATCGCCGGCCGGTTGATTGCCGACCGGTGGCTGAAGGAAGGGGCGGTCGGCAATCTGCCGCGTGGCCGCCGACCCACTTTTCTTCATCTGAATCCCGAACGATGCGGCGTGATCGGGGTGGATGTTCAACCCGCCCGGACCACTTTGGCCGTGTCCAACATGGACAGCCAGTTTTCGGCATTGGAATCCATGCCCACCGCCAGGGATCCGTCGGAGTTTATCACCCGTCTGAGTCACCGGATCACCGATTTGATCCGGGCGCATCCCAAAAAGTCGTATGAGGGGGTTGGCATCAGTCTCCCCGGCCGGATCGAGGTGGGTTCGGAGCGGTTGATTTTTGCTCCCACTCTCGGGTGGAGCGAGTTGGACCTCAAAACACCCATCGAACGCGAAACGGGGCTGCCGGTGAAGTTGGAGAATGCCGCCAACGCCTGTGCCCTGGCTGAATTGTGGTCGGGACAACATGTGGATGGGGTGAACAACCTTGTGGCGGTGACGGTTTCGGATGACATCAGTGTGGGCATGGTGATGAACGGCCAATTGGTGCGGGGTTCGACCGGAGTGGCGGGAGAGTTTGGTCATGTTTCCCAGATGCCGGATGGTCCCAGGTGCCGGTGCGGCAGCCGTGGTTGCTGGGAAATGCTGGCTTCGAACGCCGCCGCCGTGCGTTACTACGCCGAATCGGCCTCGGTTCCAAAGGGGGCCATCGGCTCCAAGAGCGACATGGCGACGGTGCCGTTCGGGGACATATTGAGGCTGGTGGAACAGGGCGATCTCAGGGCTGGCAAGGCACTGAATCAGATGGCGCACTGCCTGGGGGTGGGCATCGCGATGCTGGTGACCGGCCTCGCCCCGGATGTATTGATGGTGGTCGGGGAGATAACCCGTGTTTGGGACAAGGTGGGACCGATAGTGGCGGAGGCAGTCAAACGCCGTTCCTTTACTCATGCGGCCACCCGAATTGTGCCCGCCGGTTCCGAGGGGCAACCCCGGCTGCGGGGCACGGTGGCCCTGGTTCTCCAAAAACATTTCAGCGCCCCATCCATCGCATGATCTCCAGTTTTCATATAAACCGATATCGATGGTCAAATTTGTTCGGCATCCGAACTAATCAGACCGATAAACGATGACATACCGATGAATCGAAATGGCTTTGAACAGCGGTTGCTGATGGACGGGCGGGGGTTGTTCGGTGTTCTCGACGCGCGCAAGGGAAGACGTGCCGCCAATAGCGAATCGCATGTCGCGCGAAAAATCGAGCAGAGTATTTCCTACATGATGCGCCACCTAAACCAGCCATTGCAGGTGGCTACCCTGGCGGCGGCGGTGAACGTTTCGCCCTCGCATTATTCCGCGTTGTTCAAACGATGGATGGGCATCCCGCCGATTGATTACTTTATCCATCTGCGCATGCGCTATGCCTGCCAGTTGTTCGACAGCACGTCCTTGAATGTGAAGGAAGTCGCAGCCCTGCTGGGCTATGATGACCCGTTCTATTTCTCCCGGACGTTCAAAGCCATCAACCGGATTGCGCCCAGCAAGTACCGGATGCTGCCGGAAAAACAAAAGATGATGGTCAGGAACGCTGCTTCGATTTCGGCCGCTCCTGGCTCCGGGAACAACGGGAACGATCAGGGAGAGACCGACCGGCAGGCGGCGGGTTGCGAACCGGCCGAATCCAGAATGGGAGTAATACCACCACATGCTCCTGACTTGAAACCCGTGGAAGTTAAGAGCTGAACAATCATCGGGGGATTCGCGCTGGAAATGCCAGTTCAAAGTTTGCGTCGGGCCCGGGATTGACCTCCCGACTTCTTGTCCAGTTTCGCCGGTTAGAGTTGTGATTTATGGTCAAAAGCAAATTTGAGGAGGCTGTGGCTTCCGTGAATGTTCAACTTCTGGCAGATATTAAGCCGATGGTTTTCCACGGTCTTTACGCTGATTTTTAAGAGGTCGGCGATTTCCTTGCTGGTACGGTCTTCCGCAATCAATTTCAGAATCCGGCGTTCCGCGGGCGTCAATTCGTCAATTTGCGGTTTGCTCAACAGAAGCGACTGGACGCGATCGCCGCGTTTTTTGCCCATCTCAAAGAGGGATTCACTGATAAACATTCCCCCGTCGGCGACTTTTTCCAGAGCCTTCAGAATATCGTCGGCGGCATTTTCCTTCAAGACATAGGCCTTGACGCCCAGGTCCATCGCGGCATTAAAAATCTCTTCGTCCCGATACATGGTAAGAAAAACGATGCGGGCGGGTGAATGGTTCCGGTTCAGCGCGCGGGCCATGACCAATCCGTTTGACTGGGGCATGTCAATATCCAGCAAGACGATGTCCGGTTTGCGTTCGGCCACCAGGCGAAGGCCGCTGTCTCCGTCCGAGGCTTCCCCGACGATTTTAAAATCAGGACGTTCCTCGATGATTTCCCGCAGTCCACGGCGAAAGATCGGATGATCATCCACAATCAGGAGACGTAGTTCACGGTTCATGTTCGAGGCGGCGAAAAAGGTATTTCAACGGTTAAACTGACGCCCATCCCCGGTCTCGATTCCACGGTGAGTTTTCCGCCCAATATCCGGGTGCGCTCTTCGATTCCTTTGAGGCCCAAACCCGGGAGATGGGCGTCCGGGCCGTTCGAAACATTCGCGTCGAACCCGCGCCCGTTGTCTCGAACAGAAAGTGAAATGGAATTTTGATGTTTTTTTGCCACCACCGCCACTTCCGTCGCGCCGGAATGCTTGATGATATTATTGAGGCTCTCCTGGACGATCCGATAAAAATGGATTTCACCTTCCGCGTCCAGCAATCCATCAATGCCGTCCACATCGCTGGCGAATGAAATGGGGCTGTTTTCGGATACCCGATTGAGGGCGGCGCGAATGGCATGGGTCAGGCCAAGTCGATCCAGTTGCTGCGGCCGCAAATTATAGGTTATCTGTCGCACCTCTTCGATCGACTGTGAGGCCATTTCCGAAATTTCATCCAAATGCGATCGCCAGGCGGACTCATTCGCGCCGGGCTGCATGGCCAGCCGGGCCTGATTCTTTATCACCAGCAGGTTTTGGCCGAGGCTGTCGTGCAAATTGGCCGCAATCCGGTGGCGTTCGGTTTCCTGTCCTTGCAATACCTGCCGTGAAAACATCAGTTGCGCGGCGTGTTGTCGCTCCAGGCGCCGATGCCGAAAATGTGTCCAGCCGAGGGTGCCCAGCACGAGAAGCAGCAAGGCGCCGCTCACCACCGCAAAACGTCTCCAGGACCACCACGGAGGACCATTTAACAACACCACGTCCCCCGGACTGCGTAATTGGATTCGCAGTTCCCCGCCAGATGCGTTTTTCCCGGGGATGTCGTTCATTTCCGAAGGGACGGGTTCCGGCAGGCAAATCCCCGTTAGTTTGAGGCGACTGCCCGCTTCCAAAGGCGGCAGTTTACCCTGGTGGCTTGATAACACGGCGGTAAATGTATGCTGATCCTGCTGCATCTCCAGCAACTGATCCGCATCGCCCGATCGAATCATCAGCAGATTGGCTTTAACGCTGACCAACGCGCTTTTGTACTCGTTTGCCACCGCTTGGGCCGCTTCCAATTCACGAGGCTCCAACGGTTGATGAATGCCGACCCGGTGCACGATGGATTCCGCCAAAAACCCGCCTTTGTCCGGAAAGCCCACAACCTGAACCCGGTCGCCGACTTGCACCGCCGATGGGCTGATGGTTTGCACGCGCGTTCCTCGCGAGGAATCCTCGATAAACAAATCCGTTCCCTCTTTATAGGTGACGACGCCCTCGACTTTGATCCGGTGCCTCCAATGGGCGTCCGCAGCCGCACCGGCCGGATCCGGAATGGGACGGACCGGCAGTTGGAAAGGGTCGGCCGGCGCGGGTTCTTCGATTTCGACGTAGTCGCGGGACGGAACCAGCAAGGTCGGGAAATCAAAAATCGCCAGGGAGATGGCCCCGCGCACCCGCAGGGTCGAATCCACATATTGATTTAAAAGTTCACGCGGCGTTTGATTGATCCAGATGGGAGTCACGCTTTTCTTCCCGGCCAGTATAACCAGGCCATTGGACCCCACCGCGCGCACCACGCCTTCGATTTCAGCCCACTGACCGTTTTCACTTTTGGCCAGGGGCGAATCAAACGGTTCGATGATGGGGTCAGGCATTGTGTGCGGGCCGAGTGATCGCAGAATCAATGGTTGAATGCCCGGCGCATCCTTGCCCAATAACAGGGTGCCTCCGGTATCAACCCATTGTCCGACCGGAAGCTGACTGTTTTGGCTGACCTCCGCGGGCGCGATAAAAACACCGCCGCCATTCT
>Ga0335085_10014227_pt1 | contig 11628 bp, 8 predicted proteins | sample Lox_Sample_45_FD_206712 | JGI IMG/M metagenome (GOLD analysis project Ga0335085, IMG submission 206712) | Soil microbial communities from Loxahatchee National Wildlife Refuge, Florida, United States - Lox_Sample_4.5 | ecosystem: Environmental > Terrestrial > Soil > Wetlands | place: USA: Florida...
GATCGGTCTCCAGCAACTTGGCCATCATTTCCTGAAATTTCAGCAGGTCAAACCCGATGCGCCAAAGCATGAAGTCGCAATCGCCGCGCACGCCGATCATCGAGTAAGCGATGGTCATCACGTCCTTTTCGTAGCTCTTAACTGCGTCGATGAACTGGCACTTGCCGCGCTTGCGGTCTTCCGCGGGCAGCCTCCGCCAAGCGGGGTCGACTTTGTAGAATCCAAAATTCACATATTGGCGGCGGTCGTCGCTACTTGCCGATTCCGGGTGTTTATGTTCACTCAAGACGCAAACTCCTTGTGGTTTTGTTCCTGCTTCCAATACCAAAGCACCCAGGGTTGAGGGAACTCCAGGCGGCGGCCTCGAGTAAGGAATCAGTTGTTAGCTATAGGAGGACCCCCTACCGTACCGAAATGAGTCCTGACGGTGCAGCAAAGGCGAGCCCTGACGAAACTCCAATATAACACGAAATGCCGTGCACGCGGCGCGTCGAGGGCGGGTAAGTGGCTGTCCCGAGGGCACCCTGACAACAGACAAAACTCTTGGTTCATGATCTTCTAAGGGTGTGAATGGTCAACCCCTGCCCCGCACCAAAATGACAAATGCTCCGAACTCCTTGCAATTGTCCGTAATCGGGGGCTATACTTAATTTGGCGAACGCACATAGTGGGCGAAAGCCCACTTTTTTGTTAGCTTGCGGGTCGGGTTCGCCTGGGCGCGGACTCGCCACCGGTGTGGATTGCGTACTCACTGATCTTCATGGTGGATCTGGAAAAAATCCGGGAGATGGCGGAGCGGGTTGCGACTTCCGAGGGTCTACACCTGGTGGATGTCGAACTCAAGGGGGGTAATTCGAACACCCTTTTGCGCGTTTATATCGACAAGCCAGCGGGGGTTTCACACGCCGACTGCGCCTTGGTGAGCGAGCAACTGAGCGCCATGCTGGATGTGGAAGACCCATTCCCAGGTAGATATGTGCTGGAAGTTTCATCCCCGGGATTGGACAGGAAACTGACCAGGCCGAGCGACTTCACGTATTTCGTGGGACGGCGGGCTCGCGTGGTGCTGAAGGAAGCAATGGGGCAGCAAAAAGTGTTAGAAGGGCGCCTGGCAGGATTTGAAAATGGCCAGGTTCGATTGGACCTGGGTGACCATCGCCTGAAAGAAGTTGCTCTCGCCGACATTCGCAAAGCGCAGTTGGTTGTTGAGCTTTAAAGGACACCGCTAACAGCCAACAGCTGACAGCCGACAGAGGATGACAGCTGTTAGCTGTCGGCTTTAGCCACTTGAGAGGAAGCTTGTGACGACAAGTCTTTTGTACCAAACGATCGATCAGTTGAGCCGCGAAAAGGGTATTGACGCGCAGATTATTATCTCTGCGGTGGAAGATGCCATTCTGGTGGCCGCACGGAAGTATTACAAGACCGCTGAGGACCTTCAGTCGCATTTCAATAAGGAAACCGGCGTGGTGGAGGTCCACGCTTTAAAGAAGGTTGTAGAGGAGGTTCAGGACCCTGACCACGAAATCAGCCTGAAGGATGCGCACAAATATGACGCCGAGGTGGCCATCGAGGGCGAGGTAAGAATTCCCAAGCCCACCGATGTGCTTGGCCGCATTGCCGCGCAGGCTGCGAAACAAGTGATCTTTCAGAAGGTGCGGGAGGCTGAACGAGACACCGTCTACGCGGAGTACAACCAGCGCGTGGGCGAACTGGTGAACTGCACTGTGAAGCGCATGGAGGGGCCGGACGTCATTGTGGACTTGGGACGCACGGAAGCGCGCATGCCGCGCAAGGAACAATCGCGGCTGGAAACCTACCAGATCGGCGACCGCATTCGCGCTGTGATCAAGGAAGTTGATCGCGCGGCGCGCGGGCCACAGGTGATTGTTTCACGCGCTGACGCCCTGCTGGTACAAAAGCTTTTCGAGATGGAAGTCCCCGAAATCTATGACACCACGGTAGTGATCAAGGCCATTGCGCGCGAGGCGGGAGAGCGAACCAAAGTGGCGGTTTACTCCAAGGACCCGGATGTCGACTGTGTGGGCGCGTGCGTGGGCATGAAGGGCATGCGTGTGCAATCGATCATCCGCGAACTGCGCGGGGAAAAGATCGACATCATCGAGTACAACGATGATCCGCTGGTCTTTGCCGCCAACGCTCTTAGCCCGGCGAAAATCAATCACGTCTCCGTCCTCGACATGGGAGAGAAACACCTGGAAGTCATCGTTGATGATTCCCAGTTGTCGCTCGCCATCGGCAAGAAAGGCCAGAACGTGCGATTGGCAGCCAAGCTGTTGGCGTGGCACATCGATATCAAGAGCGAGGAAGAGAAGCGGCAGGAAATCGAATCGCAGATGGCCGCCATGGCCATGCGCGGCGCCCCAATTTCCGAGTTGGCGGGATTGGGCGATAAGACCCTGCAAAAGCTGCGCGACCACGGCATCGAAAGCGTCGAGCAATTGGCGCAAATGACTCCCGAAGACCTGATGCAGATTCAGGGCGTGGGGGAGAAGACCGTGGAGCGCATCCGGCGCGTGGTGACGGATTACTTTGAGCGCGACCAGTCGGTCGAAGCTCCGGCCCCCGACGGCGGGGAAGTCCCGAGTGATGTGGCCGAGGGCGTGGTAGCAGAATTGTCAGAAGCGCCCGATACCTCGGCGTCTGAGGCCGGGCCCGCCGGTCCCCCCGCAGAAGAAGATGCAGCCCCTGCGGAAGTTGGTGGTGCTGCTGAAGCCGCGGTGCCGGAAACGGTCGATGAGCAGTCGTCGGCTGAGGGAGACGACAAAATTGAGTCTTCAAGCGAAGGTGATCCCGTTGGGCCGGGAAAACCTGGGTCGGCTGAAGCAGGAGGTGGAGGAAAATAAATAAGGCTGCCAGGGCTTTTAACGAACCGGCCGGCAGATTTCCAGCGCCCAACGTCTGGGCTCGGGTAGGGAGAAAGAGACTTAAGCATGGGGAAGATTAGGATCAACGAACTGGCGCGTGAACTGGAAGTGAAGAGCAATGTGGTTATAGAATACTTGGCCGAGCTGGGAATTCCGGACAAGAAGTCTCACTCCAGTGCACTCGATGATGACCTCGCCGACAAAGTCCGGGGGCATTTCCGTGCCGATGGCGAACCTGCCGCTGAGAAGGCGGAGGAGACTCCTGCCCCGCCAATGCCGCCCGTGCCGTCAGACGAGGCACCACACGTCCCCGCGGTGTTCGACCTGAAGAAGCTGCACGACTTTAAGCCGGACCTCCACCCGCTGACGCGCTCGATTGCGGATATAAAGGCGACCGCGCGGAAGGCCGTCGTCGTACCTCCTCCCCCGCCGAAGCCCGTTGTCCCCCCGCCGGCTGCTGGCCCTGCTACTTCGCCTGCCGCACCCAAGGCCGTGCCCCCCATGGAGCGTCCTCTTGAGCGGTCTGCTCCAGTTGCGCCCGCCGTGCTCAACAGCGCAACCGCTGGGCCTTCGGTGGCGGGACGGGTTTCTGCGCCCTCCATTGCGCCACCCATCGGGCGCCCGATGCCGACCCGAACTGGTCCAACAGTATTTCCCGTAAAAGGCGGTGTAGGCGCGCCTGCCGCTCCTATCGCGCGCGCCGGTTCCGGAGGCGAGGTATCGATCCCCAGCAAACCGTCAGAGATGCCTCCCCCGCCGCCCCCTGGTTCGCAGCAAAGAGGGGGGATGCGCCCGCAACAACGGCCAGGGCGACACGGAGGTCCCAGTTCCAACCAGCCGATCTATCCGCAGGCGGTCATGCCGAAGCCTGCGCCAGCGCGGCCCGCGCCATCTCGGCGCCCGGGTGAGCCTCGCCCCATGCATCCCACGTCGGCGCGTCCAGCCGCAGCCGGGGCCGTGGCTACCGGAGGGTATCCTCCTTCCCGACCGCCCATAGGCCGGCTAGCAGCGCCCGTGATGCGGCGGGGTCCGGCGACTACGATGGCGCCCCCTCGACCGACGATTCCAGAAGAGGTTCCGATCACGCGAAAGATTACCATTAGTGAAGGAATCGCGATCAAAGAGCTTTCAGAGAAGCTCGAAGCACGCGCGAAAGACGTGATCAAGCGGCTCTTGGACAAAGGGATTTTCGCCACTATCAACCAGACCCTCGACGGCCCCACGGCCGTGGAAATTGCCCGCAGCTTTGGTGCGGAAGCAGCCATTGTCAGTTACGAGGAAGAAGTCCTTCAGGAAGTTGAAGAATCGGATCGCCCCGAGGATCTTCTCCCCCGAGCCCCTGTGGTTACGGTGATGGGCCACGTCGATCACGGCAAAACCTCGCTCCTAGATGCGTTACGCAAGACCAATGTGGCCGCGCACGAGGCGGGTGGCATTACGCAAAGCATCGGCGCATATCAAGTTGTCGGGCAGGGGAGAAAGGTGACTTTTATCGATACTCCCGGCCATGAAGCCTTCACCTTGATGCGTGCCCGTGGCGCCCGAGTGACGGACGTCGTGGTGCTGGTGGTTGCTGCGGATGACGGCGTTATGCCTCAAACGCTGGAAGCCATCAATCACGCGCGGGCTGCCAAGGTACCGATTGTCGTGGCCATTAATAAGATCGATAAACCGGATGCCCAGGTGGAACGCGTCAAGCGACAGTTGGCCGACAACGACCTGATGCCGGAAGAATGGGGCGGGCAGACCGTGACGGTGGAAGTTTCGGCAAAGCAACGCAAAAACCTTGATCTGCTACTGGAAATGATTCTGCTGGTCGCCGACCTGCAAGCACTGAAGGCCAACCCCAAACGCCTGGCAAACGGGACGGTTTTGGAAGCTAAACTTGATCGCGGGCGCGGTCCGGTGGCGACGGTCCTGGTTCAGAACGGAACATTGCGAATCGGCGATTCCTTTATTGTGGGGGCAATTTATGGCAAAGTGCGCGCCCTTTTCGATGACCGTGGGCGCCCGGTGTTGGACGCTCCCCCTTCGACCCCTGCGGAAGTCCTCGGACTCGAGGATGTTCCCCAAGCCGGCGACCGTCTCCAGGTGATCGAGGACACGCTTAAGGCGCGGCAAATTGCCCTGCACCGGCAGGGAAAGCTCCGCGACGCAGCCCTCGCCAAGTCGGCGCGGCTTACGCTTGAGCAATTGCACGCACAACTGGCGGCGGGGGATGTGAAGGAACTGCCGCTCATTATCAAGGCCGACGTGCAAGGTTCGGTGGAAGTCCTCTCTGAAACCTTGATCAAGCTCAGTACCGACAGAGTAAAGATCAAGGTCATCCACGCGGGAGCAGGCGCCATCACGGAGTCGGACGTGCTACTGGCATCGGCCTCCAACGCCGTTATCATCGGCTTCAGCGTGAGGCCGGAGCGGAAAGCGACGGAATTGGCGCAGCTCGAGAACGTCGACATCCGGTTGCACACCATCATATACAACGTCACCGAAGAAATTAAGAAGGCCATGGTGGGGTTGCTGGCCGTCACCTACAAGGAAACGTCCCTGGGACGAGCGGACGTTCGCGACACATTCCGCATCACCAAGGTCGGAACCGTGGCCGGGTGTTATATCCAGGACGGCAAGATCGCACGGGATGCACAGGTCCGGTTAGTGCGCGACCACGTGGTGGTCTACGAGGGCAAAATTCGATCCCTGCGCCGCTTCAAGGATGATGTGTCGGAAGTGAAGTCGGGAATGGAGTGCGGAATCTCGCTGGAAAACTACAATGACGTCAAGGTCGGTGACATCATTGAAGCCTACGTGAAGGAGCGGGTGGTCGAGCCTGCCATGGCCTGAACCTAGGTGCTGGGTGCAAAGGATTGGGAGTTAGGGTGTTGTCCCCCGTGGCCATAGTAAACTTTGAATAGTACATGGTAAAGGGGGTTGGTTTTCAGTCACGATTTATCATTGACTATCCACTGTTTCGCCAGAGTCAAACCCAAGCTCCTACCACCCGCCCCTTTGAGGGGCTACCGCGATGCCGGTTGGCGTATTAACCTTGGAAATTCAGATTCCCTACGCGCATTCCCTCAAAGAAAAGCGTGCGGTCCTGCGAAAAATGAAGGACCGCCTGCGCGCCCGTTTCAACGTCGCCGTGGCGGAACTTGACCACCAAGACGTGTGGCAGCGCGCAACGCTCGGAGTGGTTTCGATTTCCGACAGCCAGACTTTGCTGGAATCGGTATTTCGCCAGGTCCTCGCAGAATCGGAAAACATTCTGGGTGATGATGTTGCCGACCATGTGCTGGAGTTCTTTTGAGACGAAAATCGAATTATCTCCTATGAGCATACCCGGACGCCGAACAGAGCGGTTGGGACATCAGATTCGGGTGGAGTTGGGGGAACTGATATCGCGCCACGTGAAAGACCCGCGAATCGGGTTCGCCACCGTGACGCGCGTGGAGCTGACTGCTGACCTGCATCATGCCCGAGTCTATGTCTCAGTGTTGGGGAGCCCGGAGGAGCAACAGAGCAGCATAGAAGGATTGTCATCGGCGGCGGGATTTCTTCGCCACGAAATCGGCCGTCGGCTGGCGCTGCGGCGGGCTCCGGAGATAATCTTTTTCCTGGACCACGGGGTTGATGCGGTCGAGAATATTGAAATGCTTCTGCAACAAATCCACAAGGACGACGGAGCGTCGGAGTGAAGACCCGCAGGCACCAGGCAGTACCCAATAGGCAGCGCGCAACAAATTTAAATCAACTCACCCCTCGCAACCTTGGGGGAGAGGGGTGAGGGGGCTCTGATCCGAGCAATGTCAGCTACTACCTAACGCACCCTCACCTACCCATGACAGAAGCCTCATCCCCTAAACCCGAAATCTCCGGAGTACTTGTTATCGACAAGCCTGCCGGCATCACGTCTCATGACGTTGTGGCGCGAGTCCGCAAGATTCTGCGCCAAACGCAAGTGGGCCACTTCGGGACGCTCGATCCTTTCGCGACGGGCGTGCTGCCGGTGTCCGTGGGCAAGGCGACGCGGTTCGCGCAATTTTATTTGAAGTCCCGCAAGGCTTACGAGGGTTCGATACGTTTTGGTTTCTCCACCGACACCTACGATGCCACGGGTGAGCCCACGTCGGAAGCGGTCCCGGTAGTTCTGGAGGCATCGGTATTGGAAGGCCACTTTCGCCACTTCACGGGACGGCTTCTGCAAACCCCTCCGCCTTTTTCGGCCAAGCGGGTGGAGGGAGTGCGCGCTTACGAACTGGCGCGACAGCACAAACCGGTAAACCTAACGCCGGTGGAAGTGGAAATCTACGCCCTGGAATTGCTGAGCTTGCAACCCGAGCAGGTGCAGTTTGCAGTGGAATGCTCCGGCGGGACGTACGTTCGGTCCCTAGCTCACGATCTCGGTCAGAGATTAGGTTGCGGAGCACACCTGGCCGGTTTGCGGCGAACCGCGGTGGCGGAGTTTGTGGAGAATCGCGCGATCACGTTGGAACACCTGCAAGCAGCCGCACGACAGGAGAACCTGGAATCCTGCCTTGTCCGGCTGGAAGCACTTCTTCCCGATTGCCCGGAATTGGTGGTGCGAGGCCGCGAGGAAACCTCCGTGCGGCACGGACACGCGTTTGAGCTTGCCCAGTCCCTCCGGCCGGGTCGGGGTGGGACGGGGCCTGCCCCCGCCGCGAATCTCCTCAAAATCCTGGGGCCTGAACGCCGTCTGATTGCCGTTGCCAGACACGTTTCCGGCGCCGTCTACCATCCCAATCTGGTTCTGGTGTAGTGTTTAGAAAAAAGCCTTGGCAATGCGTTTCCATATAGCCCCGGAAACTTGCCGGCAGATGCCGCCGGGACGGCAACGTGCGGGAGGCGTGCTGCGCTGTGTTCCGGCGAAGGCGCTCGAGTTCCCCGGACTCGGTCAACTCATGGCTGAGGTGATTGGCAATTTCACCGGAGGACTTTGCCCAGTAGCCGGTCTGCCCTATTTTCTCAACCAGTTCACGCGCGTGACGCCCGCTATCAAGGGGGGCGTCGAAAACCACAATGGGCAAGCCGCAGTTTAGCGTTTCGGCCACCGTACAACTGCCCGCTTGGCGGTTCGGTATTCATCCATGGTAAGTTGAACTGCCACCAGCTTTCCGGGGAGGGTAAAGCTTCTTGGCCAAGAATTCCAGCGTAGCCAGCGCCCCATCGCGAGCCGCATGCGGGCGTGCCAATGCAGAGGCCTTGTGGCGAAGGGCAGCAAGCTGGGTGGGATTGGCGAGCAAAGATTCTATCTTAGGCGCAAGGTCCTCTGTTTTTTCGATCCAAATTCCCACTCCCCATTTTTCGATCCAGCGGCACGTGCGCTCCTCGTTTCCGGGCAGCGGATCAAAGGCCAGCATGGGCAGGCCGCAGGCAAAGCCTTCCGTCAGCGTGCCACCGCCGGGTTTGCTGATCATCAGGTCAGAAGCCACCATCCACTCCTGCATGTTGTCGACCCATCCCAAGACGCGCACATGGGGCAAGCCCCCTACGCGTTTGCGCAGACGTTTCTCCAAACGCCGGTTGTGGCCCGTGACCAGGACAATCTCGAGAGGATGCTGCACCCGCGCGACTTCCGCCAGAATGCGCTCCGGGTTTCCATGTCCCGTGCCGCCAAACAGGACCAAGAGCTGAACAGCGTCCTGGCGGATTCCCAGCTTGTCACGCGCGGTCCGGCGGTCGGGAAGGGAAGCGAACACCGGGTCGATGGGCTGGCCGGCCGTCACCACCCTGCCGGCGGAGGCTCCCTCGGCCACCAACTCTGCGGCGAGATCAACATGGGTCGTCAGGAAAAGATCAACCTCCGGCTGGATCCAGGCGCGGTTGAAGTCCATCAACTCCAAGCCGACCAGCAAATAGTCCTCATGCGATTCGCGTTTGTACATCGCCGCAAGCTCGCACGTGCCCACTTCCGTAGCAATCACCACATCAGGAGAGAATTCCCGCATATAGCGGAAAAGGGGTTGAGCTCCGCGCCGGTAGATCCATCCGGGGCTGGTGGACTCCGACTGATGCTGCCGATTTTCAATCCAGCGCCACAAATCGGGCCAAATCGCCAGCGGAATCAGGTAGGAGTTGTAATAAGCCCGGAACCACGCCGTGCAGTGCTGAAGGGTGTCAATCACCTCCACTCGGGCGCTCGGGCGGAGCGTGGCGAAGGCTTCCCGCAAAGCCTTGGCGGCGCGTTGGTGCGCGGCGCCATGGGGCAGCGACAGGATCAGAATTCTCGGTTGCAATGTCACGGATTGTCCGGTCTTGCCGGCGCCAGGGCAGCCCAAAACATCCTGAGGTCAATCACCTCGGCGGCGCAACTCTCCTTTACCGCTCCCCAGGACCTTGACGCGACGAAGGTTTTAGCTCAATCGATCAGTTTTGCACTCACGACACTTTACATTTTCGGTTTGACCGCATAACATCGCCGTGAAGATCTATGGACCTGTTCATTCTTGGTGCTGGAATGGGGGTGGTGGGCGGGATGCTGCCCAACCCTCTACAGATGATCGCGCTCACCCAGGTGGCCATTGGCCGATGGGGGCGCGCCATCTTCGTGCTGATTGTGCCCTCTCTGATTGTTGACGCCACCTTCCTGCTCGTAACCTTGTTCTTCTACCGTTTCATTCCCCTGGGAATCGTCCACTATGTCGGCTATCTGGGGGGCTTGGTCCTGGTCGGATTTGCAAGTTATTCCATCTTTCAAATGCACCGCAGGACGCAGGAAGAAATGGCGAAATCTGCGGCATTTACCTTTGCGGGTGTTTGCATCGCTGAGCTGGCGGAAGTGGCCGCACCGGGAACCTGGATCTATTGGCTCACCATCGCTGGACCCATCCTGGCAGAAGGGCGGGTACATGGCTTTTGGCATAGCGCGCCCTTTTTTGTCGGGGGAGGGGTGGGATTTTATTGCGCCGCCGTATTTTCCACGGGCCTTATGGCCTGGGGTGCCGGCCTGCACAAGCGGTTTAAACAGCATCTTTTCCTCGCGGCCAACATCCTGCTCTTGTTGATGGGAATTTCCTACCTCGTCCGCGCGTACTTGGGAAGATAGCGAAGGTGTTTGGCACCTGACACCTTATTCTCACTCCTCCGTCAGCACCTTCACCTCATACGCGGGAATCTGCACATCCATCGGTTCCGTCTTGCCGGTTAAGGCGTTCTGGTAAGCCAGATCGAGCGGCACAGTCTGGTCCATGCTGGTGTAATTCAACACGAAAATGATCTTCTTGCCCGCGTTTTCCCGTACCGCCACCTCGACGCCCGCGGGAATCTTTTGATTTAATGGTACGACACTTTTCTTGGCGGCGAGCGAAATCAGGCGGTCATAAAAGAAGGGCGATTTTGATTCGGTGCCAACGTAATAAACCAAGCCTTTTCCCGCGCTGTTCTCGGTGACGGCCGGTTTGCCGGCATAGTAGCCCTTGCCGTAAGTCGCCACCACCTTTGCCGTGGAGGGTTCAAGGATGTCGGACCAGGTGCGCGTGGGGAAACGCGATTCACCGGGTCCCACCAACTCCTGCTCCTCATTCACTTGGGGATCAAATTCGTGGATGGCCACGCCGGCTATGTCCGCGAACGGGCCGGGGAGCGTTAGCTCCGTCACCACGTTGTGTTCGTCTTTAACTCCCGAGCGGAAGGTAAGGATCAGCGTCCCGCCGTTCTTCACGAACGTGTGGAGCTTGTCAACGAGGGTTTGATCGCTGACGTAGAGGGCCGGCGCCACGACGATGCGATAGGCGGATAAGTCGCTCGGCGGAAATGCGACGTCTACGCTCACCCCCGCGCGCCGAAAAGCGTCGTAGTAGTCGCGGAGCTGCTGGTCGTATTCAAAGTCCTGCACTCCCGGTTGAATCTGCTGTGCCCAGCGCGAATCCGGGGACACGAGCATGGCAACAGGCGACACAACCTTAGACCCGTGGAGCAAGGGTGTGAGCTGCGCCAATTCCTTTCCAGTCTGCGCGACGACGACATAACGGGAATTGCGATAACTGTCCTGGTCGAGAATTCCTTCCCAATATTGTTCCGTGCCGTAGCGGGAAGTCCTCCAGCGGAAATAGCAGATGCCATCCGCGCCGTGGGCGACGGATTGGTAAGCCCAGACGCGATAGAGCGCCGCCGGAGCCTGCCGTCCAAAGAACACAGACCACCCCCCCAAGCCGCCCTGCTGCTCCATGATCATGTAGCTCTGATTGTCCTTCGAACCCCGCATCAAGTCGTGAGACAAGCCTACGCCGGTATACTGCAAGTAGTCTTTCTGGAACTCCGGGTAGTTGTCCCAGGCAACGAAGTCCAGCGAGCGGTTCAAGTCGTAGTAATCAATGTCCGGAAACATCCCCATTTCGTTGTGAGTAATAGGCTGGCGGGGAGCAATTCTGCGCAGAATCGCCGTCTGGAGGTCGAGATACACGTGCGTCGAGTCGCTCCAGAAGCGGTCGAAATCGAGCGCCAGGCTGGGGTTGGACGTGTCGAAAAGCGTATTCCAGGGCAAAGGGATTTCCCCCCAGGTTTGATAAGTGTGGCCCCAAAAGACGGTGCCCCAGGCAGCGTTGAGCGCGTCAAGGGTGTGGTATTTGCCCTGGCACCACGCTTGGAATGCGGCTCGGCTGACAGGATCGTAGCACTTCGGATTTCCCAGCTCGTTGTCAATCTGCCATCCCAGCACTCCCGGGTGATCCTTGAAATGTTCCGCTATGGCCGTAACAATTCGCGTGGTGGCGGCGAGGAAAGCGGA
>Ga0335085_10014228_pt1 | contig 11628 bp, 13 predicted proteins | sample Lox_Sample_45_FD_206712 | JGI IMG/M metagenome (GOLD analysis project Ga0335085, IMG submission 206712) | Soil microbial communities from Loxahatchee National Wildlife Refuge, Florida, United States - Lox_Sample_4.5 | ecosystem: Environmental > Terrestrial > Soil > Wetlands | place: USA...
TTATTCAATGGGCTGGGGTATCCATCCCTGAATCAAAAATTCCATCCATCTGTCAGAACTACCGCTATTGACAAACCAACTACTGCGTGTTACTATATAGCAGTAATAAGTAATAAAGAATATCAGTAATACAGAATAGCATGGAGGTGATTATGCTGGAAGATCTAACGGAGATGCTCAAAGGCGTGCTTGAGGGCTGCGTCCTTGAAATCATCAGCCGTAAAAAAACCTACGGCTACGAGATCACACGGCAGTTGAACTCACTCGGCTTCACCGATGTCGTGGACGGAACAGTGTACACGATTTTGGTGCGGCTCGAGAAGAACAAACTCGTGGACATCGAAAAAAGCCCATCCGAAATGGGACCGCCGCGCAAGTTTTTCGCGCTCAACCACGCGGGGCGGGAAGAACTGCGGAAGTTCTGGGAAAAATGGGAGTTCGTATCGTCAAGACTTGACGAATTAAAGGAGAAGAAATAATGAATTTCTGGGAAAAGGTCACAGGCAGCGACATGAGGAAAGAATTGAAGGCTTTCGAATCGCGAGCCAGGAAGCTGCCGGCCGATCATCGAGCGGCATGGGAAGATATTAAAGCCAATCTCTGGCCGCGCTCGGATTTCACCGGCCGCAACCTCATGCCGATTCTTGACGGTGTCCTTGGCCTGCTCGAAGAATCGGCGGCGGACGGTCAAAGTGTTCGGGATGTTTTGGGTGACGATATCCAGGGCTTCTGCTCGGCGCTGGCCGGCGAAGAAGGAGCAAAGTCTTATCGCGACAAGTGGCGCGAACAACTCAACAGGAACGTCGCCAGGAAATTAGGCAAATAGGTGGATCATATGAGCATAAAGGATATCATCGAGGGCAAGAAGAAGTGGCGAGCGCATGTGGTGCGTGTCAAAGCGCTCCCGCAGGATTATCAGATCGTTTATCAAGAGATTCAAAAATATTATTTCAAGGTCGGCCCTGTTGAACTAACCGATGGGACGGATTTGCTTTCGGGGATCGTCGATCTTTTTGAAGAGGGCGCAGCCTTGGGGAAAGGCGTGCTCGAAGTGACGGGCAGGGACGTAGCCGCCTTCAGCGACGAACTGATCAGGGATTCCAAAACGTACGCCGACCTCTATCAAGAATCTGTTGGCCAGGAAGTCAACCAGGCCATGAAAAAGGCTGCGGATAAAACAAAGTAAAGGTGGATATCGGTATGGAAAAAGCAATCGTAGTGAAAGGACTGCAAAAGTCCTACAATAACCTTGGTGTACTGAAGGGCGTGGATTTCGAGGTGGAAAAGGGCAGGATTTTCGCCCTGCTCGGCTCCAACGGCGCGGGCAAGACGACGATCGTCAAAATCCTCACCACGCTGCTGAAGCAGGACGGTGGAACCGCTGCCGTCAACGGCTTCGACGTTGCAGTAAAGCCCGACGATGTGCGGCAGTCGATCAGCCTGACCGGGCAATTCGCCGCTGTGGACGAGATCTTGACCGGACGGGAAAATTTGATCATGATCGCCAGGCTGCGGCACCTCAAAAATCCACGTCCGGTCGCCGAGGACTTACTGAACCGCTTCGGCCTGGCCGAGGCTGCCGACCGCAGGGTGTCCACCTATTCGGGCGGCATGCGCCGCCGGCTCGACATCGCCATGAGCCTGGCAGGAAAACCGCTGCTCATTTTCCTCGACGAGCCGACCACCGGTCTCGACCCCGAGGGACGCCTCGAGGTCTGGAAGACAGTCAAAGAGCTTGCGAATAATGGCACGACGGTATTCCTGACCACGCAGTATTTGGAGGAAGCCGAGCAGCTTGCCGATCAGATCGCCATTTTGCATGAGGGCAGGATCATCGCCACCGGCACGCTCGCGGACCTGAAAAATATGTTCCCACCTGCACAGGTGGAATATATTGAAAAACAGCCAAGCTTGGAGGAAATATTCCTCGCGATTATCGGTAAAAAGGAGGAAAAGGTACAATGAATAAATACTTTCTCAGCGACATGGGCGTGATGCTTGGACGTTCCATGCGCCATATCTTTCGCAGCCTGGACACCATCATCACGGTCACTATCATGCCGATTGCATTTATGCTGCTGTTCGTCTATGTATTCGGCGGTGCCATTCAAACTGGCACGGATAACTATGTGAACTACCTGTTGCCCGGCATCCTGCTGATTGCGATAGCAAGCGGGATATCCTACACGGCTTACCGTCTGTTTATGGATATGGAAAGGGGCATTTTCGAACGGTTCCACTCCATGCCGATTGCGCGCTCCACCGTGTTGTGGGGGCATGTGCTGACCTCACTGGTATCCAACTCGATTTCGGTTGCGGCGATCATGATCGTAGCGTTCATTATGGGCTTCCGCTCGTCGGCAGGAATATTATCATGGGTTGCCGTGGCCGGTATCCTCGCGTTGTTCACACTGGCTTTGACATGGATCGCGGCGATTGCCGGATTGTCCGCAAATTCGATGGACGGTGCAGTTGCTTTTTCCTATCCGTTACTATTCCTGCCGTTTATCAGCTCGGCGTTTGTACCGACCGAGTCAATGCCGTCAGGCGTTCGCGCCTTTGCCGAAAATCAACCGGTCACCTCGATCGTTGACTCCATTCGTGCGCTGTTGGCAGGTCAGCCGGTGGGTAATGATATATGGGTTGCGCTTGCGTGGTGCGTCGGGATTATGCTCGTGGCTTATGTCTTTGCGATGCGGGCGTATAAAAAGAGGGTGTAAAAACGACAGCATTTCTCCTTGGAATATTTGTGAATAGGCACTTCTTGCCTATGATACTTAAAGAGAAAATGCCCTCTCGACTTTGTATTATCCGTTTAACCAGTACCCTCGTGGGGACACACATATGGTCTATATGTTCCATCTGGTGCACATGATACGCCCTAGATCTGGGCGTATTCTCTTTTTGGGTGGATTATTGACAACGCAAACCTTGTTATAATATAATATCCGTGCTACTATATATCAATGATCCAGAATTTCAAAACCAAGGGCACAGAGGATATCTTCAACGGCATCCGCTCCCGTGAGGCCAGGCAAACCTGCCCAAATGTCCTTCGGCAAGTTGCAGCCCGAAAATTGGATCAGCTCGATTCAGTCGAAATGCTTAATGAACTGCGCATACCGCCAGGTAATAGGCTGGAGCAACTCTCAAGAAAGCGAAAAGGCCAGTATAGTATTCGAATCAATGATCAGTACCGGATTTGTTTCCTGTGGACAGGCTCAGGCCCAGATCAAGTAGAAATCGTTGATTATCATTAGTTGCGCAGGAAGGTAAATATGATTCGTATTCCGACAAACCGCACCCCGACACATCCGGGAGAGATGTTACTCGAAGAATTTCTCGTTCCCATGGGGCTCACCCAGCGTGAGCTGGCAGATGCGATCCATGTTCCCTATCAGCGTGTCAATGACCTGGTCAATGGACGGCGTGGGATTACCCCCAACACTGCACTGCGGCTCGCTAAATACTTCGGCAATACGGCTGCTTTTTGGATGAATCTGCAACTGCGTTGGGATTTATATTTTGCTGATCAGGCAGAAAAGCAAGTATTGAAAAGGATATCACCACGCCAAGTTCATTTGGCAGGGGATTAGTCGCTACAAACTGACCCACACCGCCCTCTCAATTTCTATTATCCGTATATACAGTATCCCCTTGGGGCACTATATAAAACGCGATTCACCCCGTCGAAGGGCACGAGACTCAGACAGGGACCTCTGAAGTGCATGATAGTTGCGGCCGTTGGGGACTAATTATTTCCTGAAATCAATAAGGCGGTCGACATCGGACCGAATAGAAAATAGTGAGAATAATCACCCTTAAAAACTTACCTAATTATTGGTAGGTAAGTTGTGCTTTAGCGTATAATTGAACCATGCCCAAGTTGCACTCCCCCCGGCGTACGCAAGCGGAGCGATCACGCGCCAGCAGAGAGAAAATCATCCGAGCGGCTACGAACTTATTTGCCCACCAAGGTTTCCACGGTGCTAAAATGGCTGACATCGCCAGGGCAGCCAAATTGACTGTACCTGGCTTGTTGCATCATTTCCCCAGCAAGATCTCTCTTTTGACGGCCGTACTGGCGGAAGGGGATCGGGTTGACCGGGAACGCTTCGACCCGTCCCGGCGCGGCGCGGCGGTCGACTGGCTGGTTTCATTCCAATCGCTGGTGGAATACAACCAGACTGTGCCGGGACTGGTGCAGCTCTTCACAGTGCTGGTCGCCGAGAGCATCGACGAGAAACATCCCGGGCACGAATTCTACATGCGCAGGTATCAGAACATTCGTCAGCAAAGCACCGCTGTTTTGAGAAAGGCCCAGGCCCGAGGTGAAATTCGCAAAGATATTCCCGCCGAAGAACTGGTGATTATGTTGTTCGCCATGATGGATGGGTTGCAAGTGCAGTGGCTGTACGAGCCATATCGGATCAAGATGGCGCACCTGTTTGAACAATTTCTTAGGTTGTTAAGGGAAAAATAAAGTCAGGATCGGCTTTTCATCGATCCATTAACATCGCAAATTGCGCTTCAGGAGAAAACGATATGGTTGCCCAGACTAACAATCCATCTCACACTAAAGTAAACCTGTTAGTACTGGCTTACATTGCCTTTGTGGCCCTGGGATTGCCCGTCAGTCTAATGGGCGTAGCATGGCCTACCCTGCGCGCGGAACTCTCATTGCCACTGGATGCATTGGGGCTGTTGTTGATTTCCTCGACCATCGGATATCTTATCTCGAGCTTCAGCATCGCCCGGTTGATTTCCCGCTTTGGGATTGGTTCACTGCTCATACTTTCATGTCTGCTTTCTGCCTTCGCTTTTGTCGGCTACACCATTGCTCCCTCCTGGGGCACCATTGTTGTTTTGGGTGCGGTAGGTGGGTTTGGAACAGGGGTGCTGGATGCCGGCCTGAACACCTACTTAGCTGCTGAATACAAGGAAAGTGAAATGCAGTGGCTGCATGCCAGCTTTGGTCTTGGCGCTACCTTCAGCCCGCTCATTATGACGATCAGCCTTGCTCTTTTTGCTTCCTGGCGCCCCGCATACATCTTCGTCGCTACCCTGATGGCTATCATGGCTGTCCTCTTTTTCCTCACCCTTCCGGCTTGGAAACGGCCGAAACAGCTCTCGACCGAGGCAACCGAAAGCGAAGACCTAGAGCGAGGTATCATGGACTATCGTACCTCCTTGTGGGCAACTCTGTTGCGGCTTGTTACGTGGATCAGCATTATGATGTTCCTTCTTTACACCGGCGCGGAGTTTACCCTGGGAAACTGGACGTACACCGTACTGACCGAAGGCCGCGGGATTAGTCCGCAATTAGCCGGATTGTGGGCCGCAGGGTTTTGGGCCACCTTCACTATCGGGCGAGTCTTAGGCGGGCTTTATGCCCACCGCATTCGCCTGAATACCATGATGTTCGGCGCGCTGATATTGTGTTTGGTAGGCGCTATCCTCTTCTGGTGGAACCCTATTGTGTTGGTCGGCGTGGTGGGTGTACTTACCGTTGGTTTTGCCATGGCCCCGATTTTTCCGGGTCTGATTTCGAGTACCAGCCAGCGAGTGGGCCAGCGCTACGCTGGGAATACCATTGGCATCCAGATGAGTGCGGCGGGTTTAGGTGGTGCTTTGCTGCCTTTCCTGGCTGGCCTTTTAGCTGAGCGCATCTCCCTAGAAATCATCCCGGTGCTACTAGCCGTTTCACTGCTCGGGCTGCTCATTCTGTATTTGTTCTCAACGCGCATAAAAGAAGTTTGAATAACCTATACTTCAAAGGAGATCGTATGAACAAGACCAAGAAGGCAGGGATGACCACATCGGTTCCAACAGAAGCCGAAGTCGCCAAGCGGGTCGAGGCGCTTCTAGGGAAGTTGAGCCTCGAAGAAAAGATCGGGCAACTCAACCAGGTCGGCGGAGCGGACTTCGCTCCCGGGCCCAAAGCCGAGGGCCAGATCCGCAAAGGCGGGGCCGGCTCCGTCCTGTGGCTCAACGACACCAAACGCTTCAACGAGCTGCAGAAGATTGCCGTCGAGGAAAGCCCATCAGGCATCCCACTGCTCTTCGCGCTGGATGTCATTCATGGCTACCGAACCATCTTCCCTGTCCCGCTGGCCATGGCCTCCTCCTGGGACCCATCCGTTCCTGAGAAGTCCCAGACCGTGGCCGCCCGGGAAGCCCGCGCCGCTGGTCTGCACTGGACCTTCGGCCCGATGCTGGATATCTGCCGCGACGCGCGCTGGGGACGCATTGTGGAAGGCGCCGGCGAGGATCCCTACCTGGGGGCGGCGATGGCAGCCGCGCAGGTGCGCGGTTTCCAAGGCGATGACATCTCGGACCCCGAGCGGGTGCTGGCCTGTGCGAAGCATTTTGCCGGTTATGGTTACTCCGAGGGCGGGCGCGACTATGACCCGGCGTACATCTCCGAGACGCAACTGCGCAACATAGTCTTTCCGCCATTTAAGGCTGCTGTCGAGGCCGGCGTGGCTTCTTTCATGAGCGCCTATATGGATCTCAACGACGTCCCGGCTGGTGGTAACCGTTGGTTGCTGCGCCAGGTCCTGCGGCAGGAATGGGGCTTTGACGGCTTTGTGGTCTCGGACGCCTTCGCCGTCGGTAACCTGCTCATCCAGGGCCATGCTCGCGATCGGCGGGATGCCGCCCTGAGAGGACTCAAGGCCGGCGTCAACATGGACATGTCCAGCTACACCTACACCGAGAACGCGGCTGATCTGGTCGCCAAGGGCGATCTGTCCGTGGCCCAGATCGATGAACTGGTGCGGCCGATCCTGGCCCTCAAGGTCAAGATTGGCCTATTTGAGCATCCCTACGTGGACGAAGGACTGCTGGCGCAGGTCGTTGTCAGGCCTGAACATCGCCAGACCTCGCGTTGGGCGGCACAGCGTTCGATGGTGCTGCTAAAAAACAAGGGCGGGCTACTGCCTCTCAAGAAAGACCTTAAAAAAGTGGCGGTGATCGGTCCGCTGGCCGACTCGATGGAAGCCACCGAGGGCTCATGGATGGTCTTCGGTCACACCCCCGCGGCGGTGACAGTCCTGGCGGGCATCCGTGCCAAGCTGCCCGGTGCCGAGGTGACCTATGCTCCCGGCCCTGAGATCCGGCGCGACATCCCGTCCTGGTTCGAAAGCGTCATGGGGGATGCCGCCAGCAAACAGGTCCAGACGCCCGAGCAGGCTGAGACCGCCTTCCAGGCTGCTGTTGAGATTGCCCGCACTGCCGAGCTGGTCGTGATGGTACTGGGCGAGACCGACGTTATGGCTGGTGAGGCCGCCTCGCGCGCTTCCCTGGACCTGCCCGGCCGTCAGGAGGATCTGCTCAAGGCTGTTAACGCGCTGGGCAAGCCGATCGTGCTGGTGCTGTTGAACGGCCGCCCATTGAGCGTCAACTGGGCCGCCGAGCACATCCCCGCCATCCTCGAGGCTTGGGAACCCGGCACCGAAGGTGGTCACGCTGTGGCAGATATCCTTTTTGGCGATGTGAACCCAGGCGGCAAACTGCCGGTCAGCTTCCCGCACAAGGGCAGCCACATGCCGCTGTACTACGCCCGCAACCTGACCCACTCACCTGAAAGCAGCCCGATGTACAATCCGCGCTACTGGGACGGTCTGCCTGTTCCACTTTATCCCTTTGGCTACGGACTGAGCTACACGTCCTTTGATTTCTCCAACCTGAAGGCCTCGGCTCCGCAGGTCATGGTGGGTAATAGGGTTACCGTTAGCGTCGAGGTGACCAACACTGGCAAGTTAGCCGGCGACGAAGTGGTTCAGCTTTACATCCACCAGAAATGGGGTAGCGACACGCGCCCGATGCGCGAGTTGAAGGGCTTCGAGCGCATCACCCTCCAACCAGGCGAGACGAAGACGGTGAGCTTCCAACTCGGCCCCGATCAACTGCGCTACTGGAGCACAAACGCCGGCAAATGGATTCAGGAAGCAGCGCAGTTCGATATCTGGGTCGGCGCCGACTCAACTGCTACACTTCATGCCGATCTGGAAGTGGTTAGTTAAAGACCTGGAAAGCAAGACAAAGAACAAAAAACTCGGAAACAATCCGCCATTCACCACACCGCTGACTCATGTCAGCGGTGTCGATAGGCCTCCATAGTGGCCCAGGTCGGAGCTCTCTCAAGGCTCACTCAGCGGTTCGAGTCCGCTAGGGGACATAAAAGATCCACCAAGAAAGATGGATTTTGATTAATGCTATTTATTCGTCGAACGGTGAGCGTTACCCTCTGACGGGCGGGACGGGACGAAGCTGACTTGACGGAATTACTTCGAGCGTAGTTTAACTCCTTTTAGCACCACGACTCCCACCAGTCGGGTGCACGCTGTGTTCGGCGGTATGCCGGTATCGAATCAACGTTTGAGATATTAATTATGATAAAGTGCCCAGCCTCACGCTCGTTTGGCAGTCAGATCCTTGTCTTCCATTTCCCAAGTGTGATCGAGCGTATGATAAGCAGTGTGCCGGATCAGGTAGCGGAGCGGCCAGGTGCGGGCCATCTTGCCCTGGGAATGAAACTCCCGAATTGCGCTGCAATAAGCGTCGCGATGCGCTTTCAACCCCTCCTCGCTCAACAACGCGTCCGAAGAGGCAAGCAAGCCGAGCTTCTTCTCCCAGTCGCGCTCCGCGGCAAAGATATGACGGACGATGTGATCACGATCCCGCCCTCCGCCGCGCGGACCCCGCTGCATCTCAGCCGACACGTGCGAACGCACCTCGTCGAAAACCGCCCAACACGCCTGCATCAGCCCCAGTTCACGCTCCAACGCTTCCTCCGACATGGTTTGCCGGTCGATGCCCGAATACGCGAACGAAATACCCCAGAAGTCGGTTGAGCCGTTACCCGGATAACGCTCTACCACGTCAACGACCGGTGTGGTTGCAAACGCGGCCTGCATACCGGCTACCTTTATCACCGGCGAATAACGTGGGACGTAGGTTAGTAAGCGTTCGATCGCAGCCTGCTCGGTCTTTGCCCCGCGCTCGAGACCGGGCCAATCCGTTGCCACCGCCACCACCTTCTTGCCTTTCGGTCCAATTTCTAGCGTTACTCGAAGATGAATAGTCACAGCTCCTCCGATCACAACAGCGCCCGCCATCACACACCCGAGCGCGCATGGCGCTTGCAATTCTATTTCACAAGCTCACCAAGTTCACAGCAAAATGTAGTTGAAAGAAGGTCAATCACGTGTCATAGACGCCGAACAGCAAGCGTTAGTGGCAAGGGCGGAAATTGGAAGATAAGAGCCAGAGTGTAGAAAAACTGAACGGGGCTGAATCCCTTCAAGTGAGGGCAAAGCCCGCACTTGTCCACTGCTCGCAATGTTAGGCGGTTTTGTTTACAGATATTGCTCCTTGCACTAACCGTATTATCTCATTCGGCTTGTATGTTGAAAATGAAATATCGGTTACCAAGCCAGCCTTTTTCTTTAGTGCTATTACAACTCTGGAATGCTCCAGAAAATTGAATGAAACACGGTATCTTTTCTGAACAAACATGAAGTGTATTCCTGCTCCACCATATTTCATCAACGGAGGCAAATCATCATCTGGTAGAATCGAATCAACGTTGTTTAACGGTATTGTCCAAGTAAAAATGCCGAATAACAGTTTCAAAGACTCCGATGTGAGGCGGATGACCAGGGTTCTGTAGTTTAATGAGTAGAACAGAAAGAGAACTGAGAAGAAACAAAAGATACACGCCAACGAATCAACACCCCCTGCCATAACACGCCAGACAAACAGTAATAAGAACAGTAGGGTTAATGCAATAAAAAGAAGTTCTGTTCTTTTTGAACTTAATTTCTCGCTGTATATGAGATGGGTGTTCATCGTTGACAGCCTAAAACAATTGACTGACTATTGCAGAACTTATGGCGTTGAGAATAATTGCCGCATAATAAAACTTACCGATGCTTTTGGCTTTAACTCCTTCATCAGTTTTTACAACAATAAAATCAAGCCAACTTTTTTGAAATTTATCTGTCTTGAAGCGATACACAAGGTGCACAAGAAGCATTAGAAACATGAATACAGTAAAGAAAATCACGGCTTTTATGAAACCGAAAAGGTAATAGTAGCCTGCCAGAAAACCCACAAGGATGAAAATCTTTAATACCTTATACCATTGAGGTTGCAAGGTGTGTGATTTTATGAAACTTAAATCATCCTTGATTTCTTTCAGTAGTCTCGCCATGATTATCTTTCTTGTTCAACCGTCAACGGTGAGCGTTACTTGCCGCCGACTTTGGCGGATAACATGATTGTACTCTCAACATTTCTAGCAAATTGCCTACGCATACCTACGCCAGAGGCGGTCAAGTGCACGCTGTGTTGGGTGGTTCGTGGGGATTAAACTATCCATGGCCATTCGAGTCTTTGCCAATTGCCATTGCTAGCTGCGGGATAGCCTCCGAAGGTATACCAGATTTCTCCTGTGTTTGGGCAAGCCACATTGGAATAAACCGTGATTAGTTTGTTTACGCGCCTTTCGATTTTATCATCCGACAAAATACGGATCAGATCGGCAGGCAGGTTTGGGGGAGTTGTTGACGCAAATAATTCTTGAATGAGACTCTCCATTTGGTTGAAACGATTTATTGTGCTGATGGAGCCTTCGTCGTCTCCCAGCGATAAGTCTTCGCATGTGCAATAATGATTTGTCCCAACCAGCCAACCATCCGATGGATCGCGCCGGTAATGTTTCGAACACATGCAATCGAAGAGTGCAAACTCATTGGATTTTCCATCCGCGGCAAACAATAACATGCCGCTATCTCGATCGGTTTCGTTGAGAAGCATTTCGACATCGCTGATCGTACGGCAAAGTTCCAGCGCTTCGGTGAGAAAAACATAGCCGGGGACATGTGGTTTGCCCGGCGTGGGCTGATCCCAAACAGGCAGGAAGTTATAGTGCAGCCATAGTTTTTCTTTATTGATACCCGTTGGAGTAAAAACATCCCCCTCCATTGTAAAGTTAATGGTTGGAATTCTTCCGTCTACCTCCCGGATCATTGCGTAACCCCATAACTCAGGAACAAAGGTGTCGTTATTGCGTGCAACCCAGACATGATCATCGAAAAGACAGATCGCACCACTACATTCCTTTTTCTCGCACTCTTCGATGTATGCCCATTCGACGAGTCGTTCCAGTGGGACATTTGCTCCCTCAGCCATGCCTTCGAATTCCTCTTGAAATCGTTTTGGCAATCCATGCAGCCAGGGTAGTGCCCCTGTATGAAGTTTTTCCATGTCAGTGGAATCTGCCATGGTGTTGATGTAATGAGTAAAAGTTTGTTCGAGTCTGTTGGTCAATGCACGCCCGATGGCAAGACCGATTTCATAGGGCGTGCCTCTATAACGATGGATACGACTAAGATACTCATTCATTGATTAGATTCCTTCCACCCAACATTTGGTTAGACGGACAGCCTAATGGACTATGGGCTGCCTGTCTAACGTCCTAACCGAGTTGGGACATTAGACGGCAAGAGATTATAAATCGGTTGGAATTGCTCGCAGTTTAGCAGACTCTTGCGAAAGGTGCAACATGCAGCCAAACCCGCCGCCCGTCCCTCCGCAGGGAAAGAAACTTCTCGATCAAGT
>Ga0335085_10014229_pt1 | contig 11627 bp, 11 predicted proteins | sample Lox_Sample_45_FD_206712 | JGI IMG/M metagenome (GOLD analysis project Ga0335085, IMG submission 206712) | Soil microbial communities from Loxahatchee National Wildlife Refuge, Florida, United States - Lox_Sample_4.5 | ecosystem: Environmental > Terrestrial > Soil > Wetlands | place: USA...
CAAGAAATCCGTAGCGGGCGACAATTCGCTGCTGCGCGACATTCCGCGCGGCAAAGTGACCGTCTCGACGCACATCTGCCGCGGTAACAGCCGCAGCCGGTGGTACACCGAGGGCGGCTACGACGCGATCGCCGAGAGGCTGTTTAACTCGCTCGACGTGGATAATTTTCTGCTCGAATACGATAGCCCGCGCGCCGGGGGATTCGAGCCTCTGCGCCTGGTGCCGCGCGGGAAAACCGTCGTCCTGGGCCTGGTCACCACCAAAAGCCCCAAGCTCGAATCGCAGGACGAGCTTTGCCGGCGCATCGACGAAGCCGCGCGCTTCGTCCCGCTCGAAAATCTGGCGATCAGCACGCAGTGCGGTTTCGCCGCGGTGGCCGCGGGCAACCTGCTGACGATCGACGAGCAGTGGCGCAAACTCGATCTGGTCGCATCAACGGCCCGCAAAGTCTGGGGCTGATCGAACAAGCCAGGCGATCGGCGGTTCGAATCAGCTCCGGCGGAAATTCCGGTTTCTGTTTCTCGACCTTCGATTTCCCTGTAAAATGCCGCCGTCGGTCGTTTATCCGACACTTCGCATCGCTGAGTTCAATTCAATTCGAATTCCCAAACGGCCCGGCCGTGTCGTTCACGTCCTGATACGAGGAGTCGCCATGAAGCGCAATATCCGCAAGCTGCTGCAAGTCTCCGCCATTCTAGCTCTCGCGGTCATCCTCGCCGGTCCGGCGCACGCGCAGGCGCAGTTGCCGCCGGATGCACCGCTCGACGCTCAGATCAAGGCGCTCTACAAGGTGACCAAGTTCGGACTCGACAGCGGCGGTTTCACCGTCCTGAACCCCGGCACGATTCTGGTGATTCAAAAAGGTGGAATCCTGGGAGTGCCGCCTGCGAATTTGACCATGGGCACGTCGATCTTCAAGGACGGCGAGCTCAAGCAGCCCACCGCGGGCCAGCGGATGTTCCTCGGAAACCAGACGCGCTTTCTGCAGACCGGCGAAAAAGTCTACGTTCAGAAAGTGGACGTGAATCTGAAAACCGACAAGGTGGTTTTCACGGTGGTCGAGTGCGATCAATGCAACGGCGTGAACCAGACTTCGCTCTACAAAGGAGTGGTCTCCTTTGAGTTCGCCAAAGGCTCACTCGCGTCCGCTGATCCGGGCATGATCGAGGACACCATCGCGCAGGTCTTCACCATCGACAACGGAGACGGCAACCAGCAGCAGAATCAGGACCAGAACGCGCAGCAGCAAGATCAACAGCAGCAACCGCCGCCGCAACAGCAGGCTCCGCCGCCCGAGCCCACATCCATCCAAACGGGCATGACCGTCGATCAGGTGGAATCCGCGCTCGGCCCGCCGGACAAGAAAGTTTCCGTCGGCGCGAAGCTGATTTACATCTACAAGGATCTGAAGGTCACGTTTACCAACGGAAAAGTCAGCGACGCGCAGTGATGTGAATCAGGTTTGTCCGGCCTGGGCTTCAGCGACGAAGCCCTCCATTTCCAGATCGCCGATCACGTCTTTCTTGGTGAACATGCGGATCTCGGAAAGCCGGCCGTCGCGGACCTTGTTTACCCATTCCGGATCGCCGATCAGGCTGCGCCCCACGGAGATCAAATCGAACTCGCCATTGCCGAAGCGGCGCGCGAGCTCGCGCAATCCCGCCTCGCCCGTGGATTTCGCTTCCTTGCCGAAAAAATTGTCCATCACGTCGGTATCCAGGCCCACGCTTCCCACCGCGATCACCGGAGCATCGGTCATGGATTTGGTCCAGCCCGCCACTCCCCAATCCGATTCCGTCCATTCGGGCACCCAAAAATAGCGCGCGGACGCGTGGAACACGTCCACGCCCGCCGCTCGCAGGATGGCGAGCATCGTTCGCAGGTCCCCGGGCGTCGGCGTGATGCGGGCTTTGTAGTCGACTTCCTTCCACTGCGAGAACCGGAACGAAATCGGGAATTCGTCGCCCAGCGCCTCGCGGATGGCGCGGACGATCTCCGCCGGAAATCGCACACGCGCGCGGATATCATCGCCGCCGTAGCCGTCGGTGCGCCGGTTCGTGTCCGGCCACAGGAACTGGTCGAGCAGGTAGCCGTGGCAGGAATGAATCTCCACGCCCGCGGCTCCGAGTTCTCGCGCCGCCAGCGCCCCGCGCACGAACGCGCCGCGAATCGCATCCAGATCCTCGAGCGTCGCGGCGCTCCCGTTGGGCTTGCCCGCGTGAACCAAACCTGACGGGCTCAACGTCGGAAATTTCGAGTACGGCCCATCGCCGCCCTCTTTGCGGATTGCGCCTTCGTGCCATAGCTGCAGCAGCATGCGCCCGCCGGCGCGGTTGACGGCGTCGAAACAGCGTTGCCACGCGCTCATCGTCGCGTCGTTGATGCGGCAGAACATTGGCGTCTGTGTGGACGAAGGGTGATCGACCGCGCAAGACTCGGTGATGATGAGGCCTACGCCGCCCTCGACACGCTGCCGGTAGTACTCCGCCAGCTTGGGCTGTGGCACGCCGTCGTCGCACCACATCCGCTGCATGCCGGGCATCACGAAGCGATTCGGCAGTTTCAACCCTTTGATCGCGAACGGTGTGAAAAGCGGAGCCAGATTGGCAGCAGCCATGATTATTGCGCCGGAGTAGGGCGCGCCTCGGTATTCGTCGAACGCTGTCGATTGCCGCGCATCATGTCTTGAAATAACTCACGAAAAATTCCACCTTGGCAGGCTCGGCGACGGGGATGGAACCTGAGTGTTCGCCCAGCTCCATCGTGACGTGATTTCCCGGCGCATACGCGCGCCACGGCGCCAGCCCCGCTCCGTTTGGATCGCCGCTCTTCGCGAAATTCGACCAATAGGACGACATCTCCTCCGACAATTTCTCGTCGACGGAGGTCCACGGCCGGTCCATCTTGTGCAGCGTCTCGAAAATGTAGGGCAACTCCGCGGAATGAAACGCGCCGAATTCCGGGTGCGCGGGCCACGGGATACCGCGGTCGAAATAGTAGGTGTAGACCTTGCCGCTGCGTTTCAGCTGTTCATCCGACCACACATCGATGGACACGCGCGCCTGATCGGTCTGGCTGGCTGATTTGATCCCGGCTACTTCGGCATCCGATTGCGGATTGTAGAGTTTCAGATAGGCATCAGCCTGGTCGCCGAAAGTCTTTCGCGCCGTGGCTGTGAAATTCGCGACCGTGGGAGCCTGCGGTGGCCCGAACCCGCCGACAAACGCGGCGTCGCCCGAAACCATGCCCACGATCACCGGCACTTCCTTCGCCGGGTGATTCGCGGTCAGCACCCAGCCGTCGGTCACCGGGCCACTGCCTCCGGGTGCACCGGGTGAATTTTTGAAGAAATCCGCCGCGGGAATGTCGCGCAATTCAGCCAGCGAATGCGCCCCTTTCGATTTGGCGTATTTCACGCCCTGCTCCTCGCGTTGCGCGAACGTGAGACCGCCGTTGATAAGGCTGTCGGGGAAAAGTCCCGCGCCGCTTTCGACGATCGCGCGCGCGAACAAACCCTGCGCGATCGGCGAGCGCATCAGATCGGCCACGGACATTCCGCCGGCGGATTGCCCGAAAATAGTGACGTTCGCAGGATCGCCGCCGAACGCTGCAATATTCCGTTGAATCCAGCGCAGCGCCGCGATCTGGTCGAGCAGTCCATAATTACCGGACGAATGATGCTCGGATTCCTTCGTCAGCTCGCGATGGACCAGAAATCCCAGCGGCCCGACGCGATAGTTCGCGTTCACGACGATCACACCTTTGCGCGCCAGTGCGGCTCCGTCGTAGACCGCCACCGAGCCGGAACCTTCGGTGAAACCGCCGCCATAGATGAAGAACATCACGGCCTGTTTCTCACCCGGCTTTGCCGCCGTCCAGACATTGAGATAGAGGCAGTCCTCGCTGATCGGCCCCTGCGTCATGAATTCTTCCGTCCATGGCAGCCGCGAGCCGGGCTGCGTCTGCATGCAGCTGGCGCCGAAATGCGTGGCGTCGCGCACGCCGTCCCAATGCGCCGCGGGATGCGGCGGCCGCCAGCGCAGATTCCCGACGGGCGGCGCACCGAAGGGGATGCCCAGGTACGCGGTGACGCCGTTGGGATCGGTCGAGCCGGCGACTGCACCGCTATCTGTGCGGACCGGTTTCTGTGTATCAACGGGGGAAGGGGCGGCAGCGATCAACAGCAACGCCGACAAGGCGGCGATTCGGCGGAAACTTCGCATCGTTTTTCCTTTCGGTTTTTTTCCCGGTTGTTCCCGGCGCCTTCGCGACAAAACCCGCCCCCTGCGAGCTTCGTGCGACCGAGCTTCGCGCCATCATCATTCGCGAGGTCCGCGACGGTCAAGAAAACTCTTTGCTCCCCCACGAATCCTTGCCCACTTTTCGGGTTCTGTGATATTCGAACAGCTCCCGCGAGGCCGTGACGCCGGATCAAACCCATCACGGCGGGAAAGGATTGTCGTGAGCGCCGCCTTCGGAAATCCGCCCTCTGCCATTTCGATTTTGGCCGTCCTGTTCGGCATTCCGGAGCGCATTCTCTGGTCCTACTGCATTGGCGGGGCGGTATTCGCGATCGGTCTGCTCGTGCTGTTTCTTCGCGGCGATTGGCAGCGGGCGCGCGGATGGGACAAGCTGATCCTCCTCGGCCCGCTTTTTTACGCCGCGCCGCTCGCAGCTTTCGGCACTGAACACTTCACGATCACGTCAGACATTGCGTCGATCGTACCCTCGTTTATACCGTGGCACCTGTTTTGGGCCTACTTTGTAGGCGCTTGCTTCATCGCCACCGCGCTCAGCTTTGTCACCAAGGTACAAACGCGCCTCGCGGCCAGCATGGTCGCGCTGACATTTTTTCTTTTCGTCGTGCTGATGGACGCCCCGGCCTGGGCGCAGGATCTTCGAGACCGGTTCGCGGCCGCGCTCACGCTGCGCGAACTTTCGTTCAGCGGCGGCGCCCTGGCGCTGGCAGCCAGCCTCACCACGCTGCGCAGCGAACACATCGCACGTATCCTTGCGACGGTCGCGCGCTACTTCATCGCCGTCCCTGTGCTGTTCTACGCTTTCGAGCAGTTTCGCCACGCGGATCACGTGCCGGGACTCCCGCTGGAGTTCGTGACGCCCCACTACGTGATTGGCCACGCGATCTGGACCTACGTGGTCGCCGTAGTCTATGTGATCGCCGGAATTCCGCTGCTGATCGGGTGGAAAACCCGCGCGGCCGCGGGGTGGATCGGTTTGAGCGTCCTCGTGGTGGAAATCGCGGTCTACGTGCCCGTCGCTGTGATGGAGCGCGGCAGCTTCGAAGGCATCAACTATTTGGGAGACACGCTGATGTATTGCGGGGCCGTGCTGCTGCTCGCCGGCGCCATGCCGCGCGAAGTCAAGGTACACCGAGACTAAATCTGCCGCCGGGCAGTTTCCCGGAAATCGATCTGCGGCAAATAACCAAGCTTACGCGTCGACCAGCTGCTGCCCGCCATCGATGTCGTAGGTGCACCCGGTGACTGCTGTGTTCGTCATCAGATGAACCGCCAGCGCCGCGATGTCGGCCGGACCCACCACCCGCCGGATCGGCAACGTGGTGCGAAGCTGCTCCCGCCGCGCCTCCAGCTGATCGCCGAGGAGCGTCGCCGAAAGCGGCGTGTCCACAAACCCGGCGGCGATCAAGTTCACGCGAATGGGTGCTATCTCAAGCGCCAGATTTTTCACCAGCGCCGGATGCGCGGCGGTGAGCGCCCCGATCAACGCGAATCCCGCCGTCGTTCGGCGGCCGCCCGTGCCACCCATGAAAAGCAGAGTCCCGCCGGGCCGAACTTTGCCTCGCGCCAGCTTGGCGATCTGTATGGGCAACAGGAGATGAGCCTCCACGTCGCGCCGCGCCCTGTCGAAATCGAACTCCGCCAGGGGCGCATAGTAGGGTCCCGGACCGGTGAGCAACAGATGGTCAATCGGCGCGGGAAGTTCGTCGAAAAACTCCCCGAGCCTCCGAAAGTCGGTCGCGTCGAACGCCGCCACGCTCGCCGCGTCGAGTTCGCGCCCGGCTCGATCGAGGCGATCCGGATCGCGCCCGGTGAGAATGACATGGGCCCCCTCCGCGCGCGCCAGCCGCCCGGTCTCCAACCCGATGCCGGCGCTCCCGCCAATCAAAACTACTGTTTGGCCGAGAAGACCTGGTTGGCGCGAAATAGGAGACGCCGCGGTGCCGGTGTTCATGTTCCCTCCGATCACCGGCATTCTAGTGGAACTTCGGCTCTGCAGCGATAGCCTAGTCGCGCACCGTCAGCACCGGGCAGCGCGCTTGCGCCACCACTTTGTGCGCGATCGAGATCGGCAGATGTGTCGAAGCGCCCGGGAAACCGTGTTCCTTGTGGACTCCGAGCACGATAAGATCGGCTCTCTTGCGCTCCGCGAGAGCCAGGATTTCTTCCGCGGGATCGCCGTGTTTCACAGCGAAGCTCGGATTGCACCACTGCTGGGCGTTGGCCGGCACCATGCCTTGAAGCAGCCGCATGGTCGCATCCTCGAGTTCGTCCGATTTCACGATCTCGCACGTCTTGGGACGTTCGATCACGTGCACCAGCGTGAGATCGGCTACAAATTCCTGCGCCAGCGAAAGCGCGAAAGGCAGCGCGGCGCGGTGCTTGAAATCCGTTCCAGTGGCGAGCACGATCCGCGAGAATTCCCCCGGCTTTTCCACGGTGACCGGAACGCTCGGCCCCACGGTCAGGACCGGGCAGGTGACGCTGCGAAAAATCTCTTCCGCCGCCGATCCCAGCACCGCCTTCGCGACGCCTGACCGCCCGCGCGTGCCCATCACGATCAGATCGATGCCGTTGCTTCGAATTGTGGCGTCCAGGATCGAAGGCAAGTCACCTTCCTCGATCAGAATTTCGGGATTCATTCCTCGCATTGCATGGCGAAGTTTTTCCTTCTGTTCGTTCGCGCGGATTTTCGCCGCGTCTTCCTCCGCCCGCCAGGTGACCGGCGGGGTCATGGGATTCACCGCCGGTGGATTCACGTGCAGAGCCCTGATCTTGGCGCCATACGTTCGAGCTAAACTGGCGGCATAGGGCAGCGCCGCATCGGCGGCCTCTGAAAAATCGGTAGTGAACAGAATGTTCTTGAATCGCACTCGCGTCTGGACCTCGGGCATTTTCGCGTCCCTCCTGAGCCGAAGACTAGACCCGCGCGTGCCGACAAGCTCTGATTGGGATCACAGCCCCGTGTGATGCAAATCACAGTCTTTGCCCAGCGATCGGGAGCACTCTCGGTTCACGGGAGCGGCGCGAAATCGCGCTGGAGGAATCGTGTATGATCAGGAAAACGCGCAACGGATATCGGGTGTTGTCGAGCAAAGGAAAAAACCTCGGTGGGCCTTACCGCACGCTCGCGGAAGCCAAAAAGCGCCTGCGCCAGGTGGAATTCTTCAAGAGGGTGAAGCCATGATCGAGAAGGCCGCCCAGTCCGCTCCTCGGACCACGAGCCGCGAGCTGGATTTCCTGGGCACGGCTCTGTGGGTCTCCGCGGTCGTGAATGCGCTCGTGCCCGCCGCCCTGTTTTCCGATCAGCATCTCTTCGGCGTTACGGACCTGCGCATGCGAATCGCCGTTACCGTGGTCGTACTAGCGGAGTACGCGGCCGCGTACCTTTTGCTGGTTCTGCATGCCAACCCGGCATTCGCGGCGGGATACGCGGTGGCCACCAGCGCCGTGGTAACGCTCGGGTCGGCCGCTCTTACGTATTTGATTGGCCGGTCGGGCGACTGGCACGCGATGTCGCTGCTTTCAGCGGTGCTGGTCATCGCCGCCTTTGCCATCGCCGTCATTTCAAACGCGGTCTTCTTCGTTGCCGGCATCCGCTACGCGCGCTTTATTCACCCGCGCCTTCACTTGGGAGGATTCACTCTGGGAATGGCCGTGTGCCTCGCCGCGCTCGCCGCTCTGATGCTTTTGCTGCGCTAGGCGTCAGCGCTCCTGTATGGAAGCCAGAAAATCACACAGGTTCTTGATGCGTTGCTGCACCACCCGCTCGTTCTGCTTGTCGTTGTGGCGGAAAAGCGGTCCCCAAGTCGGCATCTCCGAGGTCCCGTGCGAAAGTGGCGCGCGGCCGAATTCCAGGACGCTCTTCACGTACTCATAGGGGAACTTTCCCATATGGCGCTGTGCCAGGGTCGTCAGGTTCGGCGGCGGCGTCCTCAGCAGCGGCGCCATGGGGCCGTCTCCTTTGGCATCGGAGCCATGGCATACCGCGCAGTACTGCTTGAACATTTGCTCACCCGAGGGCACGTAGGTGGGAGGAAGCGTATCGTCGATCGGCTGCGCCTTCGCCGCTCCACATAGGATCACGAGTGCAACCGGCAACATCACCCGGGAAAATTTCATCGCGGGCATCCTTCCCGCTCGCGCTTGGAGTCGCGAGCCTTTCTTTTCGCGCTGCTTTCGAGTAAAGCATCGCCACGAATCTCTCTCGCGCAAGGCCGGCAAACCGGGGCGAGAGACGGTTTGCCGCACACGCTGCAGATCTTGCTGCGGCTCTGTCGTTGAAGGATCGGTTTCTTGGCATCCGCCATGAAACAGCCCTTCCGGATCCCGGTCGCCCTGCGTCACTCGAAAAACTAAGTTCGTATCGTCAACACCGGGCAAGGGGCGAGCACCAGGAGTTTGTGCGCCGTGGGGCGCTGAAGGTGTGTGGCCGCGCCGGGCACGCCCGCAGGACGACGAACGCCGATCACGATCATGTCGGCAGCGCGCTGGCTCGCCGCCTCCGCGATCCTTTCGGCCGGGTCGCCATACTCGATCACCGCTTCCGATCCCTCCACGGCAAGGTGCCGCGGAATTTCATACAGCCGGTGCATGGCTTCGGCCACCGAGACGTCGCATTTCGCCCCTTCGGCTGCGGCCTTCGATCGCTGTGCCACGTGCAACAGAACCAGATGGCCGTTCGGTCCCCTCGCCAGCGAAATAGCGCGAGGCGCTGCGGCGGCTGATTCCGCGGAAAAGTCCGTGGCGAAAAGAATCCGATTCAGGTGGCCGCTGTGCTGCACGTGGAGCCGGGCCGCCGGCCCGATGGTCAGCACCGGAACCGGCGACTGTCTCAGAATCTCTTCCGCCACCGATCCCAGCAGGTATCGCTCGGCGCCCATGCGGCCGTGCGTGCCCACAACCACGAGATCAATGTCTTTTTCCTCCAGAGCCGCCGACACCGGGTCCCAAACATCCGTGCTCCGCACCACTCGAATATCGTGGGGAAAGCTCGCGAGCTTTACTTCCACGCGCTTCATCTCCGCCAGCGCACGCTCCTCCACCGCCTCGATCGCGATCGCGGTCATGTCCGGCGTCGTGTACACGTATCCCGGCGGAATCACCACGTTCATCGCGTGAATTTTCGAGCCAAATTCGCGAGCCAGCGCCAGCACGAAAGGAAGCGCGGCCTCCGACGGCGAGGAAAAATCGGTCAGGTAGAGAATGTTCTGAAAACCAACGCGAACCATCGTTCCGGCAGCCTCCATGCTGCACCTCTCGCCGCGGAGTATGGGGCTGAAGCCCACCCGCCGCCGTGACCGCCCTCACGCTCCCATGTGACGCCCGTCACCTTTCTCGCCTGAGTTGTTTTCCGTCGTGCCCGCTCTCGACTCGAACGTGCCCGGCCATCGCGCGATTCCTCTTCCTGATTTTCGGATTCGCAGAGTTCCGCGAAACCGCGACCGCGTGACGCCTGTCACGACGCGCAGTGATCCAACTCACTGCCGCTCTTCGTCCGTTAGCCTACCCTCCGCTTGGATCGAAACGCGCAGCAACGAAATCGGAGACAGCGCCGTCGCCGACAGCGCGAAGTCCTGACCGAGCCGCGAAGATCGCCAGGAGGAAGCATCGATGAGGGCTTTCGAAACGAAGTACTGGTTGCCGGTCGTCTTAGTCGGACTGTCGCTGCTGGCGCCAGCTTTTCTGGGATTGAAAACGCCCACTGCGGAGGCAGTGCCGAGCTACTCTCGTCAGACCGGGTTCCCCTGCCGCTCCTGTCACACCACTCCACCCGAGCTGACTCCTCTCGGCCGCCAGTTCAAGTTGAACGGCTACACGATCACCGGCATGCCGGTAAACAAAGTGGAAAAATCCTCCAAAGAAGCCGGATTGACGCTGCTTCAGAACCTGCCCCTATCCGTATTCTTCGAAACTTCATATACGCAGACCGATAAGACGCAACCCGGCACCCAAAACCAAAGCTTTGAATTTCCGCAGGACGTCTCTCTGTTCGTCGCGGGCGCCTGGGCGCCGCATCTGGGCAGCTTCGTGCAGTTCACGTACGACGCGCAGGACGACCACTTCTCCTGGGATCAAACCGACATTCGCTATTCGAATGCGCGCAAACTCTTCGGCAAAGATCTGGTCTACGGAATCACGCTCAACAACACTCCCGGCGTCGAGGACTTATGGCATACCACTCCGGCCTGGAGCTACCCGTTCATCGCTCCGGACCAGGCGCCGACTCCAGCCGCAGCGCCGATCGTCGACTCGCTGGCCCAGGACGTGGCCGGCTTCGGCGCATACGAAATGTGGGGCGATCACGTCTACTTTGCCTCCACCATGTACCGCTCCGAACATCTCGGCAACGCCCAGCCGAACTCCGGCGCCGGCGCAACCTTCAACATCCATGGACTCGCGCCTTACTGGCGCGGTGCGTGGCAGCAAACCTGGGGCAACAACTACCTCGAGGTCGGCAGTTACGGATTGTTCATGCGATCCACGCCCGGCAGCGTCATCGGTCCGAGCGGCGAAAATGGGGGGACGCTCCGGGACAATTACACTGACGTCGCCGCCGACTTTCAATACGACCGCACTATTCCCAAGCTTCGGAACGACATCGTTTCGCTCCGCGGCGTCTACATACACGAGAATTCCAACCTCAACGCCAGCTCCAACGAAGCCCTTGGCCTCGCCGCTTTGGATCGCCACCACCTGAACACCGTGATGGCCAACGCCGAGTATCACTTCGGCGACCGCTACAGCGGAACTTTTGGCTGGTTCAATACCTCCGGTACGAAAGACGCCCTGCTCTTCGCGCCGAATCCCATCACCGGCAGCGCCAACGGCAGCCCGCGCAACAGCGGCTACATTCTCAATCTCTCGTGGTGGCCCGTTCAGAACGTCGATCTCGCCGCTCAATACACCGGCTACTGGAGCTTTAACGGCCGCTCGACGAATTACGACGGCTTCGGCCGGAACGCCGCGGACAACAACACCGTGTACATACTCGCGCGGTTCATATTCTGAGCGGGAAGCCACTTCGGCTTGCGCAAGAGGGGAGCGACGATCATGACGCGATCGTGGAAAACGAAGTCAGCGGCAGCCCTGGCGGTGCTGTTCGCGTGCGCCGTTCACGCCCAGACGAATGTCGCGGGCTCTAACGGCGGCGAACTTGCGGGAAAAATCTACTTCCACGGTAAAGCTCCGGAACTGCGGCCGATCTCGATGGAGAAAGACGCCGTGTGCGCCTCGAAACTCACCGGCGACGCGCTTCCCGAGGACGGCCGCGTCAACAGCAACGGAACACTGCCTAATGCTTTTGTCTACATCTCCGCGGGCTCGGGGAATCTCTCCACGCCCGCGCCCTCCAACTCCGTCACCTT
>Ga0335085_10014230_pt1 | contig 11625 bp, 10 predicted proteins | sample Lox_Sample_45_FD_206712 | JGI IMG/M metagenome (GOLD analysis project Ga0335085, IMG submission 206712) | Soil microbial communities from Loxahatchee National Wildlife Refuge, Florida, United States - Lox_Sample_4.5 | ecosystem: Environmental > Terrestrial > Soil > Wetlands | place: USA...
CGTCACGGGAAGGATCCTGCGGGACTTCAGGGCGCGCCGGGACGAAACCGTGGACCTGTACGTCGGCTTCACGACGGCGCTGCCCCGAATGAAGCACCTGGCCACGATCCAGACCGGCCGCAAGGGCGGCTTCACGTTCACGACGAGGATCGCGCCGCCGCCACGCTACGTCCTCGCGTATGCCGACAGCGCGTCGGCGGTCGGCTGCCCGGGCGCCTCGACGAGGCCCGGCGGCTGCCTCTCACGCACGTACGACGGCATTCCGAGCCCCGTCGAGCCGGTGCGGACGGCGCGGTAGCGATTCAGAGCCGGTGGAGCACCCAGACGTTCGGCTCGACGTGACGGCCGCGGCCGTCGCGCACGTGCAGCGGGTCGAGCATGCCCGGGACGACGTAGTCGCCGTCCTCCGGAAAGACCATGTGCGTCCAGGCCTCCCAGTCGGCCACCGGCGCCTCGATCTCCATCGACTCGGGTGCGGCGGCGAGGATCTCGCCGCCCACCCGCTCGTGGAGGCGAAGCCACGGGTCGAAGTGGCTGCCGTCCGGTCGGCGCCAGGCCAGGTACCGCTCGATCGGGATCAGCGGGTAGAGCGCCTTCCGCGTGGGGCGAACGGGGGCGAGGACGGAGCGCAGCCCCGCCGCCCGCGCCGCCGCGCACGACGCCTCGAGCATCCGGCCGCCCAGGCGCTCGCCCTGCCGCGCGGGGTCGACCGCGATCACCAGCATCGAGAGCGCGGAGGGCTGGAGGCCGCTCGTCATGCCGAGCTCGAACGCCTCGTCCCAGCCGGCGGGTAGCCCCGTGAGGGTGCCGTCCCACGGGATCGGCAGCGCGAAGGCCTCCGCGACGATCGTCTCGCCGTCGACGAGCGCCTGCTGGAACGCCGGGAACTCGTCGTACAGCCGCGTCCAGTAGAGCTCCGAGGGCGCGTTGTGCAGCATGAACTCCGGGAAGACGCGCTCCCCGAGGTCTCTCCGCGCGCGCAGGTCCGGCCGCTCGGCGTACCGGACGAGGTTCAACGGGACTCGAGCAGCGCGACGGCGTGCGCAGCGAGCCCCTCGAGCCGGCCGGTGAAGCCGAGGTGATCGGTCGTCGTCGCGCGCACGTTCACCTCGCCCTCGCCGATCGCCTCGCCGAGCCGCCTCCTCATCTCCGCGCGGTGCAGCGCGATGCGCGGCTCCTCGCCCACGAGTACGCAGTCGGCGTTGACGAGCCGCCAGCCCGCCTCCCGCACCTGGACGTAGGCGTCCGCCAGCAGGACGAGCGACGAGATGCCCTCGTAGCGCGCCTCTCCGGAGGGGAAGAGGCTGCCGATGTCTCCGAGGCCGGCGGCGCCGAGGACGGCGTCGATCAGCGAGTGGGCGATGACGTCGCCGTCGGAGTGGCCGGCGAGGCCTCGGGGGTGGTCGAGCTCGACACCGCCGAGGACGAGCGGGACGCCGTCTGCGAGCGCGTGCGCGTCGTAGCCGAGACCGATCCGGAAGGCCGTCACGGCGGGAACCTACTGCGACGAGGCCGCGAGGAGCGCCTCGACCCGCTCCAGGTCGGCCGGCGTCGTCACCTTGACGAGACGCTCGTCCCCCGGTACGACGGTCACCCGGCCGCCGCGCGCCTCGACGAGCGACGCGCAGTCCGATCCCTCGCCCGTGGCCGCCGCCCGCAGCGCCGCCGCTGCGAACGCCTGCGGCGTCTGCACCGCGACGAGCTCGTCGCGCGCGGGCGTCTCGACGACGACGCCGTCGCGGACACGCTTGACCGTGTCGGTGACCGGCAGGCCCGGCACCGCGCCGTCGTATCCCTCGGCGAGCGCCTCGAGGAGCCGCGGCACGAGGCCGGGCGGCAGCAGCGGTCTCGCGGCGTCGTGCACGAGGATCACGTCGGCGTCGGCAGGTACCTCTGCGAGGCCGAGCCGCACGGAAGCGGAGCGGGTGTCGCCGCCGGGGACGCAGGTCGAGACCTTGGTCGCCCCGATCTCCTCGGCGAGCAGGATGCACGGCTCCTCCCACGCCGGGGGCCCGACGACGACGATGCCGTCGACCCAGTCGCTCTCGTCGAGACGCCGGAGAGATTCTGCGAGCAGGGGGAGACCGCCGAGGCGCGCGAACGCCTTCGGACGGTCTTCCCCGAGCCGTTCTCCCCGCCCTGCGGCGACGAGCACGGCCCAGACGCTCAAGTCACGCGGCCGCCGGTGTCTTCGGCTTCGACCCTACGGGCTTGACCGCGCCGGGCTTGGCCGTCACCGGCCGCTTGACCGGCATCCGCTTGGCAGGCGAGGCGCTCTCGGTCAGCACACCCTCGAGCCAGCTGAACGCGTCGTCCTCCGACAGGTTCTTCGCGTACATCAGCTCCGAGGCGAGGATCTTCTTCGCCTTCACGTACATCTGCTTCTCGCCGGTGGAGAGCCCCTTCTCGCCGTCGCGCAGAGAGAGGTTCCTCACGACCTCGGCCAGCTCGAAGATGTCGCCGGTCTTCATCTTGTCCCGGTTGTGCTTGAAGCGCCGGTTCCAGTTCTTCGGCATCTCGGTGCCGCCGCTCGTGAGGTACTTGACGACCTTCTTGACGGCCTCTTCGTCGATGACCTTCCGCAAGCCGACACGCTCGGCGTTGTCCGCTGGGACATTGACCGTCATGTCGTTGTGAAGGATCTTGATCGTCAGGTACTCGCGCGTCTCTCCGAGGATCTCCCGCTGTTCACGTTTCACGATGGTGCCCGCACCGTGGTGCGGGTACACCACCTTGTCGCCGACGTTGTACAAGCCCACTCCCTCTCCCGTGTCGTGAAAGCGCCGGCAACCTTTGGGGGTTACCGGCGACGGCTACTGATGGTACCAAAAACCGCATAAAACCGCCATTTTTGCAGGGTTTTTCCAAAATCCCTGCTTACAAGCGGTTTTGCGGCCTACTGGAACTCGCGGCGGCTCCCCAGACCCGAAGGTCCAGCCTCACCCGGACCTGTGGGGGATGGCTGCGGTGAGGGCTTGACGCAACGATTCTGCCTGCAAGGACGCGCCGTCCGTCCCCTGTGGGGCGAGCACGGACCGGACGCCGAGCTTCGCGCACTCCTCGAGCCGCCGGGCCGACTGCGTCGCCGGGCGCAGCCGGCCGGTGAGGCCGAGCTCGCCGAACGCCGCCAGGCCGTCGGCCACCGCCACGCCTCGGGCGGCCGAGGCGATGGCGAGGGCGACACCGAGGTCGGCGCCGGGCTCGTCGATTCGGACGCCGCCCGCGACGTTGACGAACACGTCGGCCGCGCCGAGCGGCAGACCCGCGTGGCGCGCGAGCACCGCGACGATCATCGCCAGGCGCCTCGGGTCGACGCCCGTCGCGACGCGCCGCGGCATCGCCAGGTCGGTGGGTGCGACGAGGGACTGGATCTCGATCAGCAGCGGCCGGGTGCCCTCGAGCACGCACGCGACCGCGGCGCCGATCTCGCCCGGCTCGCTCCGGCCGAAGAGCGCCGACGGCTCCGGCACGCCGACGAGCCCCGTCGCCGTCATCTCGAACACTGCGAGCTCGTTCGTGGAGCCGAACCGGTTCTTCGTCGCGCGCAGCACACGGTGGGAGTGGTAGCGGTCGCCCTCGAACTGGAGGACGCAGTCGACGAGGTGCTCGAGCACGCGAGGCCCGGCCACGGACCCGTCCTTGGTGACGTGGCCGACGAGGAACGTCGCGACGCCGGCGCCCTTGGCGACGCGGAGGAGCCGTGCCGCCGCCTCCCGCACTTGCGCCACCGAGCCCGGCGCCGACCCGATTTCGGACGAGTACAGCGTCTGCACGGAGTCGATGACGCAGACTGAGGGGCGCTCGCGCTCGAGCGTCTCGCACACGGCGTCGAGCTCGGTCTCCGCGAGGATCTCGACCGCCTCGGCGCCGCCGAGCCGCGCCGCGCGCAGGCTCACCTGGGCCACCGACTCCTCCCCCGTCACGAGCAGCACGCGCCGCTCGCGGCTCATCTCACGGAGCGCGGTCAGCAGGAGCGTCGACTTCCCGACGCCGGGCTCGCCGCCGACGAGCACGAGCGACGCCGGCACGAGCCCGCCGCCGAGAACGCGGTCGAGCTCGCCCACGCCCGTCGGGATCCGCTCGGACTCCTCCGTCTCGACGTCGACCAGCCGCAGCGGCGCGCGGAGCGGCGGCGCAAGCCCTCTCGGCGCCACGGCCTCCTCGACCATCGTCCCGAACGACCCGCAGCCCGGGCAGCGGCCGAGCCAGCGACCCGACATCGTCCCGCACTCGCTGCAGCAATGCTGGTTTGTTGCACCGGCTTTCCTGACTGCTCTGCTCGACGCCGCCTTGGCCATGGGCGAACAAGTGTACGCCCGCCGCCGGATGGTGCTTACGTATCAAGTTTTCGCCAGGATTGACGACAAACTCCTCGTCAGCCGCCACCTCACGAAGGGCAGGCCACCCGTGCAGTTCGAACCGCTCGAGATCTCGCAGCTCCCCCTCACAGGCAGCCTCCCGAGCCTGCCCGCGGTCGCGCTCGACGTTCTCCGCATCTGCCAGGACCCGAAGAGCGACATCGGCGATCTCGTCGAGGGCCTGAGCCGCGACCCGATCCTCGCGAGCCGGGTGCTGCAGATGGCGAACTCCGCGTACTACAACCGCGGCACCGAGGTGACCTCGCTCAACCGCGCCGCGGTGATGCTCGGGCTGCGCGCCCTCAAGGTGCTCGCCCTCGGCTTCACGCTCGCGAACGAGCTGCCGAGCTCGGGCACCGCGGGCGGCCTCGACCTGCAGGTGTTCTGGCATCGGAGCCTCGTCAACGCGGTCGCCGGCCGTGCGCTCGCCGCCTCGACCCGTTCGCGGCAGTCCGAGGAGGCATTCCTTTGCGGCCTGCTCTCGCAGATGGGGAAGCTCGCGCTCGCGAAGGTGGCGCCCGAGCGGTACTCGATCGTCGTCGAGGAGGGCGGCAGCTGGCCGGCCGAGGAGGTCGAGCGGCTGATCGTCGGGCACACGAGCAGCGAGGTCGGCGAGCGTCTGCTGAGCGAGTGGCAGGTCCCGGCCGCGATCGTCCACGGCGCGACGTTCGCCACGCGGCCGGACGAGCTGCCCGCCGACGCACCGTCGGAGTGGCGCGAGCTCGGCATGCTCACGGGCGTCGCGATCCGGATGAGCGACGTCCTCTTTTCGAGTGACCCGGCCGTCAGCCTCAAGCGCCTGCACGACGAGGCCGAGCGCACGCTCGCCATGCCCGCGGAGACCGTCTCCGGGATCCTGAGCGGCCTGCAGGAGGGCGTGCTCGAGAGCGCCGAGGCCTTCGCCATGCAGCTGCCGCCGGGCTACTCCTACCAGGAGATCCTCGACCAGGCACACGCGCAGCTCATGTCGGTGAGCCTGAACGCGGTGATCGACCTGGAGCAGACGGCGAGCGCGCTCGCCGAGCTCGCGGGCGAGAACGAGGCGCTCCAGGCGAAGGCGATGACCGACAAGCTCACTGAGCTCGCGAACCGCCACGCCCTCGAGGACGCCCTCTCCCGCGAGATCCACCGCCGTCTGCGCACCGACCACGAGAAGGAGGCGCTCGGCGTGCTGATGATCGACATCGACAAGTTCAAGAGCATCAACGACCGCTTCGGCCACTCCACCGGCGACGTCATCCTGCGGCATGTCGCGCGGACGATGGCGTCGGTGACGCGGAAGGCCGACCTGCTGTCGCGGTACGGCGGCGAGGAGTTCTGCGTCGTGATGCCGCGCACGAGCTACGCGGGCGTGACCGCGACGGCCGAACGCGTGCGGCGGGCGGTCGAGGAGCACCCGGTGGTGACCGAGGCGGGCGAGGAGATCCGCGTCACGATCAGCGTGGGCGGCGCCGCCGCGGTCACGATCGCCGATCCGGGGGACGGCAAGCGCCTGCTCGACGAGGCCGACGCCGCGCTCTACCGCGCGAAGGACAGCGGCCGCAACCGCGTCGAGATCGCGCCGCGCCCTGCCCGCGTGTAGCTCCCCTAAGCTCCATGATGTGAAGCTGCGGAGCCGCCGCGACGTGAACGAGCGGGTGCACGCGCTCTCGGAGCGCCTCAAGATCGGGCTGGCACGCCTTCCGGGCGGCGAGGGCGACCCGGCGGTGATCGACGCGGTGTGGCAGGCAGAAGCCCTCGGGACGCTTCTGTGGGCGCTCGGGCTCGTCGAGCTGGAGCCGTTCGACAAGACGTTCGACGCCGAGTGGCTGCTCGCGACGCCGACGGCGCACGGCACGCTCCGCTCGAAGGAGGAGATCGAGCACGCGCTCGAGACCGCGCGGCTGTGGCACTGGCGGGCGCGAACGGAGCTGCTGCGCTCCGCCGGTGACCTCGAGCTTCCGGAGAGCTGGGATTCCTTCGAGCAACTCGTCGCCGTGGTCGCCATGCGCGGCTACGAGCGGGGCCTGCTCCCCTCCCCGCTCCGGGGCGACTTCGCGGCGTTCGAGCGCGGCTACCGCGACCTGTCTGCGGCGCAGCGGGCGGAGATCGTGTCGATCGCGTGGGAGCGCCACCGCGCCCTGGAGTGGCTCGCGGGCGCCGGCAGGTCCTGGGAGGACGTGCCGACGCCCACGTAGACACGGGTCAGGCCTGAGGCCTGGTCCTGCGCATCTGGTGCACGCAGCCGGCGAGCGCGACGGCGCCGTTCTGCGAGAAGAAGTCCCCTCCGTCGCCGACGGCGAGGTTCGTGTGCTGCCCCTTGCAGTCGCGGACGAGGGTCGAGTCGCTGTAGCTGAGCGTCAGCTGCTTGCCGTCCGCCCGCTTCACCGTCAGCTGGCCGTTGTCGGCCGCCGTGATCACGGCGCGGTCGTACTCGAACGACTGGCTCGAGCCGTCGACGTACTGCGCGTCGACGGTGCCCGTCACCGACTTCGCGAGCGGCCCGTCGATCGCGGAGGGGTCGCCGCCGTCCGGGGCGCCATCGCCGCGGAGGTTGCGGACGATGTCGGCAGCGCCGTTCTGCGACACGACCTGCGCGGCCAGGCCGACCTTCAGGTCGCTCAGGCCGTACGTGGCGCCACCCGAGCGGACGATCGTCGAGGACGTGATCGCGAAGCTCACCTGCGTCCTGTCCCGCCGGGTGAGGGTGAGCGAGCTCGCCGAGAGTGCGGTGATGCGGCCGCCGTCGACCGTCCAGGTCTGCTGGGAGCCGTCCTGATAGGTGATCGCGACGGAGGCGTGGACTGCACCGGCGAACGGGCCCTTGGCGGGCTGGCCGTCGGCGTAGGCGGTGCCGGCCGCGAGCGCGAGGGCTGCCGGGATGAGAAGGGCGATGCGCTTGAGGGTCATGGTCGTTTCTCCTTGTGCCTGTGGGGTGGCGTCCGGATGACGACCTCACCATCGGAGGCGTCTGTAAGACGTGCGCAGCGCGCGCGTCAGGCGCTCGTAAGCCCTCGTAAGACAGGCGTAAGCCGCCGCCCCTCGACCGAGGGACGGCGGCTCACGGCACAGCTACTCCGCCGACGGCTCGTCGTCGCCCGACGTGTCGGCGGCGCCGACCTTCGCAGGCTCGGGCACCCCGACGGGCGGGATGACCTCGATGTCGACCTCTTCCTCGTTGCGCCGCTTGACCACGATGGTCGAGCCGGGCTCGAGGGAGCGGCCGAGGACGAAGTCCGCGAGCGGGTCCTCGATCAGGCGCTGGATCGCGCGGCGCAGCGGCCGGGCGCCCATGGCCGGGTCGTAGCCCTTCTCGACCAGCATCTCCTTGGCCTCGGGCGAGAGCTCGATCGTGACCTCGTGCTCGGCCATCTGCACGCGCAGGCGGTTGAGCATCAGGTCGACGATCTGCAGGATCTCCTCCTTCGAGAGCTTCGGGAAGACGATGATCTCGTCGATCCTGTTCAGGAGCTCCGGCCGGAACGCCTTCTTGAGGTCGCCCATGACGCGGCTCTTCATGTCCTCGTAGGAGAGTCCCTGCTCGTCCGAGAGGTTGAAGCCGAGCGCCTGGTTCTTCGAGATCGACGTCGAGCCGATGTTCGAGGTCATGATCACGATCACGTTCCGGAAGTCGACCTTGCGGCCCTGCGAGTCGGTCAGCTTCCCGTCCTCCAGGATCTGCAGGAGGATGTTGAAGACGTCCGGGTGGGCCTTCTCGATCTCGTCGAAGAGGACGACCGAGTACGGCTTGCGGCGGACGGACTCCGTGAGCTGGCCGCCCTCGTCGTAGCCGATGTAGCCCGGAGGCGAGCCGACGAGCCGGGACACGGCGTGCTTCTCCATGTACTCCGACATGTCGATCTGGATCATCGCCTCCTCGTCGCCGAAGAGGAACTCGGCGAGCGTGCGGGCGAGCTCGGTCTTCCCGACGCCCGAGGGGCCGAGGAAGATGAACGAGCCGGTCGGCCGCTTCGGGTCCTTGATGCCGGCGCGCGCGCGGCGGATCGCCTTGGAGACGGCGACGATCGCGGCGTCCTGGCCGATGACGCGCTTGTGGAGCTCCTCCTCCATGCGGATGAGCTTCTGCGACTCGGCCTCGGTGAGCTTGAACACCGGGATGCCCGTCCACATCGAGACGATGTCGGCGATCTCGTCCTCGCCGATCTCCGGCTGCTCGGACGGCTCCTGGTTCCGCCACTCCTCCTCCAGCTCGCGCTTCTTCTGCGTGAGCTTGCGCTCCTTGTCGCGCAGCGAGGCGGCCTTCTCGAACTCCTGGTTCTCGATCGCCTCCTCCTTGTCCTTGCGGACGCGCTCGATCTCCTCCTCGAGCTCGCGGTAGCGCGGCGGAGCGGTCATGGTCTTGATCCGCATCCGCGAGGCAGCCTCGTCGATCAGGTCGATCGCCTTGTCGGGCAGCTGCCGGTCCTGGATGTAGCGGTCGGCGAGCGTGGCCGCGGCGACGAGGGCGTCGTCGGTGATCTTGCAGCGGTGATGCGCCTCGTAGCGATCGCGCAGGCCTCGGAGGATCTGCACGGTGTCGTCGGTCGAGGGCTCCTCGACGCGGATCTGCTGGAAGCGCCGCTCGAGCGCCGCGTCGCGCTCGAGGTACTTGCGGTACTCGTCGAGCGTCGTCGCGCCGATCGTCTGCAGCTCGCCGCGGGCGAGCGCCGGCTTCAGGATCGAGGCGGCGTCGATCGCACCCTCCGCGGCGCCCGCGCCGACGAGGTTGTGCAGCTCGTCGATGAACAGGATGATGTCGCCGCGCTGGGTGATCTCCTTCATCACCTTCTTCAGGCGCTCCTCGAACTCACCGCGGTACTTCGAGCCGGCCACGAGAGCGGCCAGGTCGAGCGTGTAGATCTGCTTGTTCTTGAGGATGTCCGGCACCTGGTTCGAGCTGATGCGCGCAGCAAGGCCCTCGACGACGGCGGTCTTGCCGACACCCGGCTCGCCGATCAGCACCGGGTTGTTCTTCGTGCGCCGCGAGAGGATCTGCATGACCCGCTCGATCTCGGTCTGCCTTCCGACCACCGGGTCGAGCTTGCCCTCTGCAGCCAGCTTCGTCAGGTTGCGGCCGAACTGGTCGAGCAACTTCGAGCTCTTCGACTTCTCGCCGGGAGGCCCTCCCTGCGCCTGGCCGCGGCGGCCGGGGCCGGAGAGCATCCGGATGATCTCGTTGCGGATCTTCTCGGCGTCGGCGTCGAAGTCGAGCAGGATCCGGGCGGCGACGCCCTCGTTCTCCCGCACGAGGCCGAGCAGGATGTGCTCGGTGCCGATGTAGTTGTGGCCGAGCGAGAGGGCCTCGCGGAGCGCCAGCTCGAGCACCTTCTTGGCACGCGGCGTGAACGGGATCTGCCCGCTCGTCACCTCGTCACCCTGGCCGACGATCCGCGCGACCTGCGCGCGCACCTCCTCCACGGTGATGTCGAGCGACTCGAGCACGCGCGCAGCGAGACCTTCCTCCTCGCGCAGCAGCCCCAGCAAGATGTGCTCGGTGCCGATGTAGTTGTGCTTCAGCGCTCGCGCCTCGTCCTGCGCGAGAACGACGACCTGGCGAGCTCTCTCTGTGAATCTCTCGAACACTCGGTGCCTCTCTGCCGCCTGCCGGCGGCGTCGACGATTGCCCTAACCGCGAGACGCCATGGTACCCCCGGGTGTCGCCGTCGTGGCGTCCCGGGCCGAGCCGCACTGCCCGTGTCTACGCATGATCGTCCATTCCACCCCGTTCCTGAGCACTCCCTGAAGGGTCAACGTGGCACCTCCCGAAGGGCCGGGAAGAGGATCACGTCGCGGATGGAATCCTTGCCGAGCAGGAGCATCGCGAGGCGGTCGATCCCCATCCCGAGGCCGCCGGTCGGCGGCATGCCGTACGACAGCGCCTCGACGTAGTCGGGGTCGCCCGGCTCGGCCTCGACGTTGCCGCCGGCGCCCTCCTTCGCCTGCAGCGCGAAGCGCGACGCCTGCTCGTCGGAGTCGTTGATCTCGGTGAACGCGTTGCCGAGCTCCATGCCACCCGCGTAGTACTCGAACCGCTCGACGATGCCATCATCCCGATCGGATAGGCGCGCGAACGGCGAGAGCTCGACCGGGTAGTCGTAGAGGATCGTCGGCGCGATCAGGTGCGGCTCGACGAAGTGCGAGAGCGCGTGATCGACGAGCTGCGCCCAGGTGCGGTCGTGGGTCGTGTCGACGCCGCGCCCGTTCAGGCGGGCGCGTAGGTCGGCCTCGTCGCGCGTCCAGAGCCCCTCCGCGTCGAGCGCGTCGGTGAGCCTCACGCGCTGCCACGAGCCGAGGTCGATCTCGTGCCCGCGGAACGTAACGGTCGTACGTCCGAGGGTCGCTTCCGTGACGCGTCTCACGAGGCGCTCCATGCGATCCATGGTGTCGAAGTAGTCGGCATATGCTTCGTACCACTCGAGCATCGTGAACTCGGGGTTGTGCTTGAAGGAAACGCCTTCGTTGCGAAAGTCCTTCCCGAGCTCGTACACGCGCTCGAGGCCACCGACGATGAGCCGCTTCAGGTAGAGCTCGGTCGCGATGCGAAGGTAGAGCGTCCCGTCGAGCTCGTTCGAACGAGTTGCGAACGGCCGCGCGAAGGCGCCGCCGTAGCGCGGCTGCAGCACGGGCGTCTCGACCTCCACGAATCCCTCTTCGTCGAGGCCGCGGCGAAGCTCCGTGATCATGCGCGCCCGCAGCATGAAGTCGGCGCGCGTCTCCTCGTTCATCAGCAGGTCGACGTACCGGCGGCGGTAGCGCTGCTCGACGTCGGTGAGCCCGTGGAACGTGTCGGGCAGCGGCGTGCGGATCCGCGACAGCAGCGCGAGCTCGTCGACGATCAGCGACGGCTCGCCCCGCCGTGACTTCGTCGCGTGTCCCGTGACGCCGACGACGTCCCCGAGGTGCACGTCGACCTCCCCCGTGCGGTTCACGGGGCAGAGCAGCTGGATCCGGCCCGTCCGGTCGACGAGATCCAGGAACGTGAGCTTCCCCATCTCCCGGCGCGCGAGGACGCGGCCGGCCAGCCGGCGCTCCTCCGGCGCCTCGACGCCCGGCTCGAGCTGGTCGGCCTCGGCACGGACGGCGGCGACCGCATCGCGGTCGGGGAATCGCTTGGGCGTCACCGAGGCAGCCTACGCATCATCCAGGCGCGAGGACCGTCGTCCGGGGTGCGGCCCTCGAAGACGACCTTGAAGCCGTGGCTCGCGTAGAAGTCCAAGTTCGCCTCGTTGTTCGTGAGGAGCGCGCAGGGGACGCCGTCGTCGCGGGAGTGTGCGAGGCCGGGTTGCAT
>Ga0335085_10014231_pt1 | contig 11625 bp, 7 predicted proteins | sample Lox_Sample_45_FD_206712 | JGI IMG/M metagenome (GOLD analysis project Ga0335085, IMG submission 206712) | Soil microbial communities from Loxahatchee National Wildlife Refuge, Florida, United States - Lox_Sample_4.5 | ecosystem: Environmental > Terrestrial > Soil > Wetlands | place: USA: Florida...
GAGCTGGGTGGCGACTCATCATGGAAGCCGAGCGACGTGGCTGAGCCTGGTGGATAGCACGGGCACGGGCAGTGGGATGCTGCGCTGGCGGCGTAATCCGACCGGGCTGGCCGTGGGGTTGTATGTCGATACCCTGACAGCGACGGCCGGCGCGGTGACGGCTGCAGTGGTAGACAGCTTCCGAATCGTGCTGCCAACAGCGCTGGCCGTGACACCGGCGAGCCGTGCAGACTCGGTGCTGCAGGGGATACCCGGAGCACGGGTAGACTCAGCGACGGTGGTGTTGACGGGCGAGAACAATGAGAACACGGCTTGGGTCGCGACACGCAGCGGTGGAAACTGGCTGACGCTGACCGCGGCCGGGGGCTCAGGGAGTGGCTGGGTGAGGTGGAGTCGCGTTGCGACCAGCTTGGCGACGGGATGGCACGTGGACACGGTGACGGTGGCGGCGGGCACCTTGCGGGCCACACTGATCGATTCCTTGCACGTTCTCCCGCCGCCTGTCAGTGTAACTGAGGCGGTGGACGCTGCACTGGGCCAAGAGGTACTTAGCCAAGCTGATTCGGCGTACCTCGACGCGATTGGGAACCAGAATGGTCACTATGACCTGGGTGATCTCTTGGCACTCCTGAATCTGCCCGGCATCACAGTGGGGTCGTCTGCTAAAGCGCGGATTGCTGAAGTACTTGGTAGCGCGGCGATGACGCGGAGAGCCTACCGATGAGCAATGGTCGCATAGGCATCAGCACAGTGCTTGCCTGCGCCTTGCTAGCCGGCAGTTGTAGAGAATCTACTGGGCCCCACCAAGCTAGAGCCGGGTGGCAACAGGTGCAGTTGAGCACCAGCGCGGCCAGCGTCGGCATCGTTCGTCTAACTCTCGGAGGGGGTGCGATCGACAGTGTGATCGTCCCACCAGGGCTTCGCGCCTTCGTTGGCAAGCCGATCGGCTCGACGGTCCCTGTGATCATCGTAGGGAACCTGAGTCAGGGGCAGATAGCGTGCGCGGCGGTCAGCGACGCTTCGCTCACCTACACGGTAACGGTTGATGAAGCCGCCTCATCAACGAATTACGCGCCAATCCCTTCCGTAGAACTCTCCGCCACCGTCTCGTCTACGTCACCTTCTGCCTGTCCGTAAACACCGCGGACTTTTCTTGGGGCTTGTGTGGTGTCGGTTGTGGTGTCGATTGGAAGACGGAAAAGTACGACCTTTGTGCCGCGAATCCCGGGAAATCGCGCGGTCTGTCAACGATTTTACGGTATGGCGCCGAACTTTGGCCCTTCTCACAGGTGCCTAACCAGCGCCTGCAGCGGCCGGCCACGGCCGCGTGACGCTCGCCTAACGCCCCGGGTGTAGGCCGGTAATGGTGTTCCTGGCGGGCCCGCGTTCGCCCGCCGCTGAGGCGCGATTCGTTAGGCGGCTGGGATGCTCAGAAATATCAGCGCGAAGGTCGTCGCCGCGTTTGCGGCCAGTCTCATCGCCGGTCCCGTCGTGGGCCAGGGCACTCGCCTGCGAAACGTGGTTCGTATTGCCACGGACACTCCGACGGTGGTGGCGTTTTGCGCGGTGACCCCGCGGGAGGTAGACCGCGACACATCTGGCGACGATGTCGCCGTCGCCCTGGACGACTTCCAGTACTCGTTGCAGAGCGATTCTGCTGACTTCCACCGCGCAGGCCCGACGGCTCGCTCTTCGATGATCTTCTCATCGCTCGGGGGGAGTTCTTGAAGATGCAAGTCGAAACGCTCTGCGAGTTCTATCGCTTGAGTAATCGGGAGGAGATTGTCGCAAAGCCCGTCTCCTGGATTGCGCTCAAGGACGGCGTCGTGTTGCACAATTCACCGGCTCGGCCGTAGCTCGTGAGCGGCCTCACTAGCGCCTGCAGCGGTGGGTTCTTGGCACAGCTGCCCTATTAATCGAGCAGCAGAGCCTTACAACCCGCGGTAGGGGTCGAGGACCCATACAGCCGCTTCACGACAGCCCGTCCAGCATTTGCGATCCCTCCGACGGGCCGCCCCGCGGCGCCGGCTTGCGCCCGATCCGGCGCTTGCCGTGCTCGAACAGCAGCGCGTCTTGGCTCCAAGCGGAGAACTCGCTCGGGCCCTCCTCGATCTGCGCTGCGTTGATGCATTCACCGAACCAGCAGGCCAAGGCCAGCGCTGTGACGAGGCCGTCGTGGCTGCCTGGGGCCGTTGCGTAGCGATCGCTGCTCGGGCGGCCCGGCGCCACCACCCCGAAGGCGTGTATCTGCGCCATGAGTGCGGGTGTCTCCGGCAGAGTGTCCGGCAGCTTCAGTCGCTGCTGGCCAAGGAGCAGTTGGAGGACGCCGACGAGATCCCGCTGGGGCACGCGCCAGCCATCCGCCTTCTCTTCGGCGTGGTCGCCCGTCGTCACCCGTGTGGCCTCAAATCGGACCGGCCCCGCGATGCGGTCAACCAGGCCCACGGCCGCTGCGGGGACGCCGGTGACGTTAGCGACCACCGCCACCACACCCTCCCGCCAACCCGCGCGGCCGAGAACGCGGGTCACCAGAGGCATCATGACCTCGTAGCGCGTGCCTGCCGGCCAGCGTCTCGCGGCCGCCACGCAGTGCGTCACGGGGTCTCGCTCCGTTGCGCCGGCGGTGCGCCGGACCAGGACGATGGCGCTGGGCGCGAAGGCCGGGCCTAGATGGAGGCCGACCACATACGGCTGGATCACCCGTGCCTCGGGGGGCCTCCGTGGCTGACCCGCCAAGCGCCACTCGCCCTCCCGGGGCTGTCTCACGCTAGGTCCGGCGACGGCGCCCGGGAGACCGCACGAGGGCGCGGTGGCCACACCGGGTCAGGGTCGGGGATGCCATCCAGGTTCATCCACTCGAGGTTCTGCACCAGCACCTGGTCAGCGTCGAGCAGGCCGCGCCAGGTGGCCGCCGCCACCAGCGCGCCGGCCGCGGCGTTGGCCATATCGTCGTGCCCACCCGGGGCGTGGTCGATGGTGTCCTTGCCGCTCCGGGCCACGTGCCGCTCGAGGCCGATGAACTGGGCCGCGAGGCGGGGGAGGTCCAGCAGTTCCACCTGGCCGGCGTTCACCAGCGGCAGCAGCTCACGGTAGAGGTCGCTGCGTGTGCGCTCGCTCGGCACGTAGGAGATCCCGTGTATCGCGAACCGCTCCCGCGGCCACTCCCCCGCGTAGCGGTCACCGGTGACCGTGTAGATCCGGTATTGCTGAAGGAGCGCGGCGTAGTCCGCAACGACCTGCTCCGGGCTGAACGGCGGCCGCGTCTCGCGCACCACATCGAGCACGGCGCGCTCGCCCTCACGGTGCGCGATCGCCAGCGTGAACGAGTCCGAGGAGCCACCTGAGGGGTCCACGAAGGCGACGTAGCGGAGGGCCTCCGCCGGGGCCAGCTCGCGCCGGCCTTGAACGGTCACCGCCCGCACGGCCTCTGGGTCGAAGAGGCTCTCGACATCCCGCCGGAAAGAGACTGAGCCGCCCTGACCGTACTCGGACGCGGCAGCGATCGGGTCATCCGCGAACGCCTGCGTGATCACGGCGGGGTCCACGAGCGGGTTCATCGAGAGCGTATCGGCGTTCCACGCCAGCCCGGTCGGATCCTCGGTCCCGGTGTACTTGGTGTGCGCCTTGTACAGCTCCCCCTTGGCCGCGTAGGGCGACGAGAGGCCGAGGAGGAGCGCGCCAGGGACGGTGGCCATGCCCGGACGAAGGGCCCCGAGCACCTCGGAGTCAGGGTTGGCGCCTGTCTCGTCGTTCAGCCAGAACGCCACCTCCTCGGCGACCACGCCGATCAGCGTGTAGCCCCGGGTCGTGCGGTAGGAGGCCGTCGAGACCCGGATCTCTGCGCCGGTTGTGAGCTCGACGTGATCCTTGAGCATCCGGACCTTGTAACGCTCGAACGCAGGCAGGGCGAGGAGACCCTTGAGGTAGGACAGTGTGGCCCGCGCTTGATGGCGGTCGGCAGCGATCACCGGGCACACTGCCCGCTCTCCCGGCGCCAGGATCTTCGCCCAGTCGCGGCGGATTCCAAGATAGAGTGCAGCGAGGGCCGCGCTCCGACTCTTCCCGCCGCGGCGCCCGACGATCAGCCACGCCTCCCGTACCGGAGCCGCCGGTGGCGTCTGGCGTCCCGTGTGGCGCGTGAACCGCTCGAGGTCGGCCTCCGACATCGGCAAGCCGAAGACCGCACGCCAGAACGTCCGCCAGGCGTCCCAGGTGGGTCCCACCAAGCCCGCAGCGTCCATCATGTCGAGCATGGAGCCGGAGAAGGGTGACGGCGGCGCCGTGGCCGCCCGAAGCATCGCCGCCTTGGCGATGCCGCCCCTGCGACCCAGCTCCCGAGCCTGGCGCCGCGATCGGAAGCTCACGCCAGACACGCGCTAGGCGGCACGCCAGAAACCCCTCGACGCGCTAGGCGCCTCGCAGCGGGCCGATCGTCTGGAGTCTTGTCATGCCGAAGTGACAGTTGGCGCGTTTGAGGGCACCTGCGGAGCCTCAAGAGCGAGATCGTGTCTCCTAGGGGCGCGCAGGCCCTTAAGCGGATAAGGGGCATTATGTTAAGCAGCCAGTTCGCCCTCGCGACCAAGAGCAACTGCACGTCCGTATCCTGCAGCAGCGATGACCAAACCGAACGACGATAGCACACAGTTCGCGTGACCATGTTCGTCACGTTCTCCTCGCTGCATTGTGGCGCTGAGACGCCAGTACCGGCGCGCACGCAGCACGTGGGACACTCGGCGCGCGCGCCCGACGCCGTCCGGGTGGAAGCTGGAGCCTGACCGTTACGGGCTTGCCTTCGTGAACCAGGCCCGCCGGGCGGCGGCAAGACGATGCTCGCCCGCCGCCTGCCCACGATCCTGCCGGAGATGTCGCTCGCGGAGGCGCTGGAGACCACGAAGATCCACTCCGTGGCGGGGCTGCTGGCCGCGGGCGAATCGCTGATCGCGGTGCGGCCGTTCCGCGCGCCCCACCACACCATCTCGGACGCGGGGCTGATCGGCGGCGGCAGCTACCCGCGGCCCGGCGAGGTGAGCGTCGCGCACAACGGCGTGCTGTTCCTCGACGAGCTGCCGGAGTTCCGCGCCAACGTGCTCGAGGCGCTGCGCCAGCCGCTCGAGGACGCCGCCGTCACGATCAGCCGCGCGGCCACCTCGCTGTCGTACCCGGCCCGCTTCATGCTCGCCGCCGCGATGAACCCGTGCCCGTGCGGCTTCTTCGGCGACCCCGCGCACGCGTGTCCCTGCAGCCCGCAGATGGTGCAGCGCTACCGCGGGCGCATCTCGGGCCCGCTCCTCGACCGCATCGACGTCCACATCGAGGTGCCGGCGGTGCGCTACCGCGAGCTGTCGGCCGAGCGGGGCGGGGAGCCGAGCGCGGCGATCCGGGAGCGGTGCGCGCGGGCCCGCGCCCGGCAGCGGGAGCGGTTTCACGCGCGACCGGGCGTCTTCGCGAACGCCCACATGGCGCCGCGCGACATCCGCGCGCACTGCGCGACGACGGCGGCGGCCGACGCGCTGCTCCGGACCGCCATCGCGCGGCTCTCGCTCTCGGCCCGCGCCTACCACCGGGTGCTGAAGCTCGCGCGCACCATCGCGGACCTCGCGGGCGCGGCTGAGATCGAGCCGGCGCACGTGAGCGAGGCGATCCAGTACCGGAGTTTGGACCGCCCTGCCGCGTAGCCGGGCGGCGCCCGCGCCGGCCCTCGCGGCGCGCGGCGACGACGGGTAGCTTCGACCCGCGGCGCACTTCGGCTCGGGCCCGATCAGAGGGGAGGCATCGTGTCGGGTTGCCCCGCGTGAGCGCCGCCGCGACGTATCCGGGGAACCGGGCATCCTGCAACTGATGGCGCGCCGTGCCGTTCCAACCCTGCTGGTGGCCGCCTGCGCCGCCTTCCTGTGCGCGCCGCCGCTGCTCGCCCAGGCCGACATCATCCGCGGCCGGATCACGGCGACCGCGGAGAACGAGCCGATCTACGGCGCGACCATCACCGCCACCTCGATCTCCGGCGGCGTCAGCCGGTCGGCCCGGACCAACAGCGACGGCCGCTACACCATCGTCTTTCCTGGCGGCGACGGCGACTACTGGATGACCGTGGCGGCGGTGGGCTTCACCCCGAAACGGTTCGAGCTCAAGCGCATCGCCGACGAGGCCGTGCTGGTCGGTGACGCCCGGCTGGGCGCCATCACGCTCGACACCATTCAGGTGACCGCGGGCCGCCGCCGCGTGTCGCGCGACGAGTCGGGCGCCGACCTGAGCGGGACCGAGCGCACCGTCAACCCGGGCCTGGTGCCGCCCGACCAGGCGGGCGACCTCGCCGCCATGGCCGCGACCCAGCCGGGCGTGTCCTACATCCCCGGCACCAACGGCGACCCGTCCGGCTTCTCGGTCCTCGGGCTCAGTACCGACCAGAACCTGACCACCCTGAACGGCCTGAACAGCAGCGCCTCCGACCTGCCGCGCGACGCGGGCGTGACGGTGTCGGTCGCGACCTCGCCGTACGACGTCTCGCAGGGCGGATTCAGCGGCGGGATGCTGAACGTGCGCACGTCCCCCGGCTCGAACTACGTCGTCCAGACCCTGAGCGCGATCGGGAACGCGCCGCCGCTCGAGTGGACCGACGCCGCCGGCCGCGCCCTCGGCCAGGAGTACAGCAACGCCAGCCTGGGCGGGCTGTTCGCCGGCCCGCTGGCCTACGACCAGGCGTTCTACAACGTGGCCTACCAGGTGGGCCGCCGTGCCAACGACCTCGCGACGCTCCTCAACACGGACGCGCTCGGGCTCGAGACCGAGGGCGTCGCGCCCGATTCCGTCAGCCGCCTGCTGGGCATTCTCGGCGCCGCCGGCGTGCCGGCCACGGTCGCGGGCTTCCCGTCGAGCCTGCTGTCGGACCAGGCCTCCGTGCTCGGCTCGTTCGACTTCATGCCGCCCTCCTCGACGAGCGGGCAGGCGCTCAACCTCACGATGAACGGCGCCTGGAACCGCTCGTCGCCGGGGATGCCGCTCACGACGCAGCTGCCCTCCTCGAGCTTCCGGTTCACGAACTGGAACGGCTCGGTGCGTGCCCGGCACACGGCGTATCTCGGCTTCGTGTTGAGCGAGACCGGCCTCGCGGTGAGCGGGTCGCACCGCTGGCTCTCGCCGTATCTCAGCGAGCCGGGCGGCAGCGTGCTCGTGCAGTCCGATTTCCCCGACGGCACCAGCGGCATCCAGGCCCTTCAGTTCGGCGGGTCGTCGCTGCTCAACACGACGACCAGCTCGTCGTGGGACCTGACCAACCAGCTCTCGTGGTTCAGCACCACCAACCGGCACCGCGTGAAGCTCACGACGGAGGTCCGCCGCGACACCTGGTCGCTCACGCAGGGGAGCAACCTGCTCGGCGCATTCGCCTTCAATTCGCTGGCGGATCTCGAGGCCGGGCAGCCGGCGTCCTTCACCCGGCAGCTCGGCGCCGTGAGCACCGGCGGCAGCGAGCTGATCGGCGCGCTGTCGCTGGGCGACTCCTGGCGTCCGAGCCAGGATTTCCAGCTCGTGCTCGGCGCCCGGCTCGACGCGAACGGCTATCCCGACCGCCCGGCCGCCAATCCCGCGGTGGCGCAGGCCTTCGGCGTCGCGAACGACCGCGTGCCCAGCGGACTCGGGGTGAGCCCGCGGCTCGGCTTCTCGTGGGTATACGGCAGGTCGGACCAGATCGGCGCGTTCCAGGGGGCGGCGCGGGTGCCGCGCGGCGTCGTCCAGGGGGGCATCGGGGTCTTCCGCAACACGCCGTCCGCCCAGCTGCCGGCCCAGGCGATGAGCACCACGGGTCTCCCGTCCGGCGCGCAGCAGATCACCTGCGTCGGCGCGGCGGCGCCGACGCCGGACTGGAGCGCGTACGCGCGCTCGGCGGACAGCGTGCCCACGCAGTGCACGGGGGGCGCGCCGCCGGTCTTCTCGACCGGCGCGCCGAACGTGGTGCTGTTCGCGCCGAGCTACGCCGCGCCGCGCAGCGTGCGCTCCAACCTCCAGTGGTCGGGGCCGGTCCTCGGCGACCGGCTGATGGCCACGGTGTCGGGCACCTGGTCGGTCAACCTGGACCAGGCGGGCTTCACCGACCTCAACTTCGATCCCACCGTGCGTTTCACGCTTCCCGACGAGGGCGGCCGCCCGGTGTTCGTGCCGCCCTCGAGCATCGTCCCGGCCACCGGCGCCGTCGCGATCGACAACAGCCGCGTGGCCGGCGGGTTCAACCACGTGACCGAGAACGTGTCCACGCTCCGGTCCGTGAGCCGCCAGATCGGCGTCCAGATCGCTCCGCTGTCCGTGAACTCGACGTTCACCTGGGGCGTCGCCTACACGCTCAATTCGGTGCGCGACCAGGCCAACGGGTTCACCAGCACCGCGGGCGATCCGCGCGAGGTGACCACGGCCCGCTCGTCCGCGGACTGGCGGCACCAGGTCCAGGTCACCGTCGGCGCCAACCTGTTCGACCTCATCCGGGTGAACTGGATCCAGCGCTTCACGTCGGGCACGCCGTTCACGCCGATGGTGAACGCCGACATCAACGGCGACGGCTACGCCAACGACCGCGCGTTCGTCCCGGATCCGGCGCGGACGGGCGACACGACGCTGGCGTCGGGGATGCGGAGCCTGCTGGCCGGCGCGTCGAGCAGCGTGCGCGCGTGCCTGAACGCGCAACTCGGCCGGGTGGCGTCGCGCAACAGCTGCCAGGGCCCCTGGACGTCCGCGGGGTTCCTGACGGTCGCGTTCAATCCCCTCAAGGTCCGCCTGCCGCAGCGGGTCACGCTGTCGCTGCAGCTCGCCAATCCGCTGGGCGCGGCCGACCTGCTGCTCCACGGCGAGGGCCACCTGCACGGCTGGGGCCAGTCACCGGCGCCGGATCCCCGGCTGCTGATCGTGCGCGGCTTCGACAGCACGGCGCAGCGCTACGTCTACGACGTGAACCCGCGCTTCGGCTCGACGAGCCAGGCCGTGAGCGCCGTGCGCAACCCGGTCGCGCTCACCCTGTCGCTGCGGATCGACCTCGGGCCGCCGCGGGAGCGCCAGGCGCTCACCCAGACCCTGGACCGCGGCCGCACGCGGACCGGGACCAAGATGCCGGTGGGCTTCCTGCGTGCGATGTACGGCTCGGGAGGCCTGATCAACCCCATCGCGACGATCCTCGGCCAGGCCGACAGCCTGCGCCTGACCGGGCCGCAGGCGGACAGCCTCGCGACGCTCAACCGGTGGTACGTGATCCACCTCGATTCGATCTGGACGCCGCAGCTCCGCTCGATGGCAGCGCTGCCCGACCACTACGACCGCGGCGACGTGTACCGCCGCTACCGCTCGGCGCGCGAGGCATCGGTGGACCTGCTGATGGCTGCGGCGCCCGACATCCGCGGGCTGCTGACCCCGTCCCAGCGACGCAAGCTGCCCGACCTCGTCGCCGCCTACCTGGACCCGCGCTACCTTGCGGCGATCCGCTCCAGCACGTCCGGTGCGCCCGGCGGGGTGTTCGCCCCCGGGGCCGGGGTGCCCGGCGGCGCCCTCGGCGCCGGCTTCGGCGGCGGCGTGTACATGATACGCCAGTAGGAGAGCCACCATGGCCAGACTCCTCGTGCTTCCCGCCGCAGCCGCGGCCATCGCCTGCCTCAGCCCCGCGCTCGGCGCCCAACAGGCGCCGCCGATCCGGCCGATCGGGTCCATCCTGGCCGTGTCGCGCGATTCGCTCGCCAGCGCGGCCACGGCGGTCGAGGTCGCGGGCGCGCGCGTGTACGTGAACGACATCACCGCGCGCCGCCTGCTGCAGTTCGACTCGACGCTGGACACCGTCCGGGTGGTGGCCGATTCCGGCGGCGGCGGCGCCGACGCGTACGGCACGATGCCCGGCACCCTGCTGCCCTACCACGGCGACTCGGCCCTGCTGGTGACGCCGGCGTCGCTCGGGATGCTCGTGCTGAGTCCGGCGGGCACGATCGTGCGGGTCATGGCGACGCCGCCCAGCGGCGCAGGCGGCCTGCCCGCGCTGATCGGCAACATCTTCGGGACGCCCGGTTTCGACGCGCACGGCCGGCTCGTCTACTTCTCCCCGGTCCGCATGGCGTTCCGCGGACGGCCGCCCGAGGGCGGCGGGCCGATGTCCCTGCAGCCCCCGGACTCGGCGCTGATCGTGCGGTTCGACTTCGCCGCGCGGTCGCTCGATACGGCGGGGGCGATCCGGATCCCGCGTACGCGCACCAGCATCAGCCGCGACGACCAGGGGAAGATGCACATCGAGATGACCGCGCTGCCGATGGCGACCGTGGACGACTGGGCGGTGACGTCGGACGGCCGGCTCGCGATCGTGCGCGGGCGCGACTATCACGTGGACTGGCTGGGCGCCGACGGCGCGTGGACCAGCACCCCGCGGGTGCCCTTCGCGTGGGAGCACCTGGACGACGACCGGAAGCAGGCGCTGATCGATTCGGCCGCGGCCGCGATGCAGACGATGTTCGACTCGATGCAGGCGCGCGCGCAGCGGGCCAACGCCGCGGGCGGTCCCGGTGGGGCGGTGATCGAGAGCCGGCAGGCGGCGCCGGGCGCCTCCGGCGGGGGCGGGTCCATGACGATCATCATGGCGGCGCCGATCGGCGGCGGGCCGCCGGGCCCGGGAGCGCGCGGCGCAGGTCCGACGAGCGTGACGATGGCCACGCCGACCATCGTGAAGGCCGGCCTCGCCGACGTGCCCGACTACCGGCCCGCGTTCCGCCAGGGCGCGGTGCGGGCCGACGCCACGGGCGACCTGTGGATCCGCACCAGCGCGGTGAACGACGGCCGTCCCGTCTACGACGTGGTGGACGGCCACGGGGAGCTGATCGACCGGGTGCAGCTGCCTCCGTTTCGCACGATCGCGGGGTTCGGCCCCGGCGTGATCTACATGGCGGTGCAGGACAGCAGCGGCACGGTGCACCTGGAGCGGGCGAAGATCCGGTAGCCTCCGGGGCGTTCCGCCCGCGTCCCGATGCCCGGCGGCACCTCCGACCGCGCGGCCGCGCCGGGGATGCTCCTCTCTCCCTTGCTTCCCCGCGCGATTACCTTAGAGCGCGTGGACGGAGCCCGCTGAGGTGCGGCTGTTCGTCGCGGTGAACCTCCCGCCCGAGGAGCGGAGGCGCGCCTGGGAAGCGGCGCAGCCGATGCGCGCCGCGCACCTCCCCGTGCGCTGGTCCGCCCCCGAGACGCTGCACCTCACGCTCAAGTTCCTCGGGGAAGTGGAGCCGGAGCGCGTCGGCCCCATCGGCGAGGCGCTCGCCGGCGCCGTCCGCAAGGCCCGCCCGTTCACGTTCACCCTCGGCGGCATCGGCGCCTTTCCCAGCGTGGCCAAACCGCGCGTCGTCTGGCTCGGCATCGAGCACCACCCGGCGCTCGAGCTGCTGGCGAACGACGTCGAGCTGGCGCTGATGGGCCTGTCGTTCGAGCCGGAGCTGCGGCCGTTCAGCCCCCACCTCACGCTCGGCCGCGCCGAGCGGAGCGCCAAGCCCGCCGCATTCCGGGACTTCGCCGGCCTGGCGGAGCAGATCGCCTACGAAGGCACCGCGACCGTCGAGAGCGTGGACCTGATGCAGAGCATCCTCGGGCCGCAGGGCGCCAGCTACACGGTGCTCGCGCGCGCCC
>Ga0335085_10014232_pt1 | contig 11624 bp, 12 predicted proteins | sample Lox_Sample_45_FD_206712 | JGI IMG/M metagenome (GOLD analysis project Ga0335085, IMG submission 206712) | Soil microbial communities from Loxahatchee National Wildlife Refuge, Florida, United States - Lox_Sample_4.5 | ecosystem: Environmental > Terrestrial > Soil > Wetlands | place: USA...
TTCGCTGCCGCGCTTGGAACGGTCGCGACCGAAGAGCAGCCATGGTTCAATGTTGGAGCATCGAACGTAACAAGAATGCTGAGAAGTGCCCCGAGAGAGACCGCCCCTGCAATTGAAGTGACCGCAGAGTGGGACGGCTACGTCGAGAAGATTAGCAAGGACCATTTCGTTGCACGTATGCGCGGACTGAAGGGTAAAGGCGTTGAAGGGAGCGACGAAGAGGCCGAGATCCCGATGTCGCTGGTCGACGCCGCGGACTTGGATCTAGTAGTGCCTGGGGGCTTTTTTCGGTTGATAGTTACAGATGAAAAGCCGAAGGTTGGTCCAAAGAGAAGCTACACAAGCGTGCAGTTCCGTCGATTGCCTGCCTATACGAAACGGGACCTTGACGCAGCCGAACGGGAAGCAGACGAGATATTAAATGCGTTTCGACTGGCGTCAGGTGGCCAAGCCACCGGCGCATGACGAAGCAGAGATCACCGTCATAGGGCCAGGCTTCGGCGAGTGCATTGTCGTGCACTCGGGCGACGGTCAGTGGTTGATCGTCGATTCCTGTCGCGAACCTGACACGAAGTCACCTGTCGCCCTTCATTACCTGAATGCGCTCGGGGTCGATCCGGTGCACGCCGTGCGTTGGGTCGTCGCAACTCACTGGCATGCAGATCATGTTGGTGGTTTGGGCGAAGTCTTCGCTGCGTGTAGGTCTGCCCAATTCTTCTGTGCGGCAGCGCTCGGCGAAAAAGAGTTCATACACTATCTCACCCGGACGGGGCGCGTCACCAAGCCGGACAACGCCAAGGACTTTCGTCAGGTTTTCGACGAGTTGGTTACGCGGCGCGGCACACCGTTCTGGACACTTGGGGGCAGAGTCCTCTTCACGCGGCCACCCACGCGTGTCCAGCCAGAGTTTCGTATCGAGGCGCTCTCGCCGTCAGACAAGGAATACAGTCTTTTCCTCGATCGGATTGCGTCGGACGTCAGAGCGAAAGGCGTGCCGTATCGAGCCGTGGTCGCTTCGGACCCGAACCATTTGGCGATTGTTTTGTCGCTGCGTTGGGGCAACGACGCTCTGTTGCTCGGAGCTGATCTTCTTCGAGAGGCTACATCCGACAGGGGATGGCTCGCTGCGGTGAGCCAGGGGCAAACGCTAAGGGCACCCCCCGCCGACTTGGTCAAGATTCCGCACCATGGATCTGCGGGCGCGCACTCCGATGAGATGTGGACCAATCTCCTCGCGAGGAAGCCCGAGTCCGTATTAACCCCCTATAGCCGAGGCAAAAAGGATGGCCGGCCGCCGAAGCGGTCTGATCTTGAGCGAATATCCTCACTGTCGCGGCAGACCATCCTTACTGCGCCAACCGAGTCGGGAAGGGCACGAAAGAAGAACTCAGCAATCGCTCTCGCGCTTTCTCAGAGGCACATCGTGACGCGCAGATTGAAGGCGAGGATCGGCATCGCGCGCTTTCGGCGAAATATTGGCAGCAGGAATTGGAATGTCGAGCTGTTCGGACAGGCCAAGCGCGTATGAGTGACTTCATGCGGGCTACCGAGTTTTTCGGGTCAGCAGCTCCCGCAGCAGGGAGATAACCGGCTTCGCGAGGTTCGGTTGGTCCGATCCGCCGATAAGAGCCTTCAGGGCCTCCACGATCTCTTCTCGGGCAAGGACAACTGTGTATCTGTGGGTGGTGCCCCTGTCGGGCACCCCATATCGCCCCCTCAGCGCGAAAACAACGTAGTTCGTTTTGTCTGCTCCATAGACATGAGCGGGAGCATGCGCCACGGTGATATGTCCACGTGATCTCAACGCCCCGTGTCGTTCTATTCGCATAGAGACCTCCTACTTACTGAAAGGCGCATCGCAGGTGATGCCAGGTGCGTACAGTAGTCCTGCGGTTAGTCAGGCGTCTCGGTTCGCCGGCCTCCGAGACGTCATGTCCCTCATCGGCGGATCACGCGCGTCGGATCGCGCTCGATCCCTACCACGATGCGCTCGCCCGCACGCCCCGCGAAGAACTGCGCACAGCGCGGCCCGATCTCATCAGCCTGCCAGCCGTCTGCGATCCGCGCCTCTCGCGCAGCGACCAGGGCGGCTCGCTGGTCCGCGTGCGGCGGCAGCTCGGTGAGCTCGAGCAGCTGGCTATACATGTTCCTAACGGCAAGCCATGTCGACGCATCGATGGGCGCGAGTGGATCGGGTGCCGAGCGTCGCGTGTGATGGCCGTGGCGCATGGCGCGAGGATCGCGAGAGAGTGCGGCTGGCGCAAGAGCGCAGCGCGCAGCTGGACGCCATACAGTCAGGGTCTGCAGGCCCGGCTGTATGCGAGATACGTCCGGTTCCGCAACCCCTCGTACAGCCACACGGCGCGGAACACTGACGCCGGCGCCAGCCGTTCGACTATCTCGCGGGCGGCCTCGATTTCGCCTTCGAACGCGAACTCACTACGATCCATGTAGGCAAGTAAATCGATCGGCGCCTGCGATTCATACTTGGTCAGCAGCTTCTGCTCGAGCCTGCTGAGGTCTGCACGGCGAGAGTAGTCGCCGGTCATGATGCAAAACCGAGGCACCTCGGGCATGTCGCCTGCTTCGTAGCGGTAGACATCGGCGTACGCGAGCGCCTTGCACCCGTCGGATGACAGGGGAACGCGCCCGCCAAAGTCCCAAGGCAGCCTCAGTAGGCTCTTCGCGACTTCCCCGGCGGCCTTGCGCAACTCACGCTGAGGAAATCCCGCCCGTGGCGCGATCACGACTCGCGCCTCGGTCAAGAGCATCGCGATCTGCTGCTGCTCCATCATGGTCAATGCAGCTACGGCCCGTTCGAAGACGTCGCCGGTATCCATGAGCTTCATCCGGTGAAGCTCTAAACGATCATTGAGCCTGACGAGCTCGAATGCCCAGGGGCCGTCCGGCCTCGTGTTGACCAGGATGTCCGGAGCTGGCTCAGGCGGTTGCCGCACGCTACCCGGGATGACGTGCAGCCTGATGCTCCCCGCAAACTGACGGAATGCCCGCAGCTCTTGTCGTTTGAGAGCCTCTTGGTGCTCCGACATGGTGGCCAATTGTACGCTTGACCCCGCAGTGGCACGGCAGGAGAGCGTGAACCCTCGTCATCGGTTAGCCGTGCGAATCATGCACTGGGTCAATGTGCTCGGTGACCGTGCTGCTGGCGGCCTGCCATCGATGAGCACGCGAAACGCCACGGACCTTCCCGACTACAGCCTGCAGCTGGTTACAGGCGAGCTATGGCCGTCCGCCGGCGGCCCCGGTGGATAGGTGCCGGAACCGATTATTGAATCGCCTGAGTGTCGTAGAGCGGTGCGCTCGAAGCTGAGGCACGGCTCCGCATCCCATCCACTGGAATGGCCTCAGCTCTACCGACTCCGACTCTACCGGTGTTGAGCTTGAACGTTAGGGTCGCGAAGTCCTGTCCGTGGTTCGGGAGCCGGATGCCGCCGTTTGACCAGTGGCGCATCGTCAGCTCCCCGATGACACGAGTGCCGGGGAGCCGGAATCGCACCCCAAGCTGTTCGGCAAAATCCACCCGGGTCGAACTGAGCTGATCCGACTCCGTCTTAGCGGCGAATCCAAAACCGAAAAACAGCCTCACCGGACCCCGTTCATAAAGCCGCCAACGACGCGACAGCGACATCCCCCAGTACGGATCAGCCATCACGCGACCGTATTCGCTATGGTCGTCGTAGAGCATCTGCTGGGTCGTGACGCGGAAGAACCCAAGCTCGTAGCGGCTGTCGTTCCAGTTTAGGACGATCGGTAAAACCACTCCGCCGGTCGCGCCCCAGAAGTGATAGGTCCCGCCGAGCCCGATCTGGACTTCGCAGGATTCGCACAAGGACTGCGCCCCTGCGAGACGCGGGCTGCAGCCAATGACAATCAGCAGCGCGAGGATTCCTGCCACGTTCAACGTCCTGTTGCGCGGGGATTGACGCTGCAGTCGCGCGAAGCGCGTGTGTTCTGCGGAGTGCACGCGCTGAAAGTGCGCGCCGCTGCACTCCGTCGTCTTGGAAGGAAGGCACTCGGTTTGTAGCCCCCTGCGACTTCCGGGGGAGCTTCTCAGAGCGTGTGACGGTCGAGAGTTAGAGGAATTCGCCCAACGCCCTCGTGGCTTGCGCCCCGATATTTTTCTAAGTGCGCGCTCGGAGGGTCAAGCCGCGCGCCATCGAGTAGCGATGGACCGCGTTGAACGCCAGACCGCGGGCGTCCCAGGTCACCGATCAGTCGCAGTAGTTCTTTCCGACTTGCATCGCAGTGATGACGTCGGCCAAGCTCCTCCGTGGCGGATCGCGCTCTCGACTAAGGAAGTCGCCCGCGCGCCTCCGCCTGCGCCACATCGTGCTCCACCAACCATGCCTCCAGTGCCGCACACATCGCTTCATCGATCGCCCCCGACGCAAGTTCCATGGCAGCGTAAGCATACCGGCGGGCACGCGTCGCGAACTCCTTGCGATCCTCGACGCTACTGCTAGGCAGTGGGTCGATGCCTCCGACGCTGGGGGCGTCGCGCTGCTTTCTCTGCCACTCTCTGACGTCAGCTTCGGCAGCGACTCGGCTTTGACGCTTCCAGGGATCACTGACGTGCTTGGCGACCGACCGATACCGGTTGATGATCGCATTGAGTGACACCCAGCGGGAGTGACGCGGCGGCGGTGGGATGCGACCGAGTGCCGCACCTCCCCGCTGCGCGCGCAGCGCCTGTACCAGCACGCGGATCTTGGCAGCGGGGTAGACCGCATCGCCGGGCGAGGGCCTCACGTGCTGTTGCGCCCGGGCGCGGCCACCACGCGAGCGTGCACCGCTATCGCACCTATTGGCGTCGGCGAGTTAGGCTTGCTGTCCCGCCGCTTCGAGAATCAGTCCCGCGATTGTTTGCGGTTGCGAGATAAGTGACACGTGACTGGCTTGCACCTCGATTGCCCGCGCGTTCATCCGCTTGGCCATGAAACGCTGCAGGTCCGGGTTGATCGTCCGATCGTCCTTTGAGATTGCATAGAAGCTCGGCTTCGTTCGCCAGGCGGCCTGCGTGGTCCTGCCGGCGAGCAGAGACTTCTGAAAGGGTTCCTGTACCGCGTACAACACTCGCGCCCTCGCTTCCGGGACATCGGCTGCGAAGTCTCGGAGGAAAGCGGCCTCGGTCAGGCGGCCCTCCTCACCGTCGAACACGATTCCCGCCGATGCGGGAGGTGCGGGAAACTTCTTGGCCAGGGCCGAGTAGTCCTCGCCGGCATCCGGTGCCCGCGCGGCTACGTAGACCAGGGCCGATACATTCGGGTGCACGCCGGTCTCGGTCACGATCATTCCGGAGAACGAATGTCCCGCAAGCACCGTGGGTCCGTCCTGACGATCCAAGACTCGTTGCGCGCTGGCCACCGCTTCCGGCAGGGTGGTTAACGGGTTCTGCACTGAAGTGACGTTGAGGCCCGCGCCCTGGAGGCGAGTAATCACATCCAGCCAGCAAGACCCATCCGCGAAAAGTCCGTGCACCAGGACGACGTTGCGGGCTTTGATGGGCTCCCGCTGCTCGGCAATGCCCGGGGTCGAAACCAATGATGTTGCCGCACCGGCAACCATGGCGAGTGAAAAGTCGCGTCTGCTGATCATCGCAATCTCCTCCAGGAATTTTCAGGGCGTCGTGATTTGCGGAATCGACGAGTCGAAGGCGTGAGCTCTGCCGGTTGCCGGAGCCACCCTACCCGGCTGCATCTGGCCCATTAATCCCCCGAATGGGGGTCGCCGACTTCAGCGCCAGTCACCGCCCGAACCCGGCTCAGGCTCCCATCTGAGAAGCCAGGTCCAACATGTCTTCACAAACGATGTCGAACGGGGCGGGAATCGCCGGAACTGCGCTCTGGCGTGGGTTCGCGCTCGATCATCTGGGGAAGCATCGAAGTCGCGAAATCGTTTCGCTGATGATCTCCCGGGTCGGGAATGCGAGACCGACGACTGCATTACTGGACCGCTACGACGCGTCTCCTTGTCACCTGTCGTGCCGGAATCGGAAACGTACAAATCGCAGCAGCAAGCTGCTATCGGGTGGGCGAAATCTGCGAAACAGTTGGGCAGTCTCTTCTAACTGGAGCGTCCTAGGTAAACCCATTCCAGGACGAGTGAACTCGAAAGTGCTGCGATGACAAGAAAGCTATTTTCCCCAGACCCCGCGCGCATCGGGCGCTTTGAGGGGCCGCCAAAGTGCGATGCTGTTCCCGTCGGTCTGGTAGAGGGGACGCCAGGTGAGCCGAAGGCTGATCTCATCGCCCTCCTCGGTAAGGAGAACGTTCTTCATAGAGCAATCGACATCGTGCGTTATGCCTCCGATGCGAGCCCGTATCGTCTCGTGCCCCGGGTAATCGTGCTCCCCCGAACAATCGACGACGTCGTCAAGCTCTTCCGGTACTGTCGAGAGACCGGGAGGCACGCCACGTTTCGGGCGGCGGGAACCAGCCTCAACGGTCAATCCCAATCGGACGACATACTCATCGACGTGCGCCGCCATTGGTATGGCGCGAGAATCGAAGACGATGGCCGGCGGGTGCGCGCGCGTCCGGGGACGATCCTCGGTCACGTCAACGCCATGCTCGGGCGTCACGGCCGACGCCTGGGGCCGGATCCTGCGAGTTCACACGCATGCACCGTCGGCGGCGTCATAGCCAACAACTCAGGCGGCATGCGCTGCACCGTGAGAAACGACGCCTACCGAACCGTATCGGCGATGACGTTCGTGACACCATCCGGCACCGTCATCGATACGTCAGCTCCCAACGCAGAGGCGGCATTCGAACAGGCCGAACCTAGTCTCGCAATGGGGTTACGGGAGCTGCGCGAAGAGTTGCTAGCCGATCGGGAGCTGGCCGACCGCGTGCGACGGAAGTATTCGATACGGAACACCCATGGTTACCGCCTCTCCGCGCTGCTGGATGGCGAGACCCCGCTCGAGATCTTCCGTCGTCTCGTCGTGGGATCCGAGGGGACGCTCGCGTTCGTCGCTGAGGCTGTGATCGATACCGTTCCTCTACCCAGGGTAACCAGCGTCGCGTGGATCCCAGCCCCAAGCATCGACGAAGCAGTCGGGCTTGTCTCCGGCCTTGTGGGTCTCGGAGCCACCGCGGTCGAACTGATGGTCGCCCCTGCGCTCGCCGCAGCCGCAGAGGCCTTCGCGCATACACCCTGCTATTGGAAAACGCTGGATCCGAAGGCTGCAGCCCTTCTCGTAGAGTTCGGCGCTGAAGACATACAGGCGCTCGAGGCATTGCAGAACAAGGTTATTGACTTCGCATCCAGCGCCAAACTCACTCATCCCGTAGAGTTCACGAGCGTCGCGGAAGCCATCGAGCTGGCCTGGCACGTGCGCGAAGGACTGCTCGGGCTGGTCGGCAAGATGCGTCCTAAGGGCTCCACACTCATAACCGAGGACGTGTGCTTCCCGCCTGACCGCCTGGCTCAAGGAGCGAGGGACGTCCAGGAACTGCTCGCCAAGCATGGTTTCCTCCCGGGGGTCGCCGGGCACGCCGCCCACGGCAACCTTCACTTCACGCTGATCGCCGATTTCAACCAATCGGAGGGTCGAGAGCGCTACGCGGCTTTCATGCAGGATCTCGTGCATCTGGTCGTCCGCAAGCACGATGGCTCGCTAAAGGCCGAGCATGGGACCGGTCTCAATATGGCGCCTTTCCTCGAGTCGGAATGGGGCGCCAAGGCCACCGCCATGATGTGGCGAGTCAAGGAGCTCGCGGACCCGAAGGGGATTCTTGGGCCCAACGTCATCCTGACCCGCAATGCAAGGCTACATTTGGAAAACCTGAAATCGGTGCCACGGATCGAGTCCGTCACGGATTCCTCTCAATGCATCGAGTGCGGCTTCTGTGAACCGGTTTGTCCAAGTCGTAACATCACGATGACGCCGCGGCAACGGATCGCAGTCAGGCGTGAAATGAGTCGCCAGGCGCCCGGATCCCCGATGCTCGCGCGGCTCCAGGAGCAGTACCAGTACGATGGAATCGACACCTGCGCCGGCGACGGCAGTTGCGCGACGGCTTGCCCCATTGGAATCAACACGGGCGCGCTGATTCGCGAATTCCGTGCGCGCGAGACCACCTCCGGGGGCGACAGAGTCGCACTCAAGCTTTCCGAACACTGGGGCGTGGTTGAGAAGGTGTCACGAGCGACCCTCGCCGCCACGCACGCATTCTCGGTTCTATTCGGAGTCGGACCTCTGGCGGCTTTGACCGGGCTCGCACGCGCAATCGCGAACCCAGATTTGATACCGAGCGTTCCTGGTCCGATGCCTCGCGCCGCTCGCTCTCCGCCTTCGACCCAGAGGAACGGTGCCGCAGCAGTCTATTTCCCGGCTTGCATCAACCGGATGTTTGGCCGTGATCCGGACGGTCCTGCAACGCCGGCCTTGCCAGAGGCGTTTGTCGCACTATCCGAAAGAGCCGGAAAGCCGCTGTGGATCCCGCCCGACGTTGCCGGTCTGTGTTGCTCCACTCCGTGGAAGTCAAAAGGCTATCCCAAGGGTCACGCGTTCATGGCGCAATCCATGGCCGCCGCGCTGCTGCGGTGGAGCGACGGGGGCAAGCTGCCGATAGTCGTCGATGCGGCATCGTGCACCCTTGGTCTCACCCAGGATATAGGGTCGCTGCTCGACGCCGGGACAAAGACCAGGTACGAGAAACTGACCATCATCGATTCGATCGCCTGGTGTCGCGACCTGCTTCCGAAACTGAGGACAAGGCAGAAGCTCAGGCGTGTCGCGGTGCATCCGACCTGCTCCATCACGCACCTGGAGCTCGCGGATGCACTCAAGCAAATCGCGACGCACTTGGCCCACGAGGTTGAGGTGCCGATCGGCACGACCTGCTGCGGCACTGCGGGGGACAGAGGCCTTCTCCATCCCGAACTCGTCGTCTCCGCGACCCGCGAGATCAAAGCCGCGCTCGATGCTCAGCCCTGCGACGCCTATCTCTCCGCCAACCGAACCTGTGAGATGGGCCTCCGTCACGCGACGGGGCGGCCGTATGAGTCGTTTGTCTTCCTCCTCGAGAAACTTAGTCGTCCCTAGTGCGGCTAACGGTGTCGGCCGAGCCGGGCTCCCGTGTGGGCTCACGCTCGTCGTCCGCGAAAGCATCGAGGTGGCGAAGTCGCTCCACTGCCATCGGGTCCCGGCGACAGCAGATTTGCCCAACCTCGCGAGCCCTGACCAATACCTCATCCGCGTCAGTCGTCAAACTTTCCGCACTGAGCATCTCTTCGCACCCCGAGGATACGAGTGCAGTGCTTACGCGGATATCAACCCCGCCCGGTGGGAGCCCCGAGCGAAGTTCCGTCCTGGCGGGATGTGAGGATTTCCCGGTCGGCGCGCATCTCGTCACGCCTCGCTTCGGCTTCACGCATCACGGGATCTATGCGGGTAACGGCCGGGTCGTGCACTACGGGTCGGTCACTCACGGTCTGCCCGGTGGCCCGGTCGAGGAAGTCTCGCTCGAGCGCTTCGCGCAGGGCCATCGCGTCACGGTCAAGGCGCTGCCCGGCTCGCCGCCCGGGGGAGAGGAAGTGATTCGGCGCGCGCGCAGCCGCGTCGGCGAGAACGCGTATCGTCTCTTCAGTAACAACTGTGAGCACTTCTGCGAATGGTGCCTGTACGGGCAACAGCGCAGCTATCAGGTCGAGCATGTGCTCCTGATTCCGCTGCTCAAGCGTCTCGCCCTCGCCGCGCGCGAGCGCTGGCGGCCCGGATTCGCGCTGCTCGCGCGGGAGTAGGTCCGGCATCGTTGCTGCCCCATCACCCCCCGTGTGGCAGCGACCTTGGGCCGGTGGTCCCGGACCGCCGGCCCGTTTTCTTTCCCAAGGCTCAGGCTTTCTCGTGCGTGTATCGTCGTCTGTACGCACACATGAGTTCATTGTACTGGCGCCATGTGCTCGCGCCTCGCGAGGAACGCGCGCCACGAACTGCCCTCTTCGCCGCGCGGTCTTTTTCGTGCTGACTCGAGCAATGGACGCACACGCCTCGCAGGTGCAGCGTTTCCTCCTTGCAGCTCTCGCACAGCATGCGGCTCAGCGCAGCAGGGCCAAAATTGAGTATCACTTCAGCCATCATGTGTGTACGTCTATCTTAAGTGCGCCGTCAGGCCCCGCGAGGACGTCTCGCGGCTCCACAGAGCCCGCAGGATCCACAGCGCACCTACCTCGCCGCGTAGCCTGCGGACCAGGATCTGCGCTCGACGCTGGCAGCGCTGCAGCATCGTCCGGTGTTGCAGAATATCTGATTCCCGAGGCGGCGCTTCGGACTTGCTGGCCACTTCCGCCAGTATCAGCGCATGGCCCTGCAACGTTCGTACGTCCGCGTAGAAGCGCAGCACGCGAAGTGCCGTGCGCGTGCCGAAAAGCCCGATGGATGCCGCGCTGTGGGTGAACACCGAGATATCTCCCGGCGGCAGGAGCACCCGCAGCACCTGGGATCCCGAAATCTCTCCGGTCACGACACGCTGCTCGAACTCCGTCTCGTACTGGGCGAGACGCGTGCGCAGCGTGCGGATCTCCGAGACGATCGCCAGCCGCCATCGATAGGATGCTTTGCGGTCCTGAATCGTCTGGCTGAGTCGCGAGACTGCGTACCCCGTCGTGGCGCTGACCGTCGCGGAAACGAGGAAGGTCACCAGCGAGACGGCATTACTCATACATTGGAGCGGCATTGTGATTCGCCGCTCTGGGGCGCGGATTCCCCCGTTCAGGGGATGAGAGACGCGAGGCGCTGCCCTCTAGTCTCACATCTGATCCGGCTTCGCCCATTCAAGTCCGACCCAAGGTATCTGATGCAGGCCGTGCTCAGGAAGCTTTCCTTTTCATTCGCAAACACCGCGGCGGTGCTTACGGCGCTCTATATCGCCTTCGCGCGCGACCTGGAGCGCCCGTACTGGGCTATGTTTACGGTATTCATCGTCGCGAACCCCATATCGGGCGCCGTGCGCTCGAAGGGCGCCTACCGCCTGCTGGGCACGCTGGCCGGCGCCGCGATCTCGCTCCTTCTGATCCCGCCGCTGGTGCATTCGCCGCTGCTCCTCTGCCTCGCTACCGCTTGCTGGGTCGGTTTGTGCCTTTATCTGTCGCTGCTCGATCGCACGCCGCGAAGCTATATCTTCCTGCTCTCCGGGTATACCGCGACCCTCGTCGGACTCGCTGTCGTCAACCAGCCCGAGACGGTCTTCGATACCAGCGTAGCCCGGGTTGAGGAGATTTCGCTCGGCATCCTCTGCGCCGCGATCGCTCACTCGGTGTTTTTTCCGAGAAATGCTCTCCAGGAGCTGGACGAAACGATCACGACTACCTTCGTTCGCTTCTCGAATTGGCTTTCGGTGGCCGTGACGCGAGCCGAGCAACCTGAGGACACGCTCGCCCATGAGCAGCTCGCCCGGATCGTCACTGAGCTGCACCTGCTGTACACGCACGTGGCATTCGAGACGTCGGATGTCCCACGCGCCGGCGGCATCATGCGCACCCTCCAGGACCGGCTCGCGCGGTTGCTGCCCGCGCTTTCGGCGGTGCAAAAGGCCTTCGCCGCGCTTCAAGCTCAGAGCTCGGTGCCAGCGCCGATCGTCAAAGCCCTCGAGGGGGTC
>Ga0335085_10014233_pt1 | contig 11624 bp, 8 predicted proteins | sample Lox_Sample_45_FD_206712 | JGI IMG/M metagenome (GOLD analysis project Ga0335085, IMG submission 206712) | Soil microbial communities from Loxahatchee National Wildlife Refuge, Florida, United States - Lox_Sample_4.5 | ecosystem: Environmental > Terrestrial > Soil > Wetlands | place: USA: Florida...
CTGGGCCTGGACGCGCGCGGTAGCGAGCAGCTGGGCCCTGACCTCGGCGTTGGTCAGCGTGATCAGCTCGGGGTGGGTGTACGAGTGGTTGCCGACCGCATTGCCGTGCGCCAGCACAGACCGGAATTCCTGCGGAAAGGCCAGGTCCTGATTGCCGATGTTGAAGAACGTGGCGTGCACGTGGTACGCCTCGAGGATGCCGAGTATCTTCGGCGTCCACTGGCCGCTCGGCCCGTCGTCGTAGGTGAGGATCAGGGTGTGCGCGGGCACCGTCCCGAACTCATCGACGGCGTAGCCGCAGCGGGAGGCGTGCGCCTCGAGCTGGGTGAGCGGCCGGTAGACCTGCCCCGTGAAGGGGTCGACGGCGTAGTCCGTGCCACCGTCGTGCTCGACCTTGACGACCCGCTGGAACACGCCGCTGCCGATGACCGGCACCTCCAGGTTGCCGCTGTCCCCGTACTGGCCGTCGGTCTTGGCGCACTTGAAGACCGCGTTGGCGATCTCGCGCGGGTAGTTCACCGAGGTGTTGTAACGGGTGGCCTGGGACGGCAGCTCGGTCGTCACCGTCCGCGCCCAGTCAACCGCCACCGCGATGAAACAGCCGACCAGCACCAGGATCGTCAGCAGGATCCAGCCGCGCCGCCCTCCTGGGCTGTAAAAGACCTGGTTGGGGTTGGTCTGCCGGATCTCGTCGGCGTGCAGGCCCTTGCGATGGGCAGCCGTCGAGCCCCTGGTCATGACCGCCCCTTCTCTTTCTTCCCCGCGGTCAGGACGTGACCGGAGCGGCGCTGGTCGGAGTGTCTGTGACCGTGGGCACCGGGTCGGCCGACGTCGTCGGGTCAACCGTCGTCGGCGCGACCGTGGTGGGAGCCACCGTCGTCGGCGCCACCGTGGTGGGCGCGACGGTCGTGGGCGCGACGGTCGTGGGCGCGACCGTGGTGGGCGCCACCGTGGTGGGCGCGACGGTCGTGGGCGCGACCGTGGTCGGCGCGACCGTGGGAGTCGCGCTTGTCTTGCCAGCCGCGGGCGTCGTCGGCGTCGTGCCCGACGCGACAGTCGACGGATGAACGACGGGGCCGACGGTGGTGCCCGTGGTCGTGGTCGTCGGGTTAACCAGGGCGGCGATGATCGGCGAGAGCCCGGTGATGGTTCCTGACCGCTTCGTCGAGCCGCCAATCACCTTCGGGTTGCCGCCGGAACTGCCGTTGGCGTTCGCCTGGGCGGGGGCCTGGGACTCCATCGGAAGCGCCGTCGGAGCCGGGCAGTTAGCCGCGCTGCAGGCGATGAACCCGCTCGACGAGGTGCCGGTGTTGGACGCGCCAGTCCCGTACCAGCAGATAAGTGTGATGGCGCCCAGCACCCCGGTGCCGATCACCAGGTTCCGCACCGAGTGCGGACGCTGCAAGTCGTCCTCTTTCGGCTGCTGCCGGTACAACAGCTTTCCCCCGCTTTTCATGGCTTGTCTCTTATTGTTGAGAGGCGTGCGGTTCTCTTACCTGCGAAAACTAGCGCATCGCAGTAACGCTGTAGTAGAACGCGGTACTGAGCCATCGCTGCGGGGACACGATAGCACGCCGATCGTAACAATTGCCGGCAAAATTATGCTAGCCGAATGTCCGCGACGTGTCTAGGTTCGTGCCTTGCCAGCTGGTTCAGAAGTTACACAGAGTAATAGAGAGGTCACAGTAGCCCCCGTGTTCCGCTAGTGGACCAGTTGTTACTCGGTTATCTCCATTTTACTTTACTTGCGCGGCCAGCGTGGTCCCGACCGGATCGTTATTGCCTATTTGCCAGATGTTGATCGCAACCCCGGGCAGGGCCTTCGCCAGCTGTGCTTTCTCATAGGAGATTGCCGTCGATGAGTCCCACACGATGTGATGCACGGTCTTCCCGCCGACGGTGGTCGTGTAGCTGTACTGGGTTTCGCCGTCCTGCGTCCCCAGCTTTCGCCAGTTGCCGGACTGCATCTTCGCCGCCATCTGGGTGGGGTTCAGCTGGGCGGCCTGGACCACCTGGCCGGACGAGTTGGTCGCGTTCGCGCCGCTGGCGGTGACCTGCCAGTCGTAGGCGTAGTTGGGCACCTCAATCGCGAGCTTGCTCGCCGGTACGCCGTAGCTGCGCACGTAATTCGCCACCTGGGTGACGTCGGCCAGCGGCGAGATCGGCCCCGGGGTGCCGCCTTGGTAGTGGAAGTCGATGGCCATCAGCACCAGCTGGTCGGCGTACTTGGCCAGGTTGCCGTAATCAAATAGGTAGGGAGCGACGTTGGTTACCTCGGAATCGACCATGTCGTTGTTCCTGACCAGGGACGCCACCCGGAGCAGCCGGTGCTGCTTGTGCATCGCGGCGGCGACCATCTGCACCAGGCGCGTGTAGTCGAGGGTTACCTCGTTGACTTCCTGGTCGAACGTCAGGTTGTGCCACCCCGCCAGCTGGGCGTAGGTGGCCAGGTCGGTCGCGTTTTCCGGCAGTGAGAACTCGTAGTCCAGGGTGAGGCCGTTCGCGGCGGGCAGGCTTGCCATCTCACGGGCGATGGCCGCCACGTGCTCGTTCATCACCGACGGCTCGGTGAGGATCTCGGCCATGACCTTCTTGTTCGTGGAGATGTTCTGGTCGTTGATCGTCACGAACCGCAGCGCGCAGGGGTTAGCCTGGGCGTCGGCGCTCAGCACGGTCGACAGCGACTCGCTGAACGGGTCGGCCGAGGTCAGCGAGCCCGGCGTGGTGAACGTCAGCCAGTCGAAGTCCAGCACGCCGAACTGGGCCGCGCCGCTCGGGACCTCATTCGTGTTCTGCTTGTCGTCGTTGTATCCGGCCATCCAGGCGCCGGTGGTCTGCAGCGAGACCGGGTGCGAGCACCCGGTGGCGGCGGGCGACGCGGACGCGAAGTTCGCCGTGTTGACGGTCGGCTGGGCCGACGCGGCGGGCAGCTTCTGCGTGGGCGGCGGGCCGGCGTTCTCGGGCGTCGCCCGCTGGCTCAGGGACACGAAAGCGTAGACCGTCGCGGCCAGGATCACCGTTATCACGCTGAGCGCGATAATCGCCGGCCGGTTGGACCGCGTGAAGAACTTTCCCATTGATCAGTCTTTCGTGTGTTAATGACGCGCGACTCCGGCGGCGGTGCGGCAAGGGTGTTAACGCGGGAGCGTCCGGCAGCGGGAAAGTTGGCCTGAATCCTGCGCGCTGTAGCGGCCGGTTACACGATACCCCGCAAGCCGCGTGCTGCGGCCCGCGGGAACGGCCGCGAGCGTTTTCAGAGGAAGCATTCAGAAAGGCCGACGCATTGTTATGCGATTGTGCCCTTGGCCTTGACGGCGGCCGGTAGCCTGCGGGCGTGACCGCCGGGACCGATGTGGCGCTGCGTGACCAGGCAGCCGCGGTGCTGCGCGGCAACGACGCGGGCGGCTGGACGAAGGCATCGCCGCTGCTCTACCCGCATCAGTGGAGCTGGGACAGCGCCTTCATCGCCATCGGCTGGGCGCACCTGGACGTCCGGCGCGCGATGACCGAGCTCGAGCAGCTGTTCGCGGCGCAGTGGTCGACCGGCATGGTGCCGCACATCGTGTTCCGGGCGGGCCAGGGCGCGCGGTACTTTCCCGGGCCCGAGTGGTGGGACTGCGCCGCTGTCACCCCCGCGGCCCGCGGGCTCCCAGCGCAGACGACCGGGATCTGCCAGCCGCCGGTCCACGCGCTGGCGGTGCGGCGGATCTGGCAGCTGACGCCGCCGCCGCTGGAGGCGGAGATCCGCGCGCGCATCCAGGCGCTGTTCCCGCGGCTGGTGCACTGGCACCGCTACCTGGCCACCGGGCGTGACCCCGAGGCATCGGGGCTGGTCACCGCCTACCACCCGTGGGAGGGCACGGACAACTCACCGCGCTGGGACCGCGCGCTCGCGCGCATCGAGGCGCCCAGGCCGGGGCCGTACACCCGCCTCGACATCAGCGAGCTCGGCGACCCGGCGCAGCGGCCCACCAACTGGGACTACGACCGGTACCTGTGGCTGGTCGAGCTGCTGCGCACCTGCCGCTACGACGACGAGCAGATCCACCGGCACTACCCGTTCCAGATCAAGGACGTGTTTTTCAGCGCCGTCCTGGTAGCGGCGAACGCCGCGCTGCTCGACCTGGCCGACGCGGCCGGGGCCGGCACCGGCGATCGCGACGAGGTGGCCGGCTGGCTGGACCGCGGCAGGGCGGGGCTGGCGCGCCAGTTCGACGCCGGGTCCGGTCTCTGCGCCGACTACGACGTCCGCGCCGGGGAGCAGATCCGGCTGCGCACGTTCGCGGGTTTCGCGCCGCTGTTCGCCCGGACCGGCGACGCCGGCCAGCGCGCCGCGCAGCTGCGGCTGCTGGACTCCGCCGACTTCTGCGGCAACCCCCGGCTGCGCTGGCCGCTGCTGCCGAGCACCAGCCCCGCCGAGCCGGCGTTCGAGCCGCACAACTACTGGCGGGGCCCGGTCTGGCCGGTCATCGACTGGCTGCTGTGGCAGTCACTGACCGAGCTCGGCTGCGCGGACCGGGCGGCCGGACTGCGTGGCGACTCGCTCGCCCAGGTCAGCGCGGCGGGCAACTTCAACGAGTACTTCGACCCGTTCACCGGCGCGCCGCTCGGCTCGCCGCGGCAGTCCTGGACGGCCGCCGTCGTACTGGACTGGGCGGCCCCCTAGCTCAGAGTTCGATGCGAGAACCCATGATGACGGTGCGCTCGCGGGGGAGCTGGAAGTACTCGGCCGCGTCGGCCGTCAGGCGGGCGGTCGCGACGAACAGGCGCTTGCGCCAGCGGCTCATGCCCGGCGTGTTCCCGCGGCGTATCTCGATGGTGGACAGGAAATAGGAGATGTCGCCGGCGGACAGCGGGCCTTCCCACGCGGCCTTGCTGATGAGCGGCAGCATCGAGGGGACGTTGGGGGTGTCCATGTAGCCGAAGCGGGCGGTGACGTGGAAGATCCGGTCGTCGTGGTAGCCGAGATCGTCGATCTCGAGCCGGTCCGCGTCGGCCACATGCGGCACGGGAAGCGTCTGGATGGCCAGGATGATCACGTGTTCGTGCAGCACGTGGTTGTGCTCGACGTTCGCGCGCATGGCCAGCGGGGCGGTTTCCTTGCCGCGGTTGAGGAAGATCGCGGTGCCCGGCACCCGCGGCAGCGGTGGCCGCTTGACGTGCAGCTTGTCGATGAAGTCGCGGAGCGATCCCTCGTCGCGCGCACGCTGCCTGCTGACGAGCTCCCGGCCCTTCTGCCAGGTAGTGAGCACGGTGAACACGGCGATGCCGATGGCCAGCGGCAGCCACGCTCCGTGCGGCAGCTTGGTGAGGTTAGCGGCGAAGAACAGCGCGTCCACGGTCAGCAGCACGGCGGCGATGGGGATCACCCGCCAGAGCGACCATCGCCACTGCTGGCGGGCGATGTAGAAGAACAGCAGCGTCGTGATCGTGATCGTGCCGGTGACGGCCACGCCATACGCATAGGCGAGCGCGGTAGAGGTGCGGAACGTGAACACGAGCGCGAGCACCGCGACGCACAGGGCCCAGTTGATCCACGGCACGTAGATCTGGCCGGCCTGCTGCTCGGAGGTGTGGTCGATGCGCAGCCGCGGCAGGTAGCCGATCTGTGCCGCCTGCAGCGTCACGGAGAACGCACCGGAGATGACCGCCTGCGAGGCGATGACCGTGGCCACCGTGGCCAGGATCACCATGGGAATGCGTCCCCAGCCGGGTACCAGCAGGTAGAAGGGATTGCTGATCGCGCGGACGGGGTCGGAGAGGACCAGGGCGCCCTGCCCCAGGTAATTGAGGATGACGGCGGGGAACACCAGGAACAGCCACGCCCGGGTGATCGGCCAGCGGCCGAAGTGCCCCATGTCCGCGTACAGGGCCTCGGCGCCGGTGACGGCCAGCACCACGGCCGCCAGCGAGAAGAACGCCGTGCCGAAATGCCCGAACAGGAACGCGCCGGCGTAGGTGGGGGACAGCGCCCTCAGGATCGACGGGTCGCCGGCGATGCCGTGGATGCCCCAGGCGGCGATCACCGCGAACCAGATCGCCATCACCGGCCCGAACAGCCGTCCGACCGCGCCACTGCCCAGTCGCTGTAGCACGAACAGCAGGACCAGGACCGTCGCGGTGAGGGGCAGCACCAGCTCGGACACCGACGGAGCCGCGACCTGCACACCCTCGATCGCGGACAGCACCGAGATCGCCGGGGTGATCATGCTGTCGCCGAAGAACAGCGACGCGCCGAAAATCCCGAGCGCGGCCAGCACCAGCGCCGTGCGGCGCCTGCTCGGCATGCTGCGCCGGCGGATCAGGGTTATCAGCGCCATGATCCCGCCCTCGCCGTCGTTGTCGGCGCGCATCACCAGCAGCACATAGGTGACCAAGACGACCAGCACGACTGACCAGAAGATCAGCGAGATGACGCCGTAGACGTTCCCGGTCGACGCGTCCACGCGGTGCGGGTCCGACGGGCTGAAGACCGTCTGGACGGTGTACAGCGGGCTCGTGCCGATGTCACCGAACACGACTCCCAGCGCACCGAACTCCAGCGCTCCGCGCGCAGCGCCCTGCGTCATGTCCCCTCCGCCTCCCGGCTGCCACCACAACAGTAACGTGATTAGCATGGCCGACAATGGATGAGGAGCGCACCGGGGCACCGGATCAGACGGCGGTGCGGGTCGCGCTGTGGCGGGCGATGCACGTGCTGGCCGACCCGCCGCCGCACGTGCTCGAGGACGAGGTGGGGCTGCGGCTGGCGGCGCCCGAGGCCGGCTGGCGGGACCGGCCGGACATGGACCCGGTGTTCACCAGCGGTTTCCGGGCGCACGTGGTGGCCAGGTCACGGTTCATCGAGGATCTCGTCGCCGAGCAGGCCGCCCGCGGCACGGGCCAGTACGTGCTGCTCGGCGCCGGGCTGGACACCTTCGCGCAGCGGCGGCCTGACGCCGCCGCCCGGCTGCGGGTGTTCGAGGTCGACCAGCCGGGGCCGCAGGCCTGGAAGCGGCGGCGGCTGACCGAACTCGGCTACGGCGTCCCCGGCTGGCTGCGGCTGGTGCCCGTCGACTTCGAAGCAGGCGGGTCCTGGCGCGACGAGATCGCGGCCGCCGGGTTCGACGCGGGCCGCCCGGCCGTGGTGGCCTCCACCGGGGTCAGCATGTACCTGACCAGGGAGGCGAACGCGGCCACGCTGCGCGAGCTGGCGTCGCTGGCTGCCGGGTCCACGGTGGCGATGACGTTCCAGCTGCCCGCCGAGCTCGTCGATGAGCGGGACCGGCCGGGGCGGCAGATCGCCGTGGACGGAGCCGCAAGGTCGGGCACGCCGTTCATCAGCTTCTTCACCCCGGCGCAGATGCTGGCGCTGGCCCGCGAGGCGGGCTTCACCGACGTGCGGCACGTATCGGGGAGCATGCTCAACGGCCGGTACTTCGCCGGCCGGGCGGACGGCCTGCGCATGTCGACAGGAGAGGACTTCCTGGTCGCCGCGACCTGACGGTCATGGTGCGGGGCGGGCGGAGGCGCGGGCCCGTTCCGGATAACTGAAACCCGCGGCGGGGGAGGCGGCCAGGTTTTCCGCGTGCAGTTCCCACGCGACGGCGAGGCGTTCGGCGGCGAGCTCGAGCGTGCCCGGCTGCTCGGCGAAGGAGAGCCTGGCGAAGTGCCGGTGGCGGCCGTCGGCGCACGCCGCGCCGCCCGCCATGATCGTGACGCCGTGCCTGGCCGCCGCGGCGTGGGCGAAGGCGTCCGCGTTGTCGAGCGGGAGCCGCGCCCACAGGGACAGGCCGGCCTCAGGCCGCTCGGCGCGCCACGCGGGCAGGTGCCTGGCGACGAGCGCCAGCAGCAGGTCGCGGCGCTGGGTGAGCGCGGCGCGGTGCGCGGCCAGCCAGTCCGCGTCGATCGCCGCCAGCAGCCGGGCGGCGAGCGCCTGGCCGATGACCGCGGTGCCGAGGTTGAGCGCGGCCTTGCGGGCGATGAGCGCCGACCGCAGCGGGTCCGCGGCCCGGATCCAGCCGACGCGCAGCCCGCCCCATAGCACCTTGGAGACCGAGCCGACCGCGACGACGCGGGTGCTCAGCGCGGCGAGCGGCGGGGGAGCGGCCTGCCGTGGCACGCCGAGCATGAGGTCGGCGAGGGACAAGTCCTCGACGATCGTGACGCGGCCGGCGTCGGCGATCGCGGCGAGGGCCTGCCGGCGCAGCAGCGGCATGACCGTCCCGGCCGGGTTGTGGCCGGTGGGCATCAGGTACGCGACGGTGTCCGGGGCGCGGCCGGCGCGCTCGATGCTGACGGGGGCGTCGCCCGCGGCGTCGGCCGGCACGATCGTCCGCTCCCCGCGGGTCCCCGCCAGCGCGCTCGCCACCCCCGGGTACGTCGGGCAGCTGGCCAGCACCCGCGCGGCGGGCAGCGTCCTGACGAGCAGCCAGAGCGCTTCCTGCGCGCCGGCCGTGATGACGAGCTGGCCGGGGTCGGTCGGGAGGCGCTGCTGTTCGGTCAGGTAGCGGGCGACCTCGGTTCTCAGCTGCGGCAGGCCCGCCGGGTCGAGGCCGTGGCCGTCGAGAGACTGCCAGGCGTCGCCGGCGTCGACGTGCGGGAGATGCCGCAGGTCACCGGGGGCGGAGAGGGACAGGTCGATGGACTCGCGGTCTTCGGCGACGCGGCGCAGCAGCATGGTCGCGACGCTGCTGCCCGCCGGGCGGGCGGCCCACGACGGGCGCCCCGCGACGTAGGTGCCCGCGCCCTGGCGGCGGGTCAGCACGCCGGCCTTGACGAGCTCGTCGAAACAGGCGACGACCGTGCCTCGCGATGTTCCGGTGACGGCGGCCAGGGTCCGTTCCGCGGGCACCCGGTTGCCCCTGACGAGCGTGCGCTGGTCGATCGCCTCCAGCAGCGCGGCGGCGAGCTTCTGGTACCGCGGGCCCGGACGCTGCCGCCAGCCGGCGAAGACGACCTCCGCCCACCACGTCAGGTCCCTGGAATCCTGGTCCATTTCTCGATATTGGCACTGTTCTGTTCGGGCCGCGACGGGCAGGGTGGTTGTCCATGGAACCGACTCCGACGCTGGCCCGCCGCTTCTGGGTGGCGATCGAGCCCATTCACTCCATCGTGTACTTCGCGCCAGAACCGCTCGAGGCCGCCAAGAAGACCGGCCTGCGCGGCTTCTGGATGAGCTACTTCGCCGGCCGGGTGGCGCCGCTCGGGCCGGTGCCCGCGTCGGCTGTCGAGGCCATGACCTACGGGTTCGCGCCCGCGATGGTCGCGCGGGCCATTCCGGACGCGTGGCGGTTCGCGTCCCCGTCCGCCGTGCTCGAGTCGCGGCTGTCCAGCGCGCCCGAGGCGCTGCGGCTGCACGTGGGCGAGCCCGGCCTGACCGCCGCCGGCGAGCTGGCGGACCTGTTGTGGGAGGCGGTGGCCGGGTGCCGGTTCGACGGGCGGCCGCTGGCGGCGGCGTGGGCGGCCGTGCCGCGGCCCGATGACCCGGTCGCCGCGATGTGGCTGGCGGCCACCGCGCTGCGCGAGCACCGCGGCGACGGGCACGTCCTTGCCGGGGTGGCGTCCGGGCTGCGCGGGCTGGACGCGACGGTGACGTTGGTGGCGACCGGCGCGATCTCGCGCGACCTGATCCAGCCGACCCGCGGGTGGAGCGACGAGGACTGGTCCGCGTCCGCGCGGCGGCTGCGGGCGCGCGGGCTGCTCGACTCTGGCGGCAGGCTCACCAAGACCGGCGGCGCGCTGCGCCGTGAGGTCGAGGACCTGACCGACCGGCTCGCCGCCGGCCCGGTCGAGCGGCTCGGGTCGACCGGCGTCGAGCGGGCGATCGAGCTGGCGACGCCGGTCAGCAGGCACCTGATCGACACCGGGGTGATGCCGGTGCCGAACCCGATCGGCCTGCCGCGGCCGTGAACGCGGTTGACGTGCCCCCGACGTCGGTCGCGGTGGGGACGTGCTCCGTGCGGCAGGCGGCCGCGGGGGACCGGCCGGCGCTGGAGCGGATGCTGGCGCGGTGCACGGGGCAGACCAGGTACCGGCGGTTTCACGGGCCGGTCAAGGTCTTCCCCGAGCGGTACCTGACCGAGGCGCTGTCCGGCAGCCCGCTGCACTTCGCGCTGGTGGCCTGCCTTGATGAGGACGGGGCGGAGGAGGACGGCACCGTGGTGGACGGCACCGTGGTGGACGGCACTGTGGTCGACGGCACTGTGGTCGACGGCACTGTGGTCGACGGCACCGTCGTCGCGCTCGCGAGCTGCCGCGCGGTGGACGAGGGCGTCGCCGAGCTGGGCATCCTGGTCGAGGACGAGTGGCAGCGCCGCGGCGTTGGCAGTGACCTGCTGCGCGAGATCGTGGCGTACGCCGCCAGCACCGGGCTGCGCGCGCTGCAGGCGCAGGTGCTCGCCGACCAGCCGTGGATCGTGGGGCTGCTGCGGCGCCACGGCACCTGCACGATCACGAGTGCGGGCCAGGCGCTGTACGTGACGCTGTCGCTGCCCCGGTGATTGCCGCGCAGGCAGCGTCAGGCGAGCGCCGCTTCGTGGAGCTCATCGGTGAAGGCCGCGGCCGGCAGCCGGTCCGGGCCGAGGAATATCGCGCTCAGGGCCAGCCTCAGGTCATCCCGGCCGTTCCTGCCCGCCGCATAGAGCCGAGCGCGCCTGGCCCGGCCGGCGTCGGTGAAAGTGGTCATGAACTCCGCATAGGTGGTGGACACGCGCCGCATGCGGCGAAGCCGTTCGGCCCGCTGCCCGGCGTACGGGCGCAATCCCGCCGTCGTCCAGTCGGCTGACGACAGCAGCAGTTCGGACAGCGCGCGCACGTCGCGCAGCGCGAGCGACAGGCCCTGGCCGTCCACTGGGTTGTCGTACCCGCCCGCGTCGCCGGCGAGGACGACTCCGTCCGCGCAGGGCTCGTCGCACCAGGTCTGGTCCCCGCCGAACGTCCCGCACGGTCCGGCCGGCGTGACCAGGCCCAGGCCCAGCGATTCCGGGATGGCCCGCAGTCCGGCGAACGCCTCGATGAAGCGCTGCGCGCCCGCGCGTCCGGCCCACCGGGTCGCCTGCTCGTTCGCATGGCAGATGTAGAGGCGGAGGCGGCCGTCGCCCTGCGGGAACACGAAGAACATGCAGTCCCCTTCGACGCCGATGGAGTACTGGTCATCGGGCCACTTGCCCGCGCCCTCCACCAGCAGGCCGGTGGCCACATGGGTGGCCGGGAGCCTGTTCATCCGGATGCCGGACTGCTTGCGCACCGTCGACGTGCGGCCGTCCGCGCCGATGACCAGACGCGGCCGCACCTCTATCTCCGTGCCATCGCGATAGGTGACCGACGGTCGCCTGCCCGGCTGCACCCGCACCTCCGCCGCGCCGGAGACCACCTCCACCCCGGAACGCGCGGCGTCGTCCGCGAGCGCCTGGCACGTCCTGGGATGGGACGCGCACAGCCCGCCGGAAACGCCGGGAAAGACGGTCGAGTTGTCCCTCCTGGCCGCCTCGGCGGCGGACGGCTCCACCATCTCGTCGTATCCGACGCTGTAGCGCGCGTCGACCGCGCGGGTGGAGCGGATCACGTCCTCCAGCCCGAGAGCCCGTGCTTCCAGCACTCCCCACGGGGCCATGTACTCGCCGCGCACCCGGTCGCGGTAGGCG
>Ga0335085_10014235_pt1 | contig 11623 bp, 6 predicted proteins | sample Lox_Sample_45_FD_206712 | JGI IMG/M metagenome (GOLD analysis project Ga0335085, IMG submission 206712) | Soil microbial communities from Loxahatchee National Wildlife Refuge, Florida, United States - Lox_Sample_4.5 | ecosystem: Environmental > Terrestrial > Soil > Wetlands | place: USA: Florida...
TGCAAGCTGCATCGCGCCTCTGCCCCGGATCGGGTTGTGCGGCTCTTTGACTCGAGATGACTTGCCGGCGTTTCCCGTTCCGCTCGCGGAAGAGGAGAGAAAAAGTTGTCAAGAGTATAAGCAACTGATGCCACGATGCCCATCCTTTCCTGGAGGAACGCCATTCTGTTGGGACCGCTCCTCTTTTCTCTTTCCCTGATTCTGCGCCGGGTGCGGCCGGACAACAACCCCGAAACGGGTGGACCTATCGACTGAATAGTTGAGAAGGGGTCACTCTTTCGAGGGAAGCAATTTGCGGCCCTAAACCGGTACCGGAGTACCCGTTGGTGCACCTGGAATCATAAGGTTACATCTGAAAAACGGGTACTTCAGTTCCCGTTTGGCGGTGAATCAGCCAGTGCGGCACCGCGGTCCTGTTGAAAAATGTGGTGGTTGCAACTGGAGCCCGGCAGAAGCTTCTGTGGCTGGAGGCGTATCGTCATTCGCGATCCTGAGAGTTGACTGGATTGACCGCCCGAGGGAGATGAGTGAGACGGTTACGGCTCCCGAATCAGCCGCTTTCTTCCGAACAGCCGGGCATCGATCGACCAGGCTCCAGGCCCTAGCATCGCCAGTCCGGAGCCTATTGCGGCCAATAGGATTTGCGACCAGGGATCCCCGTTCGCAGAAAACGCGGACCAGACGGCCAAGGCAGCCAAAACCGCACCCGCGATGGGTGTCCACAGACCGGTGCACAGAAGCAGACCAGCAGTTGCCTCAAGCACGGTGCTGAACCACGGTTGTCCTGCAGCAAATCCGGTTACGACATAATGAGATGCGGCGATTGCGGCAATCAGCCGGAGGCACAAGAGGCCTGTGCCCGGCCAGCCGCGGGCGAAAGTGGAATAAAGGCGCTGCAAATACGAGTTCCTGTAAACTAGCCTACGAAACGCGACCAGCTAGGGGAACCCCAATGGCAGGCTGGATCTTCACTCTTTCGAGTGATTACAGTTCGATGATGCCGCGCTTCAATCCGATGCTGACGGCATGCGTCCGGTCGTTGGCGTCGAGTTTGTCCATGATGTTCTTAACACGGCTCTTTACCGTTTCCTCCGTAACCGAGAGCTGCGCAGCGATTTCCTTGTTCGCATTGCCGGCGGCGATCAGCCGCAGCACATCGATTTCCTTCGGCGTCAAGACTTCGTCGCCGGTGTGTTCGGCCAGTTGGGCGGCGACATCGGGAGCCATGGCCTTGTGCCCGGCATGAACTGCGCGGATGGTCTGCAAAAGTTCCTTATGAAGGAGGTTTTTCAGCAAGTAACCCTGCGCGCCCGCTTTCATCGCGCGCACCACCTGTGCATCGCCAGCGTACGTCGTAAGGACGATGATCCGCGCTCCGGGGAATTCATCGCGGATGGCTGTAATTGCGTCAAAGCCATTCATTTCAGGCATTTGCAGATCCATCAGCGTGACGTCCGGACGGCATTCCCGGAACTTGGCAATGGCGTCACGGCCGTTGGACGCTTCAGCCACCAACCTCATGTCCGATTCGGGAAGAATGAGTGTCGCGATGCCTACGCGAATCAAATGATGGTCATCGACTGCCAGAACCCGAATCGGAGACGGATCGCTGCTCACAAATTTGTCCCCATCTTCCCCGTAAAGAGGCGAAAACGCCGAGGGGCGTGCGCTCCGTAAGCGGCCGACGCGGGGAGAGTCAACTCGACCTCCGTGCCAGCCCCGTGCTCGCTCCAGACCTCCAGTTGTCCGCCAATAGCCTTCGCGCGCTCGCGCATGCCCGTAAAGCCGAAATGTCCGGCACGGCCCTCCTGACTGAAAACATCCGCACTCATGCCGATTCCATCGTCCCGCACCAAGACGCGAAGCTGCCGCGCCTCACACCGGATTTCCACTTCGATTTGCCGCGCCCGCGCGTGGTGGAACGCGTTGCGCAACGCTTCGCCCGCAATCCGGTAGATCTCGTCCCGCAGGTCGGGCGGCAGGTCTTGTGGCGCACCCTCCACCTCCACCGAAAAAAGAGGCGCCTCTCCGTTGGCAGCTCTTTGGTGTGCCGCCAGTTCCCGACCCACTACCTCAACGGCCGTCGCCAGGTCATTCTCAGTAACTGCAGACGACCGAAGATCCTGCACCGCGTCGCGCGCCTCGGTGATCGCTTGAGCGGCGTCATCGATCGCACTTTCCAATATTTGCTTGGCATCCGCGGCGCGCCCCGGCAGCAGGTTATGGGCCACTTGAAAGCGCGGCAACAGCCCGTGGAAGCTTTGCAACAGCGTATCGTGCAGATCCCGGGCAACGCGCAGGCGCTCATCAATGCGTCCTTCCAGGTTCGCGTTGAATTCACGCGCGAGCTGATGCAGACGAAGCATGTACACGCCCCAGAGCGCCGCAACGAGGGCGATCGCGCACAATACTCGAAACGAAGCCGTCTGATAATACGCCGGGGCGATCGAGAAGTCCAAGGTGTCGCCGGCCTCGTTCCAGACGCCGCTGTTGTTGCTGGCGAGGACGCGAAACCGGTAGTTCCGCGGCGGGAGATTGGAGTACTCCACGCGCCGTTGGTTGACGACCTCTCTCCAGTCCTCGTCCTGCCCCTCAAGCTTGAATCGGAAGTGCAGCTTCTCCGGAACAACCAAGCTCAGCGCAGTGTACTCGATCGCCAGATCGTGGACCCGCGGAGGCAGGCGCACACCGCGCGGGGAATCGTGCTTCTTGCCATCGGCGGTGATTTGCTCAACGTGTACCGCCGGCGGGAGCGGGTTCGACGGAAGATGGCGCGGATCGATGATGCTGACGCCGTCCAGCGCCACAAACCACAGCTTTCCGTCCGTCGACTTAACGACCTTTGGGCCGTACCTGCCAGATGTGGCGCGGCTCCTCACTCCTTCGGAGCCGTCGAAAACCGTCGTTTGGAGGATGCGTTTCCAATCATTCACCCACGCCTCCAACCCCGAACGCGCGATTCGCACCAGACCGCAGTTCATGTACAACCAGAACGCATGATCGTTGTCTTCCATCACCCAATGAACGCCATCGCACGGCAGGCCGTTCTTGCTGTTCAGCGTTGAGACGCGGCCGTCTTTCACCCGGCTTAGGCCGCCCTCAGTCGCGGCCCACACAGCACCGTCGGAAGAGAGTTGAAAACCGCTGACCCGCCCATTACCAAGCCCGTCAGCGGCGCTATAGGAAGCACGAACCGCACCGTCCTTCCAGTAGGCGATTCCACCGTCATTAAATCCCACCCATAACGCCCCGTGTATCGGATCTGCCAGCAACGCCGTCGCCCCGCGCTTCTGTCCGAACCGGGCCCAGGGGATATGTTGAACGGCGCCGTCTGGCGTCCAACAAAACAGGCCCTCATCGTTATTGCTGATCCAAACTCTCCCCTGGCCATCCCCGGTCATGGAAAATATATTGCCGCCCGGAACGCCGGGAACTCGGGCAAATCGGCCGCCGTCGAAATAAAAGACGCCTTCTCGAGTCGAAGCCCACAGCCGTCCCCGTTCATCGTGCCCCAGCGACTCGGGAGTACCCCGGAGTCCGCTATCCGCAATTTTCGTCACGGCCGCGCCGACCGCGATCTCTAGCTTAACTGGGCGGCTGCTCGGGTCCGCCGCTTTTCGCTGGCCATAATTGGTCACATGGCCGTTCTGCCACCGATCCAGCCCATCCGCCGTTCCGATCCAAATACTTTCGTCCGGTGTCGCTTCCACCAGGTAGACCGCGGAATTTGAAAGGCCCTGGTTTAACGAAATCGTAGGCACCGTGAATTCGCGAAACCGGTCGAGTCCGTCTTGCGTGCTGACCCATACGTCGCCTTCGCGGTCTTCAAAAATACTCTTTACGACATCCCCGGAAAGACCGTCTCTAGCTGCGAATCGATCAATTCTGCCCTGATGAAAGTGCACTAAACCTTGCACAGTGCCGACCCACAGACTGCCGTCCCTGCTCCGGAACAGGCAAGTGGGCCTGAGCTGTCCGGCAAGTCCAACAGGCGCATAGCTCTCAATTTTCCCGCCCGCAAGTTGTTTCAGCCCTTCGATTGAGCCCGTATTCGGACTGCCGCCAAGGACAGCGGTGGCCATTAAGAGCGCGCCGCTATCGCTCTCGCTCAGCGCCCTGGCTTCAACTCTCGCACCAGCAAACGCGTAGTGGTCTCGCGGTCCCGGCGCCCATCGCCATACCCCCGTTTCAGCGGACACCCAGAGAGTTGCGTGGCGGTCCACGTACAAAGCGATCACGGAATTGCCGAACGCCCCTGCTCCGGCGCAGTCAACCTTTCCGTCCTGGATAGCGCAAAGCCTGCCCGGACCATTGAGCCCAACCCAGACCTTTCCCCCGCCGTCTTGCGCTACTGTCTGAATCATCTGCCCGGCAAGTTCGGGATACTTCGTGAGCTTGCCGTCTTTCCAACTGGCAATCCCTTTCCTTGTGGCGATCCAAAGAGTTCCGTCGCGCCCGGCCAGCAAACCCTGGATCAGGTCGTCGGGGAGTTGCTCGCCGGCCGGTGGCTGCCACTGGACAGCCCTGGCGCCATCGAAGCGGATCAGGCCGAATTCCGTGCCCAGCCACAAATAGCCGTCGGCCGTCTGCGCCATGGAGTTGATGGTGCCTCTGGTAAACCCGTCACGGATCTTCCACGGCGTATGCGCGTATTGGCTGACGTCGAGCGATGGATCCAGGGCAAACGCGGGAGCACAGGAAACCAGCAAGAGCGCCATCCAGACAACGGCCTTGATCGGCCGAGATCCGCCGGTGTATTCTGGCTTGAGAACACACAACCGGGTCCCTGCTGCCAAGAGGGTAAAAAACTTGCTTCGAAAGACGGTGGCGTTACGACTATCGGAGACCGCAGCCACTACCTTTCTTGCGATCGCAATATTCATCTGCGTGCCCATTTCTCTTCGCGCGCAAGCTGCGGGGGCGCGCATTGTGGGAACCGTCGCCGATGGCACAGGCACACTCATTGCGGGCGCTCAGGTCACAATCAAGAATACCGCAAACAACCTTATCAGAGAACTGGTCACGAATGAATCAGGCCTTTTCAGCTCACCGAACCTGTTGCCCGGTCCTTACGCGGTAACGGTTTCAGCGAAGGGCTTCAAGTCCGTAGTTCACGGCGGCCTCACACTAACGGTTGGCGCTGACATTGAAGTAAATTCGAGGTTGGAGATCGGCAGCGCCAGCGAGAGTATCGAGGTGCAAGGCGAGGCGCCGGCAGTGGAAACGAACAGCGCGGCTCTAAGCGCGGTCGTGGACGGCCAGACGGTTCGTGAATTGCCGCTGAATTCACGGGACTGGACTCAACTCGCAACTCTGGAGCCCGGCGTGGCGCAGATCCGCACGCAGGATACACCCGCTGACCTCCTTACGCGGGGAAATCGCGGGTTAGGAACCCAGATGACCATTTCCGGCGGGCGCCCCGAGCAGAACAATTACCGCCTCGATGGCATCAGCATCAACGACTACTCTAACGCAGGCCCGGGCAGCGCGCTCGGCAACGACTTGGGAGTTGACGCCATCCAGGAGTTCGCAGTTGTTACCGCAAACCCTCAGGCGGATTACGGCAAAACTTCCGGCGGCGTGATCAACGCAATCACCCGGCTGGGAACCAATACGCTGCATGGGTCCGCTTATGAATTCTTGCGTAACAGCGCGCTGGACGCGAGGAATTTTTTCGATCCGCCCACGATTCCGCCATTCCGGCGCAATCAATTCGGAGCTGCCCTGGGCGGACCGATAAGGAAAAATCGCACCTTCTTCTTTGCGGATTACGAGGGGTTTCGGCAAGACCAGAGCGTCACTCAGCTTGCGGTCGTGCCGACACAGGCGGCGCGCAATGGCCAACTTGCCGCTGGAGCGGTAACCGTCAGCCCGCTCGTGAAACCATATCTGGCGTTATTTCCGTTGCCGACGAGGGGCATCAACGGCGACACAGGGAGCTTCACCTCAATCGATCAGCAGATCGGGAATCAGAACTTCTTCATTACCCGAATCGATCACAAGATTTCTTCCACGGATCAGGTGCATGGAACGTACATGTTCGACGGAGGCACGCTCACCTCACCCGATCTTTTCCAAACCGTCATCTCAGGTACGCTGACCCACCGTCAGCTTGCAACCGCGGAATACACCAAAACCTTGACGCCGGCGGTCGTGAACATTTTGCGCCTGGGCTTCAGTCGTGTATATGCCGATGTAATGAAACCCGTGCAGGTGCTACTCCCTTTTGCAGGTGAGGCGAGCAATGGTTTTGTGCCAGGCAGCCCCGTCGGGTCCATTGGAGTAACTGGCATCTCCAGCTACTCCGGCGGGCCTGGCGCCGGCGGAGAGATCCGGTACGCCTTTAATTCCAGCCAGGCATACGACGATGTGTTCTGGACCAGGGGAATTCACACTCTTAAGTTCGGCGCCAATGTCGAGCGCCTCCAGGACAATGAGCTCGGCACCTCAATGCCGAATGGACAATTCACCTTTACGTCGCTTGCAAATTTCCTGACCGGCCAGCCTGCCACATTCACCGCTGCACTCGCCGGCGGACGGGTCTCCCCAGACGACTTTCGTCAGACGATAGTTGGAGCATATTTCGAGGATGACGTTCGTCTGGCCTCGAATTTGACGATGGATTTGGGCTTGCGATACGAGATGGCGACTGTGCCAACGGAGGTGAGCGGCCGGTTAGCGAGCCTACGCAACCTCACCGACACTGCGCCCCATCTTGGGTCTCCTTATTTCTACAACCCAACGTTTCGAAATTTGGAGCCGCGAATTGGATTCTCGTGGGACCCTTTTCATTCCGGCCGAACTGTTGTTCGAAGCGCGTTCGGCATCTACGACGTTCTGCCCCTTACGTATGAATTCGGGATCGCCGCTTATAGCGTGGCCCCATTCTTCCAGCGCGGAACCATTTCGTCAGGGTTGCCGGCCGGAAGCTTTCCTTCGACAGCGTTCACGCTGCTGACGCCCAATCAACTGAAGTACCTGTACATTGATTCACACCCCAAACGCAATTACGTGATGAACTGGAACCTCAACATCCAGCACGAATTCGGAAACAATCTGGTCGCAACGGTCGCCTATGCCGGTTCTCACGGAGTACATCAGCCATTCCAACTTCAGGATGCGAACATTGTTCTGCCAACTTCCAGCACCTCGGCTGGATATTTCTGGCCTGTTCCGGCAGGCAGCGGTATCTCCTTGAATCCGGATGTTGGACAAATCGCCGCGCTCTTCTGGAATGCAAGCAGTTTCTATGACGCACTGCAAACCCATGTCATTCGGCGCATTACCACAAGCCTCCAGTTCGATGCCTCCTACACCTGGGCCAAGAGTATCGATACCAGTTCCTCTTCCGGCGTCGGAAACCAGTTCCTGAATTCCATACAGAACTTGCCCTGGTTCGATCCGAGCTTGAACCGCGGATTGTCCGATTTCGATATCCGTCACAACGGCGTGTTCGACGCGATTTGGAAGCTTCCGGCCCCGCATGGCGGTGGTAGCGTCCACTGGCTCGCAAGCGGCTGGCAGATTGGCGGAATTTACCATCTCACCAGCGGTCTGCCGTTTACGCCCACGATCGGCGGGAATCCTCTTGGCCTGAAGACCTCGTATCCGTTTGATTTCCCTGACCGGGTACTTGGACCAGATTGCGCGTCGGCCGTCAATCCGGGCAATCCAGTGCATTACATCAACCCACAATGTTTCTCGTTTCCAAGCCCCGCCACCCGAATGGGAAACGCGGGCCGAAACATCCTGATTGGGCCTGGCCTCTCGAACTTCGATCTCGCACTGTTCAAGAACAATCGCATCGGGCGGATTTCGGAAAGCTTCAACGTTCAGTTCCGGGCGGAGTTTTTCAATGTCATGAATCATGCGAATTTCTCGCCACCCGTCGCCAACAGCACCTTATTTGGCGCTAATGGAGCGCCAGTAACAACCGCCGGATTGATTACCGCGACCTCGACATCATCCCGTCAGCTTCAATTCGCTTTGAAAATCAGTCGGTGATCGAGTGATTTTACAGTTCGAAGATTCCGCGCTTCAATCCGATGCTGACGGCATGCGTCCGGTCGTTGGCGCCGAGTTTGTCCAGGATGTTCTTAACGCGGCTCTTTACCGTTTCTTCCGTAACCGAGAGCTGCGCAGCGATTTCCTTGTTCGCATTGCCGGCGGCGATCAGCCGTAAGGACGATGATTCGCGCCTCGGGGAATTCATCGCGGATTGCAATGATCGCATCAAGCCATTAATTTCAGGCATTTGCAGGTCCATCAGCGTGACGTCCGGACGGCATTCCCGGAATTTGGCAATGGCGTCACGGCCGTTGGACGCCTCAGCAACCAGTTTCATGACCGATTCGGGAAGAAGAAGCGTCGTGATGCCTACGCGAATCAGTCGAGGTCGTCCACTGCCAGGACGCGAATCGGGGACGGAACGCTGCTCATGAATTCGTCCCCACCTTCCCAGGGAAGAGGCGAAAGCGCTGGCCGACATGCTTCCCGTAAGCGACCGACGCGGGGACGGTCAGTTCCAACTCCGTACCGGCGCCCTGCTCGCTCCAAACTTCCAGTTGCCCGCCGATGCTTTTGGCGCGCTCGCGCATGCCGGGCAGACCGTAGTGGCCGGTGCGCCCTTCCTGGAGTACGCTCGCATCCATACCGATGCCGTCATCCCGCACCCGGACTCGAAGCTCTCGTGTGTCATACCGGATTTCGACTTCGATCCGGCGCGCCCGCGCGTGGCGGAAGGCATTGCGCATCGCTTCCCCCGTCATCCGGTAGACTTCATCGCGGAGGATCGGATGCAGGTCTTGTGACGCGCTCTCTACTTCCACCGAAAATGCAGGGGCATCCCCATTGGCAACTCTCTGCTGTTCGGCCAGTGAGTTACCCAACACTTCAACGGCCTTGGAGAGGTCGTTCGTAATCTCGGTGGCCGATCGCAGATCCTGAACTGCGTCGCGGGCCTCGGTGATGGCTCGAGCGGCATCGTCGACCGCGGCTTCCAGTACTTGCCGCGCGTCCGCCGCGCGTCCAGGGAGCAGGTTGACGGCTGCTTGGAAGCGCATCAGCAGCCCGTGAAAGCTCTGCAACAGCGTATCGTGCAGGTCGCGGGCGACGCGCAGGCGCTCGTCTATGCGCCCTTCGAGGTGCGCGTTGAATTCCCGCGCGATCTGATGGAGGCGCCAACGGTATCCAGCAAACGTTAGAAATAAAACAACCGCGGCCACGCATGCCCGAAACGACCACGTGCCCCACCACGGCGCCAATATACGAATGCGAACGCTCGCGCCCGTTTCATTCCAATGTCCACGGTTTGTGCGAGCCTGTACCCGGAACGTATATTTACCAGCCGGAAGCGTTGTATACATTACGGACCGCCGGCTAGCATCGATTCCGTTCCATTCACGGTCAAGCGGATCGAGCCGGTAGCGATAACGATCGCGCGCTGGATCCGAATAATCCAGCGCTGAAAACTCCAGCGAGAAGATGTTCTGCTTATGAGAAAGAGTCAGGGAGTGAGTGAACGGCATCGACGCGTGCAAAGGGGATGCGGCGCTCATCGGCACGGGTTTCCCAAATAACTGGAAGTCCGTAATAACAATTCGCGGGTCATAAGCTTTTTCGACGATCTGGTCCGGGACGAACGCAGTGATCCCGCCGTACGAACAAAAGAACAACTCTCCGCGACGGCTTTTCCAGCCGACATTGAAGCCGTCGAACTCGTTTCCTAGAATCCCATCTGTATCGTAGTAATTCTGAAAGCTCTGGGTAGCGGTATTGAATCGGGACAAACCGTAACTGGTCCCAGCCCAAAGCTCGCCGGGGCTGCCTGCGAGGATGGCGATCACGTTATTATTAGGTAAACCATCATGATCGGTATAGGTTCGGAACGTACCACTTGCCGCGTCGAGACAGTTTAGTCCGCTGGGAGTCCCCACCCAGATAGTCCCGCTGTGGTCAAGTGCGATCGAATTCACAAGATCGCTGCTGAGGCTGGAAGTTGTGGCCGCATCATGGCGGATAATCGTGAACCTGCCGGTTGTGGGATTGAAGCGCTGAAGTCCGGCATGCCAGGTACTTACCCATATATTCCCCTGTTTGTCTTCCACGATTGTGTGGTACCGGCTGAGTTCCCCGGCGCCCGCGCGATAAACCCGGAACTGCTTCCTCTGCGAGTCGAACGCAGAAAGTCCGTCCTCGGTCCCTGCCCATAAGGTGCCGTCCCGAGCCACGAACAATGTGTTTACGAGGTTGTCGCTCAACGAGTTCGGATCCGAGACCTGATTCCGATACTCCTCGACTACTCCAGTACGGCTATCGACGCAAAACAGCCCTCGACCGCGAGTACCGAACCAAAGCCGTCCCAGACGGTCTTCGACCATCGAAATGACGTAAGCCTGCCTTAACTCTGCAGGCCAACTCGAGTTGTGGTAGTAGAGCAACCGCATAGCATTCCGGTCAACCTGGCTGAGTCCTTTTGGACTCGCCACCCAGACGGCTCCATTGCTATCCTCATAAACCGACGCGGCCTGATTGCTGGAATCGTACCGGTATCGCCGAAAAGGCAGAGGCTGCCGGCGAAAGCGCTCTACTCCGGCCCCTACCGTTCCGACCCAAATATTGCCTTGTAGGTCTTCGAAGAGAGCAGATATAACATCCGTATTGACGCCGTCGGGGTCTTCCGGAGTACGCCGGTACCGGCTGAACGCCTTACGAGTGCGATCCAATTTGAGAAGACCGTAACCGTCGGTGGCGAGCCATAGCACTCCATCCACATCCTCATGCATCGCCAGAACGCCGGCCATCCGCAATCCAGCCGGTGCCGAGCCTGCGATGGGATACTCGGTGATCCGATTGGCGCCCCGATCCACGGCTAACAGACTCCGACCGGTTGAGGTGGCAACCCAAAGGATACCAGCGCGATCTTCGGAAAAGAGAATTCGGGCCGGGGCGCTCCTGACAAACGAGCGAATCGGAAAGCGCCGGACTACCCTGCCTGCCTGGCGGTCGAAGATTTCGAGGGCTTCAGTCGTGGCCACCCAAAACGTGCCGTCAGCCTCTTCAAATGTGGACCTAACCAGATTACTGCTCAGGCTGCCTGGATCGCCCGGCTTGTGTTCATAATGTACCGTCTGCCAGGTCTCGGGATTCAACGAGGTCAGTCCATGGTTGGTTGTCAGCCACAAGAATCCGTCCCGATTTTGGCCAATATGGGTAACAGGTCCCTCCAGTTGGCCCGGTTTGAAGCTGTGGTGGATGAAGATCTCCCGTTCAGGGTCGTATCGGTCGAGGTAAAGATCCGAGGCTACCCAGAGCTCCCCAGTGCGGTCCTTGAATAGTGCTCGGATGGAACTGCCGCCAAGACTTTCCGGATTGGCGGAATCATGCCGGTACTCGCGGAAACGGTACCCATCGTAGCGCTTGAGGCCGTCCTGGGTTCCAAACCAGAGAAACCCCTGGTCATCCTGGGTTATCTGACCGATCCTGCTTTGTGATAAACCTTGTTCGGCGGATACATGCGTAAACCGAATCTCGTCCCGATCAATAATTGGCAATTTGATCACTAGCCTATGTGGCTCGACCTCGGCCGACGTGACAGGCAGCCAACTGGTCAGCAGCAATCCCA
>Ga0335085_10014236_pt1 | contig 11622 bp, 6 predicted proteins | sample Lox_Sample_45_FD_206712 | JGI IMG/M metagenome (GOLD analysis project Ga0335085, IMG submission 206712) | Soil microbial communities from Loxahatchee National Wildlife Refuge, Florida, United States - Lox_Sample_4.5 | ecosystem: Environmental > Terrestrial > Soil > Wetlands | place: USA: Florida...
AGCCTCGCAAAAAAAGATACTACCCAAAGCCAAGAGGGTATTTAGAATGAGTCGATTACAGATTTTGCCATCGCTGCCAAAGCCAAGAAGCCACGTGGAATCAGCAACTTGGTGGCTTTGTGTAAATCTTACACAAAGCCAAGAAGTCCTTTATTATGAGCACCGACAAACATTGTAAGAAAGCCACCGTTTGAAGTGCCGTGCGAGACGCCACCGGGTTCTGTCGGGGCCGGAGCGGGAGCCGCTGAGTGCTCCCAAATAGACTGACACATGGGAGGTGGAAGGGCTGGGCCTCAAAGCCTCACGGTTTTCTGCGAACGATAACTTATGACATGAAACCCTTAAAAAACTGGGGCAGGCGGTAATCGAACCCAAGGGGAAGGCCGTTGCCGCGCCGCGGTTAGACAGCCGGTCTCCGCTTTCGGCGGAAGCGAGTCTCCGGCGCAGTGAGGGCGCAACGCTTGGCTGCTGGGTGGACCTCACGAATTTTTGGTGGCCATGCCGCAGGCCGCGCCTAACTGAAATCATGGTAGCGCGTCTACCCTCAGTGGTAGTAGAATCTCTACCATGACCGCTACACTCGAATCTTCAAATCGCATTGAGCTCTTGCAGGGCACCCTCGACATGTTGATCCTGCGCACGCTCCTCTTCGGGCCGGCGCACGGACACTCCATTGCCAGACAGATTCAGCGCACCAGCGACGACGTGTTGCAGGTGGAGCACGGCTCGCTTTACCCGGCGCTGCATCGTCTCGAGCGCAAGGGACTGATCGCCTCGAAATGGGAGATGGCGAAAGACCGTAATCGCGAGTTCAAGTATTACAGGCTTACGCCTGCCGGACGCAAGCAGCTTGCGGCGGAGGAATCCAAGTGGAAGCAGCTCGCCGGAGCTATCGCGCGAGTGATGTGGCCGGCGAAGAGCAGTGGTTAGCGTTTAGTGAGAAGTGGCAAGTGACGAGAGACAGATTAGCAGTCAGCTTTCATCACTCAACTTTCAGCCAACGGGAGCTTGGCTTGCTGAAAGCTGAAAGCTGAAAGCTGAGAGCTGAGAGCTGATCCACAGTCGCTATGATAAGCATCTGCCGGAAACTCCGTGAGCTCGTTCTCCGATCGCGGCTGGGAAATAGGCGCGAGGCCGAGTTGGAGCGCGAAGTGCGCTCTCATCTCGATCTGGAAGAGGAGGAACAGCAGGATGCAGGGGTGCCTTCCGAAGAGGCTCGCTACGCCGCTCGTCGCGCGTTCGGCAACGCCGTGCTGGTGAAAGAGGAGGTGCGTGAAATGTGGGGATGGACGTGGCTCGAACGGCTCGCTCAAGACCTGCGTTACGGGATTCGCACGTTGTGGCGTGCCAAGTGGATCAGCGTGGCGGCAGTCGCCACCCTGGCGCTCGGCATCGGCGCCAACACGGCACTGTTCAGTGTGGTCTACACGGTGCTGCTGCGCTCGCTGCCCTTTCCCGATTCCGACCGGCTCGTGATGCTCGCACAACGCGATCCGCATACGGGCGCAACCACGGGCTACTTTGCGGACACAACGTTTTTTGATTGGCGCAGTCAGAACCACAGCTTTGAGTCCATGGCCGCCGATGATACGGTGGCTGACATCCAGGTGACTTTTGGCAGGCGCGCAGAGCCCGTTCAACTCTCGGGCCAGGCCGTCTCGGCCAGCTTCCTGGACGTTCTCGGCGTACAGCCCCTGTTGGGCCGCGAGTTCAGGCCAGATGAGGACTACCCGAATCGCAACCACGTAGCGTTGCTGAGTTATTCCTTGTGGCAAAGCAGCTTCGGCGGAAGCGCGGCGGCGCTCGGAACGGGCATCACCATCGACGGCTTTCCGTTCACGGTGATCGGCGTGCTTCCCCCGGATTTCGAGTTTCTCGGTAGCCCGAGCTTTCTAGTACCGCTTGCACATGATCCCAGTGCCCGGTGGACCGAGGGCCGCGAGCTTCAGATTGTGGCTCGCCTTCGGCCGGGCGCGAGCGTCGACCAGGCCGAGGCCGATTTGACTGCGCTCACTGGCCGTCTCGAACGTGACGGGCCTCCGATTCTCACCGGTATGGGCAGTGAGGCAAGGCTGACGCCGCTGATCCAGTCCTACGTCGGCGAGATCCGGCCTGCTTTGCTGGTGCTGCTCGGGGCCGTACTTTGCGTGCTCCTCATCGCATGCGCGAACGTCACGAACCTCCTGCTCGCGCGCGCCACCACGCGTCAGCGCGAGATGGCGGTGCGCTCTTCGCTGGGTGCGAGCCGCGGTCGGCTGATTCGCCAGTTGCTTACGGAGAGCTTGGTTTTGACGGGCGTCGGAGGGCTGCTGGGTGTGCTGGTGGCTTTGTGGGGCGCGCGATTCCTCGTCGGCCTGGTGCCTGCGAGCATGCCGATTCCACGCCTCGAGCAACTGCATCCCAATTTCGCAATCCTGGCATTCACGCTCGGCGTCACGGTGGCGACGGCGTTTCTAGTGGGTTTGGTCCCGGCCTTTCAGGCGTCGCGTGAGGACGTGGCGCTGGCAATCCGTCACGGGGGGCGCGCGCTCGGAGCCGGACGGCGGCTGCGAGGCAGTCTCGTCGCCGTGGAGATTGCGCTGGCCGCAGTGCTGCTGGTCGCCGCCGGACTGCTGCTGCGCACGTTTGCTTATCTTCGTCACGTTGACCCCGGCTTCAGTGGCCGGAACGTTCTTGCTTGTCACGTCAAGCTGCCCGACGCGCAATACCGGACGGGCGAGCAGCAATCCGCATTCTTCGCTCAAGTGCTCGACCGCGTCCGAAGCCTGCCGGGCGTTCGCTCCGCTGCGGCTATCGATCACCTGCCAGTTTCGGGTCACGGAGCGTCAACTTGGATTCATGTCTACGGACGTCCCGAGCCTCCTCCGGGGCAACAGTTAGACGCCCTCGCCCGTTCCGTAACGCCGGGATACTTTGCTACGCTGGGCGTGCCGCTCTACGCGGGCCGCGACTTCACGGGCGCCGATACGAGCGTCCTCGATATCTCGAAGCCGATCGACCCGGCGACGAGCCCGCTGAAGCTGATCGTCAACCGGGCGTTAGTGGAGCGCTTCCTGCCCGGCGAAAATCCTATCGGCCAGCGCCTGGGCATCTTTTGGGGTCAGACCCTGGTGGGTGAAATCGTGGGCGTGGTTGGCAACGTCCGGTACCAGAGCCTGACGGAGGAAGAGGAGCCAACGTTCTACTGGCCGGAAGCGCAGCGGCCTCATGGAGACATGCACCTGGTGGTCCGCACCGAAGGGCGGCCCGTGGATTGGGCGAGCGCCGTTCGCGGCGCGGTCCGCTCCATTGATGGGAACGTGCCCGTCGCCGAGGTCGAAACGCTCACCGAAGTCGTCTCTCTTGCGAGTTCACGCACGCGCTTCAGCCTGGTGCTGCTGGGGTCCTTCGCGGGCATTGCGCTGATTCTGGCTGCGGTGGGGCTGTTCGGAGTGATGGCTTACGGCGTGGCGCAACGCACACAGGAGATCGGAGTGCGCATGGCGCTGGGCGCGAGACACGCCGGAATTGTGAGGATGGTCCTCGGGGACGGGATGACTCTGGCCGTCGCCGGCCTTGCGGCTGGTGCGCTGGCAGCGATCGGTCTCACCCGATTCATCGCCGCTGAGCTCTACGGAGTGAAACCTTCGGACCCGTGGAGTTTCGCGCTGGCACTCGGCCTGCTGCTGGGCGTCGCCGCTCTCGCGGCTTATCTTCCGGCGCGTCGCGCCGCCCAAGTCGATCCCATGGTGGCGCTACGCTGCGAGTAATTGCCGATCGGCGCTTGCCGATTTGGAAGGAGTTTGTTGGCGGCTCGCGCGTACGACGCGTCGCAAGATCCTGACATCACCGTCGCGGCCGGTCTTTCGCCAGGCTTAGAGCGAGCGCAGGAAGTTGATCAGATCCTGCTGATTTTGTGCAGAAAGGCCATTGAATTTCGTGACGACTTGGTTGGCTTCCGAAATCGGATATTGACTGTTTCCGGTGCAGTAATGATCCTCAATCGCCGTCACGATGTTATTCGTTCTGCCGTCATGCAAGAACCAGTAGCGCTGTCCAACATTCCAGAGCGGCGGCGTCCGCCACATATCGCCTTGGGCAACGCCCTGGACGACGTTATCTGCCAGGCAAGGTCCCATGTGATGCAGGAGGAGATCGGAATAGAGATAGGCCTTGATGTGCCCCATGCTGGGAATCGATCCCGCCGGTGTGGTGTAAGAAACAGTGTGACAAAGCGCGCAACCGGCGCTCTTAAACTGCTGCTGGCCGTTCGAGCAAGTTTGAGCCGCTGTCTCCCCGAAGGCGGTATCGGCAATACACGTGCCCGGAGTGGGCTGTTCGAGGAAACGGATGAAAATGGCATCGCGATCGGCGCCTTCGGGGAAGTTCCATGGGAAATTGGTATAGGTGCTTACTTGGCCATTGACACCCGTGTAGGCGTAGTTGGTGTAATCTTCAGGTACAGGATTCGTCACGCAACTTGGGTTCGACTGATCGGTTTCCGTGGGGAACATCTCATTGGTAACCCCCATCTCGACGTTCTCCTCCGCACCGGCCGCAGGTAGAATCGCTCGCCATTGCGCCTTCCAACCCAAGCGGCTTATGGAGCCGTCGTCGGCAATGTTGGCCGCGCCGCCGATTCCGTACGCTTGCTTTTGGGCGAGGTTGGAATTCAGGTTGTTCAAGATATCAGTATTCTCGATGATTTCAATGTATCCATCGCCGAAGGTGGGCAAAGGCTGGCGAAAGACAAGGTTACCCTGTGAACCGGCTTGGGTGAAGTTCGGCTGCGTCAGGGTGCAACCGGGGAGATTGTCGCTGCGGCCTGTGATCGTAAAAAGTTGGTGAACCAGCCCGTCGGGGACGGAAAGATCAGAAATCTGGTAGGGAAAGCGCGGGACCAGGACCGGCCCGTTGGCTTGCTCAAAGCTTGGCACAGTGTTACTCGGGTTCGCAAAGCCAAACACCGGATTTGATGACGGGCTTGACCCGCCGGGCGCCGGCTGCGCATGACAGCTCGCGCAGGAGTTTGAGTTGAATCGCGGCCCTAGGCCGAACTGGGACTGACAAGTCTGAGGAGCGCAAGAGCCAGTACCGGTTGAGGTCGTGCAATAGCAGGCCGGCGTTCCGGTAACACTAAATGCCTGGTCGAACTGGCCCGCGATAGGTGGTTCAAAATTCTTCTCATTCGTGGTAAGCCCGCTCTGGAATGATCCAGCACCCGCAGTCCCAGTTCTGGGGCCGGGATCTGTTGCGGTTTGCGCCGAGGCGAACACACCGACCGTTAGGACCCAGCAGCCGAGGAAGCCCAGCCCGAGCAGACCCCGTGCTCTCGAAGGAAGCCCCCTTTTACTTTCCCCATGCCAAATCTTCTTCTCGGCCATATATGCTTTCCCCTCGATCTTTACAGTTGGCAAGGCTACCGAAGCCCATGCAGCCACTCATCCATGCAGCAAAGCCAGTGCTAGAGTGAGCGCAAAAAGTTAACCAAGTCCTGCTGATTCATGGGACTGAGATTGTTGAAATTTGTGATTACTCCGTTGGCTTCCGAATTCGGGTACTGAGTGTTACCGACGCAGTAATGGTCTTCGATCGCCTGGACGATGTTGGTTTCCGGCATGAGGCCGTGCCGGTTCAGACCGCCATCATGCATAAAGTAGTAGCGTTGGCCAACTCCCCAGAGCGGCGTGGTGCGAAACTGGTCGCCGGTGGCCGACCCCTGGGTTACGTTATCGGCATCGCAGGGGCCAAGGTCGTGAACCAGCAGGTCTGAGTAAAGGTTCACCTGCTGACCACCGAGCGCTCCGACGGAGGACGGCGGCGTCGTGAATGACTGAGTGTGGCACAGCACACACCCCGTGTTGTTAAACTGGGTCTGACCGTTCGAGCAAGTCTGAGCTGCCGTCTCCCCGAAGGCGCTGTCCGCAACGCACTGGCCCGGAACGGGAGCGGCTAGGAAGCGCCCGAAGATCGCGAACCGCTCAGGGTCTCCAGGCATGAGATAACCAGGGGTCGGAAGGGATGCGTAATCCGCCCGATCGTCAGGAACACCATGGGTCCCATTCCCACCTGAGGCGGGGCCATCCGGAAAGGGCGGTGTGCAGCCGGGCGTCTCGTCAAGTTCGTTTGGGAAAAACTCGTTACTGATCCCGTTCTCCACGTTGTAGGCTTCGCCGTTGAAAAGGATGAGCGAGCGCTTTTGGGCCTTCCAGCCGAACCGGTTCACGCTACCGTCGTCCCCGTTGAGATTGGGGTGGCCAGAAATGCCAAGCGCCATCTTCTGCGTAAGTTCGGCCATCATGTTGGCGATAATGTCCGAGTCTCTGATAATCTCAACCAGGCCTCCGCCGAAAAACGGGGTGGTGTTGCGGAAGATCAGGTTTCCCTCAGCATAGGCGGTTTCGAAATCGGGCTGCTGAATGTTGCAGGTTCCCGCGTCCGACCGGCCCGTAATGGTGAAGAGCTGGTGAACGTGCCCATCGGGCGTAACAAGGTCAGACCGGAACGGCATACGCGCCACCACGGTTGGACCGTTGGTCTGTTCAAAGAAAGGCATGGTGTTTACGGCGCCACAACCCTGATACTGCGCGAACAATTGGTTGCCCTGAGGGGTCGTGATCGAGGTGCCGTCCGGGCATAGCGTGCCTGAGGCGATCGGCGTGACGTTGAAGCCCAGACTCGAGCCTCCGTTTGCCGGCCCCGCGTGGCAACTGTTACAGGAATTGGCGTCGAACCTCGGCCCCAGCCCTACTCTCTTAATGTTTGTACCGCCCGCAATGAGGTTTACTTCTGCAAAAAAGTTTGAGCCTTGCTGCTTCATCAAGGCCTGGTCGGTAGTTAATCCGCTGATAAAGCCGCCGGCGCAATCGGACGGCTTACAGGGCCTCGGTCCCGGATCCGTTGCGGTCTGTGCTTTAGCCGCCGTGGCCAGCGTTAAGGACAGCAAGGCAAGCGGAGGTATGACCAATATAGCTCTGAAGAGGGACTTAGGCACTAGACTCTTCCCCGCGTACGATGGCATGATTTTTCCCCCTAACACTTCGGGCACAGCGAATCTCAACCCCATTTGCCGTGCTTTGTCTCGTGTAGCGTAACCCGCGTCACCGGGATTGTCAATACGTTTGACCCTCATCGATGTTGTCATCCGCGGTGATATCATCTCGACGTCAGCTCCTCGGGTCCGGTGTTGCAGCTTCACTTCCCGCGCTAGCCAATCTTCGCCGCGGCAGCGAGGACCGAAGTCCACGAGCCCGTTACAGACCTACTTGCCTTGCCCCTGCAAGGCAACCGTCTGGGGGCTGCCGCCGCCGTTATCGCTGACGGAGAGCGTTGCCGTTCGCTTGCCCGTGGCTGTAGGCGTAAAGGTCACGCTGATGGTGCAGCTTGCCCCTGTTCCCAACTGCGAGCCACAGTTGTTCGTTTGGCTGTAATCGCCAGGATTTGTCCCGGTGATGGTGATCGAAGTGATGCTCAAGATCGTCGAGTTCGATCCATTGGTGAGCGTAGCCGTCATTGGCGAGCTACTGGTCCCGACGCTCACGCTACCGAAGGTCAGAATATTTGGGTTCAGCTTTACGATTGTCCCGGTTCCCGTGAGAGAGACAGTCTGCGGGCTGCCGGTAGCATTATCGGTGATCGATATCGTTCCGGTGAGCGTACCGACAGACTGAGGTGAGAAGGTGACCGAAATGGTGCAATTTGCGCCTGCCGCCACGCTCGTTCCACACGTGTTGGTTTCGCCGAAGTTCCCGGTGGGGACGATGCTGGTGATACTCAGCGAGGCGGTGCCCGTGTTGGTGAGGGTGACGGTCTGAGCCTTGCTCGTGCTTCCCTGAAGCTGTGTCGGGAAAGTGAGCGACGTGGGTGAGAGCGACACCACCGGCAGGCCGCTACCCATCCCCGTCAAGCTCACCGTCTGAGGGCTGCCGCCGCCGTTATCGCTAACCGACAGCGACGCCGACCGAGTCCCGGAGGCGATGGGTGTGAATGTCACGCTGAACGTGCAACTCTTTTGTATGCCTACCGAAGTACCGCAGGTGTTTGTTTGGGCGAAATCACTGGGATTTGTCCCAGTGATGGCGATTGAAGTAATGCTCAGCGAAGTGGTCTTCGATCCGTTGGTAAGCGTAACCGTACAGGGCGAACTGGTGGTTCCCACGGTCACGCTTCCGAAACTACAGCCGCTGCTCGGGGCCAATTTCACCACAGTTCCCGTCCCGGTGAGAGAGACGGTCTGAGGACTGCCTGTGGCATTGTCCGTGACGGAGACTGTACCCGTGAGTGTACCGATGGACCCGGGAGTGAAGGTGACCGAAAAAGTACAGTGTGCTCCCGCGGCCAAGGTCGAGGGGCTCAACGGACAGGTGTTGCTCTTAATGTTGAAATTGCTGGTTGGGAGTATGCTTGTGATACTCAGCGTGGCGCTACCCGTGTTGGTAAGCGTAACCGTTTGTCCCGCACTGGTGGTTCCCTGAAGCTGTGCCGGGAAGGTGAGTGACGCAGGCGACAATGTCACGCCGCCCCCCACGGTCTGGGTAATCGGCGCCGAAGTATGCGTATTGAAGTTCACATCGCCCGAGTAGACCGCCGTGATGGTGTCCGGGCCCGTCTGGAACGAGGTGCTGATACTTGCTGATCCGGAGGCAATCGTTGCTGAACCGAGCAAGGTTGCGCCGTTATAGAAAAAGATGGATCCAGTAGGTGCGGGCTGGCCAAAAATCACCAAGCCGGGCGCAATCGTGGCGATGAGCTGCACGGCTTGCCCGGGACTTGACGGATTGGGGGAGCTGGTCAAGGTCAAGAAGCTACCGCCCGTATTCATCACCACGGTTGCGGTACTGCTGTCATTGTCAGCCGCAGCCAGGTCCTGCGCGCCATCAAGGTTGAAGTCGCCCGTTACAGCGATGTAAGGAGAGGGTCCGGCGGAATAGTCAGTGCGCGCCTGAAAGCTTCCGGCCCCGGTACCCAGCAGCACGCTCACCGAGTTGTTGATGACGTTTGCGACCGCAACATCCGCGAAGCCGTCGCCGTTGAAGTCCGCCACCGCGACGGAATGCGGCGAGCTTCCGGTTGGGAAGGGTGCCGGGGCTCCTAGCGTCCCGCTGCCCGTGCCCAGTAACAGGCTTACGGTGGTGTCCCCCGCATTGGCCGTGACAACATCAAGGTTGCTGTCACTGGCACTGTTGAAGTTTCCGACCGCAACCGACACAGGTTCATTTCCGGTCGCGTAGTCTACATGGCTTTGAAGGGTTCCGGTTCCGTTACCCAGCAGCACGCTCACCGTATTGCTTAGACTATTGGCCACCACAACATCCAAGTTATTGTCACTGTTTAGTTTACCCACGGTCACTCCTCGCGGACTACTGCCCGTGGCATAGTCCACATGAGTCTGGAACGTACCGTTTCCGCTGCCGAGCAGGACGCTCACCGTGTTGCTAAACACATTGGCGACAACCAAATCCAGGTTATGGTCCCCATTAAGATCTCCGACGGCGATCGCCACAGGTTCGGTGCCTGTCGCGTAAGGAACAGGCGTCTGGAAGGTTCCGTTGCCGTTGCCCAGGAGGATGCTGACGGTATCGGCGCCGACATTAACCACGGCCAGGTCCTGAATGTGGTCGCCATTGAAGTCGCCCACGGCCACGCCGTAGGGAAAAGAACCCGCCTGCGAGTCAATGTGCGCCTGAAATGTGCCATCCCCGTTCCCGAGCAGCACGCTGATTGTGCCGGCGGCTACATTCGCCACCGCCACGTCTGGAATGCCATCACCGTTGAAATCTCCCGTGGCCCCACTGATGGGCTCGGATCCAGTCGCAAAGACGGCGCTATCCTGAAAACTGCCGTTGCCGTAACCCAGCAGGACGCTCACCGAGTTGCTGGCTGTATTCGTGTTGGCAACTGCCAAGTCCAGCTTGTGGTCTCCGTTGAAATCGCCGAGAGCCAGAGAACGTGGACTGATTCCGGCCCCGAAATCGGCGTGGGTCTGGAAGGTTCCGTTTCCGTTCCCCAGCAGCACACTGATGCTTCCCCCACTCTCGTCGGCCACCGCCAAGTCTGGATTGCCATCTCCATTGACGTCACCGACGGTCACCCATGTAGGTTCGCCTCCGGTCGCGTAGTCGACATGTGTTTGCAGAGTGCCGTTACCATTTCCCAGCAGCACGCTCACCGTGTTCGCGAAGTTGTTTGCCGTTACCACATCCGCGTTGGTGGCGCCATTGAAGTAGCCGATCGCTACCGAGATGGGCTCGCTTCCTGTCGGATAGTCCACGTGGGTCTGAAAGGTACCATTGCCATTCCCCAGCAGCACGCTTACCGTATTCGCGCCAAAATTCGCCACTACTAAGTCCAGGTTGCTGTCTCCATTGAGGTTGCCTACCGCAACCGAGGTCGGTTCGACTCCTGTGGCATATTCAGCCGGCGCTTGGAAACTGCCGCCTGCGTTGCCAATCAGGATGCTCACCATATTGTTGGCGCTATCGGCCACTGCCAAGTCCAAGACGTGGTCGCCGTTGAAGTCCCCAACCGCGACTGAATACGGAGTGGTCTTCTTTCCCGCGCTGTACTCCGTAACGATAGGAGTTGCAGTATTTTGAAACGTACCATCGCCGTTGCCAAGGAGGACCGCTACGGCATTGTCGTAAAGACATGCCATCACCAAATCCGGCTTACCGTCGCCGTTGAAGTCGCCGACCGCCAGAGAGATGGGTTCGATTCCGGTCGTGCAGTCAGCCGCTGTCGCCGAATTGCAGGCGAAGGATTGAAAGGTGCCGTCGCCATTGCCGAGCATGATGGTAACTGTGTTGTCTGTGAAATTGGCCACGGCGAGGTCGGGGATGCCGTCCCCGTTGAAATCAGCAGACACCACGGACCACGGGTTAGCTCCGGCGGCGTATTGCTGCGCTACCCGAAACTCCTGCCCCCGCGCTCCCACGGCACCGGCCAATAGACACACCGCAACCGCAAAGAACCGTCTCAGCATGACTCCCCCCAATCGAGTTGACATCAGATTAGACCGGCCCATCCCCTCGCTTCCGGTGTGAAGAATTCTACTCGAACGGATCAACGAGTGCAACCCCGACGCAAGGTTGGTTGGACCCCTGCCTGTAGAGCCGCCTGCGCCCTCGGCTCATTCCCCCGACGGCACGAAAAGCTTATGAAGCCACGCTTGGCAGCTCAGCGTCACGGGATTTCCTAAGAATGTTAGTGCCTTGTTTTCTTAACCCTAGCGTCATCGTCCTGGGAGTTCTCACAGCGCTCGCCGTCCTTCAGGGAAGCAAGCGTTTGGTCAAGAAACGCTTGCTCAGCCGCACCCTTTCGGGAACATCGTGGGATGTTTCCAACCGTGGTATCAGCCACGAGTAGAACGGAGCTTCCTCGTCAGAATTTGTGGGCGGATTCCAGCCTGACCTCGAACTGCGCCCTCAACGTAGGCCCTGACTTCCAGCGAAGTCTTCGGCCTCAAACCGACGAGCCCACGCCCGACCACTGGGAGAAGCTCGGGTTCGTTTCTTGGGTTCGTTGGGTTCGTTTCTTGATTTTTCACGTTTTCTCCCCCAAAACTCGGGTTCGGTCGCGGTAGGGACGCTGGTTACCCAACGCCCCCCGCACGGATCCGTACTTGAAGAATTACCTCATACGGCT
>Ga0335085_10014237_pt1 | contig 11621 bp, 10 predicted proteins | sample Lox_Sample_45_FD_206712 | JGI IMG/M metagenome (GOLD analysis project Ga0335085, IMG submission 206712) | Soil microbial communities from Loxahatchee National Wildlife Refuge, Florida, United States - Lox_Sample_4.5 | ecosystem: Environmental > Terrestrial > Soil > Wetlands | place: USA...
CCCGATACGGCTCACCAATATCGGGATAAATCACTGCAATTGCATCTTCCCCGGCTGACCATACCGGCAATATGAGGACCAATACCAGCAAAAATAGAGTCGCTGAACCGCGCAATAGCTCGATCAGCCGGCTATTGAATTCAATGCGAGAGGCATGAACGGGCAAGCCCGGCGACAATGTTGGGTTATTTAGCATCAAAGCTGGTGGGTCAACTCTATTTGCCACGCCCTTCCGGCCAATGGCAAATCGTAGGGTATCGGCACGCTATTGGAAAACGGTGCGAATGGGGTGGCGTAGGGACTGGGTTCGAGTGCGTATGCGTCGAACAGATTGAGCACCTTGAACGCAAAGCTCCAATCGCCGCTCTGATTTTTGTTACGCAGCGTAACGTCCACCGTGTGGTAATCCGCAATGTCGGGACGAATATCCCCAGGCGGGCGCTTGCGGTCGGCAACGTAGTTGAACTGACCATCCAGATTCCAACGTGGCCTGAATACCCAGTCAGCCCGTGCATACAGATGGTGGCGCGGTGCGTAGCCTGCATCCTGGCCCGTTGTGTCATCGATCGAATGCTGTTGTGCATAATTGCCCGTCAATCTCAAGTCCGGACGCGCGTCCCAGTTCATTTCGACCTCAAATCCATCGCCGTGCTGGGTGCCGGAATTTTGCACGATATTATTGGAATCCGGGCGCAGGATATCTTCCCAAAGGTAATGGAACAGGTTCAGGTTCGCCTGCAAGGTGCTGGTCGCCTGCCAGACGAAAGCCAATTCGGTAGATTGGTTGGTTTCCGGTTTGAGGTTGGGATTGCCGATCAACACGGGATTGTTGACGTTGTATAGTTCGGAGAATGACGGCGGCCGGAAGGCACGACCATAAAGCAGCTTGCTCGTGAGGTTGTAAGCAGTTTCCCACACCAGTGCCAAGCGCGGATTGGTGGTACTGCCGAAATCGGAATAATGGTCTTGGCGCACACCGGCGGTCAGATACCAGTCCTTGATAAATGCCCATTCATCCTGCGCATATACATAGTTTACGCGGCGGCTGTGCGGAAGAAGGAATGGTGAGACTTCGATCACCTGTCCCGGTGCTCCAGTGGAGAAGTTATTGGTTTCCTGCGTTTGATACAGATTGTCTTCCTGTGTCCCTGCCCCAAAACGCAGTTTGTGGGTTTGAAAGCGCGTATAAATAGCTGACAGGTTGAAACGCGAGTGGCGCTCCCATTTGTATGGATTGCCGATGACACCATCGGGAAACGGAACTAGATTAGAAGGATAAAAGGGATTTGAACCCGGCGGGTAAAGCGTCAGGTCTGATTGTTCAGTGATGTAAAAATAACTGGCCTGCGCTGTCACATCCAGATCTTGCGCGAAGTTGTTGTCCTGATAAGTAAGGTCAGCATTAACGCGGCGACCATAATTACTTCCGACGGGATCCAATGCCGAAGCCACCCCTGCACCTGTTTCCGCGTTTGAGCGCTGCTGAATGCCTGCCCGCAGACGCCATTTTTCGCGAGAGAGATCGATGCGGCCATCTATCGCGTCATAGCCCAGATTTACCGGCCCTGGTGCCAAACTCGCAGTTGTACCTGTCAAAGCATCAAGCGTTGATTGAGCATCTACCGAGATAATTTGTCGCTGGCCATCGGTTCGGCCCGCTCGCAAATAGGCGGCGACGTCAAATGCACCCCACTGACCGCCATGCTGTACCCAGCCGTCTAGGCTGTTGAATGAACCGGCGCGTAATCCGAGTTCAGTGCCGTTAATATCAGGCGCGGTCTTGGTGATGATATTGATCACACCGGCAAATGCATCCGCACCATACAATGCCGAGCCCGGCCCACGTATCACCTCAATGCGTGCAATACTTTCCAAGGGGAAACCGGCCCAGATTTGTGAACGGTCGCCGAAAGTAACTCCGGTTATCGGGATACCGTTCACCAACATCAGCACTTGTGGATTATAAGGAGTAGCGATACCGCGAATGATATAGATCGGGTTATACCCTGAAGGAGACCGCGATACATGCAAACCGGGCACCGTCTCCAATACTTCATCAAGATCAGCCGCGCCTATAGCTGAGATATCTTCCGCAGTGATTACAGTGGCAACAGAAGGCGCGCGCGCAATTGGCTGTCTAAAGCCGGTTGCTATAGAAACGAAGTCCTTGTCGCCATAAGCCAGTGACAACTCTTCTTCTTCAGCTTGAGCCAAATCCATCTTTTGAGTTTCCGTGGCTGCGTAAACGTTCACAGCGCATACCAAGACCAGCAATATAGCGAGCAGACGCTCCATCAATCGTTTCATTGCAAACTCCCCGGGCACTTGTGAGTATTAATTTCGATTCATTGTATCCCACCCTTGCGTCTTGAATATTTAACAGTCCGCAAAGTCATTTCAAACTGAAATCCAACGGCGGTGATCAACCCCTTCGTATGAAATCGTACGGCAAGGCAAAGGAAACAACTGGCCTTCCGGTTTATCAACTGCGTCCAAATAACATGGTGGCATCCCTGCAAGAAAGGCCATAAAACTTGCAAAATAGTACTCGCGAGGCGACATACCGAAATCTGCACATAAAGAGGCAGCTAGCGCAGCATAATTCATATGCAAACGCCAGCGCCCGGCGAGCAGAATCTTCTCCACTTCGAATGCGAGCTTGAGATGCGATCCGCTACCAAGTCCTAGTTCTCGCACTAACTTCATCATTGGCGCAATTCGTTCATCCGCCGAGACGATGGGCCTTCCGTAGCCGGCAATCCCCCTCCTCTCTCGAAGTTCGTTGAACACCAATTGCTTTAGATCCACACCAGCATCCATCTGCGTCTTAGCGCGGGTAATAAACTCGATCGCGCGCATATCCACACCGCGACCATATATCTGAGCTTCGGAAACGGCCAATGCGGACGAAACACTGAGCGTGCCGGTGGTGCGGGTCGTACCTCCAAGCGCCGCCACTCTATTGTTCCAAAGTCGCGCATCGGGGTAACTGGTATAGCACCAGAGTGCTGTTACTACGCTTACTTGCTGGGGAGTAAAGCGACGGCCTGTAATACTGAACAAGTAGAGATTCGGCCAGTCCATATCCTTAAGCGATGTGTGCAAATCGTGGCCACGAAATACGGCTCGCTCACCTGGAAAAAACCCGCCAGCACTGGTGACCAGTTTTCCAACGTGTTCTTCCAGCAGCTGTGGTCCGTTCACGCTCTCGCCCCCTCACGATCCGATGTAACTACAGGGCCAGGGTCGTTTTCCAGTTCGATTTGGAAGAACGGAAATTTCTTGTAGCCGTAATCCTTCTGTTCCAGCGCGTGCACCGCCGCGCCCGGCAAGCGCAGCAACAGATGCAGCATTTCGCCCTGAGCGGGGCTCAGTCCGAGATCGTGCAACGCGGCGGCCGCAACACCGGACATCGCCAGCGGCAATCCCGCTGCCGCTTCCAGCGATGTCCGGTTAGCATGCAACCAAGCCAGGGACTTTCCGCATTCCATGCTTGCAAGTTGTGAGAGGGTTTGCTGCACAGGGGTAGCGCAGCGCACGCCGTATGGATCGAACCCCGCGGGATGACCGGCCGCCGGCCAAATATCCGCCGGATCGTCAACCGGCTTTTCGCTCAGGCCTTTCTGCCACAAGGCCAGGTCAGTGCCGCGCGCTTGCCAGTCATTCATTGCATTGAACACTTCGCGTGCGCCGCCGGATGCGCCTGCGCCGACTGCCAGTGCCGCCATCAAACAAGATGCCGAAGTGGAACCGCCTACCCCGCCGCACATCGCGGCATGAACAGCCGCATCGCGAGGTCCCGGATTCGCCAACGCGATCGCCAAACCTTCCAGCAGTCTGGCCTGCTGTCGTGACGGCGCGTCCCCGCGAAACAGCAGGAACAAGTATTCGATCCAGCTTGCATGAACCAGGAGGTCACCGTAAACATCGTAGCCGTGGCAATGACAGGACAGTGCAGCGAACGCGTTATCAGGTTCGGCTTCTTCCTGCCAGATGCGGGTATGGATGGCTTCCATACTTGATCTCACCGGCCCATAAGCCTGAGCCGCAATTCCATGGGGGGAGCTTCTTCTTTGTCAACGCGAACATCCAGCACAGTCGGACCCTGATGACTCAGGATCGCATCCAGGTCCAGATTGTCAAAGTCCTCTGCAGTACGAATCACATGGCCCGGGATACCCATGGCTTCGGCCATCAGCCGGAAATCCACGGTTGGCAACTCGAAGGCAATTTGTTCGGCTCCTGCCAGGCGCTGGCCATGTTTCACCATGCCCAATGCGGCATCGTTGAGGATCACGAACAGCACAGTGAGTTTCTCGGTCTGCGCCACGGTCATCTCCTGACCATTCATCAGCAGGCTGCCATCTCCGGTGATGCAGACCACCGGTATCTTGCGGTTGGCGAGCGCGGTGCCGACCGCGCCGCCGATGGCCCAGCCCATCGGCGCGAAATTCATCGTGACGCGCATCCAGCCTCCCGCGCTGGGCTGGTGATCGTACATCCCCAGATAGTGGATCGCCCAAGTCGTGCTGTTGCCGGTATCGGTCAGGAAACGTGTATCGGGGGGACTGCGCCAGCCGAGCTCGCGCATCAGGTACTGAGGTTTGATGGGTGCATCGACGGACAACGGCCTGAACGGATCGTCTTTGGTGACTTTTTTGAATCTTCGCTTCTCGCCAACGGGAACCACTTCAGGACCTTCCCTGCGCAGCGTTCGCAGCAAGCGCTCGAACACCGGGCGAATACGGCCGCGCACATGCAGGCGCGCCATCGGAGAGCGCGTCAGGTGAGCTTCGCAGGAATCGATATGCACCAGCCGGTGGTTCAACACCGCCTCGCTCCATCCGTTGCTGGTCCATTCGCTCAGATTGGAGCCGACGACCAAGATCAGATCTACGTCCGCGTCTTCCACCGCCGCTACAGCGGAGCGGTGCCCGGCAAAGCCGAATACGCCGCGGTACAAGGGGTGGCGCGGGCTGATGAGCCCCTTGGCGTCGGGCGTGACAACGAAAACGCCGTTCTTCCTTTCCACCAGTTCGATGATAAGGTTAATTGCTTCTCCGCAACTGCTCCCGATGAGTACCGCGACCTTGCTGGCCTCCGCCAATAACCCCTGCAATTCGCGGACGGATGCATCATCGACAGCCGTTGTCGGCCTGAGCAGGTGCGCGAGATTGTAGGACGGACCCCTCCTGAGCAGCGAGCGATGGACGTCCATCGGGATGCTCAGATGAACCGGACCGGGCGTCGGTTGATATGCGCTCAACAGCGCATTGGTCAGTTGTCTTTCCATTTGATCCGGGTGGGATATCAAAGCGCTGAAGCGGGTGCAAAGACGGAACATGGCGACTGTGTCGAAGCCGGCGCCGGAAGATTCCTGCAAAGCTCCCCGACCCAGCAGATGCAAAGCAGGCTGGGCGGTGATGACCAGCATCGGGATCTCGTTTTCATATGCGCAGGCCACACCGGTGATGAGATTGGTGGAGCCCGGACCGGAAGTGGCGCAGCACACGCCAATCTTGCCCGTTTCACGAGCGTAGCCATCGGCCATGAAAGCGGCTCCCGATTCATGGCGCGCGAGTACCGGACGCGGTCCACCGCGCCGTGCACTGCGCGCGAGCGCGTTGAATAGAGGCTCGATCGCACCGCCCGGCACACCGAATACATACTCGATTCCGATCTGTTCCAGATAAGCAACCAACAGGTCGGCCGCTTCCATGGGTTGAGGCAGGAATCGCGGTTCTTCTTCGAGGAGTTTATTTGCTTCTTCGAGGAATTTATTTTGGAGTATCTCGGTCATTGAGTGATCACTGCTCCCATTTAAAAGGCATCACCTTTCCACATCGCCACCTTCACGCGATGACTTTACACCTGACATCTAAAGTAATTTCTTTAGAATGCACTGTAACACAGAGAATGCCCGCGGCAGAACAACTCGATAGATATTTGATTTCCATCAATTCCGCGGGGTTTCTGTTTTCCAAATATTTTGGAGTGTATCAGATGATAAGGCCGGATAGTAAACGCGCCGGCCCTTTTCTAGGCACACGCAACCTGCGGCAACCGGCATTTCTACTCCTGTTGTACGGGGTAGAAATGCCGGTGCTTGACTGGATGGATTGCTATATTTGATTATCAAATAGCAAAAAAGCAAGTCACTTTCGGGTTAACCGCCCAACAGCTGTTTCAACTCGCCGCTTTGATACATCTCGGTCATGATGTCCGAGCCGCCCACGAATTCGCCGTTTATATACAGTTGCGGGATGGTAGGCCAATTGGCGTATTCCTTGATTCCCTGGCGGATTTCCGGGTCTTGCAACACGTCGACCGTAAATATGTCTGTTACACCCAGGGTGTTGAGTATGCGCACCGCATTGGCGGAAAAACCGCATTGGGGAAACTGGGGACTGCCTTTCATGTACAACACCACCGGATGCGTGGTGACTTGCTCTTTGATTCGTTGCTGAATGTCTGTGCTCATGATGTATTACCCGATTTAAATGGTCGGGAATTTTAAGTTCAGTGACGTTGCCGCGTCAAGTTCAAACTATTATTCAGAATGGCATTGCCCACATAACTACCTTAGAACTGATTGTGGTTGACCAGCATGTGCACTGCGATACTGGCCGCGTAGCCCAATGCGATCACGGGCGTCCATTTGAGATGGCCGAAAAAAGTATAGACCCCGCGCGCCTGGCCCATCAACGCGACTCCGGCTGCAGAACCGATAGACAGCAATGAACCGCCCACCCCGGCCGTCATCGTCACCAATAGCCATTGTCCGACCGTCATGTCCGGCTGCATGGTCAGAACTGCGAACATCACCGGAATGTTGTCGACGATAGACGAGATGATCCCGACGGCGATGTTGGCGTAGGTGGGGCCCCATTCGACATACATCACATGCGACATCATCCTGAGATAGCCGATGAAGCCCAGCCCGCCCACGCACATCACCACGCCGTAAAAGAAGAACAGCGTGTCCCATTCGGCACGCGCCACTTCCTTATAAATGTCGAAAGCCACCGGACTGCCGATGTCTTCTTCGCCATTATTGCGAAATCGTGCTGGCCTTTTGGAGACCTTCAGGTAATAAGCGTAGAACTTGAGCAAACTCAGGCCGGTGAGCATGCCGATCACCGGCGGCAACTTCAGGAAGCTGTGGAAACTTACCGCAAGCGCGATGGTGATCAAAAACAGCAACTGGACGGCGATCGCACCGCGTTTCATTGCAACCATCTCGCCGCCCCCTTTGGGCTTTCTATCCGGCACCCAGAAATGCATGACGGCAGCCGGCACCAGCCAATTGACCAGCGAAGGGATGAACAAGTGGAAGAAACTCCAGAAATCGACCGGTCCGTCGCTGGTTTGAAGGTTCTTCTGCCAGACCATCAACGTGGTGATATCACCGAACGGGCTGAACGCACCTCCGGCATTGGCCGCGACGACCAGACTGATGCACGAAAGGGTGACGAACTTCTTGTTGTCAGCGCCGACCGCCAGTATCACCGCCACCATCAATAACGCCGTGGTCAGGTTGTCTGCGACCGAAGAAATGAAGAACGCCAGTATGCCGGTCACCCAGAACAGCATGCGATAGCCGAAACCCTTGCGTATCAGCCAGGAGCGCAACGCCTCGAACACATTGCGCTCTTCCATCGCATTGATGTAGGTCATCGCCACCAGCAGAAACAGCATCAGACCCGCATATTCCCCGAGATTTTGGCGCAACGCCTCTTCGACGACATCGGGAATATTCTGCGACTGGTAGTACCAGGCAACCAGCCCCCAGATGATGCCCGCGGCCAGCATCACCGGCTTGGACTTGCGCAGATGGGTGAACTCCTCGGCCATCACGACCAGATAGGCAATGACGAACAAGATAACAGACGTGACCCCCACCCAATGACCGGTCAGGTCGATCCGCTCCGCGTTCTCGGCAGCGAAAGACATCAGCGGCATGAATAGCATTGCGATCAATACGGCAAAACGGTCCATCGGCATGTCTCCGAAAATAATATTTGCCAAACACTATGGCGGCTCATTCGACCCGGCTTATTCTAACCGTTCACGGCAACCATTAGAACGCGTGGATGGCATTGAAAACGGCATACAGCCGCGGGATCATCCAGACTTGTCGTAAAGCCGCTTGAGCAGGAACGGGGGCGACATGGTGGTCAGCGCGATGACGATCAGCAAAGCGGCGTACAGATCGCCCTTGAATATTTCCTGGCTAAAGCCAAGCTGTGCAAAGATCAGCCCCACCTCCCCGCGCGGAATCATCGAAAGACCGATCGAGATCTGTCGTTGGCGGGGTTCGCGGATAAAAAATCCTGCAGCAAACTTGCCGATGAATGCGACCAGAAGCAACGATACCGCCAGCAACCAGACGAAGCCTGAACTCCAGTTGATCGAACTCAGGTTGAGCGACACGCCCACCATCACGAAGAACAATGGCGAAAACGTATGAATCAGGGGACGCATCTGCTCTTCAAGGCGATGTGCCAGTTTGGGGCTGGGCTCAAAAATCAGTTTGGATCTTCCCATCGGGAACTTGAAGCCAAAATGCTGGCTGAACGCCACACCTGCCGCGAAGCCTCCCATGATCTCCGGCGCGCCCACTGCATGCGCCAACCATGAGAACAACAGGATCAGGGACAGCGCCATGGTGAGCAACAAGCCGGGAGAGGCGGCATGCTGGTCGAGCCGGTCGATCATGATCGCAGCCAACTTTGCGGCGACGGGGGCAAGCAACATGAACAATACGATATAGAAGCTCACCTCAGCCAGTCCCTTGATCGAAACTTCCTGTTCCACCGCGAACTGATAGAGAAACGCCAGTGCCAGCACGCCGAGGATATCGTCCAGCACCGCCGCGCCGATCACGATCTGAGCCTCGTCCGAATGGCGCTTGCCCAGATCGTCCAGCACGCGAACGGTAATGCCGATGCTGGTGGCCGTAAGCGTGCCGCCGATGAACAACGCAGTCAGTTCCGGCAATCCGAATATCCATGCACTGACGCCATAACCAAGGACAAATGGCAGAGCAAAGCCGACAACCGCGACGATATATGGCTTGCTGCCGGATCGAGCCAAGCGGCTCAGGTTCGTATCCATGCCGACTTCGAACAGCAACAGGATGATGCCGATCTCGGCAAGCCGTTTCATTGCGATATCCGGCGTGACCCAGCCCAGAAGAGATGGTCCAACCAGCAGTCCGGCCAGCAATTCTCCGATCACGGAAGGCACGCCGAATCGCGCTACCGTCTCGGACAGCAAACGCGCGGCGATCAGGATGATGGCAAGGAAAAAAAAGAATTGATGCTGTTCCATGATGGCTCCAGTAAGAAGGCGTGTTAAAAACTAACGGTGTATGTACGGACAATAAACCAGGTACCGCAACATTTTCAATTCGGTCATGTCCATGACCACGCACCCGACCAGCCGTTCCGCAGTCAACTCGTGCGATAGATCCATTCACTCCGCACCAGCCATTTCTCGAACCCTACCGCCAGCAGCACTGACCCGGAAATCATAAGGCATATCGCCAATTCGCCTGCATCAAGCGCTTCAGTCTTGAATATTGGATTGAGAGCAGGTGCATAAATGGTCGCCATTTGCAGCAGGAAAGTGGCTGCAATCGCCAGCGCCATGGGCCGATTGGAAAACGGCCCGATCGTAAACAGCGATTCCTTTTCCGAGCGTATCGCCATCACATGCGCGAGCTGGGATAACGTCAGCACCGTGAACACCATCGTCTGCCAGTGCGCCGAGCCGCTGTGCAAAGCCCAGGCTTGGACAAGCAGAGTGAGAGCCGCCATCAGCAAACCCACCCAAATCATGTGCTGCCACATGCCGTGCGCGAAGATGCTTTCCTGCGGCGGCCTCGGCGGCCGGCGCATGATGCCTTGTTCGGCAGGCTCGGCTGTCAACGCGAGGGAGGGCAGGCCGTCGGTGACCAGATTGATTCATAGTATATGTATCGGCAACAGCGGGATCGGCAGGCCCAGAAACGGCGCAAGAAAGATGGTCCAGATTTCCGCTGAATTGGTGGTCACCGCATAGCGGATGAATTTGCGGATATTGTCGTAAAGGCGGCGCCCGTGCCGCACCGCGTGCACGATCGTGGCGAAGTTGTCGTCGAGCAGGACCATGTGTGCCGCCTCTCGCGCCACATCGGTGCCGCCCTTGCCCATCGCAACGCCGATGTCCGCGGCTCTGAGCGCGGGCGCATCATTGACCCCGTCGCCGGTCATCGCCACGACCGCGCCCTCGTGCTGCAATGCTTTTACGATCCTGATCTTCTGCGCAGGATCGACACGGGCGTAAACCCGAATTTGTCCCACATCCGCTTCAAAAGCAGCCTGGTCCAGTCGTGCCAATTCGTCTCCGGTCATCACCCGGCCTTCTTCGTCGGCCTCGTCTTTGACAGCGAGAATGCCAAGTTCACGCGCGATCGCGCGCGCGGTGGCCGCGTGGTCCCCGGTGATCATCACCGGGATGATGCCTGCCGATCTGCATTGTGCCACCGCTTCTTTCACTTCGCTGCGCGGGGGGTCGATCAGCCCCGCGAAACCAAGGAATATCAAATCCGCCTCGACCGCGACGTGCGGGGCGCTGTCGGGTAGCACCGGCCATTGGCGGCAGGCAAAGGCGAGTACGCGCAGCCCGTCTGAGGCCATCGCTTCGGCTTGCCGCAGCAAGGCCGCGCGATCGATATTGTTCTCGCCGCTGCCGCCCAACTTGCTTACGCACAACGGCGGCACGGCCTTGGGATATCCCTTGGTATAAGCGATCACCTCATTGCCGGTCCGGTGCACAGTCGTCATGCGCTTTCGTTCGGCGTCGAACGGCAGCTCCAGCAAGCGCGGCGCATCCTGTTCCAAGGAGGTTTTGTCATAGCCGGATTCCTGTGCGGCGTGCAGCAGCGCGGCCTCGGTCGGTTCCCCGAGCGCCCTGCCATGGCTGTCAATGTGCGCATCGTTGTTCAGCGCCAGCGCTTGCAGCAGTGTGCCCCGGGCTCGCCGCTGACCGGCCAGGTCTTGTGCAGGACATCGTCGGCGAAGAGCGCGGTGACGCGCATCCTGTTCTGGGTGAGCGTGCCGGTCTTGTCCGAACAGATGTAGCTCACCGATCCCAGCGTTTCCACTGCAGGCAGGCGGCGGATCAGCGCGTGCTGCCGGACCATCTTGCGTGCCCCCAATGCCAGCGAGATCGTAACCACCGCGGGAAGCGCCTCGGGAATGGCGGCCACCGCGAGGCTGACCGCGGTCATGAACATCAGCAGCAGCGGCTCTCCCCGCAGCACGCCGATGACGAATACCAGCACACAGATCGCCAATGCCGCCAGAGCGAGTCGTCTGCCGAATTCCGCCAGCCGCTTTTGCATCGGCGTTCTTGCTTCGCCGTTTTCGCCGAGCAGTGCGGCGATCTTGCCCAGTTCGCTGTCCATGCCGGTCGCAATCACCAGCCCGCGCGCGCGGCCATAGGTGACGAGGGTGCCCTTATAGGCCAGGCACGTCCTGTCGCCCAGCGGCACTTCGCCGATGGCCAGCGGCCGCGTCTGCTTTTCCACTGCGACTGATTCACCGGTGAGCGCAGCTTCGTCGATCTTCAGGCGT
>Ga0335085_10014238_pt1 | contig 11621 bp, 9 predicted proteins | sample Lox_Sample_45_FD_206712 | JGI IMG/M metagenome (GOLD analysis project Ga0335085, IMG submission 206712) | Soil microbial communities from Loxahatchee National Wildlife Refuge, Florida, United States - Lox_Sample_4.5 | ecosystem: Environmental > Terrestrial > Soil > Wetlands | place: USA: Florida...
GAGGCAGTTTGGATGGGCGATCAAGTCGAGAGCGCGGTCATTGGGATTGGGGTGAACGTGCTCCCGGAATCAGTGCCACCGGCAAATGAAGTCCGTTTCCCGGCGACGAGCCTCCATTCTGAAGGTTTGAAAATTGATCGTCTGGACCTCCTCCATGATCTGTTGGTGCGGCTGGTTTCACTGCGGCCTCAGGTTGGCACACAAGACTTTGTCCTGGCCTGGGATGCAGCGCTTGCTTATAAGGACCAGTCGGTGCAGGTCTGGTCGGAACCAGCCTCGGGGTCGCCTGCTGAATCTCCCCTGGCAGGCATCGAGCGAGGTTTGGAATCCGATGGGGCACTTCGGCTAGAGACACCTTCCGGAATCCAGGTGATCCAATTTGGGGAAATGCATCTGCGCCCGCTGTAATTGAGGCTGTGATATACTTTAACCCGACAGATGAGGTGAACCATGTGGGATCAATTCCGTGGTAAGGAAGATGAGGCTCCCTTCTTCAAGGACAATGAACCTGAAATAGTGGAAGCGCCGCCTCCCAAGAAGGCACCGAGCATAAATTTAGGTAAATATTTTGAAGAGCCTTTCCTCGGGATGACCCCTCCCCAGCGTTTCTTGATATCCATGATGTTATTGATCACGGTTTGTCTGCTGGGAGGGATGTTCTTGATCATCATAGGAAATTTTGCCTTCTTCTAAAAATGACCGGCGCCGGAAGGCGCCGGTTTCTTGTCAGGTCATAAATAAAGGAGAAACGCTACAAAAGCGGTGGCTGTTCTTTTTCTTCAGTTTCGGCATCGCCATTCTCAGCTGCACCGGCCTTTTTGAGGTCCGCAGAAGCCGTGCGGGCTACCGCAGCGACCGAATCCCCAGGTTGGAGTCTCATCATCTTAACGCCGCGTGTGGCGCGGCCTGCCTCACGGACGTCCTTTACTTTGAGGCGCAGAACGATGCCACTGGATGAAATTAAAGTGATATCGTCCGATTGCTGGACGACTCGTGCGGAGGCGATCCTGCCAGTCACACCGATGGCTTTTTGATCCATGGTGGAGACCCCGCCGGTCGCGCGGCCCTTGACAGGATACTTTTCGAGAGGCGTCTGTTTCCCGAAACCTTCCTTGGTGACCGTCAGCAGCGAGCCGCCTTCCTCGACAACCTCCATGCTTGCCACGCGGTCACCTTCGCTCAAGCGGATTCCCTGCACGCCGCCAGCCGTCCGCCCCATCGAGCGGACGACATTCTCCGGGATGCGTAATGCTTGTCCCTGTTCGGTGACCAGCAGGATGTCGTTTTTCCCGGTGGTCAGGTGGGCCCAACCGAGTTCGTCACCTTCTTCGAGTGACATGGCGATCATGCCGGACGGGCGGACGGAAGAGAACTCCTCAAGATCAACCCGCTTGACCTTTCCCATGAGGGTGGTGAGAAAGCAGAAATCGTGAGTGCCGAAATCTGGCACGGCGATGGCCGCCGTGATCCGTTCACCGGGATCGAGGCTGAGCACGTTGTAAATCGAGACGCCTTTCCCTGACCGGTCTGCATCCGGAATCTGATAGACCTTCTCGCTGTAGACCTTGCCCTTGTCCGAGAAGAACAACACTGTTTGCAGCGTGCGGCCCGGGAACATGAACAATACTTCATCTTCCTCCTTGGTCGCATGCCCGGTGACGCCCTTTCCGCCGATGCCCTGTGACTTGTACGCCACCGCGCTGACCCGCTTGATGTACCCGCGCTGGGTGAGCGTGATCAACACGTCCTCGTCGTGAACGAGGTCCTCCTCGTGGAGTTCCTCCTGGGCATCGACGGCAATCTTTGTGCGGCGTTCGTCGCCGTATCTCTCGGCGATTTCCTTCATGTCGCTCTGCACGAGTGCAAGGATTTTCTTCGGGTTGGCAAGCAGGTCTTCTAGATAAGCGATCTGTTCCTTCAGTTGACGCGCTTCCTCCTCGATCTTCCAGCGTTCGAGGGCGGCCAGGCGGCGCAACTGCATGTCAAGGATGGCCTGAGCCTGGATCTCCGTCAGCTTGAAGCGCTTCATCAGGTTTTCCTTGGCGACGTCCACGTCGGCGGCCTCGCGGATGGTACGGATGACCTCGTCGATGTTGGCGATGGCAATCAGCAACCCATCAAGGATGTGCGCGCGTGCGCGGGCTTTCTCCAATTCGAACTGGGAGCGCCGGGTGATCACCACTTGCCGGTGCTCGATGAAAATCTGCAGGGCGCGTTTGAGCGACAGGGTGCGTGGCTCGCCATCCACTAGCGCCAGCATCTGCACGCCGAAGGTATCCTGCAACGCCGTGTACTTGTATAGTTGGTTCAAGACCTTCTTGGGTTGTGCGCCGCGCTTGAGCTCAATCACGATGCTCATGCCGCGCTGGTCGGATTCATCGCGCATGTCGGAGATCATGTCGATCTTTTCATTGCGGACGAGCTCGGCGATGCGTTCGATCAGGGTGGACTTGTTGACCTGGTAGGGGATTTCCGTGATGATGATCTGGTGCCGTCCAGCCTTGGTTTCCTCTATATGAGCCACGCCGCGCATCACCAGCCGTCCGTGGCCCGTTCCATAAGCCTGGATAATTCCCTCCTTGCCGACGATCATCCCTCCGGTTGGGAAATCCGGTCCGGGGATGAACTCCATCAGCTTGTCAACAGAGATATCGTCGATGTCTTCGTAGTTTTCGATCAGGTAATCGATGGCGGCGGCGATCTCCCGCAGGTTGTGCGGCGGGATGTTGGTCGCCATGCCGACTGCAATGCCGGCAGATCCGTTCAGCAGGAGGTTGGGCAAACGCGCCGGGAGGACTGTCGGCTCCTCGAGCGAATCATCGAAGTTGGGGCCAAAGTCGATGGTGTTCTTTTCGATATCCGCCAGCATTTCCTCTGCGTGGTGGTGCAGCCGGGCCTCGGTGTAGCGCATGGCCGCCGGAGCATCCCCGTCCACTGACCCGAAGTTACCCTGTCCATCCACCAGCAGGTAGCGCATGGAGAAATCCTGAGCCATGCGTGCCATGGAATCATAGACCGCGGCGTCGCCATGGGGATGGTATTTGCCGAGCACCTCGCCCACAATGCGCGCCGATTTCTTGTAGGCTCCTGTGGCCCGAATCCCCATATCATGCATGGCGTAGAGGATGCGGCGGTGGACGGGTTTGAGGCCGTCGCGGGCGTCCGGCAGGGCGCGCGCCACAATGACGCTCATTGCGTAATCGATGTACGCATCGCGCATCTGCTGGTCAATATCGACTTGTTGAACGGTACCGATTTCCATAAGCGTTTCCTATCCTTGGTATTAAAGGCACAACATGCGGAGAGCGCAACTCCAAGCGCTCTCCGCAATGGATTTCGAGAGGCTTTATTATACCAAACGCCTTGCCAAAAATGGGTGGGATGGCTATAATATTCCGGCTATCGGGGCGTGGCTCAGACCGGGAGAGCGCACGGTTCGGGTCCGTGAGGTCGGAGGTTCAAATCCTCTCGCCCCGACTGCAACGAAACCGTTGATCAGGCATGGTCGGCGGTTTCTCTATTAAACAGCCGCTAATCCCTCCATTTTTGACACGGCCTTGACACCCCCAGCACCTATTTTGACAAGAAATTGACATGCCAGCTTGTAGAATGTTGAGCAGGTTTGAATAATCCAGCTCCGCGGGGCAAGCGTGGCGTGTTGAAGAAACTGGATGTCAGGAAGGGCTTGAAGATAACCTTGCTGGGTTTGCCGCTGGCAGGCATCCTTGCCAGTGCTGCATTTCCACTTACGAACTTCGGGCGCCAATGCATGATCCTTGCCTTGCTCATCTGGCTCCAGGTGTACTTTATCTTTGACGTTTTTCTAGGCGGAAAATAAAAGCCGATGAAGGAGAATTCAGGGCGCATTCTGGTAGTGGACGATGAGCGTCCGATCAGGCGGTTTCTAAACACAGCGCTGTGCGGACAGTACTCGGTGTTTGAAGCAGAAACCGGACAGGATGCCATTCAGTCTGCTGCGACGAATCACCCGGATGTGGTACTGCTCGATTTGGGGTTACCGGACATCGGTGGTATCGAGGTCACGCGTCGTTTGCGTGAATGGACTTTGGTCCCCATCATCATCGTGTCGGTACGGGATCGTGAAGAAGATAAAGTCGCGGCATTGGATGCCGGCGCAGACGATTACCTGACCAAACCCTTCAGCGTCGGAGAATTAACCGCACGCATCCGCGCGGCCTTGCGCCATTGCATTCAACCCGAGATCGAATCAGTTTATCAGAACGGCCGGTTGCAGGTGAACCTGACCTATCGCGAAGTGCTGATCGATGGCCAGAGAATCGCCTTAACGCCCACGGAGTATGGCCTCCTGCATGCCTTGATCCTTCATGCGGGGAGGGTGCTTACCCATCGGCAACTGATTGAAGCGGTCTGGGGTGCGGGCGATGAGGCCAACTCGCACCTGTTGAGGGTCAATATCAGCAATCTGCGCAAGAAAATCGAACTCGATCCTCTGCGCCCACACCTCCTCGTAACTGAACCGGGGGTGGGATACCGCTTGAAGGATGCTGAAGCATAAGGGTTGGGAAAGTTGATTGACTTATGCCAAGTGTTGGCAAATTACAGGAGTAGAGTAATTTTCTGTGAAATTTAATGGAATGCGCCAGATGAGGCGTTCCGAGCCAAGGCTGGTGCATTTCTCTGTTTTTTTGAGGTAATCTGGATGATTTTTGCAATTGCAATTCTGATCGTCGTTGCTTTCGTTGCGTACAGAGTGGCGCCGAAGGAAAAGGATAACGCCCAGGAGCATATCCATGGTGCCGGGCAAATTGGCCTTTTGGCAGCCATCGCGCTCTTTGGTGTTGATTATTTCACATCGTTTTATTATGGCACCGGCGAATTGATGAGCGCCCTGCATCCATATGGGTTGCAGCATCTGGGTTATATCGCTGCGGGTGTAATTGCCCTCGCCAACTTTGTCTTTGGGGTGCTCTACATGTACTCGCTGGGCGTCTTTAACGAGGGAGGCGGTTCGTATACCGCCTCGATGCGTTATCTCAAGCCCACGATGAGCCTGATTGTGGCTGTCACGTTGATCGAAGACTATGTGCTGACCATTGTCGTTTCGGCCCTCTCCGGGGGAGATCAACTGCTCTCGCTCTTTCCCCAGTTTTACGAAAACTGGTGGCTGCATTTCCTGATTGGCGCCGTCCTGGCCTTTTTCACTTGGTTCATCACCATCCGTGGACGTGGTGAATCCTCCACCGTGGTTTTCACAATGTTGGGAATCTTCGGCGGGCTGACAGTATTGATGGCTATCGGGTTGGTCATCGCGCATCTCAGGGGTGTCCCTCCTGCCCCGGCGACCACCCCTCTACCCGCCACGCTTGGACAGGCAGTCTTACACTTGCTGACCGCTTCGATGAAAGGCATGGTTGCGTTAAGCGGTCTCGAAGCCATGTCCAACGGTATCCAGTTCGTACGGAATGAGGATTTTGCCCTCATAAAGTGGGGCCGACAGCACCTGCCGAAATGGGAGAAGCTGTGGCACTTTTACAGTGGCAAGTCCGGCATTGGCCGGATGGTGCAGACCTCCTTCCTGTTCTATGGTGGGTTAACCACTTTCTTCTTGACTGCGTTCGCCATCCGTTTCGGTGTCTTTGATGGGACCCTCGGTCGTTCCCTCGTGGGAAACCTGTCCTTTATTGGCTTCAATCAAATGCCAGGTGGTGAGATCCTTTTCTGGGCTTATCAAATCCTGGCGGTGTTCATGCTGGCGGCTGCGTCTATGACTGCTCTGCAGGATGCGCAGGCAACTGAATGGCGCGATGTGGCCATCGGCGAGATCCCTGAGATCATCATTTACCGTGACAAGCGCGGAACATTTACCCGCTCGGTAACCATTACCTTCATTGTCTCAGTGGTGATCATGTTACTGGTAAAGGGGCAAACCACCCTGGCTGCTCCGTTCTATGGCGTGGGCGTTTTCATGCCGATCATGGTAATGGGGTTGGCTGTCCGTCAGCACTTCCTGCAAAATTACACCGGAAGGATGCGCACCTGGGGTGCACGGGGAGCAGGTTTCGCCGCTGCATTATCAGGTTCGGTTTTCGTTGGGCAAATCGTGGGCAAGTGGGAGGAAGGCGGCTGGATCCGCCTCATTTCGTTCAGCATCCTGTTCACATCAGCACACCTTCTGCTTATATCCCCGCTGGGACATCGTTCACCTGAGCAAATCCGCCGTATCGTGCGCGACAAGGCCCGCATTGAGGGTGCGATGGGCTCCATCGTGGAATGGCAGTCGGTGAAGATGCAACAATACCGGTATTCTATTTTGATTTTTATATCCAAATTTTGGGCGTTGTTCGGTGTTTTGCGTCCAGTTCGTTATGATCCACCGCCTCCTGCCGGCGATTACGACCACGCCTTGCATGTCGACCATCCCGAAGCGCCTTCCTTCCTCGACCAATTCATGGATAAGCCGGAGCCTCGATTAGGTGGCGCACCCAAGCAAACCGAAAAACCCGTCGATGGATGAGCAAACGCTCAATTTACCCCACCTGTAGATCATATAAAACATCGCCGCCTTGAATAGGCGGCGACTTGTTTTTCAAGAAAAGCATGATTTATAGGTTGGGATTACTTAAATCCAGAATCTTCCCCAAGTCATATGGAATTGAGTCTCCCAATCATCCCTCGTAATGGATTTTCTGCTGGAACCCGGCTCTCGATTCGATTTCAGCCAGCCTGCCCGAGGCGAACTTGCAGGCATCGATCATGAGCTGCTTGGCTTCGTCCTCTGGCAGATGACATAACTCCTTAATCGAGGAGTATCCTTTCCCCTTCAGATATTCGTCGATGAACATCGATTCCAACGGTGCCTGTGGCGATTCAAATTTCGGCTTGTCTTTATCTTGTGTGGTCGATTTCATGGAACACCTCCGGTTCAAGCAGCGTTCAGTTGTGGTTGTGTCTGGCTCCCTTCCAGCGCAGGTTCATCGGGAGCCATGGAATTTTTTCGGGTGTAATCGGGCAATATGACCGGCGATGGCTGCTTTCCGTCGAGGTCGGCGTCCTTCCGGATGCGATTCCACGCCTCGACGTGAGCCAGCGTCGGTTGGCCGGGCTGGACGTTTGAAGACCATACTGCCGCGGACTTTCCTGCCCGCCGACCAAACACGCACACGTCGAGCAAGCTGTTTCCCATCAACCGGTTGCGCCCGTGGATGCCACCGGCGGCTTCCCCCGCAACGAACAGACCGGGCACCCCGGTGCTGCAATCCGGCGAGATGGCGACACCGCCGTTTTGATAATGCAGGGTCGGGTAGACAAGAATCGGCTCTTGGGTCATATCGATGCCAAAGCGCTTGTACTGCCGGACCATGGCGGGCAATTCCCGGGCAATTGTTCCGGGGCCCTTGAGCAGGTCGATCATTGGCGAGTCAAGCCAGACGCCGGCCTGGCCGGTGGATGTGACGATGCCGCACTTCCGTTCGCTGCATTCGCGCAGGAAGGCAGCCGCCTCGACATCGCGCGTCTCGAGCGGATAGACAAACTGCTCACCGTCCACGTTGCAAACCTGCGCTCCCAATCCGCGCACCTTTTCGGTCACCAGTTGCCCCAGGATCTGTTCGGGGAAGGCGGCGCCGGTCGGGTGGTACTGCATGGTGTCGATAAACGCCAGCTTCGCCCCAACGCGATAAGCCAGCACCAGACCGTCCCCGGTGGCGCCGTAGTGGTTGGTGGTCGGGAACCCCTGATAGTGCAGGCGCCCGCTGCCGCCGGTGGCGATGACCACCGCCTTCGCGCGCACCACGAGCAGCCAGCCCGTATCAAGGTCCTTCAACACCGCACCGACCGCCTGCCTCTTTTCATCCAGGATCAATTCCACCACGGGGCGGAATTCCCAGATGCGGATGGCGGGCTTGTCCGCTCCGCGCGAGCGGACCTCGTCGCGCAGCGTGCGCATGATCTCCGCGCCAGTGTAGTCGCGCGCGGCGTGCATCCGCTTGCGACTGGTGCCGCCGCCATGGATGGTTCGCATAACCCCATCCGGTTCCTTGTCGAACATGACCCCCAGTGATTCAAGCCAGGCGATGACGCTTGGCGCGTCGCTGACCAGCGCCTCCACCAGATCTGGATGGCTGGCGAAACCGCCACCCCCCATCACATCCAAATAATGGATGGCGGGCGTATCGTTCTCCTTGTCCGCAGCCTGGATGCCGCCCTGCGCCATCATCGTGTTGGCGTCGCCGAAGCGCAGTTTGGTCACGAGCAGAACTTCCGCCCCATTTTCCTGTGCCAGCAGCGCGGCGCTCGCGCCGGCACCGCCCCCGCCGATGACCAACACATCACAGGTCGCATCCGGCGTGCGTTGCAGGATCTCCTCGGCGGAATAACCGGATTGCCCGATGACGGTTGGCGCCTCGAGGGCGTCCGCCAACTCGTGAGGAGTCCTGTCACCCTTGTTCGGGCCGACACGCAGCTCACGAAAAGCGGTGGTGATGTAATCGGGGTGGAAAGTATGCAGGATCGTTTCGCGGTCCTGAGGGGACAGGCGCGGGTAGGTCTCGTTCATCCGCTGCGAGCGGGAGGCTTGGACTTTTTCGATTGAGGAACGCATTTCGGGTGGGTAGGTCATGATTCTTCTCCGGTGGCTGCTTCTGGTTCAATTGCTCCACGGTAGGGGTTGGCGCGGGTCGCCGGCGGTGTAGTGCAGGTCGCTTCGGATGCGGTGGCTGAGGGTGGTGATGACGTGCCCGAGGGAATCTCCATGCTCGCAGGCTTCCTGGCACATGCCGCAGCCCGAACAGGACGCCAGCCAGCGTCCCACACCGACCAATTCCGAGAGCAGTGGTCGCGGCCCCTGACGAGCTTCGCTGATTCCGAGCATTCCGGCTAACTCTCCATCATAGAGCGGGCAAGCGTCGAGGCAATCCGCGCAAAGCGTACAGTTGGTGATAAACCCGAGAAAGCTGATGAGGTCGCCGGCCGGACCGGTGGATGTGGCCATCATCTTTTCGCGCAGCCCGGCCCGCTTCCTGGCGAGCCTGCCGATGAGTTCTTCACGGTAAATCTCCTGCTGCTCGGTCGCCATGCCGTCGGTCATTTTTTGCAGTCCCAGCCGCTCATCGATTTCCTCGTCGTGCGCGATGACCAGCAGGATCCCCTGTGGGGCGACGCCAATGGTCCCGATGGTGAAGTCGGCATTCACGGTGGTCGGCCAGTCGCACACCTGACAGGCATTCCTTGCCTGGCGGGGCACATAGCTATCCTGGCTGGCATAGGCCAGCACTTCGCGGATGAGCTCGGCCCGGCTCCCATTTTCCAGCCGCTGTTGATATTCTTTTGACGGGAAAGTGCCAGCGCAATCCACTCCGATGACCACCAGGTTCTTTCTGGTTGAAGCGTCAGGTCGGGAACGTTGTGCGCCTGCCCGCTTCTTTTCCAGCTCGATCAATGCCCGCAGTTCACAGGGGCGCAATATCGCGGCAAGGTGCGCGCTAGGGTGGTCGTGAAGGTAGTCCTCCACGATGGGCGCGGCATTGCAGGACATCAACGGCAGGAATGGATTTACATCCGCCAGGCCGTTCGGGTGGTCGATCACGAGGGGCAGCACGCCCGTATGGTCTGGCAATTCCACTGGAGCGATCATGGCATCCAGTCCGGCTTCCAGCCACCAGGCAGAGAGGAAATTGCGAAGGGTGTTGACCGGATCGTCCTCCTGGATTAACAGAACTCGATTGATGTTCATAGGTCAACCTGCCTTGTACTCATTCAAAACTTGAGCGGCCACCGTCAACCGCGCACACTCCAGGCCGAGCTCGAGCGCTTCCATCGGGATGGCGCTGCGCACGAAGCGGTGGATTTCGATTTCAGGTGAGGGGCCGGATCCGCCGAAGATCATCGTCACTAGGTCGGTCGCTTTTTGTAGCAGCCCGCCGGTCGCCAGCCGCACCTCCGAAGCCGGGATGCGCACAGGCTCCCGTTTGTCTGCCAGCCACGCAGCATGGTAGACGAGCCAGCGCGTGGATTTGATCTGCACGTCCAGTTCCGCCAGCATGCGCTGGACGGAGGGGCGATTCTTCAGGGGAGCGCCCAGCGATGTCCAATCGTTAGCGTAGGCGGCTGCCATGCCGAGCAGGCGTTGGGCGAGGCCGATATAGCGCGCGCCGATGCGGATACAGGCGCGGGGCGCATCGTCGACGCCCAGGGTGAATGCCTGCCCGGGCTCACCGAGCAGCGCGCCGGTGCTTGCCTGACAGCCGTCAAGCTCGAGCACCGCTCCGCCATTCTGATGGATGGTCATTCCGGCCTGGTTCGAGTCGAGCGCAAAGGCACTGAATCCGCTGGGCGCTTTGGCAAAGACGACGAGGAAATCATTCGCGGTCGGCGGAGCTGATAACGATTTTTTGCCATTCAAAACGTACCCATCGCCTTCCGGAGTGGCGGTCGTCGTCCATGCCTCGGGGCGCAGGGCTCCCGGTTCCCGGATAGCCAGAATCGGGCGCTTCTCGCCGGAGAGAGCCGGGTTCAGGAAATGCTCCACCTGCCCCTCGCGACATGCATAGAGCAATGGAGGCACATCGCCCAGCTCGAGGGGGACGAATGTCTTTCCGAGTTCCTCCTCCAGCAGGCAGGCGGTGACCATGTCCAGCCCACCGCCGCCGAACCTCTCGGGGACCGACGCACCCCACAGCCCCATCTGCTCGATCACTGTCCGCAGGCGGGCGCGTTCCTTGGGTTCCAGTGCGCCGGTGTTGAAGTACTTCATCTCCAGCGGCTTGGCTTCATCTTCGACGAAACGCTGCAGCATGTCTCGGAGCATCAGGGCATCGGAGGGAAGTTCAAAATCCATAATGGGTTACTCTTCAATCTGCCGGGCGGCATAGCGCTGCTTCAGTTCATCCACCGGCATGACTTTTAGTTGATCCAGCGCGGGGCGATAGACGCCTGCTTCGATCTCCTGCACACGACTGCGAAGGTGTGCCGCCGGCGGGGCAAGATATTTTCCATATAATCTGCGCGACAGCATCGCCACATTCGGCGGGACTTCCTCCGCCGGGCAACGCGCCACGCACAGGCCGCAGGCGATGCAGTCGAAGGAAATCTCCGCCACGGCGGCGATATCGCCCCGCACGGCGGCAGCCATGTAGTTCAACACGTCTATTTCCTGGGGGCAGGCCTTGGTGCAGGTATTGCAGCCAAAGCAGCGCAGCAACTCGGGGTACTTCTCGAGCAGCGTATCCCCCACGGGCTTAAGGTCGTTGAGATGGTAGGCAGCGCGCTGCGCGGGGAAGAAGGGAATCTGGCTCAGAATCATCCCGGGCTGGATGACCGTCTGGCAGGCAAGGGCGTAATAGAGCTTATGGTCGTTCTGCATCCGGTAGACAGTCCCGCACGCGCCGCAGAATCCGCCCCGGCAGCCGACACCGCGGGTGAGGTGAAAGCCGGCCCATTCGAACGCCTTCAGGATTGTCAGCCCTTCGGGTATCTCGTACCTTTGTCCCATGATAAAGAGGTCAACCATAAGTGGCTCCTTGCGGTCTAGTTCTGGCTCAGCATCAAGTCGAGCACGAAGACTTCCTCGGTGGCAGCCTTCGCCAGCAGTTCAGCCATGCCTTCGGCCAGGTGGGTTTGCACGAGGTAATGTTTGATGGTCG
>Ga0335085_10014242_pt1 | contig 11619 bp, 16 predicted proteins | sample Lox_Sample_45_FD_206712 | JGI IMG/M metagenome (GOLD analysis project Ga0335085, IMG submission 206712) | Soil microbial communities from Loxahatchee National Wildlife Refuge, Florida, United States - Lox_Sample_4.5 | ecosystem: Environmental > Terrestrial > Soil > Wetlands | place: USA...
CAGTGAGCTGGACTATGGGCTTGATCTCTGTCCCCTGACTCAATCCGATGAAAAGGGACACGTCGCCCATATTAAAACTAACAGCCTAGGCTGCCAGTTTCTGAGCTGCTTTCACTACCTCAGAGTAAGGGGGTTCCTCTGACGGGACGTCGGTCACCCACCTGTGCCTCAGCACCCCTCTTCTGTCCACGACGAACGTAGCGCGTTTCGCTACCCCTCTGTAACCCAGCCCCGTCCAAGGGTCCTGGAGGACCCCATAGAGCTTGGTGACCTTCTTGTTGAAGTCACTCAGCAGCGGGAACTGCAGGTTGTACGTCTGGGCGAAGGCCTTCAGTGAAAACGAGCTGTCCACGCTCACCCCCACGAGCTGCGCTCCGGCGCCCTGCAGAGCTCCGAATCCATCCCTGAACATGCACATCTCCTTGTCGCACACGCCAGAAAACGCGAATGGGAAGAACGCCAGGATTACGGTCCCCTGCTTGTTGAATTCGCCGAGAGACCTCACTTTTCTGTCTGCGTCCGGCAGGGAGAACTCGGGAGCTTTCTGGCCCAGCCTGAGAACCATGGCGCAGAAACCCCAGAACTTCCGATTTAAGCGCTACTTCGGGAGCTTCTGCAGCAGCTCGAAATACTTCGCCGCGAGCGACACGAGCTGGTCCTGCCGGGCCGCGTCCTTCTCGGTCCCCAGGGCCACGGTGGTCTCATTGAGCTTGGCCAGGAGGACGTCTCTAAGCTGGGCGACCACCCCCTCGAGGGACACTGCGGCCGCGACCGATATCGAAGACAGATCGTCATGAGTGGTGCAGTATACCTTCCCTCGGTATCTCACCTGTATCCCGCCGTCCCGAGGGCACGCCTCAGCAAGCATGGTCGCCCCCCGGCTGACAAGTTCCGCTGCGAGCCGCATCCTCTCTTTCGGGGCTCCGCTCATTCCCCGCCCCCGCGGCTCAACTCGTATTAAAGACGGTCCGTTGCGAAAAACACTTAATCCCATCGAATTGCAGCACCAGCTCCGATAACTGGGATTGACTCGATGAGCGCCAAATTGAAGAAACAGCAGGAGAACGACGCGAAGCTCGCCAAAGCCGTCGTGAGCCTCACCCAGATATCCGATTCCAGCATCACCCCCCGAAACATCAGGAAGATTGTCAAGGACTCGGTGCTGATGCTGCAGGACACCAAGCAGAGCGTAGCCGTCAGGGCGGCAAACGCCATCAGCCTCCTGGACGAAGTGGCCCAGGACCCCAACATGCCCTCCTTCGCGAGGGTGACGCTCTGGTCTGCAGTATCGGAACTCGAGTCGATAAGAGAGCAGTAGGCCGGCAAACCTTTAACACGTTCTCATGTGCCGCATCTGCGATTGCCAAACTGCCCGAAATGCGGGAACAAGGAATCGCTCCCCACACGGACCTTCAACGTAATCGTCGAACCATCGAAGGAGGAACGTGGCATGACCGAGAGGAGGGTCGGGATGTACACATGTTCGAAATGCGGGACGAAGTTCCCCACGGTAATCAGCAGGCAGAAGTATCTCATCGTCGCAGAAGAGCAGTTGAAGGCAATTCAGGAGGAACTTAGTCTGGTCAAGAAGGGGAACGACGACCTGAACGCGAAGGTCAGGGAGATGGCCCAGCAGCAGCGCGACATGGAGAGTTCCATGGATAAAGCGGCCAAAGAGAACGAAGTGAGACGCCTGCAGGCGAAACTCTCAGAGTTGGAGGAGTTCGTGGGCTATCTCAGAAAACAAAAGGGCGAACTCGAGCAGAAGGCTTCTAGGCTCCGCTAGAGCCTAGACTCCTTCAGTCACCACTGGCGGAAGAGCGTACCCCGCTTCGGCTTCGTACGACGCGGCTTTCTCTTCTAGCACGGCCTTCTCCGTCCTGAGCGCCTGTACCTCGCTTTCGAGTGCGCTGGCAGACCTCGCCAGTTCGAAGTTGGCTATCTTCTCCTTCAGTGAGGCGACGTCAGCAAGGAGGGAGGCCTTTTCGGCCTCAAACGTCCTAATCTTCTCCTCGAGCTCTGTCCTTTGGTCAGCGTATTCTGATACCACTTCCATGGGTTCCGATACCGCAGAGCCTGGCGGTTTACTTCTCTGACAAAACTAAAAACAATTGATAACATCGTTAATGTGATTAAATCGCCGCCTCGCAGGATTTATCAACAGACCCCAATCGGCCACACGTATGCCCAAGGGGATCTGGATCTGGCCCTCTGACCCGAAGGCCCAGAGAAGGGCACTGAAGAAGGTGGCCGACTCCCCTCACCTTGTGACAGTCCTGGCGGCCATGGCGAAGAGCACCGAAGGGATGAGCAACGCGGAGGTCGCCGAGATATTCAGCGACGGCTCGGAATGGCCCACCCTCTGGGTGGTAAGACAGCTCACCTCCCTTGGTTTTATCGAGTTCAAGGTAGACCTCTTCGGGAACCCGGCGCGGTACCAAATCACGGAGCAGGGCCGGGCCGCCCTGTCGACGATAACAGGGCAGCCGGTGACTAAGCCACACGCTCCAGCCCCTCCTGCACCGCAGCCTGCCAAGGTCTCCACTCCGGGCCCTTCCGCTCCGCAATCGCCCGCGCCGAAGGCCCCCTGATCCTTACAGAATAACTGGCCACTCTTTCAACCGGAGCCGGAGACTCCCGAATGTTCCCGAGACCATCCCAGTCCGCAAGTCTACAGTTCACGATTCACCAGGGGGACGAGCAGGTCCGAAGTCTCGTGACCACACGACACGCAAGTGCGGGGGGAGGGATTCGAACCCTCGAACCCCTAAGGGATGAGGTCCTGAGCCTCACGCCGTTGACCAGGCTGGGCGACCCCCGCGTCGCTCTGGCGAGCCCAACCTTCGCTTTAAGAACGTTCAACACTTTCGCCCGGCTCTCTCCCGTCCAAAGCAATCACTCGCGTGCCCCGTGTTAAATCACGACGAAATTTCGTTTCTATCGATGCCCAGGCTGCATTATCTCTACGAACAGGCGGGGGATGGCAAAGAGCGCTTCGTCTACTATTGCTCCACCTGCACCTGCGTCCTTGAGGTCAGGAAGAATCTGGGACCCACGGGTGTGGTCAACAGTCCGTTCGACAGACACTGCGCCGGGTGCGGCCGTCCCCTCGCAGGCAGTGTCGAATGTGTGCTCGCTCCCATACCCGAAGACTGGTCGGACGTCCTAATCACCGAAGTCCCACAGAAACCGAAGGTGCTCTTCCAGCAAGCTTCCTCGATCCCCCACTTCTGTCTGGGTTTCCCGCGGCTCGACTCCCTGCTGAGGCCCCTATCCGAGGGGTGCTTGGTCATGTTCAGCGGGGAGCCGTCATCCGTGGTGGCCGAGCTGGCTGCCTTCAGGGCCCAGCTCCCCGTCGAATCGGGCGGCCTGGACTCTGCGGCCCTCTTCATCGATGGAGGCAATCGCTCGGACCCCTATACCTTCTCGTCGTTCGCGAAACAGATGGGGATCAAACCGGCCGTAGCCATGAGGCGCGTGACTTCATGCCGCGTCTTCACGCTCTACCAGCTCGCCGCCCTGGTGTCAGAGCACCTCAAACGCGCGACCGAAGACTACGGAACCAGGCTCGTGATAATCTCCGACATCCTCGGGACCTTCAACGAACCCGAACTGGAGGAAAGGGAGGCGAGGCGCGTCCTGGGTGCCATCGAGGAAGGGGTCGAGAAGACGAAGGAGCACGCTCTGGTCGTCGCCACCATGCCTTCGACCAGCAAGTACGACAACCTGGTAGCCGGATGGGCGGACACCTGGGTGCGCATGTCATCCGACGGCGCCAGGATCAGGGCCGAACTCCTCAACCACAGGAACAGGCTCCCCGGGGCCGTCACGTTCAGGCCAGGCGAGATTCTCAGAGCCGCGAAGCCGGGGGCCGTCCGTTGATGGGACGCACAATACCATCGTTCAGGATCGCCGAAGCCCAAGAGCTGGCCGAATGGAAGCCGTACAGGAAGGCCCTTCACGGGAAAGACAGGGCCGCATTTGACGGCATGGTGAGCTCAGCCAGGCTCTACACATCGGCCTCGTCAGCGGCAGTGAGGACATCGAGATTCGAAGGGACTGCAATGGCCGTCGTGTTCCACCACTACAAGGTGCTCGCCCGGTCTGTGGGCATCATCTCGGAAATCACGAAGGGCGAGGACAGATGACGCTCTCTGACGCCGAAATCATGGAAGAGCTCGACAGCTGGCGCCGCTTCGCCGACGCCCTCCGGGCAGAGGACAGGGCCCTGTTCATGGAGATGCTCAGACTCTGCTACGAATACTTCCCAGCGATTCAGGCTAGGGACTCCCCTTTCCCCACCGAGGCGCTCTTCATGAGCCTCCTGCTTGCCCAACACAAGATGATAGTCTGGCTGGCGGCCGAGATCAAGAGGCTGAATGATGCGCGGGTGGATCCTTGACCTCTACCCGGGAGCTCCCGGGGAAATGGTCGTCTGGCTGAAACTCGAAAGCGGCGAAGCCGTGCGGCTGGTGGACCGCTGGACCCCGTCGATATTCGTCGGGACCGACACGAAATCCGATTTCGGCGTCCCACTGCAGCTCCTGCGCCACGACTTCGCCTGGACGAGGGCGGTCCACAGGCGCGAAAGGGTGTCTGACGCCCAAGAGTCCGAGGTCCTCGAAGCCAAGCTCAACGACGCGAAGAAAGCCCAGCAGATAGCAGGGAGGATAGAGCGGCTGGGCCCATTCGGGACCTTCAGGCTCTACAACGTCGACATCCCCCCTGGGCAGAGCTACCTCTACGAGCGCGATTTGTTCCCCCTGGCTTCCTGCGAAGTCGACCAGAGGGAAGGCAGGTTGAGGTGGGAGCTCAAGGACGGCGTCTGGGAGTACGACTACGCCCTCCCTCCGCTGAGGAAGGTCACACTCGGGGTGAAGGTGGCCAAGCAGGGGAAGCTGCCCCGGCCCACCGACAGAATCGAATCAATCACCCTCGAAAGCGACCAAGGAGAGGTCATCATCGACGGGCGGAGCGAAGGCGACAAGATCATCGGGTTGATGCGCGCGGTCCGCGAAGCCGACCCGGACCTCATCCTCACCAACGACGGGGACACCTTCCTCTTTCCATATCTGATTAAGCGCGCCGAAGCCAATCTCCTGGCCCTGGTCTTGGACAGGGACGGCACGACTATGAAACTCCCCTCCAAGGCCGGCACCTCCTACTTCAGCTACGGTCAGATACACTACAAACCTTCGGCCATGAAGCTCTACGGCAGGGTCCACATAGACGTCAACACGTCATTCGCCTATTCGGAAGCTGGGTTCGAGGGGCTCTTCGAGCTTAGCAGGATATGTCGTATGCCCCTTCACGCCTCAAGCAGGGCCAGCATAGGCAAGGCGCTCTCCAGCCTCCAGTTCTACCACGCGTCAAAGACGAACCTGCTCGTCCCCTGGAAGCCTACACTGGCCGAGCACTTCAAGGACAGGAACGAGCTGCTGATGGCGGACAGAGGGGGGTTCATCTTCGAGCCCAAGGTGGGGGTCCATGAGAACGTCGGGGAGCTGGATTTCAGCGCACTATATCCGAACATAATGTATAGGAAGAACATCTCCGCCGAGACCGTAAGGTGCGCCTGCTGTCCTGACTCCCAGAACAGGGTCCCCGAGCTCGGATGGAACGTCTGCGAGAAGAGGAAGGGAATCGTCCCACTCTCCATAGAAATCATAGTGAGGAAACGGCTCCGCTACAAGGAGCTCAAGGGAGCAGCCGACAACAAGGGCGACTACGACCGCTACAACGCCAGGCAGGCGGCGCTGAAGTGGCTCGGGGTCACAACGTTCGGGTACCTCGGCTTCAACAACGCCAAGTTCGGCCGCATAGACGCCCACATCGCAGTCTGCGCTTGGGACAGGAAGATACTGATTGACACGGCCAGGCTCGCCGAGCAGAGGGGATTCGAGGTCATGCACGGCATAGTGGACTCGCTCTGGCTGCAGAGAACCGGCTCCGAGGAGAGCGATTACCTCGACCTCAGGGGGGAAATCGAAGAGCAGACCGGTTTCGCCATGACCTTCGAGGGGCTCTACAGGTGGGTCGTCTTCCTCCCGTCCAAGGTCGACCCCGACATCCCAGTCCTCAACAGGTACTTCGGGGTCTATCGGAACGGGGAGCTGAAGGTGCGGGGGATTGAGGCGAGGCGCCACGACACCCCGCTGGCGTTCGCGAGGTGTCAGATGGACGTCCTGAAGGTGCTGTCGAGGGCTGCTTCGGCAACCGAAGCCAGGGCGAAGATCTCTGACTGCGTCGGAATCTTCCTCGAGCGCGCCGCGGCTCTGGCGCGCCGTGAAATCCCCGCCTCCGAGCTGGCCTTCACCACGAACCTGTCGAAGGCTCCCGAGGAGTACACCACGATGACCGTGCAGCACGCCGCGGTCAATCAGTTGGTGAGTGAAGGCGCTTCGCTGCACGCCGGCGAAGGGATTCGCTACGTCATCACCGACTACAAGGGCAGAGACTCGAAAAGGGCGACTCCTCTCGACATGGTCAAGGACGAAACCAAGTACGACGCCCGGCGCTACATCAGGCTGCTCGCAGAAACCTGCGCCTCAGTCCTCGAGCCGTTCGACCAGGGGTGTTCGGCCGCTGGGCTCCTTTCAGCCTACGAGGGCCGCGCGAGCAAGACCCTCGGATAGCAGACCTACCAAGAGGATGCCCTGGTGGGCTTGATCTTCAGGATGGGGGACTCGCCCTCACCCCAGGGGTTCTTCCTGTAGTATTCGAACCGGCCGAAGAGCAGCTGCAGGAGGCGCAAATACTCCTTTCCCCTCTCCAGAATCTCGCAGTCTCCTTCCACCATCACCGCGTGGTTGGGGCGATAATCATCCACGACGAGGGCAGCCTTCTTGTTCTCGCGCAGGTTCTTCAGTTTCTTCGTTCCATAGTCGACGGCGACGATCACGTCCTCTCCGTCAATGGCATAGATTACAGGGACCACATGCGGTCTTGCGTCCTTCGAGGCGGTGGCCAGCCTACACAGCTCATGCGCCTTCAGGAAGCTCAGTTGCTTCGTCGTGAGCACCCCCATGGGTTCTAGGCGGCCGCGGGCTGCACAATAACATTTACCAACGGTGTCCTCCGCGACACCTTCGATGCCCACTGAAGCTTCCCTGTGCCACATAATCCGAGGCCGAAGGCTGCTTCTGAAGCTGGCCAACGGCGGGATAAGCAAGGGGAAGTGGAACGGTCCGGGAGGGAAGTTCGAACGAGGAGAGACTCCGACGCAGAACGTAATCAGGGAGGTCGAGGAGGAGACTTCCCTGACCATAGTCGACCCGGACTACCACGGAAAAATCGAATTCTACATGAACGGACGCGGCGCGTTGGATTATCTGGTCCACGTCTTCGTGGCCAGACGGTTCTCCGGGAGTGCGAGGCCCAGCGAAGAGGGGGCGGTCAGGTGGTTCGACCTGGACAAGATACCATATGCCAAGATGTGGGACGACGACCGGTACTGGCTGCCGCTGCTGCTCAACGGTACCAAGTTCAATGCCCGCTTCTTCTACGATAGGCGGAACAGCCGCGTCGTCAGCTACGAGATCTCGTCGGGACCGAGTGTTTAACGGGGACCGTGTTACATCTGTCGAGTATGAAGTATACCACCCTCGGTGACACCGGCATGAGAGTGTCCCGCCTCTGCATCGGTTGCATGAGTTTCGGGGGACCCGACGCCCGAGGCTTCGAATGGACTCTGGGGTATGACGACTCGAAGAGGATAATAGACCGGGCTATCGATTTGGGGATCAACTTCTTCGACACGGCCGACGTCTACTCGAACGGCAAATCAGAGCAGATAGTCGGCAGGGCCATGCAGGGAAGAAGGAACGACGTGGTGCTGGCGACGAAGGTGGGGCTCCCTACGGGCGACGGGCCCGACGAAATGGGGCTCAGCAGGAAGCACGTCATGCGCAACCTGCAGCGGTCGCTGACCAATCTGAAAACAGACAGGGTGGACCTCTATCAGATTCACAGGTGGGATTACGACACCACCATCGAAGAAGTGCTCCAGACGCTCACCCACGCGGTGCGGGACTTGAACGCTGCCGATCACATCGGGGGCTCGAGTATGTGGGCGTGGCAGTTCGCCAAGGCGTTGCATATCAGCGACAGGCTCGACCTGGAGCGCTTCAAGACAATGCAGAACCACTACAACCTCGCCTACAGGGAGGAGGAGAGGGAGATGATACCACTCTGCAAAGACGAGGGGGTCCCGATTCTTCCATGGAGCCCACTTGGGCGGGGCTTCCTAACTGGGAGATACAGGCGCAGGGCGAAACCGTCCAGCGTCAGATACAGGAAGGACCGCTACCTGGGGAGCAGATACTTCAGACCGGAAGACTTCGACGTCGTAGAACGCCTCGAAGAAGTCGCAGGCGAGAAGGGGGTGAAACCTGCGCAGATGGCACTGGCGTGGCTCCTCTGCAAGGACGCCGTCGCCTCTCCAATCATAGGCCCAACAAAGGTGGAACAGCTCGAAGAGCTGGTCGAGGCTACGGCCATCCGAATGAAGTCAGGCGAGATCAAGAGGCTCGAGGAGCCCTACCGGCCCCACCCAGTCCTCGGCCACGAGTGACGCTTCCTAACCCATGAGATACTTCAAAGGTTAAGAACCAATTTCGGTCGGTGCCGACCCGAGTGCCACGGTGGCTCAGTGGCTAGAGCGCCACCTTGGTAAGGTCAACCCGAAGAGGTGGATGTCGTGGGTCCGAATCCCACCCGTGGCTCTCATTTCAGACCGAGCAGCCCGAGACGCCGCGCACGACCGCCGGAGGTATCGCCACAGGAGAGCTATCCGACGTCCAGGAATGCTTCCCATTCCTCCTCGTCGCTGACCTCATCCTTCAAGAGGTCTTCGAAGAGCTCATGGGTAACAAGATCTGTGGAGCGATACTTGGCTGCCATCTTGCTGTAGTATTCAATGGCGCACGCCTCTGATTTCAGGACCTCTTTGATGACCCGCTGGAGGTCGGTGCGCGCTCTCGGGGGTTCTTCGAACCCGCAGCCACACGACTTCAGCAACTCTGCCGGATGCGCAACAGGGCGCCCCCCCAACTGGATTATCCTCTCGGCAATCTTTCCTGCATGGCCTAGTTCGTCCGCAGACTGCTCTTCTAGGACTGGCCTCAGCGTGTCCGCGTCCATTCCCTTGATCCACTTCGCCATATACCAGTACTGGAAGTGGGCGAGCCACTCATCAGAGTAGGCAGCGTTCAGGTCCTTCACGACCTCCCTGAGACTTGCCTTGACGATTTCTCTTCCCTTCTTTCCCATGGCAGGCGGAATTTCACTCGGACGTTTAACCCTATCTCGAGTCTTCCGAAGCCGAACTATTTCCTGCCAGACGACCCCTGGGCGGTGAACACGAAAAGAGGTGGTGCCGAGGGAGGGAGTCGCGCCTTCGGGAAGGCTTCGCACCCTCGACCCCCAGATTTCTTCTCCCAGCCCGGGATTATGAGTTTCACCCTAGCGGGTGTAGCCTGGTGCCATAACTAGGCTAGGCCACCTCGGCACTGGCACTCCGTCACAGCTTGGGGTTAAAAGTCTCATTCAGTCCGAACGTAGCGAAACCCGGTAAACGCTTAATATCGCACACCCGGGCCACAAGTCTGAACTTGCATCTTCCATTCCTTGACATCAACAGCTACTACAGCTTCCTCAGCACGGCGATGATAGCGCTCTTCATCATCGGATTGGTACTCGTCTTCGTCTATGAGTACGAGGCCCTGAGGCGCTCGAAGACCTAGCTCTTTCCCCGCAGCCTCTCTATCACGCTGAAGTTTGAAAGCTGCAGCAACCAGCTGCCCATCTTCGTCGACTTGGTTTCCACCCCCACCAGCCTGAGCCTCTCTCCGGGTTGGATGCCTGACACCCTCCCGGCAAGGTCCCTCCAAGCTACGAGCTTGATTTCCGACGTGTCGTCCCCGACCATCAGCTCTCCCTTCTTGACCTTCGTTCCGTCCTTGAGCGGCACGTCGTCTACGCTCCCGTGAGAGAGCGCGATGACCTCGGTCATGATGTGGGCGTCTTCCTGTTTCACTTCCTGCAGCTTCGTCACGAGCTCCTGCAAGCTGGGGAAGGAGTCGTCTTTGGCCTGCTGGATAGAATCAGCGCTCCTGCAGTAGATCCTCTCTCCTCTCTCTTCGTCAGGAGCCACTTCTACTGTGTCGTCCTGGGCGGGCTCTCTGACCGACTTCAATGAACCTCACTTTCTTGTCCTTCCCCAGGACCAGCAGGACCTTGGCGGACTGGCTGGACGTGGTCGCCGCGACCCTGTACGCCGACCTCGGCACCGCCAGCCCCTCGACTATCGTGCTCCCGGAATCACCATGAATCTCGTATTCTCCACTGTTGGACCTCCGGGCCCTGACGTTGGTCACCTGAATTCGCTGACCACGCTTCAGTTCCGGCCGGGCCACAGGGGTCCAGATCACGACCCTGGTCTCCTTCCCCCCGTCCCGCCCAAGTCCGAACTGGAAGAGAGACCCTTCCGATCCATCGGACCTTACGAATTCGCTGTAGCGCGGTTCCGAACTCACCACCCCCTCTAGCGCGACGAACGACTCCTCTTTGGTGAGGGTCGGGATCTTCTGGACCACGGACGCGATGGGCTGTAGTTTGCCCGACAGCTTCTCGTCTGTCAGGGCCTCGATCTTCCCCCGCTTGCCGAGGTTGAGGGTCGGTTTCCCGTCAAGACCCTGCTTCACGTACCCATTGGCTACCCGGACTAGGGAGTCTGGCTTGATCCCAGACTTCTCAATCTGTTCGAGCCCTTCTTCCCACACAGTGAACCTGACGGTGTTCTTCCCGTCGAACAGGGTGAGCCTTCTGTACCTCCCCTGCCCTCCGTCCTTCTTGTTGTAGGTCGCAACCGGATAGAGCGCGAGGACTCTCGCCACCACGCTGACGTCGTTGGCTCCGATGTAGAGATCACCGATCCGCATGTCGGGTGAAGCGTCGTCCTTACGAAGAGAGACCCCCAGTTCCCCCGCGACGAGGAACAGTGCCCCCTGGTCGGTGAGATATCCTGCCCCTACAGTCCGCTTCTTCTCTTCAATCCTTTGAAGTACTTCTTCCCGCGTCAGCTCTGGTCGGCTCGCAAGAAGTTCGCCAACTAGCTCGTCGAAGTCGTACATGACTAGACTTTCAAAGACGCGGCGTTGGCAGCAGCGATTCCTTCCTCCAATATATCGAGGCCTTCGTCCATCTCGTCCTCCGTAATATTCAACGGAGGGATTACGCGGATGGTGTTCCGTCCTGCCGTGATGGCCAGGAGGCCGTGCTGGAAGCAGTAGTTGATGATCTGCTTCGCCTCGTCTTCGCCTCTTCTCTTGCTCTCCTTGTCCTTCACGATTTCAACCCCAATGAACAAACCCTCGCCTCGCACGTCCCCAACGATTTCGTACTTCCTCATCATTTCAAGGAGTCTCTTCTTTGCCTTACCGCCGACCTTGGTCGCGTTTTCCATCAGTCTCTCAGATTCGATGACGTCCAGGGTGGCGAGTCCAGCTTCGACCGCGACCGGGTTTGCGCCGAAGGTGGACGCGTGCTGCCCGGGCTTCCAGCTCTCCATCACCTGGGCTTTTGCGACCGTGGCGCTCAGCGGCAACCCGGACGCGATTC
>Ga0335085_10014243_pt1 | contig 11616 bp, 11 predicted proteins | sample Lox_Sample_45_FD_206712 | JGI IMG/M metagenome (GOLD analysis project Ga0335085, IMG submission 206712) | Soil microbial communities from Loxahatchee National Wildlife Refuge, Florida, United States - Lox_Sample_4.5 | ecosystem: Environmental > Terrestrial > Soil > Wetlands | place: USA...
GGGCAGGTGCGAGAAGTCGTGTTCGGTGCGCAGCTCGTACATGCACCGCATGGTGGTGGATTCGATGACCGTAGGACGGCTTAGTAGCCGAAGTGATCCAGCGGCCCGGCCAGCGAGTTCAGGAGTCCGGGCAGCGGCGGGGGACTGCCGCTCGCCAGGATGCGCATGCTCGTTAGGCGGGGACGCGATCGGCGCTGGCCAGGTGCGCGGACAGGAGCTGCCCGGCCCGGTCCAGGGCCGTGGTGGCTTCGTCGAGGATCGGGTAGTAGGCCTGGAAGACGTGCGGCACCCCAGGGGTGATGTCCAGGGTGACCGCGACATCAGCGACAGCGGCCTGCCGGGCCAGGCGGATGGCGTCGTCGAGCAGAAGCTCGTGGGTTCCGGCCTGGATGATCAGCGGCGGCAGGCCGGACAGGTCGGCGAAGACGGGGCTGATGAGGCCAAGAGCGGGGTCTTGTCCCGCCGTGTAGTCGGCAACCCGGGCCGGGAATGCTTGCGGGGTGAACAGCGGGTCGGCCTCGCGCTTGGTTTCCATGGTCGCCCCGGCCAGGGTGAGGTCGGCGTACGGGGACATGGCGAAGGCTGCGGCGGGCAGGGGCAGCCCGTGATCGCGGGCGTTGACCAGAGTGGCGACGGCGAGCCCGCCACCGGCGGACTCTCCCGCGAAGGCGATGTCCGCGGGGGCGGTGCCGCCCTTCAGGAGGGCTTCGTAGGCGGCCAGGGCGTCGTCGACCGCCGCCGGATACGGGTGTTCGGGGGCGAGCCGGTAGTCGACGGAGATGACCGTGGCGCCGGTCCGCCGGCCAATCTGCGACGCCAAGCCGGCCGCTTGGAAGGCGTCCCCGATCACGTACACGCCGCCGTGGAAGTACAGGACGACGTGGCGGGGGTCGATTCCGTCGATGGTGATCTCGGCGGTGGGCACGCCGCCCAGTTCGGCCGCGGTCACGGTCACGTCGGGGAGTAGCGGCTGCGCCGAGGCAAACTCGCGGAGCAGTCGCCGCTGCTCGCTGACGTCGCTGTCGAACGGGAAGGCGTTCTGTCGCAGGATCGCGTCGAGGTTCTCTCGCTGTTCGAGGCTCACGGAGGATCTCCCTTCGGGGAAGGTGGGTTTCGCCGCGCTCCCGGGCTCGCCCATGTCAATCCGCTGCTGAAATTGCCTGCCGGGAAGCGGGCCATTCCCAGGCTGGCCGCCAGGGAGGTGAGGAGGCGTCACCGGATCACGGTGATTCGCGCGACGGAGCACCGTAGACAAGGGGAGGCGACGGGCACGTCCGCTGGGCGAGAAACCACCGGCCGTTCGGTCAAGATCTCTTCGTTCCGAACGGACCGTGGTGTCTCCTCCCGCGCCCGCCGCGCCGCCTTGGCTGAGCGCTGGCCAAGGACCTGTGACCGGAAATCACCGTCATCCGGTGAGGGCAGCTCACCTGGGCCGGTGCGAACCTGCGAGGTGTGCCACCGCCTTACCAGGAGAACCGTCATGTCCTTCACCCTCGACCCTCAGGTCGCCGAGGCCCTGCACCCCGCCGTCGCCAGGCCGTCAGTGAACCGCAGGCAGCCTTCCTCTGCCTTCTTCGGCGGACGTAGGCTGCTGAAATGAGCGAGCCGGCGGTCGTCGTATCGGAACAGGCCGGACGGACCGGCGCGGCCGCGGGGCCGACCCGGCGCTGGTGGATCCTCGGCGTGGTCGGGCTGGCCCAGCTGATGGTGGTGCTGGACGCCACGATCGTGAATATCGCGCTGCCCTCGGCCCAGCGTGCGCTGGCGTTCTCCAACGCCGACCGGCAATGGGTGGTGACCGCGTACGCGCTGGCCTTCGGCGGGCTGCTGCTGCTCGGCGGCCGGCTGTCGGACCTGGTCGGCCGGCGGCGGATGCTGATCATCGGCCTGGTCGGCTTCGGCGCGGCCTCCGCGCTGGGCGGCGCGGCGACCACGTTCGCCGTGCTGGTGATCGGCCGCGGCCTGCAGGGGGCGTTCGGCGCGATGCTGGCCCCGGCCGCGCTGTCCACGCTGACGGTGACGTTCACCGACCCGGCCGAGCGCGGCCGGGCGTTCGGCGTCTACGGCGCCATCGCCGGGGCGGGCGGCGCGGTGGGCCTGCTGCTGGGCGGGGCGCTGACCGAGTTTCTGTCCTGGCGGTGGTGCCTGTACGTCAACGTCATCCTGGCGATGATCGCGGGCGTGGGCGCGGTCCGGCTGATGACCGCCGACCGCCGGGATCCGGGGGTGCGCATCGACTGGCCGGGAACGGTGCTGGTGGCGGGCGGGCTGGTGGCGCTGGTCTACGGGCTGTCCGAGGCCGACATCAAGGGCTGGGGCGCGCCGGTGACCATCGTGCTGCTGGCGGCCGGGGCGGTCCTGCTGGCCGCGTTTGTGCTGGTCGAGCAGCGGGTCGCGCATCCGCTGCTGCCGCTGCGGATCGTCCTGAACCGGTTCCGCGGCGGTGCGTACCTGGCCATCGGGCTGTCCGCCATCGGCGTGTTCGGGGTCTTCTTGTTCCTGACCTACTACCTGCAGCTGACCCTGGCCTACTCGCCGCTCAAGTCGGGGGTGGCCTTCCTGCCGATGATCGCCGCGCTCGTCGCGGCCTCCACCCTCTCCAGCGGGGCGCTGATGCCGCGGGTCGGACCCCGGCCCCTTATTCCGTTCGGCCTGCTGATCTCGGGCGGCGGCCTGGTCATCCTGGCCTCGCAGCTGGGCCTGCGTACCAGCTACCTGGACTGGATCCTGCCCGCCCAGCTGCTGCTCGGGATCGGCCTGGGCGTGGTGTTCGGCTGCGCGCTGAACACCGCGACCTACGGCAGCGGCGCCGCGGACGCGGGCGTCGCCGCGGCCCTGGTCAACACCAACCAGCAGGTCGGCGGCTCCATCGGCACCGCGCTGCTGAACACCCTCGCCGCCAGCGCCTTTACCAGCTATCTGGTGACCCACGGCCACAGTCCGCTGGCCCTGGCCGGGGCGGCGGTGCACAGCTACGTCGTCGCGTTCTGGGTCTCGGCCGGCATCTTCGCCGTGTCCGCGGTCGTGTGCGCGCTGGTGCTGCCGTCGGGCACCCTCGCGTCGGCCGCCGGCCAGGCTCAGTCCACGTCCGGCCTGCCCGTCACCGTGACCAAGGAGGAGATGAGCGTCCGTGACCGCTGAATCTTCTTTTCACCCGCCCGAGCCCGCCCTTGCCCAGCCCGGTCCCTCCGGTGTCCCGCCTGGGCCCGGCGTCCGGCTGGTCACCGTGTCGGCGTCCTACGGCGCCGGCGGCAGCGTCGTCGCTCCGGCCCTGGCCGAACGGCTCGGCCTGCCCTTCCTGCAGCGGGTCACCACCTCCGAGGGCAACTTCGCGGAGCCCGGGCCGTGCGATGAGCAGCTGTCCGCTGAAGAGGTCAGGGCCACCCCGGTGCACCGGCTGCTGGCTCATTTCACCCAGGCGATGCCGGCCGGGCCCACCCAGTCGCCGCCGTCCACCCACCACCAGGACGAGCACCTGCGCGGCACCGGCGAGGCCGGGATCCGTCGCCTGCTCGCCTCCGACGACGGCGGCGTGATCCTCGGCCGGGCCGCGGCGGTCGTGCTCGGCAAGGGCCGCGGCTTTCACGTCCGGCTGGACGGCCCGGCCGAGCGCCGCATCGCCCAGGGAGCCACGATCGAGGGCATCAGCGAAGACCAGGCGAGGGAGCGCCTGCGCGCGGCCGACAAGGCCCGTACCGCCTACGTCCGCCGCCTGTACCGGTGCGACCCGGCCGACGCGTCCCTGTACCACCTGGTGATCGACTCCACCGCGGTACCGCTGGATACCGTTATCGAACTCATCCTGGCCGCGGCCCGCACCCACAGCGCCATGTCGCAGGACGCTGCGGCACGACAGTGACCGGCACCGCCGGGTAGTGGACTAATCTCGCGCCTCGGTGAGCTGGCGCCCGGCCGCCCGTGGTGGCCTTAAGCGTCTGGCAGGGACACGTCGGTGGTGCGGAAGCGAGCCTCGATGGTCGCGGTGAGCTCCTGCGGAACAGGAGTCAGCGCGAGGGGTCTCTGGCTGGTTACCGCCCCCGCTGGCCCTGAACGCCATGCTGCGGACCGTGTGGTAGGGCGCGTTGTCCCAGTCAACCTGCCACGTCACGCCGTGCACCTTCAGGCCCGGATGAGCCGCCAGCAGGCCGCTGAGACCGTCCAGTGCGTCCAGGTCCCGGACGGTAACCCGCAGCGCCACCGTGGCAGTCACCCGCCCGCTCCGCTCCATCCGCATGGTTTCCTTGTCGTGGTAGAACTCCTCCTGGGCGGTCCAGGAATGCGCCGACCAGGTCAGCGGGCGGCGCCCGGCACCTGCATCGAACGGCACCGCGCCTAGGGTGGCCAGGTCAGCGGTCAGGCGATCCAGGCTGTCGGCGACCGACCGCACCGCCTCCGCCTTGGACCCCGTGGTGTGCTCGATCAGCCCGTCCACGACGGCATAGTCGGGCGCCACCAGCTGCCGGGCCTCCGCGCGAACCGACAGCAACGGGCCGCCCCCATCGTTCATTGCCCACCTCAACACACTGACGCCACGCCTTGATCACCGCGAGAATGCCTCCCGCGGCGGCCGGGATGGGACCAGCGTAAGACCGGCCAGCCCTGGGACACAGGAACAGACGTCATAGCCATATGTGGTGGCGCCCCGAGGAGTACCGGGAGCGCTGCCAGCCACCGTGGTGGTGCCACCGCCGCCGCGACCGGCCGAAGGCCAAGGCGCCGGCGACGATGGTCATCAGCCAGAACAGCAAGATCACGTTGACGAACACGGCCAGCAGCCAAACGGTGCCGGGGATCAGCAGCACCGCGAGCAGCGCGAGCAGAACCAGCGGCGGGAAGGGCGGGTGGCGCCGGCGGACAGCCCAGGCGGGCGTGGTCCGCAGGGCACCCGGTGCCGCACCGAGCGGCGCCGGGACAGGCCCTGGCAGGTCAGCCATGATCCGGCGCAGGTCGCCGAACGTCGTGGCGTTCAGCGCTGCCGACAGCCGCTCGTCCAGTTCGCTGGGGGTAATCCGGCCCGCGGCGAAGTGGTCGCGCAACTGGGCCGTGACGCGGTCCCGGTCGGCGTCGGACACGCGGATGCCGTCGTCCATCACGTGTCCCCGGTCTCGGGGGTGAACACCACCTGCACGGTCCGCTCGTCGGCCCCGCGCACGACGCGGAGTTCGAGGGTGCCGCTCTGCTGCGCCCCCCGGAGTGCGTCGAACAGGTCGTCGACGCCGCCGACCGGCTGGCCCGCGGCCGCCACGATCAGGTCGCCCGGAGAGAGGCCGGCGCGGGCGCCGGCACCGTCCTCGGCTACCTGCTGGATGAGCAGCCCGTCGGTCTCGGGCAGGCCGACGGCGCGGCGCAGCCGCCTGGCCACGCGACGGGGGGCGATGGCGATGCCAAGCTGCGGTGGCGCCGCTGACTCGCCGTGGGCCAGTGCGTCGGCCTGGGCCCGCAGCGCCTCGTCGGCGGGTATGGCCAGGTAAAAGCCCTCGCCGAGGCGGTTCGTGTTGATGCCGAGCAGCCGCCCCTCGGCGTCGAGGACCGGGCCACCGGAAGAGCCGGGCAGCAGCGGCGCGGTGTGCTCGAGACTGCCGGTGATGCGGCGGCCGCGCGGGCCCCGGAACGCCCGGTCCAGGCCGGAGACGAACCCGAACGTCACGCGCAGCCCGCGCCCGCCGGGGTTGGACAGGGCGAACACCGGCGTCCCGATCGTGGCGGATGCGCCGTCGGCCCACGCCAGCGCCGGAGCGCCACCGGTGTCGACCTCGATGACGGCGAGGTCACCGTCGAGGTCCTGCCCGGCCACCCTGCCCTCGGCCGTCCGCCCGTCGGCGAAGGTGACCGTGACCTGATCGCCGCGCACGTTGTGCGCGTTGGTCAGCACCCGGCCTTCGGCCAGGACGATGCCCGAGCCGACGCCCCACCGCTGCCCGACGCCTACCACCGAGGAGCCGGCGCCCTCCGCGTGCTGCCTGATGCTGGTCTGGATCTCGTCAAGGATTGTCATCGCGGTCACGCCTCCAGTAGCTAGTAACTTGCAAACTACTACTAACTACGGCTCGGCTGTCAACGCCGGGGCCGAGGATCCGCTGATGGCTGAACAGGTCCGGCCGGATCACGCCGGGACGCCAGGGCCGGCCTCGGCCCGTGCCGTCGCCGGCGCCGCGCCGGATGCTGGGGACGGCGTGCCCGGCTGAGCCAGCGGCCCGCTGCGGATCAGGGCGCCGCAGATAACCGCGCCGCCGGCGAAGATGCCGGCGGTCCACCAGAACGCGGTGGTGTAGCCGTGCACCAGCGCCTGCCCGCCCAGGGCCGGGCGGCCGATCAGCCGGGCCGAGGCGAGATGCGCCGTGAGGTAGGCGGTGACGGCGGCGGCGAAGATGCTGTTCAGCAGCGAGGTGCCGATCGACGCGCCGAGCTGCTGGCCGACGTTGAGGGTCGCCGAGGCGACTCCCGCATCCTGCGGGGCCACGCCGAACGTGCCGGCGTTGATCGCCGGGGCGAACACCATGCCCATGCCGATTCCGCTCACGATGAGCGGTCCGACCACGCCTGCGGCGTAGCCGGTGTGCGGGCCGAGCTGGGCCAGCCAGACCGCCCCGCCGGCCGCGGCCAGCAGCCCGAACGCGACCAGCGGCCTGGGTCCTATCCGTGGCATCAGCACGATCGTGGACAGGTTGGCCGCGACTATGATGGCGCCGCTGACCGGCAGGAACGCGACGCCGGTGACCAGCGGCGAGTAGCCGAGATTCTGCTGCAGGTAGTAGGTCAGGAACAAGAAGATCCCGAACAGCCCGGCCGAGACGAACAGCATCGACAGGTAGGCGCCGCTCCGGTTGCGGTCGAGCACCACGCGGGGCGGCAGCAGCGGGTGGGCCGCCCGGGCCTGCCAGGCCGCGAAGGCCGCCAGCAGGGCCACGCCGGCGGCCAGGAACCCGTAGGTGGACGGCGTGGCCCAGCTGTGCGAGGCCGCGTTGGCGAAGCCGTAGACCAGGCAGAACATGCCTCCGGCCTCCAGCAGCACGCCCGGGATGTCCAGTCTCGGCCGGGACGGTGACGGCTGGCGGCCCAGCAGCAGCGTTCCGCCGATGAAGGCCACCCCGGCGAAGATCAGGTTCACGTACAGCGTCCACCGCCAGGACAGGTACTCGGTGAGCGAGCCGCCGAGCAGTAGGCCCACCGCGCCGCCGGCTCCGGCGATCGCGCCGTAGATGCCGAACGCCGTGTTGCGTTCCTTCGGCTCGGTGAAGGTGGTAGTCAGCAGCGACAGCGCGGTCGGCACCAGCAGCGCCGCGAACGCGCCCTGGCAGGCCCGCGCGGTGATCAGCATGGTGAAGTTGACCGAGGCGCCGCCGATGGCCGAGACCCCGGCGAAGCCGGCCAGTCCGGTCAGGAACGTGACCTTCCGGCCCAGCAGGTCAGACAGCTTGCCGCCGAGCAGCAGCAAGCTGCCGAACGCCAGCGTGTACGCGGTGACCACCCATTGCCGGTCGACCGTGCTGAAGCCGAGCGCACGCTGCGCCGACGGCAGCGCGATATTCAGCACCGTCAGGTCCAGCACCACCATCAGCTGCGCCAGGCCGAGCGCCCACAGCAGCAGCCAGCGCCGTCGGACCAGGCCGTCACCGGAAACCGTGGCTTCAGCCATGACAATCACTCCGTTCCCTTGCTCACGCGCATTCCCTGGATTCCGCGTCGGCGTTCGACGCCCAGATCGCCTTTGCAGTCTGCTGACCGGGGTGGTGAGCGGTCGTCGCCTGATCCAGGCGATACGCCGTCCTGCCCTCGGGGATCCAGGCCGCCCGCGGCGCGACCCCGCGGCACCTCGCCTGGACCGTGCTCGGCGCGGTCACGATCGCCGTATGGCCCGCCTTCGCCGCCCGGCGCCCTCGTCCCGGCCTGGCCATCGGCGGGGGCGGCGGGGTGAAGGACGGGGCTGTTCCGCTACCTGGGCGGGCGTGGGGCGGTCCGTCGGTAGATGGTGCCGCCGGGCGTGAACCAGCCCGCCTTCTTCCGGACGGCCGGGCTCGGGTCGTGGGCGCGGGCCGTCTCCAGGGCGGTGACGGCGCGGTCATCGGTGTGGACGAACTTGCCGGCTAGCTCGGCGGCCATCGCGCGGACGTGCGGGTCGGGGTAGGCGGCCAGGTGCCGCAACGCGGGCCCGAGGACCTGGCCTGAGCCTGGTGCGCAGGTGCCGCCCTTGCACCGGTCGCAGGCCAGGGCGTGGAACGCGGCGGTCCTGACCCGGGCGTCGGGATCGTCGGCCAAAGCGATGAGCTGGCCCATGGAGTCGGTGTCGACCAGGCGATCGAGGAGGCGGCAGCAGCCCTCGCGGACGGCCGGATCCTGGTGCTGGAGGCCGGCGCGGATTGCGCCCGTCGCGTCCTGCCCGCGCCGCAGCAGTTCGTGGTAGGCCGCGACGGCACGCTGCGGATCGCCCAGGCACGAGACGAGGGCCTGGTTGCCGGTCCTGGCGAATCCGAGCATGACCTCAGTTTCTAGCCGCGCGGCCGATCCCGGCCAAGGGATTTCGGGTCAGGCGCGCTCCGCCGCTGCCGCGCTGTCGCGGACTTCGTCACGCCCGCCTCCCCGGCACCCGGGCCCATACTGCATGGTTGCCGCGTTCATGCAGCTCTTACAACCTGAACGAGGCATCCACATCGTATGAAGGCGCTGCTGGCCGATATCAGGAGCCACGACAGCGCGCAAGAGACTCTCCGGCATCACGGGCACGCGGGCCGGGCGGCTCATCGGACCAGCGCGGCCAGCAGGGCGGGCGGGTCGTAGCCGCCGCGGTGGACGACGCCGTCGATGAACAGGGTTGGCGTGCCCAGTACCTGACCCGAGGCCAGGCCACTGTCGACGTCCCGCTGGATTCGCTCCCGCACAGCTTGGCTGGCCCGGTCCCGCTCGAACGCCGCCACGTCGAGGCCGAGCTCGGCCGCGTACCGGCGCAGGTCGCCGTCTGCGAGCGCCTTCTGCCGATGGAACAGCAGCTCGTGCAGGCCCCAGAACCGGCCCTGCCGCGCGGCGGCCTCGGCCGCGGCCGCCGCGGCGAGGGCGTGCGGGTGGACGCCGGTCAGCGGGAAATGCCGGAACGCGAACCGCACGGTCCCGCCAAGCTGCTGTTCGACTCGCTCGATCGCGTGGAAGGCCTGCCGCGAGTACGGGCACTCGTAATCGCCGTACTCGATGATCAGACGGCCGCCGAGCGGGCCGCGGACGTGATCGACCTTCTCGTCCAGCGGCGCGAGGGTCAGCTGGCGGTCATCCGGCGTTGCGTTGACAGTCACGGGCCACCTCCCGGCGCCTGCGAGCAGATCTGGCCCGGCAGCTCAGAAGCCGACATGCTGGCGGATGAGGACGATGTGGATGCGGCCGGGCAGCTCCTGGTGAATCTCGAGGATCTTCCCGTCGACGCTGAACCCGTGCTCTTCCAGCGCCACGACGGTCGCCTGCAGCGCGGGTTCATCCAGCAACGTGGAGAAGCGGTCAGAGGTGGTGGTCGTGCTCACGTCTGGTCCTCCTTGAGGCAGATCGCGCCGGGGACGTCCGGTCCGCGGCAGCTAGCTGGCTAATCGAGTGCGCCCGAAGCTATCGGCCATCAAGGTGAACGGCTGCCACCCGATTCCGGCGATAATGCGGGCCGGCCGCCCGCGTGATATGACCCAGATTCAAGACCTGGCCGGGTCGCTGCCAGAACGTCATTCCGGAGCATCGCCCAGACGGGCCGGTGAATCACCTGGATCCGGTGGCGATGGCTAACCAGCCTGGTCATAAGACTGTAAAGGGCGATCTGGACGTCCTGGTGATTTTCGGTCCTGGGTGAGCCTTCGGAGCTCGAGCAGATCTAGGCCAAGCGCCTCGATCTCGGCCAGGACGCCGTATAGTGCCGACCGGTCCAGGAGCCCGGTGAGCACGGTGTGCGCACCGTGATGCCGTGGGGCCAGCGCCGGGAAGGCGGACAGCGCGGTGGCACCGAGGTGCCCGTTGATCCGGATCACGTAGCGGGCGGGTGCCGCGTCCATGCGGCCATGGTCGAGGGCGGGCAGGTGAGACCGCACCACCAGGATCGGGTTACCGGCGGGCTACCGCGTCCGGCCGGGCGCCAGCAGCCGCAGGTCCCGGGCGCGCCGCACGGCCGAGGACCGGTCCCGGACGCCGAGCTTGGCGTAGATGCTGCGGATGTGCGCGTTGACGGTGTTCGGCGAGACTGACAGCTGCCCGGCGATCTCGGGCCGGGACAGGTTGGTCGGCAGATACCGCAGCACCCGCAGCTCGCCCGGGCTGAGCTCCTCGGCCGGCGGCAGCGGGGACTGCTGCCTGGCGGCCGGGGCTGAGCCGTGCAGGACGTCGAGGATGTCGGCGAGCAGCGCGGCGTGCGCGGTCTGGTGCCGGGGCAGCGCCTCCAGCAGGCCGGCTGAGCCGGTCATCGCGAACGGCAGGATCACCCGGTCCGATTCGGCCAGGGCCAGCGCCCGTTCCGCCGCCTGGCTGGCCGCGCGCTGGTCACCCAGCTCCCGGTGCGCGAGCCCGGCCAGCAGGTGCGCCTCCACGACCGTGACGTAGCCGAGGACCGGCGCCGTGCCGTCCAGGACATCGTGCAGCGCGTCGAGAGCTCCGGCCGGGTCGCCGTCGGCGAGGCAGATCGCCGCGCGGGCGTTACGGATCTCACCGGAGCCGGCCCGCTCGTCATCGAGTGTCGCGAGGCGGGCGCGGGCTTCGCCGGTCATCCCGAGGCGGGCTTGGCTGGCGAGCAGCCAGCCGGTCATCTGGCTGGCCAGCGCCTGTGACCCCTCCAGCTGCGAAGCCAGGTGTTCGGCCACGCCGAACTCCTCCAGTGCCTCCTGGTGGCGGCCGCGGCCGGCGTGCAGCATCCCGGCCGTCTGGTGCAGCAGCAGCCTGATGTCGGGCCCGGTGTCGGTCTGCAGGGCCCGTTCGGTGCGCCGCAACCACCGCTCGCCCTCGTCGAACTCGCCCAGCAGCACCAAGTTGCCGGCGAGCGTTACCAGCGCGGGCGCGATCACCGGTTCGGTGCCCCAGCCGTACCGTTCGGCGAGCTCTATCGCCTCGCGGCAGCGCCGCTGGGTTTCGGCGAACGCATGGGCCTTCGGCGCGCCAGCATCGTGGTAGATATACGCGAACCCGAGCTGCGCGAGGCAGCCGACCTGGAGGTAAGGCCGGCCGATCTCCCGGGCCAGGACGGCGCCCTCCCGGAGATGGCGTTCGGCGTCTGGCAGCCCGAGCGTCCACGCCTCGGCGGTCCCTAGGTTCATCAGCGCCACCGCGTGCAGGTCGTTGCCGAGCGCGATGTCCTCGCCCGACGGTCCGGTGACCGGGGCGGCCAGGAATTTGACCTGTTCGACGACGCCGGCCAGGTCAGCTCGCCGCCTGGCCAGCGACAGCTGCAGCGACGCGATCGCCACCCGGAGGCGGCGCTGGCGTTCCGGCGGCGTCGTCCGGACGTGCGCCTCGGCGACCGCCAGATGGGCAGCCGCCTGGTCCAGTCGTCCCTGGGCCAGGTCACCCATCGCGCGCACCAGGGCCAGCTCGGGGCGATCCTCACCCGGCGGGAAGGCCTGCGCCAGCGCCTGCATGGTCTGCGCGTGGCCGTCGAGCGTCAGGCTG
>Ga0335085_10014244_pt1 | contig 11616 bp, 9 predicted proteins | sample Lox_Sample_45_FD_206712 | JGI IMG/M metagenome (GOLD analysis project Ga0335085, IMG submission 206712) | Soil microbial communities from Loxahatchee National Wildlife Refuge, Florida, United States - Lox_Sample_4.5 | ecosystem: Environmental > Terrestrial > Soil > Wetlands | place: USA: Florida...
CGGCAAAGGCGCGCGCCTCGGAGGCATCGGCGGGCCCGGAGACGAGTGCCACGTCCTCGCGGGGGACCGGGTAGATCGGCACCTTCTTGCCCGGCTCCCAGACGAGCACCGCGCGTCGGCTGTCGACAATGGTGTCCTTGCCGCGCGTACCGCGGATCCAGCGAGAGATCGGGTGATACGTCAGATCATCGAAGGGGGACTGGGGTGTAGCACGGCCATAGTGGCTTCCTTCTCCTTGGGTTGCGAGGTCGGCTGTCTTAGTCCTCTGGCACGGCCGGAAGTCCGGCGGCCCTGAGCCGTCGCCGCGTTTCGCTTACCTTTGGTTGGCGTCAGCGGCGGCCCGGATCTTACCGCCGGTACGTTCGCGCATGGATTACGAGAAGATGACGCGATCCTCAATCCGGACGGCAAGATGCCCCGTGCCGGTCAGCCCGCCTCGCCGCACGCCGCGACCAGCAGGCCCTTCAAGGTCCTCGCCGAACGGGTCGCACGCCCGCACGTGCGCCGCGGCGTACAGCTCGCTGGTCACCCGGCGTCAGCTGGCCAGCTCAAGCTCGGTACCCATCGGTGCAACCCCCGTTTCGTGCCCGCGCAGGCACGGACTACTTGCTTAACTGAAACGGATGCTCGCCTCGGCCGGCTCATACGCCTTCGCGGCTCCGGCCATCCGGTTCAAGCCGAACACCGGGTACCATTCCTCGGCTCTGCCGTTATCGTCGGGCCCGCGACCCCGCGTGGTTCCATATCGCCTGGCGGCAGGCACGGCATAGCCGGGACAGGACGGCCAGGTAGTGATGGCCGCTACGGCCCGGGAATGCCGGGAGGTTCGGGCGCAGGCGATGCGCGACATCATCAGTGTTCCGCTCTTCGCACCGTCTCCTGGGGGTTGCGGGCCGTCCGGTTGTCATCCGATGGGAAGAAATGCGTCTGCGGCCGGTCGAGCCGCTGGCCATTGAGAAAGATGTCGACCTTCTCGTTGTAGAAGGCGACCATCCCGGCGATGGGCAGCAGCTGGCGGGAGGGAAAGTCGTAGGACCACGCGAGGTCACTGTGCACGGTGCCGCCGGTGCGGATCGACCAGTAGCCGCTCGTGATGCCCTTGTAGGGGCACGCGGTGACGGTGTCGGCGGGAATCAGGTGCCCGAAGTCGATGTCGGTCCGGCTCAGGTAATAGCGCGTCGGCAGCCCGGTCTCGAAGACCATCACCGGCGAGCGCGAGTCGGCTAGGACAACCCCGTCAAGCTCCACCCGCACGGGGCGGTTCGAGCGCAGCGCGTCGACCCGCACGTACGGGCTGCGCGGGTGGACGAAGACCTGCTCGTCCTCTTCGAACCACGCATCCAGCGACGCCCAGTCGAAACGGACCGTGCCGGTCAGACCGGCGATCGGTGAGCTGGTGAGCAGCCTGGCGGCATGGTGCCGGTGAATCCCCCCGGCGCGCAACTCCTGTGGCTCCGTTACGCCGCGCCTGGTCTGCTGGGTGTGCCCCTCCGGGATCAGCAGATCGCGGCGCACGTCGGGCAGCGGGATGTAGTACTGCGGGTAATAAGGCCACTCCCAGACATAGAACGCCCGGGTAGTGTCCAGCACCTTCTCACCGCCCAGGAACGCCCTGATGCGGCGGGGTACCGGCTCCACGTGGTTCACCGGGGCGATCATCGCCGGGTAGTCGTTCACGGCGCGGCTCCTTCGGTGCTGGTCAAAGGGTTGTTCGGTGCCGGGATCAGGTCCGACATCATGCAGGCGCCAGCAGACTCGCTCTCGGCCACCTGGCGTGGCGCAGGTTCATCCTCCGCTGGCGGGCCTGGCGACTGCGCCTTGGTGCGCCGTCGTCAGGGCCTGCCGCCGGGCGTCCTACGCCGGTCGCTCAGCAGTTCGTAGGCGATCCCGGTCGTGATGGCATAGACCGTGTGGTGGAAGGCGTCGATCGCGATCTCCCGCGGTGCCCAGAAGAGGGCGGGCGGGGCGATGTCCAGCGCGGGCAGGGCCACCTGCGCGGTTCCCCAGACGGCGGCCGCGTGCGCGGCGGTCGCGGCGCGGGGCGGCAGGCCGGCGGCGTCAAGCAGGCCGCGCACTACTCCCCAGGCGGTGCCGTAGCCCCAGTGCGCGAGGTCGTTGAACCGCGCTTGGGCGATCTCGTCGGCAAAGGAGGTGATGCCGAGTACTTCGGCGGTCGCGCGCGCTGGCGCGGAGCTTGGCTTGCGGTGGCGCAGCCGCGCCTCAACCGTGCTGGACACGGTCATTGACGCGGTCCCGATCAGGCCGGCCACGAGCCCCTTGCCGATGCTGCCGGCCAGCTTTTCGGTCGTTGTCATGACCTCCCCCCCGAGAGCCGTCCGTTGGATGCGAGTTTGTCCGGGGTCGTGACGTGGGCGTCGAGTCGCCCGAGCAGGTGATCGCCGACCCGCAGTGCGTTGGCCATGGCGGTCAGGGCCGGGTTCACGGCGCTGCTGGACGGGAAGAAGCTCGTGTCCACGACGTAGAGGTTGTCGATGTCGTGGGCGCGGCAATTGACGTCGAGGGCCGACGTCGTCGGGTCAGCACCGAAGCGTACGGTGCCGCTCTGGTGGGCGGCGCCTGCTAGCGGGATGCGCTTGTCGAGGATTGACCAGGCCGGGATGGCGGCGTCGTGGCAGCCGAGCGGGCCCATCAGCTGCTTGAGCTTGGCCAGCAGGCGCCGGTGGGGTTCGAGGTTGTGGTACGTCTTGGCCAGGTGGATGCGGCCGGAGCGGTCCACCGTCACCCGGTTCACCGGGTGGGGTAGATCCTCGGTCGTGATCCAGAAATCGATCGCGTGCCTGGCGACGTAGTCAAGTGCCAGCCCCGGCGCGAACCACGGAGCGCCAGCGCGGAGGATATGCCGGTCGGATTTGCCGAGCATCTGAATGTGCCCGAGCGGCAGCTCGGAGTCGTCCGCGCCCCAGTAGTAGTCGTTGATGCCCAGTGTCTTCTGGAATTTTGTCGGGTTTGGCGATTGCGAGATCGCGATGACGCCGGAGTTGATGTGGGCCATGTAGTGCCGGCCGACCACACCCGACGCATTTGCCAGCCCGTTCGGATGCTGGTCATTCGCCGACTTCAGCAGCAGCGCGGCAGAGTTGATCGCGCCGCATGATACGACCACGATGTGGCCGCCGTAGACCTCGCGCGCGCCGCCGCGGTCCACGACCACCTCGGTGACGCTGCGCCCGCTGGCGTCGGTCACGATCCGCTTCGCTTTCGCGTGCGTCAGCAGCGTCACGTTGCCGTGCCGCAGCGCCGGCCTCACGCATCGCACATGTGCGTCGGCCTTCCCGTCGGCCAGGCACGGGAACCCATCGAAGCGGTCGCAGCGTACGCAGCGTCCCGCCTCCGGGTCGGACTCGTTCAAGTCGACGCCGACTGGCAGGTGGAACGGCCGGTGCCCGGTCTTCTCGAAGTCGTCGGAGAGCTGCTGGATGCGCGGCTCGTGCGATACCGCCGGGAACGGGAACGGTCCCGACCGCGGCGGCTCGGTCGGGTCCTCGCCCGCCTGCCCGTGCACGAGGTAGAGCCTTTCCGCCGCTGCGTAGTACGGCTCGAGATCTTGATACGAGATCGGCCACGCCGGCGAGACCCCCCCGTAGTGCCGGACCTCGCCGAAGTCCCGCTCGCGGAGACGGAAGAGGATCGCGCCGTAGAACTTCGTGTTGCCGCCGACGAAGTACTGCTGGTGGGGCTTGAACGCCTCGCCGTCCTTGTCGTACCAGAGCTCGTCGGGCAGGTACCGGTCCTTCCGGAAGATTTCGCGGCTGTCCCAGTTCTCTGGCTCCCGCGGCAGGTAGCCGCCGCGCTCGATTAGCAAGATCCGCTTACCGGACGGCGCGAGCCTGTGCGCGAGCGTGCCCCCGCCAGCGCCGGTGCCGATGATGATCACGTCATAGTGCTCAGCCGTCATGGCGTTCTTCCTCGCTCTCTGGTTGGCTGAGGCAGGCCTTGGAGGCCTAGTCTCGGGGTGCGCGGTTTCGTTACGGGCCGAAGCCGCAGCGGCCCGGGACAGGCGTAGGGAGGAAGTCGCCGAGTGTAACGACGGCGGGCCTGGGGGGACGAAACAGCATGTCATCGCATCTGTCTGCACTGCACGACACCGCCGAGGCGCGCCGGATTGCCGCGGCGGACTCGGGCCAGCAGGATTGGCGCGGGTGGGGGCCGTATCTGTCGGAGCGGGCCTGGGGAACGGTCCGCGAGGACTACAGCGAAGACGGTTCGGCCTGGGAGTCCTTCCCGCATGATCATGCGCGGTCGCGTGCCTACCGGTGGAACGAGGATGGCCTGGCCGGTTTGTGCGACGCGGACCAGGTCTTCTGTTTCGCCCTGGGCTTGTGGAACGGCCGTGACCCGATCGTGAAGGAACGGATCTTCGGGCTGACCGGGCCGCAGGGTAACCATGGCGAGGACGCCAAGGAGTACTGGTGGTACCTGGATTCCACACCGTCGCACTCCTGGATGACCTGGCGCTACCACTACCCCCAGCGCGAGTTCCCCTATACCGGCCTGGCGGCGGAGAACGCCCGGCGGGGCCATGACGCGCCGGAGTATGAGCTGGCCGATACCGGCATCTTCGACGAGGACCGGTACTGGGCGGTGACCGTGGATTTCGCCAAGGCCGCGCCCGAGGACATGTGTATCCGGATCACGGTGGAGAACCGCGGACCGGACGAGGCGGCCATTCACCTGCTGCCGACCCTGTGGTTCCGCAACACCTGGGCCTGGGGTCTGCCGGGTGCGGACGCGGTCCCTCAGATCCACGCCGTGCCGGACGTGCCCATGGGCACCCGGTTGCTCGCCGGGCACGCCAGCTACGGCCCGCTGACGTTGGCGGCACAGGCTGGGGGCAGGTTCCTGTTCTGCGACAACGAGACCAACGCGCGGCGGCTGTTCGGCGTCCCCGGGCGCTCCCCGTTCCCGAAGGACGGCATCAACGATCACGTCGTGCAGGGCGCGCCGACGGTGAACCCTGAGGGGTACGGCAGCAAGGCCGCCGTGCACCACATCATCACCGTGCAGGCCGGACAGCGCCGGGAACTGCGTCTGCGCCTGGTCCGGGGCGACGTCGCGGACGCCGATCTGGGCACGGGTTTCGACGCTGTGCTGCGGGCCCGCCAGGCCGAGGCGGACGAGTATTTCGCCGCGCTGACCCCGGCCGGGGCGACGGCCGACGAGGCCCGGGTGCTACGGCAGGCGATCGCGGGCCTGATGTGGGGCAAGCAGTACTACCACTACGACGTCGAGCAGTGGCTAGACGGCGACCCGGCCGGCCCGCCGCCGCCTCCGCAGCGGCGAACCGGACGCAACGCGGGATGGCGGCACCTCAACAACGCCGACGTGATCTCCATGCCGGACCCGTGGGAGTACCCCTGGTACGCCGCGTGGGACCTGGCCTTCCACTGCATACCGATCGCCCACGTCGACCCGGCGTTCGCCAAGAACCAGCTGATCCTCATGCTGCGCGAGTGGTACATGCACCCCAATGGGCAGATCCCGGCGTATGAGTGGGCCTTCGGGGACGTCAACCCGCCGGTGCACGCATGGGCCGCGCTGCGCGTGTTTGAGATCGACGGCCGTCGCGACCACGAGTTCCTCGCCCGGGTGTTCCACAAGCTGCTGCTGAACTTCACCTGGTGGGTCAACCGCAAGGACAGCGCCGGGAACAACGTGTTCGAAGGCGGCTTCCTCGGCCTGGACAACATCGGCCCGATCGACCGGTCAGCCATGCTCCCGGTCGCCGGCCGGCTCGAGCAAAGCGACGGTACGTCCTGGATGGCCATGTACGCCCTGAACCTGCTGGAGATCGCGCTCGTGCTCGCCGAGCACGACCGGGCGTATGAGGATGCCGCCACCAAGTTCTTCGAGCACTTCGCCTACATCGCGCAGGCCATGCGCGACAAGGGATTGTGGAACGAGGAGGACGGGCTCTTCTACGACGTGCTCGCCTTCGACGACGGGCAGCGGGTGCCGCTGCGGGTCCGGTCCATGGTCGGGCTGCTCCCGCTGACCGCGGCGACGACCCTCGGCACGGCCACCCTGCGGCGGCTGCCCGACTTCGCCGCCCGGTTCCGCTGGTTCCTGGCGAACAAGCCCGCCTACCGGGACGTCGTCGGCGCCACCCACGTGCGCGACGGCGCGGAGGGCCGGCTGCTCGCGGTCGTCGACGCCGGGCGCCTGGCCCGGATCCTGTCCGTGACGCTGGACGAGCAGGAGTTCCTTTCCCCCTACGGGCTGCGGGCGCTGTCGCGCCGCCACGCCGATCAGCCGTTCACGCTCGACCTGGCCGGCGCCCGCTACGCCGTCGACTACGAACCCGGCGAGTCCACCACCGGCCTGTTCGGCGGCAACTCCAACTGGCGCGGCCCGATCTGGTTCCCGGTCAATTACCTGCTCATCGACGCGCTGCGTCGATATGCCCGGTTCTTCGGCGACGACATCCTCATCGAGCACCCCACGGGCTCTGGACGCAAGGTCACCCTGACCGCCGTGGCCGACGACCTCGCCCGCCGCCTCATTTCGATCTTCCTCGACGACACCCGCGGCCGCCGCCCGGTCTTCGGCGACACCGGCCTCTTCCAGACCCACCCGGACTGGCACAACCTGCTGCCCTTCCACGAGTACTTCCACGGCGACACCGGCCGTGGCGTTGGCGCCTCGCACCAGACGGGCTGGACCGCGCTGGTCGCCGACCTCGTTATGCGCACCGCTGGCCGCGTCGCCACCGGGAACTGTCACGACTGACCTAGAGGCTCCACGTACTCTGCAGGGGATCGACGGCCAGCCCGGTTCATGCCGCACCTGGACCGGTGGCCTATCGCGCAAGTTCAGCCCGCCAACGCTGTCGGCCACCGGCCGCGAGCTTGAACAAGCACAGGATGAAACGTTCTGCGCGGTGGCGTGACATAACCAGCATGACAATCCAGATACAGCCTACGGAGACGCAGGACGTCACGGCCCCCTGGTGGCCATCGATGTACGGCGCCGACGATCAAGCCGGCGCGCTGAATCAGATCACCCCCGCCAAGGTTCTCGAAGCGGTCGGCCTAGTCCGCCAGGGCCGGGTCTACGACCTGGCGCACGTGCTGCACCAGGACGTCCCGGCGTTTCCGGGCCGTACCTTCCGGCAGTACCTGACCACCAACTATCACCAGATCAACCGGCGCCATCCCGACGCAGGTCCGGAGGGCCTGGGGAGCAACAGCGTCAACTGGATCGTCGAGCAGCTGACGGCGACCCAGCAGATGGGCACCCACATGGACGGGCTCAACCACCTGCAGATGGGCGACCGCACCTACAACGGGTTCCTCCTCGCCGACATCGTCGAGGACTACGGCACCAGCCGGCTCGGCATCGACACCCTGCCCCAGGTGGTAACCCGGGGCCTGCTGATCGACGTGGCGGCATCTCGCGGCGGCCAGCGGCTCGAGCCCGGTGACGTGATCACGGTGGCGGACGCAGAGAACGCCCTCGCCAGCACGGGCCACGACGTCCGGCCCGGCGACGCGGTGCTCTTCCACACCGGCTGGGGCGGCTTGTGGGGCGCCGACAACGAACGGTACGCCGCAGGTGAACCGGGCCCGGGCCTGGCGCTCGGCGAGTGGCTCGCCGAGCAGCGGGTGGCACTGACCGGGTGTGACACCTGGAGCTTCGGCCCCTACCCGCCGGAAAGCCACTGTGAACCGTTCGCGGTCCCGCAGATGCTCAACGTCCATCACGGGGTGGTGGTAGTGGAAAACCTCCGCCTCGCAGAGGCCGCGCGCGACCGCGTGCACGAATTCCTGCTCGTCATTTCACACGCCAAATTGCGCGGCGCAACCGGAGCCTGGGTCGCGCCGCTGGCGATCATCTGATCCGACATTTTGCACTGGGAGCTGTGGTGACCGATCACTACGACGTCATCGTTATCGGGTCCGGCCCAGACGGCGCGACACTGACGTACGCGCTGGCAGGCGCCGGGCGATCGGCCGCGGCGGTGCCGGCATGACCGGGACACTCGCGCCCTCCCGCCGTTCGGAGGCCGCCCCGCAACTGGACGCCGCGCCGGGCTTCGAGGTGTGTGCCCCCGAATTCGAAGCCGTACTCGGCACCGAACCGCGCCTGGTCCTGGTGGCCGAGACTGACGCGCATGAAGGCCCGGTCTACGTCCCCGGCGAGGACGCGCTGTACTTCACGACCGTGCCGCAGGCGGCCGATCCCCCGGAGGCCGGAGAGCCCCGGGCAGCCATCAGGCGGCTGGCGCTGGACGGATGCAGCTTTCCCGCCGGCCCGTCCCGGCTCTCGACTCTGCCTGCGCGCGTGCACATGCCCAACGGGATGACCCTCGGCCACGACGGGTGCCTGGTGGTCTGCGAGCAGGGCACGCGATCCGAACGCGCGCGGATCAGCCGCGTCGACCCGCGAACCGGTCGGGTGGACACCATCGTGGACCGCTGGGGCGGGCTGCGGCTGAACTCGCCGAACGACGTGGTGGTCCGCCGCGACGGCACGATCTGGTTCACCGACCCCAGCTACGGCTACCGTCAGGGGTTCCGGCCCGAGCCGCAGGCGGGGGACTACGTGTACCGCTTCGATCCCGGGTCTGGCCGGCTCTCGGTCGTGGCTGATTCTTTCGACAAGCCGAACGGGCTGGCTTTCTCGCCCGACGAGCAGACCCTGTACGTCACCGATAGCGGCGCCAACGACGAGCCTGGCAGCTACCACGTCGGCCGGCCCCACCATGTTGTCGCCTTCGACGTGCTCGGCGGTCGCCACCTTGGCCCCGGCCGGCTGTTCGCGGTCACGACTCCCGGGTTTCCCGACGGGATCAAGGTGGACCGGGATGGCCGCGTCTACGCCTCGGCGTCGTCCGGCGTGCAAGTGTTCAGCCCGGCCGGGGATCTCATCGGCCAGATCAGCCTGCCCGGCACGGTGAACTTCACCTTCGGCGGCCCCCGGGGACAGGTGCTGTTCATCACGACCGATACCGCCGTCTGGGCCGCCGTCATGGCCACCGCCGGGGCTGGCCAGCGGAGCATCTGAGGAGGAGGTGACCGCCATGAGCGCGGTCCGCATGAGAAGGACACTGGACATCAAGGGGGCCGACGCCGTCATGGCCGCCGCCGAAGACGAGGCGATACGGAACGGCTACCGGGTGGTGATCGCCATCGTCGACGCCTGGGGTCACCTGCTTCAGCTGCGGCGGACCGAAGATGCCCAGGCCGCCAGCGGCCAGGTCGCGATCGACAAGGCCCGCACGGCGGCCATCTTCGTCCGGCCCAGCCGGGAGATCGAAGAGCAGGTCAGCTCGGGGCGTCTCGGGGCGCTCGCGCTGCATGGGGCGGCCGCGCTGACCGGCGGGATCCCGCTCACCGTCGGCGGCGAGGTGATCGGCGCGATCGGCACCAGCGGCGAGACCCCCGACCAGGACGAGTCGGTGTCCCTCGCCGGGGCGCGCACGCCGTTCGGCGTCATCGAGGTCCCGGCACTGACGTACTCCGGCGCCCAGGCCGCGGCCGGAGCCGCGGCCGCAGCCGCCGCCGCGCGCGGCGTGTGGCCGGTCGCCGCGGTGGTCGACGCGGGCGGTGAGCTGATGTACCTGTGGCGGCCGGACCGGGCGCAGGTCGCCAGCGTCGGCGTGGCCGCCGACAAGGCCCGGACCGCGGCGCTGTACCGCCGCCCGAGTAAGGACTTCGAAGACCAGGCATCTCACGGGCGCCCCTCGGCCCTGCACCTGGCCCAGGCGGTACCGCTGCAAGGCGGCGTCCCGGTCGTCCACCGCGGTCACGTGATCGCGGCGGTCGGAGTGAGCGGCGCGTCCTCCGCCGACGAGGACAACGAGTTCGCCCGCCTAGCCGCCGACGCCGCCGTAGCCGCCGCGCAGGACGGCGAGCGCGATGAGGTGCCGGGCATGCCCCCGGGCCCCGCCGGGCGGTGACGGCGGTGAGCATGAAGATACCAGGCCCTCCCGAACTGCTGCCCGGCCGCCCGGACGCCATCATCGACCTGCAGACCGCCGAGGGCACCGCCCTGGCCGATGGCCAGTGGCGCTACAGCGACACCCGAGTGCGCGAGACCCGGTTCGTGTCCGTGGGCCCGGACCTCGGGCCGAGCGGCCCGGCGAACCGGACCTACGAGGTGGTCCCGCGCGCGCACGCCGCGGACTTCGACGACAGCGCCTGGACGGTGCTGGCACCAGCCGACACCCAGCGGCGCCTGGCTGCCGGCCGGGTGTGCTTCAACTGGTACCGGATCACCGTGACGATCCCGGAACGGGTCGGTGACCTTGACCCGGCCGGCTGCACCGTGGTGTTCGAGACCGTCATCGACGACTACGCCGAGATCTGGGTCAACGGCCAGCAGCCGCTGGCCCTGGGCGAGGCGGGCGGGCCGGTCGTGGCCGGCTTCAACGCCCCCAACCGCGTGGTGCTGACCCGCCACGCGCGTCCCGGCCAGCGGTTCACCCTCGCGGTGTTCGGCATCAACGGCCCGATCTCCGCCGCGCCAGCCAATTACATCTGGATGCGGACCGCCACCTTGGACTTCTACTCGCCTTCCCGCGCCCGCGTCGGGGAGCAGGTACCGGTCGAGATCATCCCGGGGGAGGCGGGCCGCGGCGCGCTCGGCCGCATCGTGCCGCCCGGTGCCCGGCTGGAACGAGTGGCCGGCGGCTTCGAGTTCACCGAGGGCCCGGTATGGACCCGCGACGGTGCGCTGCTGTTCAGCTCGCCCAACACCAACACCATCTACCGGTGGGCGTCGGCCGGCACGATCACGGTGTTCCGCCCCAAGAGCGGATACACCGGCACCGACATCGGCCGCTACGCCCAGCCCGGCTCGAACGGGCTGACCTTCGACCCCGAAGGCCGGCTGACCATCTGCCAGCACGGGAACCGGCGCGTCATCAGCGTCGAGCCGCACGGCAACATCACCGTCCTGGCTGAGACGTATGCGGGCAAGCGGCTGAACAGCCCCAACGATCTCGTGTATGCCTCCGACGGGACCCTGTACTTCACCGACCCGCCGTTCGGCCTGCCCGGCATGTTCGCCGACCCGAAGAAGGAACTGCCGTTCAGCGGCGTCTACCGGGTCCGCGACGGCGTCGTCTCGCTCATCACCCCCGAGCTGGCTGGGCCGAACGGCATCGCGCTCTCCCCGGATGAGCGCCACCTCTATGTCGGCAACCGGGACCCGGACAGCAAAGTGGTCATGAGGTACACGCTCGGCACGGGCGGCTCGGTGACCGGCGGCGAGGTGTTCTTCGACATGACCGGCGCCGAGGGCGAGGACGCCATCGACGGGCTCAAGGTCGACATGGCCGGCAACGTGTACGTGTGCGGCCCATCCGGCATCTGGCTGCTCTCACCCCTCGGCGAACATCTGGGCACTATCCGGATCCCGGAGAGCCCGCACAATCTCGCGTGGGGCGACGAAGACGCCCGCACGCTCTACATCACGGCCCTGACCAGCATTTACCGGATCCGGCTCGGCTTCCCCGGCGTCCGGCCTCACTAAGTCCCCGTAGTGAATCTAGTTAGTCCGGCTCGGGCGTGTCGCGCGTGGGACGGAGCGTGTAGTTCCATTCGCCGTGCCAGGGATCGCGGGTGATCGGGAGGGTTTTCATCTGCCGGTCGC
>Ga0335085_10014245_pt1 | contig 11616 bp, 9 predicted proteins | sample Lox_Sample_45_FD_206712 | JGI IMG/M metagenome (GOLD analysis project Ga0335085, IMG submission 206712) | Soil microbial communities from Loxahatchee National Wildlife Refuge, Florida, United States - Lox_Sample_4.5 | ecosystem: Environmental > Terrestrial > Soil > Wetlands | place: USA: Florida...
GAAAACAAAGCGGTCCACAGGAACGAGTAGCCGAAACTTGCTCCTGCCATTGAATACGTCGAAATCCCCGAGGGGTCGTCGTCCGACGCCCCCGTGATGAGTCCCGGCCCAAGATCTCCGATCAGCGCGGACAATCGAACCCCCAAGCCCGGACTTATACGCCGGGGTTGGGGGTTAGAAGTTTGAGTGCTGAGGGGCTCCGGAAATTCGGTGAGTCGCGCCACCACCACCTCTCCCTTGGCTTTACTACCCCTGGGCGCCCGCGCCCCTCGCCGTGGATGCTTCGGCATTGACGCCGCTCGTCGCAATTTCGGTCAGCTTCTTATCAGCTTCCTTCTCCTCATTCAAAGTTTCCGCCAGGAGCTGAACTGCCCGATTGTCACCCATCTGGGCGGCCCATGTTTTCAGCGAACCGTAGGCAGCCATTTCATAGTGTTCCACTCGCTGGGCGCCGGCGATCAGGCCTGCATCGAGTACGGGTCCGTGCTCGCCGTCGCTGATGGTCTTCTCGCCTTCCTCTAGGATTCCCCTCAAGCCATCGCACTTCTTGGCCTTCGCGGGCTCGCCGAGGCCTTCAAAAATCTTCTCTAGCCGCTGCACGTGGCCCTTCGTTTGTCCCAAATGTGCTTCGAGGGCCTCCCGCAGTTTGGGTGTGGATGTTGCCTGGATTATCTTCGGCAGAGCTTTGAGGATTTGATTTTCGGCATCATAGACGTCCTTAAGTTCCTCCAGATAGAGTTGCTTTAGAGAATTAACTTTCATACCGCCTCCTTGGATTAAAATAGATGGGTCTAATCCACTCGAACCGTAAAACCGGGACCGAGTTCGCAGATTCGCATGCTTCGGGCAGCCCTCGCGTCTCAAACCACCAACTTTCTCCCCTGAAGTCAGACGTAGGGAGGTCCGAGCGGTTTAGAAGGCAGCCGTTGAGGCGCGACTCTGTTACCGGCGCTCGATGCACTGGCGAGCAGGCAATTATTTCCGGCCTTGGCAGCCCGGATGTTCGCACCCGCAGTTGGTTTCTGGGCGCTGCTTGGAGAACTCGCAGTAGGGACTGCAGTAGTTACCGGACGGCGCCTTACAACTACAAGGTGGGTGAGCGCATTTCTTGGGTTCTGACTTCATGGTAGACACCTCGTAATTCATAGTCTCGACACCGTCTACTCTTCCGTAAAACCACTGCCCCAGCCAATCCGGCTATCAATGGATATCGACAGGGAATTTGCCCTATGTTCAGTTAATTCTGATTTCGGGTGCGACCTGGAATCTTCACTGCGGGGCCTTATTGCAGAGCTCCTGGTAATAGGCGCGGCCTCGCTCGAAACCTTTCAGGAACGGCGCCTCCACGTCCTCGCGTGGGTAGCGTTGCTGGACCTCCTTGAGGTCAGATTGCATTTCACTCATAATCTGGTCATATTCCTTGCACCTGTATTTTGCGTGCAAGGCGGCCTCATAGCCGAGACGATAGAACTTCTCGTCCCGGTCGAACTTCGCCCTGCCTTGGGAATAATGTTCCTGTTCGGCGCTCCGTAGCCCAATCCACCACATTTCACGGGCCGCATCGACGGCTTCCGCCCCTTCCCATTCCAATATCCTTCGGGCCGATGTGGCGCTGGCTTCATCCGCAAGCGAAACGACCAAGACAGTACGCCCTCGACGAAGAGCGTCTTCGTACACAAACAACTCGTCCTCAGGAAGGCCCTCGCTCAGCGCGCGGTCAATAGCTTGACCGGCTTTTGCTCCGAGAAATCCCAACAAAGCGCCCCCCAGCACGCCGAGTGCGACGACGGGCCCCACCCCGGGCACTGTGGCCGTGATTGCGGCAACCTCTACCCCGCCAGCAATACCCACTGCGGCACCGGCGACGCCCCCCATTGCCTTACCCATGCCCGGCTGTTCTGCGGCAATTACTTCGACCGGCTTCGGCGCGAGTGTTGCGTCTCCGGGGCTTAACAGAGTCATTTTTTCCCGGCTGATGATTGACTGCAGGCGATCCATCGCCCGCTGTGCGCCATCTACGGTTTTGAAGATTCCGGTGACCGTAACCATGTTTACCCCTGTCGAACCTTGGTTTTCCCCACCAAGAGGAATGTACGTGCAACACTAGTCGCCATTGAAAAGCTCCCTAAGCTCTTCCTTGGCTTGCTCCAGAGTATTCTTCCGCCCGGGCCCGAGGTTCTTTCCCGCCCGGTTGGCATAGAAATTGAGCATCGACATGGCAGATTGCCGGGGCGAGCTTCTCCTTCGTGGACTGGCTTCAGCGGATTTCTTTAACGATCGAGCGATCCGTTTTGGGTCGCTCCAGGTGAACACCCCCTTCTCGAGATCGAGGGCGTTGCTATGTCGGGTTACTTCACCGGACCAATATTTCTTGGGGCTCTGCTTGGGCATTGTATAGCTCCTCTAGCCTTTACTCCGCCACGGCTCTCAATTGCGATGGGGCAAGAAGGCTTCGACCATGTCACGAATGGATTGCCGGATGACACCCCTGACGGTTCGCTCCATCCGGGCGATACGCACGGCGCGGTCCACCAAGTGGCGGACTTGGGTTGGAACCGTGGCCTCGTGGACGTATTCTTTGGCCACATCTTTGAAAAGGGAAACCAAATCCACTTCCTGTTGGTAACTTCCCCCCAACGCTGCACGGGCCTGCTGCCCAACAATCGCCACCACAGGTTGGTGGTCCATCTTGGCGTCATACAATCCATTCAGAAGATGTATTGCCCCGGGGCCGGAAGTGGCAAGGCATACTCCCACTTCACCCGTGAACTTCGCATGAGCGCACGCCATGAATGCTGCCATTTCTTCGTGCCGAACCTGAACAAACTTCATCCGGTCCCTGGCACGGTTGAGAGCGCCCATGATGCCGTTGATGCCATCCCCTGGATATCCGTAAATGCGCCCCACCCCCCATTCCTCGAGACGCTTGACCAGGAAATCGCTTACTGTTTCACCCATAACCTTCCCCCGCCCTACAAGGTGTGCGCAGGCCCACTCCAATGCGAGGTCGATTTGGTTTTGGCCAAACTTACGTAATTATCCGCCGCCCGAGGAACTTGCTCGCGCAACGGCTCACTGCAAGCTCGCGAATGCGTGGCCACCCCGAGGGGAGTACCTCGCCAGGCTTTCATCCAGGGCCGCCGCTTCTGCCGGAGGAGGCACCTCAGCCTCAATCAAAATCTGCCTAGCGGTAAGGCGGCGTCCGTAAAGTTCCCTGTTCGCGTCGTGATCCTGTTTGAAGACCGCGCCAGAGAGCGAAACTCCTGCAAACAAACCCCGGGACCGGGAGTAGCTCAGAATCTCGGCATGCAACTCGGCATCCGTCGCACCTTCCGCGGTTCGGCCCACCGGGCCGGCGGCCACCGAGACATCCCCGCCCAGCTTGACCTGATCTTCAACGAGCTTTCGGGCGCCCGCGGAATTCATCACGATGAAAACTACGTCGGTAGCTTCACCGCCGATCTGGAATCCGACGCTTCCCTGCCCCAATGTGAACATCGAAGGGGCGCCCCAAGGCCCGTCCCCATGCTTGCGGCACACCAACACCCCGCGTCCAAAGGTGCCGCCCACGATAAAGGCGCCCTTAATCTCGGAAGGAACGATGCCGACACATACGGCTTTTTCAAAAAGATCTTGAGGTATGGCCTTGTCAGGGGTCCTCATAATTTCATTAAGGACATTGCTCGCCTTCTCCAATTGGCTTTCCTTGGCAGCGGCGACGCCGCTGATCATCAGAACCAGAAAAACCGCGGTCATAAGCTTTCTCATTTTTTCCTCCCTGGAGCTTGAATTACGCCGGCCATTCGGCCCGTCGATCTCCCCCGGTTAATCCATGCGACAAATCTCCACGATGCGCACATGCGCACGGAGATTTCAGGAAATATTCTAAAGGCGAGGTAACCGCCTATCCATACGGCATTCATCCGAATACCGAGGGTATTCATCTGTAGGGAGGCGCTGGACAAAAAGGCACGCGCAAGCGTCGAATAGGACGGCTACGCGTAAGATCTTTTTGCTCGAAAGGGTGCGTGGAAGGCTAGGCTTGGACTATCCCATTGCGAATGGCGTAGCGAACAAGATCGGCAATGGAGTGCAGTTCCAGCTTCCTTAAGATATTGGTTCGGTGAGTGGCTGCAGTCTTGAGGGTAATCTGTAATGCTATCGCAATATCCTTCGTGGACTTCCCCTCCCCCAGTAATTGAACCACTTGGCGCTCACGCGAGGTCAGCGTCCCCAATTGACCTCTAAGTTTGCAACCCTTCGGCAGGGTCCGCCCATCGGCAAAGGAAAATCCCAGCGCTCGGATGTCGGGGCTAAAATAGGGCTGATGGTGGCAGACCGATTTCACGGCCGGTACTAACTCATTGCCCGCATCAGATTTCAAGAGAAAGCCCCGCCCACCGGCTTCGATTCCCTCGCGTATCATCTGCTCGGATTCGTGCATCGTGAGGAAAAGCACCTCCACGGTGGGAAGGCTGCGCCGGATCCGGCGCGCCGCTTCTAGCCCGTTCAACTCCGGCATGCTGATATCCATCAGCACGACATCCGGCTTGTAACGCTCAGCCTTCATTACCGCCTCAAGACCGGTAGAGGCCTCATCGGTCACTTCCCAGTCGGATTGCGCCTCCAGAACAGCTCGCAATCCGCGGCGGATGATCTCGTGATCGTCTGCCACCAGTATCCGTAAAGACATTTACGTCCCCATTCCAAAACCAGTCTTTCCGCTATATTTACGCAAAAAGGGCCGATCCGTCAATCTCATAGGTACGGTATCTGGGCCAAAGATTTGCCGTACACTTCTATGGAAACCTTTCGCTCGATGAACCCCCATGGAAAGCCCGCAAATTCATACCTACCTGCTTCGATGCCCTTCACGGAACCGCATCCATTCGGCGCTATACCCAGCAGTGGTAGAAATTCACTGTATGCACATTACATGCCATGCGCATCGTAATTATGGTTGATTATTTGCGTTAAGATATGAGGGCTGGGGTTGGTCGTACTGTTATGCGGGTAACTTGGACGGTCTAGCGCCACCGGAGGACTTCATGGGCCTGGAACCCTCTGCCGACAGCCACGGAGAAGAGCCGAAAGATGAGCAGGGAGCGCAGCTAAATTCCGCCCCTTCCTCTTTTCCCATCGTAGGGGTCGGTGCCTCAGCGGGAGGGCTGGAGGCTTTTACCGATCTGCTCAGCCATCTCCCCGTCGATACCGGAATGGGATTTGTTTTCATTCAGCACTTGGCGCCACAGTATGAAAGCATGCTGACGGAGGTCCTGTCGCGGGCGACGCGGATGCCGGTATCTGAGGTCACGGAAGGAATGAAGGTCCACGCGAATCATGTGTATATCATCCCGCCGAACACCAATATGGTCATTCACCAGGGCGCTCTGCACCTCATCCCGCGTGCCTCGCAACCCGGAAAACAAATGCCTATCGATCACTTCCTGGCTTCTCTGGCGGAGGATCGAAAGGACAAGGCTATTGGCGTCATTCTATCGGGAACTGCCTCGGACGGCACATTGGGCCTGAATGCGATCAAGGCGGAAGGCGGATTCACCTTCGCCCAGGACGGAACAGCAAAGTACGACAGCATGCCGAAGAGCGCCATCGCCGCCGGTTACGTTGATTACATTCTGCCACCGCAGCAAATCGCCGCAGAACTGACGTGGATTGGGCGCCATCCTTACGTAGTTCCCGGCAAGGCGGTTGCCAAAGCCCAGCCTGTGCTTGAAGACGTTCTCGGCAAAATATTCCACTGGCTGCGGGACGCCACCGGCGTCGATTTCAGCCATTACAAGAAGGCCACGATTATCCGACGGATTAAGCGGCGCATGGTATTGCGCAAAGTTGAGAGCCTGGCGGATTACGTCGCGGGCCTTCAAAACAACCGCGCGGAACTGGAAGCACTCTACGGCGACATGTTGATCAACGTCACGAGTTTCTTCCGCGAGCCCGAGACCTTTGAGACCCTGCGAAGCGAAGTCTTGCCCCAGCTCCTGATCGATCGTCCGCCTGAAGCGCCTCTCCGAATCTGGGTGCCGGCGTGCTCGACCGGGGAAGAAGCATACTCTATTGCCATCTGCGCCGTTGAATTCCTGCGCGAAAGGGAAAGCACGGTGGGACTCCAGATTTTTGCCACCGACGTCAGCGATCCTGCGCTGGACAAAGCGCGTGCGGGAAGGTACACCGAAAGCGAGGTCAGAGAGGTTAGCCCGGAAAGGCTGGAACGATTCTTTACTAGGATGGAAGGAGTCTACGAAGTCAACAAGCGGGTTCGCGATTATTGCATTTTTGCGAAGCAAAACATTATTAGCGATCCTCCTTTTTCACAGCTGGACCTGATTAGTTGTCGAAACTTGCTGATTTACCTCGACGGCATATTACAAAAGAAACTGCTGCCGATTTTCCATTATGCCTTGCGGCCGACGGGATTCCTCGTGTTGGGTCGGTCAGAAGGCGCGAACGAATTCGCCGACCTTTTCAGGCTGATCAGCCGGAAAGGAAGAATCTTTGCCAAAAAGCCCAAGCCTCTGGAAGAGCGGACCTTCTCCACGCTCAACGAGTGGGCTGCTATGGCTCCACGCGCAGTGGCGCTGCCCCTGCCCCCTTCGAAGGAATTCGACTTGCAGAAGGAGGTCACCCGGACACTTTTGGCAGATTACACCCCGCCGGGCGTGGTGGTGAATAGCGACCTGGAAATTGTCCAGTTCCATGGCCATACCGGTCCCTACCTCGATCCGGCGGCAGGGGTAGCCAGTCTCCGGCTGCTCAAGATGGCGCGGGAGGGCTTGCCCCTCGAGTTACGCTCCGCCATTCATCAGGCCCAGGAAGGAAATAAGAGGGTCTTAAAGGAAGGGATTCGCATAAGCTCCGGCGGCGAAACTCGGGAGATCGGTATTGAGGTGCGGCCCCTTAAGGTGGATTCGCTGAACCGACGCCATTTCCTCGTGTTGTTCCGAGAGGCCGCCGTCCCCAAATCCGCTCCTAAAACGACAGCCGGTAAGAAAGGGGCCAACCGGGCCAGTGAGGTTCTGGCGCTGACTCAGCAGCTTGACCAGAACCGGTCCGAACTGCAGGACATGATCGAACAATTTGCGATTCGCAACGAAGAGCTGCAAACCGCCAACGAGGAGATCCAATCGAACTTCGAAGAGCTGCAGAGCACGAATGAAGAGCTGGAGACGGCGAAGGAGGAACTTCAGGCCACGAATGAGGAATTGACGACGGTGAACGAAGAGTTGCGGAGCCGCAATCTGGATCTCTCAGTTTCGAACAATGACCTCAATAATGTCATAGCAAACATCAACATCCCCATATTGATTCTGGGCAGCGACCTACGGATTCGGCGCGTGAATCCCAGCGCGGAAGCGATGCTGAATCTGATTCCCGCTGACGTCGGTAGACCGATCACCGACCTCCGTTTGGCACTCGATGTTCCCGGCCTCGAAGCCCTGGTTGCCGAGTCGATCGGGAGCATGGCCGTCAGGGAACGGGAGGTACAGGACCACCACGGCCACTGGCACTCGTTACGGGTTAGGCCCTACAAGACCAGCGACAACCGGATTGAAGGGGCCGTCATAACGCTGGTTGACATCAGCCAGGTGAAAGCCGAGGCAATCGGAGCTCGCAGCTATGCGGAAGCGATCGTCGAGACCGTCCGCGATGCTGTCCTCGTACTCGACGCGGAATTGAGAGTGAAAGCCGCCAATCGGGCGTTTTACGAAACTTTCTGGGCGTCACCAGAAAATACCCTCGATCGCCCCCTCCGGGAGCTTGGGAACGGTCAATGGAATCTTCCCCCGCTGCTAGCAATGCTCACAGATATGCTGCCCCGGCACAAAGAAGTGAGGGAATTTAAGATTGAGCATGAATTTCCAGGCCTCGGGCAGCGCGCTATGCTGTTCAACGCGTATCAGATCAGGCAGATCGGCAATGAACCGGGGCTCACTCTGCTGGCGATCACTGACTTCACCGAGCGCCAGCGTTCCAACGAGATTCTGCAAGAGCAATCGAAGCTTATTGATCTCGCGCACGATGCCATTATCGTAAGGAACCCCAATGGGGTCATAAGGTTATGGAATCAAGGTGCGGCAACTCTCTACGGCTGGACGCGTGAAGAAGCGCTCGGAAAGACCATTCATCTTCTGCTTAAAACTGTGTTCCCCGAGCCGCTTGAGGAAGTGGCGCGCATGCTGATGACCCGGGGGGAATGGTCAGGAGAGTTGGTACACACCTCTCGAATCGGAAACCCGATCGTCGTAGCCAGCCGCCAAATCCTGCAACGCGGCCAACTTGGCCAGCCCGATGCGATTCTGGAGATCAACCGCGACATGACCCAGCGCGTGCAGGCGGAAGCTTCCCTTCGAGCCAGCGAGGCTCGGCTGCGGGCGCTGGTCCGTTCCATGGATGACGTCGTCTTCGAGGTCGATCCCAGCGGTCGTTGCCTGAGCGCCTGGACCGGCGACCCGGGGGTGCTCACTCGATCGCATGATCGACAACGCGCCTATAGCATCGAAGACCTTCTGCCCGCGCAATCCTTTCCGCCCCTGCGCGACGCAATCGAGCGGGTGAGCAACCGAAACAGGCCCGAAAGCATCGAGTACTCGCTTGACCTCGGCGGAAGCAAGCGATGGTTCGTGGCTCGCATTAATCGCATTGTTTCTCAGGAAAACACCCCTAAGACTCTCTCCGTTCTGGTTCGCGAGATTACGCCTCGCAAGGAGGCCGAAATCGCCCTGCAGCAGAGCGAAGAAGGATTCCGATTGCTCGTGGAAGGAGTCAAGGACTATGCGATCTTTGCGCTCGACACCAAAGGCCGGATCGTGAGCTGGAATAGCGGGGCGGAGCGGATCAAAGGCTATCGTCGCGACGAGATCATCGGGAAGCATTTTTCGGCGTTCTACCCTCCTGAAGATGTTGCAGCGGGCAAGCCCGATAAAGACTTGCAAATTGCTGCTGTGGAAGGACGTTACGAAGACGTGGGCAGCTGGCGTGTGAGGAAGGACGGCTCCCGATTTTTCGCCAATCTGGTCATTTCCGCGATTCGCGATAAGGACGGCACTTTGCGAGGATTTACCAAAATCACGCGCGACATTACAGACCGCATGCGCGCCGAAGAGGCGGTTCGTCAGCTCTCAGGCCACATCTTGCGTTTGCAAGATGAAGAACGGCGCCGAATCGCCCGGGACCTGCATGACAGCACGGCACAACTGTTAACGGCGCTCTCCATGAATCTTTCTCTCGCCGCGAGGCGTCACAGCGTGGCGGGTGATAAGCAAGCCACGAAACTGATCAAGGAGAGTGAGGAGCTTGCCAATCAGGCTAGCGACGAGGTCCGTAACACTTCGCACCTGCTGCATCCGCCGGACCTGGATGCGGTCGGGCTCGTCGCAGCAATCCGTTGGCACGCCGCGAGATTCAGTGAGAGGAGCGGCATTACTGTCAAGCTGAGCCTGCCTGACGACATGTGCCGTTTACCCCCTGACAATGAAATCGCACTCTTCCGGGTGATGCAGGAAAGTCTGACCAACGTCCAGCGCCACTCCGGCAGCAAGGTGGTGCGGGTCCGAATTAGGCAACATGGAGACATCGTCGAATTGCAAATCGAAGATAAAGGACACGGTATACCTGAAGATATACTTGGAAAAGACCAGCGAGCCATGGAACGTCTTGGCGTGGGTATTGCCGGAATGCGCGAACGCTTGAAGCAGCTTGGAGGGCAACTGGAGATCGTTTCGAGCCCTCGGGGGACAAAGGTCAGAGCAATTGTTCCCTGCCCGCCGGACGCGCCTTCGAAGAACGCCGCTACGGGGCAGCGGAACTAGCCCTCGGACCCCTTCCTGCGCACCGCGAATCCTGAAAACGTTGACTTGGTTGGCAGGGTTTTGGCAAGTCTGCACCTCAGGGCTCAATGATCTGGTTACGTACCGCGTAACGGACCAGTTCGCTCATGGAGCGAAGACCGAGCTTTCGCATGATATTGGCGCGATGGGTCTCTGCCGTTTTCAAAGAAATATCCAGGAGACCGGCCACCTCCTTATTACTTTTTCCCTCCGCAAGGGGTTGGATAACTCGGCGCTCTGCGGGGGTCAGAGGTGACGTACCGTTCGCGCGTGCCGAGAGATATCCGTCGAGTACCTTCCTCGCGATCTTCGAACTGAAGAATGGCCGTTGCTTGTGGAGCGACTCAATAGCCACCGGTAAATCGCGCGAGACGTCGGATTTAAGTAAGTAGCCGCGAGCGCCGGCTTGGAGAATTGTCTCGATCAGCTCTTCCGACTCATGCACGGTAAGAATCAACACCTCAGGGTGGGGATCCTCCTGGACGATCAATCGTGTGGTTTCGAGGCCGTTCAGGCCGGGCATGCTGACATCCAGGACTACGACGTCGGGCCGAAGATGGCGCGCTTTCTTGACCGCCTCATGCCCGCTGGCGGCCTCGTCGCAGATCTCAAACAAACCTGGAGTAGCCGCAAGAAGGGCGCGCAAACCCCGCCTTACTAATTCATGATCGTCTACGATAAGCACGGCAATAGGACGGCTACGCTCCTCTCGGACCGATTCCCCGGGACCGGTGTCAAGTGGCTGCTTGGGAGCCTGGAGGGAAGCCTTTTGGTTGCCCACCTCCAATGTCATTGACCACGGCAATCCCACGTAGCTTCCCTTCTTCAACGTTAGAGCTGGACTAGATGTGCCCATACAATCCGCGTTGTTAAACATGTGGCCTCCCCAGTTCAGGACCATGCCCAAACCATTACCTTGCCCTACGGCATGATGTCGTATTTGGTACTAACTCGTCATGCCCCCATTCTGATGCTCGAAAGCAGGCTATTGCCTTAGTTTTTTCCCCAAACGGGAATTACTCAGTCGCGCCACTTGAAACGCCACCGCTAGGGAGTGAGGCAATCCACAGACCTTCATGCGCATAGCGATTGATTGCACTGATAAGAAAGGATATCCAGCACTAAACGGATGGAAACCGCGTGGCAACTTATACCTGACCGGGAAGGATTTACACGGAAACGCTCGAGCCCGACGGGGCTCGCTGAAAAAAGCTTGCAGAGGGGGGTTTAAGCCTCAGGCTCCCGACAAGATCCAACATCGCAGGACGGCGCCAATCTGCGGATCGCCTTGGTCCTGCCCTATGGGCTCAGGCTGGTGAATTGGTTTGTCGCCAATCGGATTGGGCACTTCGGGAGGAATTTCGGCAGGTTCTTCGATTGGCGGCTGCTCTTCCGGGCGACGCGGCGAGTCAGGTAGCCGGGGATCAGGCGAAGGGGGTGAAGCATTGAGCCCACCGGATGTCACCGTTTCCGCCGCCCCCAAATGTATGGCCCGCATGAACTCGTCGGTTAAGATGATTTCTTTTCTCGTCATAAGGAACTCCCGATTAGTCCAGCCCAGGGGTAGAGCCCGGCTCACCGTATAATTCCACGACTTGCCGGGCGATCCCGCCACCATTATCCTTCACGTTTACGTCTCTCTGTTCTAGCCTTTCTTTCGCTTGAAGTACTCGACTTGCTGGAGACGCTTTTTAGCCTCAGCTTTCGTTTTATAGGGTCCCCCAAGATTTTTGCCCGACTTTTCCGAGAGAACCTTGTAGCCTTCCTTAAC